>ERZ791911.785-NODE-785-length-18594-cov-5.900318_pt1 | contig 18594 bp, 12 predicted proteins | sample MGYA00510142_ERZ791911 | MGnify/ENA primary metagenome ERZ791911 (study PRJEB30046, sample SAMN00792056) | human gut metagenome | study: EMG produced TPA metagenomics assembly of the A metagenome-wide association study of gut microbiota in type 2... | reverse complement strand
TTCCCCTCTGAACCTTCTGAACCCGGGCCGCTTCGCGGCCCCTGGACGATACCACAACCCTCGGCGGCGAAGCCGCCGTCAAACCTAAGAACCTTCCGGCCGTAAGGCCGGTCAATCTTAAGAACCCTCAGTGCCAGAGGCGCTGTCAAAGACGATATCACAACCCTCAGCGGCGAAGCCGCTGTCAAACTTAAGAACCCTCGGGGCCAAAGGCCCCGTCAATCTTAAGAACCCTTGCTTTTCTTCTCCAGCCGGTCCCGGAATTCACGTCCCCTGGCGTCTTTGGGGGAGAGGGTCACGAAGCGGTCCATATCTGCAAGGGCCTTATGGTACTCTCCCATGGACTCATAGACTTCGGCCCGGGAGCGGTAGGATTCGGCGTAATCCGGATCCACTTCGATGGCCTTGTTCAGGTATTCCAGGGCTTTATTCGTATTTCCCTTCTGGAACCAGGTATAGCCCAGGTTGTTATAGGCTTCCCCTTTCTTCGGATGTAGGGCAATGGCCTTTTCATAGTAGGGGATGGCCTTGTCGTGTTCGCCCTTCAGGGAGTAGATATACCCCATGGATTCGAAGGCGTCGGCGTTTTTCGGGTCCATTTCCACCGCTTTTGTGTAGTCCTCTACTGCCTTATCGTTAAGGCCCAGCTTGTTATAGCAGTCACCACGCAGGGTCAGGAGAAGGGCGTCGGGCTCCTTTTTCAGCTCCATGGCTTTTGTGAAATCCGCCGCTGCCGGTTCGTATTCTTCCATTAAGGCATAGGTGCTGCCCCGGAGGGAATAACCCTGCCAGTAGGAAGGGGAGGCGGCTATGGATTTTGTGAAATAATCCAGGGCCTTCTCATTCCTTTTCATTTTGAGGGCGTTGAGACCGGCACTGCGAAGGAAAAGGGCAGACCGGGGATAGAGGGCAATGGCCTTGTCATAGCAGCTTTCCGCCTTGTCGTACTTTTTCAGCTTATCCGAATAAAAGTCTCCCAGGGCCAGCCAGCATACAGGGTGATCCGGCCTTTCCTTGACCGCTTCCCTATAGGATTTCTCCGCTTCCTCCTTATTTCCGAGCCTGCTGTAGCAGTCTCCCATGGAAATATGCACCGCAAAACGGAGCTTCGGATGGATATATTTCAAGTCCTCTTTGAAATCGGCAATGGCTGCCTCATTCTGCTTTCTCGACATATGGAAAAGGGCCCGCTGGAAATAGATTTTATCCTTAACCTCATCGGCAGGATTCAAAGACAGGGCCTTGTCCCAGTCCTGGAGGGCTTCTTTATCCCTTCCGTCCCGGGCGTAAAACTCCGCCCTGGACCCGTAGGAAAGGGGATTTTCCGGCGCCAGGGACACTGCATGGTCCAGATCTGCAAAGCACTTTTCCTTTTCCCCCTTCATATAATACATGCTGCCCCGGAACACATAGGCCTCGAACCGGTCCGGATGCTCCTTCACCGCCTTTTCCGCCATGGCGGAAAGCAGCTCCTTTCCCTGCTCCGGCGTCAGCTGCACAGGCCTGGCCTTGAGCGACGGCGCCTCGGCCTTCACATTCTCTGAAATATGGGTATAGAGGCTCCCCAGCACATCCGACGCGCCGGCAGCCTTCGGCGATGCGGCGGCGCCGCTTTCCGCAAATGATGGAGCCACAGCCGCCATCGACAGTAAGCAGCCCGCCAGCAGCACAGCGATTTTTCTCTTCATCATGCCCCTCCTCCTTTTTGTGGAACAGGATTAATTTAATATAGTATATCACGGAGAGGGGAAGAAATAGGATGGTGGTATGGGAGCTTTTTACATGTATTTATTTTTGAAATATTGGATTGTAAATTTCTCAAATTTTTGACATAATGCCGATTGGAATGTATTTGGATTTCGAATGAGATAGACATAGCGGAAACAGGTAATATCAGAAACAGGGACCTGTTTAACCATTTCACCCTCTATCTGTGGAAGCAGACTGATTCCCATGTTGAGATGGATGAGCATAAGAAGCACATTTTGCTTGGAGACAATATTTTCAGCCACTGGAGATAATCCTGCCTGTTCACAAAAATGGAGCTGGGTTTCATACATATCATTTTCTTCTCCGGAATACAGGAATGTTTTGCCTTTCATATCAGACAGATTCAGCAGCTTTGCTTGTGATAAAGGATTATTGGAGCTCATTGTTATATATAGAGGCTCTTTTGCTAAAAGCGTATGGAACTTGTCCTCAATGGGATGGTAGGAAGACATGATAAAAAAATTGGTGCTGGTGTCACTTCGTGAAAACCGTCCGCTGCGCAGTGTATAGGTGCTTTCAGGGTGAAGTTTTCTGAATGCATAGGTCAGGTAGGGGATGGCATTTCCTACGGAGGAAAAGGTGATAATGATCATATGGGAACTGATTCCATTGGATTCTCTCAGCTCTCCTACGCAGGCATGGTATTCCGACAAGATTTTTCTCACAGTATTCAGAAATTTTTCACCATTCTGGTTAAGGCTCAGGCTGTTTCCGGTCCGGTCGAATACGGAGAATCCCAATTCGGATTCCAGAAGGCGCAGTGTCCTTGACAGGGCGGGCTGCGATATGCGAAGCCGGTCGGCTGCTTTTGTTAAACTTCCACAGTCGGCTATGGTCTGAAAGGTGGAAAGAGTATCAAAATTCATGAAAGACGCTCCTTATAGGAATGATTTTCCTTAGTATAACATAAGCGTTATGGTGATTATCAACATTTGTCTTTTACAAACAAGGCTTCTATTTCTATAATAAATGAAAATATTCTTATGAAAGATTGTTTGGGGGCGATGAGTATGATGACAGTACTGATTCCTGTTTTCTTTTTGATCATCATTACCATGTGCAAGAGAATTCCTTTCATTGGCGGAAATATGATCTTTGCATTTTTGGGGGCCGGCGTATTAGCGCTCATAATGGGAGGAAAATTGAATCCCTCGGAGTGGATTGCTCCCTGGATTAACAGCTTTAATTCTATCGCTTTTATTTTTTACATCGTGATTTTAGGGGCTGTGTTTTCTGCGCTGCAGGTAGCAACCGGTGCCATGGAGACAGTCCTCAATATTCTGCGTTCTATCTTTGGAAAAACACCGGAAGGACTGGTCTTTGCCATTCTAGTGACACTGTACATAGGTGGTTCTCTTATGGGAACCGTAGCTGCTGTGGGCGCAGTTATCGGCCTTCTGGTGGTTCCGTCTCTAAGGGAAATGGGGATGAAGCCTGATCTGATCTGTGCCACTATTGTTACCGGCGCCTCTATGGGTGGGATGATGCCTCCTGTATCCAATGCAGTGATTCTGGCCTGCGGGCTTATTGGGATTGATGCATCCCAGGCACTCATGGTGAGCTATATTTCCGTCGGGTTGGGACTGATCGTGATTACTTTATTTTTCTGCAAAGTATATATTGGAAACCATTATGCTATTCCTGAAAAAATGATTCCAAAAGAGTCAGCCTGGACCATATTATCCTGGAACTGGCCCAAGCTGATTCCTCTTTTTGTATTGATAACTTGTGTGATGCTGAACAGCATTCCGTCCATTAAATTTGATTTCCCAAAATTTGTACTGAGCTTTCTTCCCGGATGGCAGGGGAATCTTTTTCAATCCATCAGCCATATTTATATATTGGGAAAAATTACCAATAATATTGTCATGTCCATGATTTTTGCCATTCTTTCCTGTTTCATTGTGCAGCCGGGGCTGTGGATGAAGATGAGGGGACAGTTAATGAAACGAGTCGAAGCAGTGAGGGATCCAGAAATCATTCTGATTGCTACGGCCTTCTTCCTGGGAGCCTTTAAACTGGGAGGTCAGAACCAGTCGATTGCCCAGTGGGCAGGCGGACTGGACAGCACATTCCTTATCATCGGCGGCAGTCTGACACTGGTTATTTCGGGCATGCTCACCGGCGGACAGAGCACGGCGCAGTCCATGCTTCTTCCCATTCTGGCACCGGCCTGGTCCTCCATTGGTATTTCTGACTTGAATATAGCCCTGGCCAGTTCTCATTTAGGCATGGCGGGGCAGGGATTTCCTCCCTGTGATATGAATACATTTATTCTGGCAGGGCTTGTGGGTTCTCTTTTGGGAGAAACGGTGAATCCGTTGAAATCCATGCTTTATTCATCACCCTATTGTATTTATCTAACATTGGCAGGACTCTATTTCTTACTTTAAGGAGGTACTATGAGACTCAATAGAACCTATATGGGAACCATGTCCATGACACCCCGGAGGGAAGTGATGGCAGGAGAATTTTCCACCTGGACCTTTACCTTTACCGCAGGAGAGTACGGCATTGATGACGGCGGCTCTCTGGTGCTGGCATGGAAAAGCGTAAGTGACTGGGATACGCCCCAGTTTGACGAACCGGAACAACCAGGATATACCACAGTGACTACAGACGGAGACTGTAGAGTAAAAGCGGCCTATCATAAATTTGTTCGCTCATTTGGCAACAGTATTCTGATCAATGTGTACGGCGGCTATATCAAAAAAGGGGACACCATTACCATCACAATGGGAGATACATCTCTGGGAAGCCTGGGGATGCGGGCGCAGTCCTTTTGTGAACGGGAGCACGAATTCAGAACCTATCTGGATCCCTGCGGCACAAACAGGTATGAAGAACTGCTTGACCGCTTGAGTATTCGGATCGTACCTGCCCTGCATCATGAACTGCAGGTGGTCGTTCCGGGAACGGTAGAAAAAAATAAACCCTTTACCATGCATCTTCGAGTGCTGGATGAATTCGGCAACCCTACAGGAAAATATGAGGGGGATGTTTCCTTAAACCTGATACAGGGAGAAGGCGAAAATATTCCACAGAAAGTTCATTTCCCGTCAAATACAGATGGTATTTTCGCCATCCCCGATTGCCGTATTACGAAAGAAGGATTCTGGACCGTGCGGGCAGAAGACAAGAAGCGTGGCTACATTGCCTGCAGCAATGGCTCCTGCTGCATGAATCCGGGAGGACCTCATCTGTACTGGGGTGATATGCACGGCCAGACACGGCAGACCGTGGGCACAGGACGATTGGACGATTATTACTCCTTTGCTAGGGACAAAGCACTGGTAGACTTCACCGGCTGGCAGGGAAATGATTTTGAAGTGACCAATGACACATGGGAAAAAATCCGCCGGTTCACCAAGGAATTTAACAGGGAAAATCAATTTCTTGTCTATCTGGGGTATGAATGGTCCGGCACCACTCCCCAGGGCGGCGACCATAATGTCTATTTCCTTCATGATAACGATGTCTTTTATCCCAGCAGCAACTGGAGTGCTCCCGGCTGTGATGTCAGCCTGAATGCCAATCCAATACCACAGCTTTATCAAAAGCTGAATCACCGCAGAGATGTCCTTCTGATACCTCATGTAGGCGGCCGATATGCCAATCTGGATTTTCTAAATCCGGAATATACCAGCGTAATCGAAATTCATTCTCACCATGGTACATTTGAATGGTTTGCCATGGATGCTATGAAAAAACGACTGAAAGTGGGATTCATTGCCGCCAGTGATGACCATACCGGGAGAGTAGGCCTTTCCTATCCTCTTTCCGGCCATGGCAAATCCGCTTCCGGCGCTTTCGATGTGGCCAGCGGCTATACCGGCGTATTTACAAAGCACCTAACCAGGAAAGAAATCTGGGATGCCATCAAAGCGCGGCACTGCTTTGCCTCCACTATGGACCGCATCTTCCTTTCCGCTGCTGTCAACAGCATAGGGATGGGGGATGAAGGAACCATATATGAACAACCGGTATTTCATGTTAAAACTGCTGCTGTTTATCCCATTGAAAGCATACAGATTTTTGATTGGGAAAAGCCTATTTATTTCGAAGAACTCCTTCCCAAAGCAAACAACAAAATCCGTATCCGCTGGAGCGGCGTCCAGTATCGGGGACGGGGAAAATCTGCCAAATGGGATGGCATGATTTATGTACAGCATGGTAAAATTGTCAATGCAGAAACATATGCCTTTGACCGCATTGACCAAGGAATCACCATCAGGTCAGACCAGTATGTGAAATTTACCTCTTCTACTTCCGGAGATTACGATGGACTGATCCTTGAACTGGAAGGTGATGATGATACGGTCATCAAATTCAGTAGCCTGCAGGGAGCAGCAGAAGCATCCTGGAAGGAAATACGCACCAAAGGAATGGTTAAACCCATGGGTGGTCTGAATCTCAAAGTAGAAATGCAGGAAGCCTTTGAAGAGGTGCCGGAAAAAGACTATGCCTGCGCTATATACCTAAATAAAGCAATTTCCCTGCCTTTGGAAAAAGGAAAACATGCCTATTGGATAAAAGTACTCCAGACCAACGGTAATGCTGCCTGGTCTTCTCCGGTATTTGTGACAATAGAATAAAAGTTTTCAGAAAGCTTCTTTTAACAGCAGAAGGGGGCTGTGAAAAAATATAAATCATTTTTTCACAGCCCCCTTTTATTTTATAAATTTTTTATTTAGTGACAGTATCTGTTTTGGTTAATGAGCATAATAAAGTGTAGAAAGAAAGTGCAGTTAGAAGAAGAGGTGAGTAGCAGGGAGATACATTGAAATGGCGGCAGATGATATTTGAAGTGGACAGGAAATCACTGGCCGCTGCCTTTAAGTTTTCATGCTTCGTTTTTCTTACATAAGGAGAGAAATCAAATGAAAGGGAATTTATCATTGTGCAAGGTGATTATAGCTATTCTTCTTCTTTTAATTCTGGCTGGTGGGGGATATGTATACTGCTACGATACGAAAGGCCTGGATACAGAAATTAAAACTGAATCAAGACAGCTCTCTCTTCCTGTCCCTTTATCGGATGAAAAAGTGACAGCAGAGTTTGTGAATATTGAAATCGTTAATTTTACCTTTCGAAAAAAAGCACCCTCCCATGCCGTAGTTCTTCATCTGGACGGGAATTCGTATCCTCTCACGGTCTTCGAAACAATGAGTCTTTCCAGTCCTAATCATAGTGCCATCCCGAAGACGGCCAATATTTACGTGGTACAGCTGAAGGGGAAAAACTTGGAGCTGGCTAAGAAGGCGCAAAAGCGTTCCATTACCTTCGGGTATCAAGACGGGACAAAGATTACGAAATCCTTCAACTTATAAGTACGATATTGCTTCTGTAACGTAAACGTATAAATGGAAAGGGAATATCTGGTGTACTGCAGGGAACGTAAGGGATTCCTGCCTTTTAAGCGGATTATTCTATGGAGAAACAGTCCTCTCCTGAGAAGGAGGGGATTTTGTTGTATTTCAAACCTTCATCCTAACTGAGGGTTTCCATATGTGGCAATTGAAGATGGTAATGAAATACCATTTGACAAGTTGGGCATGAAGTGCTATGATATGAACAGCATAGAGATGGTAATTAAATACCAAAAAGGAGGAAACCAAATTGGTAAAGAGAATGCAGATGAATGGACTGACAGGCGATGATTTGGAATGGGGAATACTGGCAGCCATACGCGGTAAGGCAGCAGTGGATCCTTTAATACAGGCAGAAGCTTTTTATATGGTTTACCAGCTTAGTCTCCAAAAAGAGTTTGACTGGTATGGTGAAGAGGCATTAGCTGAGGTTATTGGACTCTGTCGCCGGAAAGGCTTTAATGAATTGCCCGATTTTATTTCCTATGAATCCAAAATTGGTAATGAATTACTAAAGCTATCAAAGGGCGTGGAACCGAAAGTAGTAAAAGGTTTACTTCTGCATTTCGAAGATACTCTGACCATCGGAGGAAAGGCACATGGAGCGAGTGGAACTCCAGATTCACTCAGTCATCTGGCATTATCTATTCTTAAAATTGGAAAAAGGGAAAGCGTGGCTGATTTCTGCAGTGGCATTGGCGGTTTTCTGACAATGGTCTATGAACAGGTGCCGGGGGCAGTTTTAAAGGGCTATGACATCATGCGTTCGGCGTGTCAGATTTCTAGAATTAGGGCGGATGTTTTATTGGATCCACCGAATATGAAGGAACTGATTGCCGCATATAAAGGCCAGCCAGACATGCTGGATCAATACCTCGATAAGTATCATCAGAAGATTGCCATAGAGAACAGGGATATTTTACAGGATATGACTCCTCCCGGCGTAGGGAATCCCGCAGAACATTTCGATAAAATCTTCTGCGACCATCCACTGGCCATGCGGTTTTCTGCTCGTGACTCATGGATTCAGAGCCTTCCCTTTGCTAAGAAATCAAAGACGCTGGACTGGGCGTTTGCCGCCGGCGTAATGCAGAGGCTGGCAAAAAAAGGAAAGGCTGTGGTTACGCTGACAAGCAGCTGCGCATGGAACTTTCCTGAGAAGGCGGCACGGGAATATTTCATCCGGCAAGGATGGATTGAATCGGTGATCAGCCTTCCAGTCAAAATGTTTTCCTATACTAATATTTCCATCCTTCTCATGGTGCTCAGCCATGGAAATAAAGAAGTCCATTTTGTAGATGCTTCTGAAATTTATGAAAAAGGACGCCGCACAAACCAGTTCAGCAAAGCAAACATAGATACCATTCTCAAAGCTCTGGCAGAAGATACGGATATCAGCAAAACGGTATCCAACGAAGAAATCGAAAAAAAGGATTTCTCTGTTTTCCCAAAGACCTACTTAACGCCGGAAGATGAGCTTGAATCCCTGTCTAATTATGGCACTCTGATACCCTTGGAAGACCTGACACTCCGCATCAGCCGCGGCGCGCCTATTATGGCTTCCCAGCTGGATGCATTCAGCAGTGAGGAAGATACGGGCATTGATTACCTTACTTTGTCAGATATGCAGGACGGATTGATTCAGAAAGACCTGAAACATATGACTGAAATTCCGGAAGGGTACGGGAAATATCTCATCGAAGACGGAAGCATTATTCTCTCTAAAGTGGGAAGGCCTGCCAAAGTAGGGCTGGCTTCTGTGCCGGAAGGACGGCAGCTTATGGCTACAGGAAATATGTTTGTCCTGAAGCTGGACAAGAAAAAAATCAATCCCTATTATCTGCTTGCTTTCCTTGACAGTCCTGAAGGAAATGCCCTCATGAATCTCTTCTATGTAGGTATGACCGTTCCCAGTATTCGCATCCAGAGTCTGAAAGAAATTAAAATCCCCGTGCCACCTATGGAAAGGCAGCAGCAGGTGGCAGAAATCTATAAGAAATGCCAGGACGATTTGTACAAGGCAAAAGATGCCCTTCGGAAAATGATTCAGTCAAAAACAAAAGTATTTGATGACACCATGAAGGAGGGATAAACTATGCTGAGCCTTGAACAGATAGAGGTACTGGAAGGTGTCCTTGTGGAAAGGGCAGAAGAAATCCTCTGCCATATGAATTCCCAGGGAACCATAGACCGGTTTCTTAAGATAGCAGGACTGAGCGATCTTTTTGAAGAAGAAGCCAAAGAAACGGATAACCAGGATCCCTCCGGGTATATCGTTGTGATTGAGGCCTCCATGATTTCGGCCAATGCCATAAAAGGCATATGTAAAACCATGGGTATTTCTCCCAAACGGCTCAAACTCTACCTTGATTATGAAAAGGCACAGAAACTGAATTATCGCAGTATGTACTGCAGCAGCCGGTATGCTCTCGTCCTTTTCGGCCCCATAGGCCACAGTGCCAGGGACAAAGGAGGCTACAGCAGCATTATTACAGCCATAGAAGGGCAGAATGGATATCCGCCGGTCATACGGCTTGGAACTAATGAACTGAAAGTGACAAAAACGGGTTTCAAGAAGGCCCTGACAGATGCAATAGAGCGTGGTTATATTATCCAAGATCAGGAGAGTGCTTGAACATTTTCCTAGGGAAGCGCTGATTAAATCGTTATCGGATTTCATTCTTGTATTTTTATTCAATGCAAGGAATAAGTCGACGCGAATAGCGAGCTATTTAAGGAGACTTATGACGTAGCATTGGATAAAAATGCATATGAAATTTGATTCTGCGAATTAATCAGCGCTTCCCTAGTGAAATAAGAGGAAGGGGAGTCATGACCTTCCTTTTATTTTTGAATCTTTGAAATTGACGGAGAAATCAGTATAGATAGCCGGACTTCCGGTAATGTATAATAGATACAATACAGTAAAATCGCTTAAACCATAGAGGTGTTATTCATGAATAAACAGGAACTGGCCGCTACTTTATGGGAGTCTGCCAATACCCTTCGTGCCAATATCGATGCAAGTCAGTACAAAGACTATATTCTGGGCTTTATTTTCTATCGGTATCTGTCGGAAAAGGAGCTTCGGCTTTTAAAGTCCATGGGAGTCGAAGAGGGGGATCTTGAATATATTACGGAAGATGATCCGGAAACGGTGAAAGGCCTGCAGGATGAGCTGGGCTATTTTATTTCCTATGAAAATCTCTTTTCCACCTGGCTTGCTATGGATAAAAAGAGCTTTAATGTGAAAAACGTGCAGGACGGGCTCAATGCCTTTGACCGTTTAATCAGTGATAAGCATAGGATGCTTTTCAAAGGGATTTTCAAAACCTTACAGACCGGATTAAGCAGTCTGGGGGCTGATGCAGCTGCCCAGACGAAGGCTGTGAGAAATCTGATGGACCTCATCAAAAAGATTCCCATGGGAAATACGTACCAGGATTATGATGTGCTGGGGTATATCTATGAATACCTGATTTCCATGTTCGCTGCCAATGCAGGCAAAAAAGCAGGGGAATTCTACACACCCCATGAAGTGTCCATGCTTATGGCAGATATTGTGGCAGACCACACGAAAGGAAAAGATCATATTGAAATCTATGATCCCACCAGTGGATCCGGTTCCCTTTTGATAACCATCGGCCATGCGGCTGCCAAGTACATGAAAGATGGAAACTCCATCAAGTACTATGCCCAGGAATTGAAGGAAAATACGTTCAACCTGACCCGTATGAATCTGGTCATGAGAAATATACTTCCTGATAATATCGAAGTCCGGAATGCAGATACACTGGAAAAGGACTGGCCCTGGCTGGATAAATATCATGAAACCAAACCTTTGTACTTGGATGGGGTCGTGTCGAACCCGCCCTATTCACAGTCCTGGGATCCGAAAAACAAGGAGAATGATCCCCGGTTTGCAGGATTTGGGCTGGCACCGAAAACGAAGGCGGACTATGCCTTCCTGCTCCATGACCTGTACCACCTGAAACCCGATGGCATTATGACCATCGTCCTTCCTCACGGCGTTCTCTTCCGGGGTAATGAAGAAGGGGAAATCAGACGGAATCTGGTGGAGAAAAACCATATCGATACTATTATCGGTCTGCCACCGAATATTTTCTACGGCACCAGCATTCCCACCATTATCATGGTCCTTCGCCAGAAGAGGGAGGCAAGGGATATCCTCTTTATTGACGCATCTAAGGGCTTTGAAAAAGTAGGAAAAGACAATAAACTTCGGGCCCGGGATATCAAGAAAATCGTGGATACATACAAGGGAAGACTGGATATTCCCAAGTATTCCCGCAAAGTATCTATCGATGAAATCCGTAAAAACGACTATAACCTGAACATCCCCCGCTATGTGGACTCCTCGGAAGAGGCGGAGCACTGGGATATTTATTCCATTATGAACAGCGGCCTTTCGGAAGAAGAACTGGGAAAGCTGGACCCATACTGGCAGATTTTCCCTACCCTGAAAGAGACCCTTTTCAAGAAAAGAGAAGACGGCTATTTTATTCCTGCTGTTGTGGATGTACGCAGTGCAGTGAAAGAAAATGAAGACGTCAAAGAATTTGAAACCCGCTTTTCCCATGCCTTTGACGGTATGGATCGTATGATGGAAGAAGACCTGATTTCTTCCATGGAAACCATCCCTGTGGCAGGAGAAGAAGAAAAACTGGCGGAAGAAATCTTTTCGCGTCTCAAGGACATGCCCCTTATCGACCCCTATGAAGCCTACCAGATTCTTGATGATGCATGGAAAGGGATTGCGGCGGATCTGGAAACCATCCAGACCGAAGGGAAAGATGTGATTTGTCAGGTATTGCCTCACATGGTGACGAAGAAAAAGAAAGGAAAGGACACCGCTGTGCAGGAAGGCTGGACAAGCCGCATTATTCCTTTTGCACTCCTGCAGCACACCTTCCTGGCAGAAGACTTGAAAAATATGGAAGAGAAAGAAAAACGCATCCGGGAAATCCAGGACTTGTATGCATCATTCATAGAAGAAATGCCGGAAGAGGATAAAGAAAGCCTCCTGAACGACAGCAACGATGCCTTTGACATGCAGACCATCCAGAAAAAGGCCAAGGAAATCTATGAACATGTGGAAACCGATGAAATCCGGGCACTGGAAGAATACCTTCCCATCCGAAGCCAGAAAGAAAAGCTGGCCTTTATTGCCGTGCATCCCGAAGTCTCCTGGAAGGACATGAAATCCTACAAAGACGGCACCTATGGGAAACCGGCGGTGCAGAAACGATTGAAAGTCCTGCGCATGGAAGCGCCTATGGAAGAAGGGACTATGGAAGCCATGGTGATCCGGGTGCTGAAAATGGCAGAAGAAGAAAAAGCACTGAAGAAGGAAATCAAATCAGCAGAAGACAGCCTTACCGACAGGACAAAGAACCGCATCGAGAAGCTTTCCCCGGAAGAAGAGGAGATTCTCCTTAAGGCCAAATGGATCCAGCCCCTCATGTACGCCCTGGAAGGCCTTTCAGACAAAGTGGTGGTGAACCTGGAAAAAGAAGTGCAGCAGATGGCAGATAAATATAAGGATACCTACAGGGACATAGATGAAGAAATCCGGAAAGCAGAGTCCTCTCTGGCGTCTATGATGGGCGAACTCACCGGTCCGGAAAAAGACATGGAAGGCCTCCGCCAGCTGGCTGAACTGCTGGGAGGAAAGGTATGATGGAAGAAAGAAAAGTACCGGCCCTGCGGTTTCAAGGATTTACAGACGAGTGGGAAGAAAATATGCTTGGAGAGATGACAGTTTTTTCCAAAGGAAGTGGGTACTCGAAATCGGACTTACAGGACCATGGGACACCAATTGTTCTTTATGGTCGTCTTTATACAAATTATGAAATTTTAATCAGTCACATTGATACTTTTGTTGAACCAAAGCAGGGGGCAGTTTATAGTCAAGGAGTAGAAGTCATAGTTCCTGCTTCTGGAGAAACAGCAGAAGATATTTCCCGTGCTTCAGTTATTGGCAGGAAAGGCGTCATTATTGGTGGGGATTTAAATATTCTATATCCAAATAAATTGCTGGATCCTGTATTTCTGGCAATTACTATATCTAATGGAAAAGCACATGAGGATATGGCTAAAAGAGCTCAGGGTAAAACCGTAGTTCATCTCCACAATGATGATTTAGCACAAATTAAATTGTTTTATCCGTCAATTAGCGAACAAAAACAAATCGGAGTATTCTTTCAGAAAATAGATGTGGATATTTTGCTTCTGAAAAATAAGCTTGATAAACTGCAGGTTTTCAAAAAGTCCATGCTGGAGAAAATGTTTCCCCGGCCTGGCGAAAAAGTGCCGGAAGTCCGGTTCCGTGGATTTATGGGAGGCTGGGAAAAAAGACGGTTTGGAGAACTTGTTGACATTGAGCGTGGTGGTTCCCCACGGCCAATTGATGAATACATTACAGATGATTATGATGGATTAAATTGGGTCAAGATTGGTGATGCACCGTCACAAGGTCGTTATATCATGCATACAGGAGAGAAAATTAAGGCTTCAGGACTTTCAAAAACAAGGCAGGTATTTCCTGGAGATTTGATTTTGTCAAATTCAATGAGTTTCGGAAAACCTTATATTATGGGTATTTCAGGATGCATTCATGATGGTTGGCTTCTGATTAGAAATAGTAGAAATTTGTTCAATTTGAAGTTTCTCTGTCAGATGCTTGGAACGGAGCATATGTTGTCTCAATATAAATCACTTGCGGCGGGAAGTACTGTTAATAACTTAAACAAAGAGCTTGTATCCAATGTTATAGTAAATGTTCCTCCTCTTGAAGAACAAGTTCGAATTGGCGCTTTTTTAGAAAATATTGATGATATTATTTCATGTTGCCAGCGCAAATTGGAAAAACTGCAGTCAATGAAGCAGGCTATGCTGTCTGAAATGTTTATCTAACCATTCATATTTTATGGAGGAGTCGGTTATGTCGGATACATTTGATGAGGAACGTCTCTTTGAAGAGGCCTTGATCCATCTTTTAACGAAGAACGGATGGGCAGACCAGGTGCTCCATTATCCTACGGAGGAAGACTTGATCCGGAACTGGGCAGACATTCTTTTCCGGAACAACCGGGGCATTGATGAGCTGAACGATGTGCCCCTGTCTGATGGGGAAATGGCCCAGGTGCTGGAGCAGGTGCGTCTCCTGTCATCGCCATTGCAGCTGAACGGTTTTATCAATGGCGGCAGTGTGACCATTATCAGGGATAATAAAGAGGATGTTCTTCATTATGGGAGTCCGGTGAGTCTCTATCTTTTTGACAAAAGAGCTGTTTCCGGCGGCCCCAGCGTGTACCAGATCGCAGAGCAGCCTATGTTTAAATCAAAGAATGCCATGTTTCATGACCGGCGGGGCGATTTCATGCTTCTGATCAATGGCATTCCCGTGATTCATGTGGAGCTGAAAAAAACGGGGATTCCGCTGAGCCAGGCCTATAACCAGATTGATTTGTACAACCATGAGCATGTATTTACAGGGATTTTCTCTCTCATCCAGTTTTTCGTGGCCATGACGCCGTCGGAAATGGTGTATTTTGCAAATCCCGGTGACGGGGAAAAGCTGAATAAGGATTATTTCTTCCACTGGGAAGATTTCAACAATGAAATCCAGGGGGACTGGAAGTATATTGCCCGGCATTTCCTGAATATTCCCATGGCTCACCAGATGGTAGGTTCCTATACGGTGGCGGACCATTCCGATGGTGTTCTGAAGGTCATGCGCAGTTACCAGTATTTTGCTTCCAGTGCCATTTCTGATAAGGTGGCGCAGAATGATTGGATGACCGGGACCCAGCGGGGCGGTTACATCTGGCATACCACCGGATCCGGAAAAACCATGACCAGCTTCAAGTCGGCAGAGCTGATTTCCCAGTCCGATGATGCGGACAAGGTAATTTTCCTGGTGGACCGTATCGAACTGGCTTCCCAGTCTTACCGTGAGTACAGCGGTTTTGCCGGTGAAGGTTTAGATGTGCAGCAGACCGATGATACAGCGGATCTGCTGGAAAAGCTCTTGAGTGATGATGCCAAAAATCAGCTGATTATCACATCCATCCAGAAAATGAGCCGTGTCAAAGCAGGGGAGACGAATGTGACGAAAAGTCTTCTTGCGGGGCTGGAAGAGAAGAGAATCGTATTCATTGTGGATGAGGCGCACCGTTCTACTTTTGGTGATATGCTGCTGGATATTAAGCACTCATTCCCAAGAGCCCTTTTCTTTGGCTTCACCGGCACGCCGATTCAGTTGGAAAACCAGAAGAAAATGAATACCACCGCCACTGTCTTTGGCGATGAACTGCACCGCTACAGCCTGGCTGACGGTATCCGGGATAAGAATGTGCTGGGCTTTGACCCCTATATGGTGAAGACGTACCGGGATTTGGACCTTCGGCGGTCTGTGGCACTGGATAAGGCAAAGGCAAAGACCGAAGCAGAGGCCATGAAAGATAAGGAAAAGAAAAAGGTGTATCTTGCCTGCATGCAGCTTCCCATGGCAGGAGACTGGGACGAACAGGGGAAATATCATAAAGGCATTGAAGATTATTTGTCAGAGAAGCAGTATGACTGTGAACAGCACAGGCGGCAGGTGATTTCCGATGTGAAGGATAACTGGCTTCGACTCAGTGACAATGGAAAATTTCATGCTATCTTTGCAGCTTCCAGCATTCCCGAAGCTATTGCCTATTATGGCTGGTTCAAACATGAAATGCCAGATCTTCATGTGACTGCTATCTTTGATCCCACTCTGGATCTGGATGGAGAGGGATTTAATGAAAAGGAAGATGCCATTGTAGAAATCATGGAGGACTATAATGCTCTCTTTGGGCAGAATTTCACCATGAAAAGCTATGGCCGCTTTAAGAAGGACGTCATGCAGCGTCTGGCTCATAAGGAGCCCTATCAACACATTGATGATGACCCGCCCAAACAGTTGAACCTGGTGATTGTGGTAAATCAGCTTTTGACAGGTTATGACTCCAAGTGGCTGAATACGCTGTACCTGGATAAGCTTTTGGAATATGAAAATGTGATACAGGCCTTTTCTCGGACAAACCGCCTTTTCGGACCGGATAAACCTTTTGGAACTATTCATTATTACCGGCGGCCTTATACCATGAAACGGAATGTGGAACGGGCGGTTAAACTCTATTCCGGTGATAAAGTATTCGGCCTTTTTGTAGATCGTCTTGGGCAGAATGTGAAGAGGATGAATGAAATATTTTCTGCTATCAGTGATATATTCGCAGCAGCCGGTATTCACGATTTCCAAAAACTTCCGGAAGATATCAGGGAAAGAGGAAAATTTGCTTCTCTCTTTAATCAGCTGAAATCTTATCTGGAAGCCGCCAGAATTCAGGGATTCCGCTGGGAAAACAGACAATATCCCCTCTCTGACAGGACTCTTTCCGGTGGAAAGACCTATGTCAGTCTGTCATTTGATCAGCTTACCTACATGGCATTGCTGGCAAGATATAAGGAACTGGCCCTTGGAGGAACCTCTACCGGTGGCACAGATCTTCCCTATGATATCGACACTACACTGATTGAACAGGATACGGGTATGATTGATGCGGACTATATGAATTCCCGCTTTGAAAAATATATGAAACAGCTGGGCCAGCCGGAGGTAACTCCAGAGCAGCTGGCTGATACACTGAATCAGCTTCATAAATCCTTTGCCTACTTGTCTCAGGAAGAACAGAAAGCAGCCAGCCTTTTTCTAAACGATGTTTCCCGGGGTGCGGTGACACTTTCACCGAATAAAACATTCCGCGATTACATTACGGACTACAGAAAAAAGCTCCGGCAGAACTCCATCTATGCGGTCGCCCATTTGGCAGGCATCCGCAGGGATAAGCTGGAAGAAATGATGAACCTGGGCCTCACGGAGGAAACAATCAATGAATTTGGACGTCTGGATACACTCCTCAAAGATGCGAATTTGGACAGAATTAAGGAATATATGGAAAAAGTGGAAGGGAAAAAGCTGCCCCTGTTTAAAGTCAGAATCAAACTGAGAAGGATGATGACAGACTTTATTATTCATCATGAAATCAAGGTGGATGATAAAGTACAGGAAACAGAAGATATTCTGCACTACCTGGGACTGCCGCCGGCGAAATAAAATTTCTGCCGGAAAAACGCAGTTGTACATAGCAGGCAGGGTTTAAGAAAGTAAAAAGACCACCCCCTGTTATTCACAGGAAGTGGTCATTCTTTTCCGGCGGCAATCAATAGAAAGGAGGTTCCTATGATTTACATCACCGGTGACTGTCATGGAGAATTTGCAAAAATCCGGCGGTTCTGCAGGGCAATGAAAACCACCAGGGAAGATACGATGATCATCCTGGGAGATGCAGGAATCAATATTTCCAATGGTCTCCGGGACCTGCGCAAGAAGCAGATGCTGGCACAGCTTCCCATCACTCTTTTCTGCATTCACGGCAACCATGAAATGCGGCCCACCCGGGTGGTGCAGGTGGACCGGTGGGGTGGAAGGACGGACCGGAAGGCCTACCGCCTGAAAGACTGGCACGGAGGAAGGGTGTACATGGAGTCCGCTTTCCCTTCCATCCTTTTCGCCAGGGATGGGGAGGTCTATGATCTGGACGGTACAGCTACTCTTGTTATCGGCGGCGCTTACAGCCCCGATAAACCCATGCGCCTTGCCCGTGGCTGGCCATGGTATTCTGACGAGCAGCCAGACGGAAAGATCCGAAAACGGGTGGAGAATGCCATTCGGGAAAGACAGGGAAAAGTGGATGCGGTGCTTACACATACCATCCCCGCCCGATATATTCCTGCACTCCACCTCCGCCCCTGGCCCGGCGTGGACCAGTCCACGGAACACTGGCTGGACAGGGTGGAAGACTCCCTGCAGTACAAAAAGTGGTACGCCGGCCATTTCCATGTGGACGTAACCATAGGGAAACTGGAAATCATGATGGACCACGTGGAGCCCTTTATGGAGAAGTAGGGGAAAGAAGGTTGAAGATTTCTTTGCTGCTTACTTATTGTGATTCCATGTTTTCATTCTGAAAGTCCTTTCATAAAAAATCATATTTTTTTCAAAAACTACTTCTCATTTTTCAATCTCGCGGTATGTATATAGTAGAGGGGCACGAAAAGCCCGCGGTTCTATAGGAAATCACTCCATATGTTTCTAAGATGGCCATAAGAAATGATTCTATGGAGTGATGGATTGAGAAAATGGTACCGCTTTTCTCCCTCACCATTTTCCGGAAATGGTAAAAACTCAGTGCAAACTGAAAAAACAGCAGAGAAATCCAGGACTTAGGGAAGCGCTGATTAAATCGTTATCGGATTTCATTCTTGTATTTTTATTCAATGCAAGGAATTAGTCGACGCGAATAGCGAGCTATTTAAGGAGACTTATGACGCAGCATTGGATAAA
>ERZ791911.784-NODE-784-length-18616-cov-2.244653_pt1 | contig 18616 bp, 9 predicted proteins | sample MGYA00510142_ERZ791911 | MGnify/ENA primary metagenome ERZ791911 (study PRJEB30046, sample SAMN00792056) | human gut metagenome | study: EMG produced TPA metagenomics assembly of the A metagenome-wide association study of gut microbiota in type 2... | reverse complement strand
AAGCGCCTGCAAATCTGGAAGCAGTCCAGCAAGAATTTCAATGTGGTAGATGCGTCATTGGTTATGGACGGAAAAGATGCGGTATTGAAGGTCAGCTACCTGTTGGCTGCAGGTAATCTGTATATTGCTACTTATCGCATTCATCCTTCAGGAGTAGTGAAAGCAGATTATACATTTACTTCTACGGAAATGGAAGCTGCGAAGACAGAAGCTTCGGAAGCTACACTGATGGCTACGTTCACTCCTGGAAACGAAGCAATCCGCAAGGAAAGTTCTAAGCTGGTAGTACCGCGTATCGGTGTTCGTTTCCGCTTGCCGGCCGAAATGGAACAGGTTACCTATTTTGGTCGCGGACCGGAAGAGAATTATTGCGACCGGAATAATGGTACACTGGTAGGTGAGTATCAGGCGACAGCTGAACAAATGTATTTCCCTTATGTGCGTCCACAAGAAAACGGACATCATACCGATACACGCTGGTTGATGCTGAAAAAGAAAAATGGCAAAGGACTGGCTGTATATGCGGATGGTACATTGGAATTTAACTCACTCCGTAATTCTATAGAAGATTTTGATGGAGAAGAAGCTACTCATCGTGACTACCAGTGGGGTAATCGTGATGCAGAAGAGTTGAAACATGATGTAAGTACCGCTAAGAATATCAAGCCTCGTCATACACATATCAATGATATTACCCCTCGTGATTTCGTGGAAGTCTGTCTGGATATGCGACAGATGGGGGTAGGAGGTTTTGATAGTTGGGGAGCTGTACCAGATCCTCAATATCTGATTCCAGCCAATAAGGAATATCAATGGGGATTTACGATTGTACCGATGTAAATGATAAAAGCATAAAATAAAAATTCCGGGCTTGAAAAGACTTGTTTTCAGGCCCGGAATTTTTATTGTTCAGATAAGGGCATAAAAAAAGGAGTTCCGCTGAACTCCAACCTTTTGTTAACCTTAAATCTAATACTATGAAAAACACGATGCAAAGGTACGGACTTTCTGGAATTATGCAAGTTTTGTGTGCGTTTACACGTGTTTTATAACATAATTTGAAGTTTTGACCGTGTTTGAAAGACTTATTAATAAAACTACAATAGCAATAAGAATCGTTCTTTAAAGAACATTCATCTAAAAGTCATGTGTTTTACATGGTTCTGTAATATGTTTTTTTGTTCTTTGTTACAGAATTAATCAGGACTTTGTATGGAATTAAGTGTTAGGGAACGTCAGAAGGCATTGACGGTTACACTGGCTATGCTATGTATAGCATGTGCTTGTTTGTTTTATCTGGGGTATAGATTGTGCATGTATTATTAGTAGAGTGAAAAAAGGTGCGTCTGGATGATTCCGGACGCACCTTTTTAGCAATAAAAGCCGATGAGTTATTTGCTTTCTTTCTTAAACTTGTAGATAGCAAATGTCATGGCACCTATTTCGGTATTGAGCGTATTTCCTTCAATTGAAATGCTACTTTCTTTAGGAGTGATGAGGTTCGGATTGTCGAGTGTATTTTCTGCATCCGGGTTTTCTGTATGCAATGTGATGCATTTTCCGTCTCCTAAAGTTACAGACTTCTTCAGGCCTTTAAATTCCAGGCTGATAGGCTGTGCCTTTTCTGACACGTTGGCTACTTTGACAATGTAAGCCTGTGTGTTTTCATCCCATACGGCACTGGCGAAAAGTCCATTCTGGCCTTCCTGACCACTAACCGGTTTTTTATCCATAGTCAGAGGAACTACATTTGTTCCGGTATTGTGACCGTAAAGTGACTGTACATACCAGCTGCAGGTGCGTACAGAACGGAGGTTGTCAAACCAGATTAAGTCTGGACGCCACTGCCAGCCTTCTACGTGAGCCAACAGCGGAGCATAAGTAGCCATGTGTACTACATCTGCGTTTCTTTCTACTCCAGTCAGGAAAGCAGCTTCAAGCAAAGAAGCGTGGAAGTGGTTCCATTTCTTTCCTTTTCCGTGGCAAGCATATTCTCCTGCAAATACTTTCGGGCCTTTACGGTCGTAATTGTCGTAACGGTTTCCTGATTTCAAGAACCAGTCTTCCGGACGATAGAAGTGTTCGTCTACCAAGTCCACTTTCAGTTTCTTCATTTCCGGCCACAAGTAATCGAAGTCTTTTCCTTCAGAATTCGGACCAGATGAACCGATAATCTTGATTTCAGGATGTGCTTTGCGGAGAGCTTCTACGAATAACTTCAAACGTTCAGGATATTCAGGTCCCCACTGTTCGTTTCCGATTCCGATGAATTTCATGTTGAAAGGAGCCGGATGTCCCATATCGGCACGGAGTTTTCCCCATTTGGTATCAGTTCCTCCGTTGGCAAATTCAATCAGGTCGAGTGCATCCTGAATGTAGCTGTCGAGGTCGCATACTTGTACATGTGCTTTCGGGTCATCGTTCTGATACTGGCAGGCAAGTCCACAGTTCAGTACAGGAAGTGGTTCTGCTCCCATGTCTTCTGACAGAAGGAACAATTCATAGAATCCCATGCCATAAGTCTGGAAGTAATCAGGGAAGAAACGATGCGGGAAAGTATAATGCCATCTGTTTTCATTGAGCGGACGGTTTTCTACCGGGCCTACAGAGTTTTTCCAGTTGTAACGGGTTGCCAGGTCTGTACCTTCCACGATACATCCTCCGGGGAAACGGAATACTCCCGGTTTGGTGTCGGCCAATGCCTGTACCAGGTCCTTTCTCAATCCGTTTTCACGTCCTTTCCAAGTATCTACAGGGAATAAAGAAACATGTTCCAGGTCTACGGTGCCCGGTGAATCGAGGAATATTCTCAAATGAGCTTTTGCTTCTGTCTGGGTCGGTGTGAGGATAACTTCATATTTTTTCCAGTCTTTTGAGTTAATTGTCAGGTTTTGTGAAGTGATGACCTGAGTTTCTCCCATAGACGCATTGTTGATAAGTTCTACTCGTATTTTCTGGTTTTCTCCTCTTGCCCATACGGTAAAACGATATTTTTCATTGGCTTTGAGTCCGATACCGAAAAATCCTTCGTTTTCAATACCTGTGCGTTTGTGTGCATGTCCGGGGTCTGCCAGGCGTACATAATGTGGGTTGCGTTCAAACGGACCATCATTTTGCAGAGTTACATTTCCAAAAATGTCCCATCCCATAAAACTTTGAGGGAACTCGAATGAACGGTTCTTGATTAATTCTGCATAGAGTCCCCCGTCTGCTCCATAGTTGATGTCTTCGAAGAAATGGCCATACATGGTCGGTTGAATTTCTGCTCCAATTTTATTGGCTTGGATAACCATCTGGTTGACATTCTGTGCTTGTAAGCTGAGTCCTGTTGTTAGTGCAAGCGCAGAAAGAAAGGTTAAGTGTTTGTTCATGGTTTTATTATTAAATTAATGTGATACAAATTTATAAATAAACACGAGAAATTCATGGAAAAACAGTGAAATATCTGTCTTTATGAAATTTAGGCATAAAATTAGGAGCAATCATTTTTCCTGAGGTGGACAAATTCTTCTATTGGGTGGACATTTGTCTTTTGAGTGGATTTTTATCCTCTTTTTCAGAAAAAGACTCGAAAAACGGTTTACCTTTGTGTAAAACAGAATAATTTCTATGAAAAGAAACAGCTTACTTCTATACTTGCTTCTTGTTTTTTGCTTATGTTGCCCGAATGGGCTACTCTATGCGGTACAAAACTCTTCTCGTTTCTCGTTGGCTTCTATTACGATAAACGATGGACTGCCTTATAATTTTGTAGATGATATCATCAAATCCAGTGACGGCTATTTGTGGGTGGCTACGTATGGAGGAGGAGTAGCTCGTTATGATGGCAATGAGTTTGTGGCTTTTAGTGCCAGTACAATGGATAAAAAAAGGTTGCTGCGAAGTAATTTTGTGGAGAAATTAGCGGAGGATACTTTTCATCGTATTTGGATGGCAGGAGAAGCAGGTATAGAGCTCCTTTCTACAGATAATTTGCAATTGTTGCCTGTAGAATCTTTACAGTCGGCGGAAATGGCTAAGTTGATGAAGCAACCGGTGAGTTTCTTGATGACTGCCAAATCTGGTAATTTATGGTTTTGTAGCCGTGGACAGATTTATAAGGTAATATTTAATAGTACAGGTACTGTGAAAAAAGTGATTCGGATTTCAGATACTCCGATACATGAACGTGGCTGTGTGTTGTACGAAATTGACGGATATATCTGGTTCTTTCATCAGGGGAAAATGTGCCGGATTAGCGAGAGCGTGGAAAAAAGTCAGGAGCCACAGCCCGTATCTGTTTCTTTGAATATTTCTTCTTTTGAATCGGTATTTTGTATTTATCATTGTAAGAACAATGTGTGGATTGGTACAAGTAATGGATTGTATTGTTATGATTTGACTACAGACACTAGTGTGCATTATGTACATAATTCTCAGAATCCTTCTTCCTTGTCGCAGAATTATGTGACATCCATTACTTCTACACGAGATGATCAAGTGATAGTTGGTACGCTGTTAGGATTGAATGTATTTAATGCTTCTACTTCTGATTTTACTCGTATCCAGGCAAGTGAGGGCATGGAGATGCACGGCTTGTCTTGTAATTTTATCAATACCCTTTATGCGGATGATGAAAATGATATTGTGTGGGTTGGAACTGAAATAGGAGGAATAAGCAAAATGTTTTCTTCCCGTTTGTCTGTAGTGAATTATTATCATCAGCAGAATCTTTCGGGTAGTTTGTCACATAATCCGGTCAATTCGATAGTGGAAGATGAGTATCAGACACTTTGGGTAGGTACCGTAGAAGGGGGATTAAACTGCCGTTTGAAGGGGAGCGATTCTTTCTTGCATTATACCACTGAAACACCAGCCAGTTTGGCACATAATACTGTAAGTGTATTGATGTTAGGTGATGAGGACCGTTTGTATGTAGGTACCTGGGGCGGTGGACTTGGCTGGATTAATCGTAAACCATCTGCTTCTAAACGTTATATGCCCGTTCCGTTGAATGATCCTTTTGTGTCAAGTTTGGCTTTTGACCCTGTGAGTCATTTACTTTGGATTGGTACAATGAATAATGTGTATGTATATAATCCGGCTGATGGAAGTATTTCAGAGCCTTTCTTGAATGAAAGTAAAGAAATTATCAATCAGAATGCATTAGGAATGTGTATTACTCGCGAACGGGAACTTTGGATTTCTTCTCCGTTTGGCCTTTTAAGAGTAAATCTTTCTGCATACGAAAAGGGACAATTGAAATACAAAAAGTATGTCTATCAATTGGACAGCCCTGATTCCGGACATCGGGAACGTATCACTTCTATTTTTCAGGCAAAAGATGGGACTGTCTGGTTAGGAAGTAACGGAAATGGATTTTATAAAGCATTGAAAAAAGGAAATGATTATCAATTTCAAGCTTATACGAAGAATGATGGTTTGGTGAGCAATAGTGTACGAGGTATCTTGGAAGACTGGTACGGCAATATTTGGGTATCTACGGATAATGGTTTGTCATGCTTTAATGTGAAAGAAGAGTCATTCCGCAATTATAGTCAGATTGACGGTCTAATCTCTGATCAGTTTTATTGGAATGCCGGAGCTTTGTCGTTTGACAAGGAACGTTTGTTCTTTGGTAGTCAGAAAGGACTGACGGAGATACATCCGATGATTGAAGCTGAGCATCAGCGTAAGTTCCCTTTGGCTTTTACCCACTGTAGAGTGTTTGGACAGGAAGTTTTTCCTCAGTCAGGGGAAATAGTCATGCATGAAAGTGACAAGTCGTTATCAATAGAGTTTTCGGCACTTGATTATGCGTTAGAATCTCAGGCGCAATATTCATATCGTTTAAAAGGGTTTGATGACGCATGGGTAACTGTACCTTCCAATCGAAATAATGCGACTTATACCAATCTATATCCAGGAAAATATGTTTTCCAGCTTCGATATGCTCCTGATGGCAAACACTGGCTTGCGCATACAGAGGAATTGGTTATCGTAGTGCGTCCTTATTTCTATAAGACCCCCTGGTTCCTGCTTTCTGTCTTGTTTATTATCCTGTTTGGTGGTTATCGTATCCTGAGGTGGCGTTATCAGGCTATGAAGCGCCAGCAAGATTTATTGCATCAGATGGTGGAAGAACGTACTTCTGAGTTGGAGGAGCAAAAGAAACTGCTTTCCAATCAGACGCATGAGCTTTCGGAACAGAATCAGTTACTGAAAGATCAGAATGAGAAAATCACTACGCAAAAGAATCAGATTTTAGAGATGTCGCGTAAGGTAGAAGAACTGACCATTGACAAACTGGCATTTTTTACCAATATTACGCATGAATTCCGGACTCCATTGACGTTGATTGTCGGTCCTATCGAACGCGCTTTGAAATTGAGCTATAATCCACAGGTAATAGAACAGTTGCATCTGGTAGAGCGTAATTCAAAATATCTTCTTTCGCTGGTTAATCAGTTGATGGATTTCCGGAAAGTGGAGGAAGGACGTATCAAAATTGCCACTAATTATGGGAATCTGAGAGAATTTATGGCCGAGATTGTGCCACCTTTTGCAGATTATGCGAAGAATCGTGGCATTGACCTTCAGCTGTATCTTCGCCTTGCCGATCCGATTCTGATGTTCGATGAGGATGTGATGCGTAAGATTATGACAAATTTAATCAGTAATGCTCTGAAGTTTACTCCAAAGGGAGGGAAGGTAGGCATATATGTAGGAGTTATTGGCAAAGAAAATGAGAAGAAGCTGTTCATTAGTGTTCGTGATACGGGAAAGGGTATTCCTGAGAATGATATGGAGCGTATTTTCATGCAGTTCTATCAATCCGATAACCGAAGCCTTGAGTCGGTCAGTGGTCAGAGTGGTACCGGCATAGGTTTGTATTTATGCCGGAAGTTGATAGATATGTTAGACGGTAAGATTTATGCAAAGAATAATCCGGTGAAAGGAGCCTCATTCCGCATTCTCTTGCCAGCTTTATATGGTGAGACTCAATCCCAGCCGGATTCTTCTGAGATAGAAAAAGAAGATACCGTGATAGATGTACCTCGTAATGGAAAGATGGTTGTACTGGTAGTAGAAGACAATAAAGATATGCGCGATTATATTCGTTCTATCTTAGCCGAATATTATAATGTGTTGGAGGCCGCTCAGGGAGAAGAGGCCCTGAATATATTGCATTCTAATAATGTGGACTTTATTATTAGTGACCTGATGATGCCGGTTATGGATGGTATGGAATTATCTCGTCGTGTAAAGAATGACTTCTCCATATCTCATATTCCTTTCTTGATGTTGACAGCCAAAACTTCTGACGAAGCACGTTTGGAAAGTTATAAAATGGGTGCAGACGCATTCTTACTGAAACCTTTCGATGAGAACATGTTGTTGGCCCGTATTTCCAATATATTGGAGAATCGAAGACGTTTCCAGCAAAAGTTCTCTATTGATATGAATACTGATTCGTTGGAGGTGGATGAGAATTCCGGCGATAAGAAGTTCCTGAACAAAGCAATGTCAGTCGTAAAAGAAAATTATAAGAATCCGGACTTTGAGGTGAGTGATTTTATAGAGGCAGTTGGCATTAGCAAGAGTTTGTTGAATAAAAAAATGCAGAGCCTGACAGGACAATCTGCCGGCCAGTTCATTCGTAATTATCGTTTGAATCTGGCTCGTGAACTTCTGCTGAAGAATAAGGTAACCCGTACAATGAATATTTCTGAGATTGCATACGAAGTCGGATTTAATGACCCGAAATATTTTACTCGTTGTTTTACAAAGCATTTTAATGTAACTCCGAGTAGCTTGTTAGAAGATTGAGCATAAATCTTATTTCTTTGTCTTAGTCGGAAACCTGTGTCAATCGTCATAGGTTTCCGGCTTTTTTATGAGTATATTCTTTTTACAGGGGTACTGTTTTACTCAGAAAGGTGGAAATTTTCATGATTTTCATTTATCCACCTATAAAAACCGTTTGTCCACCTTCTTCATTATTTATGTTTTTACATTTGGACCATTGAAATAAACGTTTTTTGTTAAATAAAGACTTCCGTACTATGAAACATGGCTAGAAAAAGTCAGTCTTGGTGCTGTTGAAATATGATGTATGAGGATAGAAGTCTGAGTTTTTAAGTGGAATATTACTTTATTAATAATTTAAATTTAATACCATTAAAATGAAAAAACATTTGATTTTTTCCGCAATGCTTGGTTTGTGTGCCTTGGGTGGTACGGCGATGTATCCCGTATCCGTCATGGCTGCTGTAGCACAATCACCGGCTATTAAGGTTAGTGGACAGGTGGTTGATGAACAAGGTGAACCCTTGTTGGGTGCTACTATTAGGGTGAAAGACACTTCAATCGGAACAACTACTGATTTGGATGGAAATTTCCAGTTGGAGGTGCCTGGCAATGCTGTCCTGCTGATAAGCTATGTGGGCTATAAGGAACGTGAGGTAGCAGTTCGTAACCGTGCTATCCTCGAACCTATTCAGTTGCAGAGTGATACTGAAATGTTAGAGCAGGTAGTGGTAATTGGTTACGGTACACAGAAAAAGTCAGATTTGACCGGTTCTGTGGCAGTAGTAGATGCAGAGGCCTTGAAACAAGTATCTCATTCCAATATTTCATCTATGTTGGAAGGTAAGGTTGCAGGTGTACAGATTACTTCTGACGGTCAGCCTGGTGCCGATCCTACTGTACGTATTCGTGGAGTTGGATCTTTCGGTAGTACTGCCCCGCTCTATGTTATCGACGGAGTACCGATGGGAACTTCCATTCGTGATTTCTCTTCTAATGATATTGAAACTATTCAGGTGTTGAAAGATGCTTCTGCAGCAGCTATTTATGGTTCTCGTGCGGCAAATGGTGTAGTTATCATCACTACCAAGCGCGGACAGAAGGACCAGCCGCTGAAAGTAGATTACAACGGATATTTTGGTGTGGACTACATTCCTAAAGGCGTGTATGATGTAATGGATGCTGATCAGTATAGTCAATATCTGGGTCAGGCTTGCGCCAATTCAAATACTCCGTTACCGGGAGGATATAGACTTGACAGTGCTACTGGGAAATACCATTTCCAGGATAATACCAACACCGACTGGTTCGATGAAGTATTTAAAACAGGTATCCGCCAGAATCACAATGTAAACTTGTCTGGAGGTAGTGCTCATAGCACCTATAACGTATCATTGGACTATTTTAACCAAAAAGGAACACTGGAAGGTGCTGGTCCTAATTATGAACGTTTTACGGCGCGTGTAAATAACTCCATGGATACTAAGTTTATCAAGTTCCAGACCAGCGTGGTCTATTCTCATTCAGACCAGGACAATATGGGATTGTCAAATGCTTCGGAATACGTGCAGGGATTGTATGGTGATGTTACCAATGTACTTCGTGGTACGTTACTGATGCAGCCGACAATCAAGGCCTACGATCCTTCCACTTGGGTACTTGACGACAAAGTAGGAGCAGCAAGTGACTATGATTATGATGCTTATGGATATGGTGTGTATTACGATGATATTCATGGTGATATTTCCGCTTCTAACCCCTTGCTGATTAATAATCTGTTACAACGTAATACTCGTGTAGACCGTTTTGTGGGAACTGCTTCAGCTGATGTGGATGTTCTTAAGATGTTTGGCCTAGAAAATAAGAATCACAAGCTGAATTATAAAATCAATTTGTCTTACAGTATGACCCATGCTAAGGACTTTACCTGGATTCCAGCTTGGGTGCAGAGCAACCGTGTTTACCTGGCTAAGAGTAACGAACGTCTGGATAAAAATTCACGTGATTACAAGGATGCGCTGATTGAGAACTTGCTTACTTATGATGGAACTTTCGGTAAGCACCATATTAACGTAGTAGCAGGTCAGACTTACGAAGAGGAAAATACAGATTTGTTGAACGGATGGGCATTGAATTTCACTGAACCGTATTTCTTGCAGCTTCAGAATGGTTCCGATACATATTCCTCAAGTTTCGAATATAAGCATGCCATTCTGTCTTATATCGGCCGTATCAATTATAACTATGATGATAGATACCTGTTCTCGGCTACTGTCCGTCGGGATGCAAGTTCTCGCTTGTCCAAGAATATTCGCTGGGGTACTTTCCCGTCTGTATCTTTAGGTTGGCGTTTTGATAAGGAGTCTTTCTTCCCCTTCAGCACGGATGTAGTAAATATGTTCAAGGTACGTGGAAGCTATGGTGAACTTGGTAATGAGAATATCGGTGAATATGTATATCAGGCTGTAATGTCACGTAATAATATGACTTACAGTTTCAATAACTCGCTTGTAACAGGTTCGGCTGTATCTACTTTTGTAGACAATAACTTGGCATGGGAAAAGAAGAAAACGTATAATGTGGGTATCGACCTTGCTTTGTTCAATAACCGTTTAGAGTTTACGGCTGAATGGTACAAAAATACAAGCACCGACCTGTTGTATAGTGTACGTGTTCCAGAACAGGCTGGTGTGTCTAATTCTACCGTTACAATGAATGCAGCTTCAATGAATAACTCCGGTTTTGAATTTGCAGCTACATATCGTAATCGTGATCACGCTTTCAAGTATGAAGTTTCGGGTAACCTCAGTACACTTCGTAACCGTGTGACTTCTTTGGGAATCGGTACAGATTCTTCTATTAACGGTGCATATATCACTAACGTAGGTCAGGAAATCGGTCGGTTTTACGGTTGGGTATACGAGGGAATTGCCCGTACACAGGAAGATTTGGATAACCATGCTACTCAGGACGGTGCCAATGTGGGTGACTGCCTTTACAAGGATGTAAACGGTGATGGAGTAGTAAACGGTGATGACCAGACAGTGCTGGGCAGCGGTATGCCGAAAATTAATTTCGGACTTAATGCCCGTTTCGAGTATAAGGGATTTGACTTGAGTATCGCTACTTACGGTGCATTAAACTATCATGTAGCCGATGATATTTACAATTCACTTAATTCTTGCTATGGTTATGGTAATAAGGATGTGGCTATACTCGATGCCAACCGTTTTAGTGAAGATGGAACGACTTATCTTTCCAACGTGCCGCGGACTTATGTAGTGAACAACGCCAGCTTGGCTTGGAACGATTTGTTCAGTTCACGTAAAATCCAGAATGCTGCTTATTGGAAGATTGCTAATGTGGAATTGGGCTATAACTTCCCCAATAAGTGGTTTGGTAAATATGTGTCAGATGTACGTTTCTATGTTTCCGCACAGAACCTTTATACGTTTACTGGCTATCATGGCTATAATGTGGATTATGCAGGAGGTACATTTACTCCGGGTTATAACTTCTGTTCTTTCCCGACTGCACGTACCTTCATGTGTGGACTTCATTTTACATTCTAATCGTTATACTATTAAAAAACATATCAAATGAAACTATATCAATATTCACTTGCCTGCATGTTGGGGCTTGGTATCTTAGCTTCTTGCGCAGACAGATTGGACCTGGTAAATCCTAACCAGCAGACTTCGGGGTCGTTCGGTTATACTATAGATGATTTGGAAGAAAGTGTGATTGCTGCCTATAATCATATCCGTATTGAGGGAACGTATGCACGTACAGGCTATACCATTGACATAACTCGTGGTGATGAGGTTTGGAACTCATCTCAACAATGGTACTTGCCTTTCGATGATTTGAATGTACCGTTTACTGATGCTATTACCTTTTGGCCTTGGCGTGACTGGTATTATACAATCAATACTTGTAACTTTATCATTTCACGTTGTGGTGAGGATGATAGTCAGCTTTCAGAACGAATGAAATATGTTAAGGGGCAAGCTCTTTTTCTGCGCGGATTGTCTTACTATAATTTGGCTGGCTATTATCAGAATCCGCCTCTGATTACAGATTATGATGATTATTCCACATTGGAAACAATATATGTGCCCAACAGTTCATACGATGCTGTACTTGATCAGGTAGAGAGTGATTTTAAGGATGCCATGGGAATGTTGCCATCACGTGATGAAGGAGGTGAATGGGCAAGTGGTCGTGCTACTTGTGGTTCTGCAGCAGGTTATTATGCTCGTACGCTGATGGTACGTCACAAGTTTACCGAGGCTCTCACTGTGTTGGAGGATATTATCGGTAAGAAGTATGGTACTTACCGGTTGATGCCTAATTACGGTGATAATTTCCGCGAAGGTTCAGCTTACGAAAACAATGATGAAAGTCTCTTTGAAGTACAATTCCTGGACTACGGTTCACAAGGAACCGATGACGAGTGGACACCGGTAAATACCAGTCCTAATGCTACACAGGGGCATGCTATTGAAAGTAACTTGGCTCCTGGTGCTTTCAGTGGCTGGTCTGATTTGGCAGCTTCACCTTGGTTGTACGAGCTGTTTAAAGGTGAAAGAACTAAGGATGGTGGGTTAGATCCTCGTCTTTATTGGACGCTTGGTACGTATGAAAACGAGTGGGAAGGATTTGAATATGGTAATGTAGCCTATTCAAAAGTTCTTACGGCTGCTGACAAAAATATTATTACTCATAACGGTAATGGTGGTATTCCTATTGCGAAGAATACTAATTTCCGTACAGGGCTGTATAGTTCTGTTACGACAGGTTTGCGATGTGGTATTAACTTACGCTTGATGCGTTATTCTGACGTGTTGCTTCGTGCTGCTGAATGTGAGAACGAAGTAAACGGGCCTAACGAAAAGGCTATTGGCTGGATAAATGAGGTACGTAGTCGTGCTGGTCTTCCGGATTTGAAGTTGGAAGATTTTGACACACCTGACAAGCTGTTCGAACAGATTGCTAATGTGGAACGTCCAAAGGAATTCGGTTGTGAATTCGGACGAGGCTTTGACCTTATTCGCTGGGGATTCTTTTATGATAACGGACGTTTGCAACAACTTAAGGAGCATGGCACTTTCCGTCGGTCCAATGATCCCGACAAGTTGCTTGAACCGGTTAGCTACAGCAGTATAGGTTCTGATTCTGAATTGAAATGCTCGTCCGATAGCTATTTACCGGGACATGAGTTCTTGCCTATTTATCAGGATTTACTTAATACGAATCCGAATCTGAAGGGAAATTCAGCCAATTATGGTACTGATAATTCAGCTTACTTTAAAGAGAAAGGATGGACGGTACGTCCGGTCGTAAATTTGGATGAATAAAAATAAAAGAAATGCTCTCCTTTTCCATTCCTTTATTGGGAATAGGGAGGCTTTAATCAAACTTAGTTTATATTTAGAATTATGAGACATCTCAATAAATTATTGTGTGCCTGTAGCTTTGTAGCCTTGGGGTTGCCGGTCTTGACAGGCTGTGAAGGTGGCGAACTATTTGATGTGAACGCACCTGACTGGATTTCCGATAAAGTGCAGGAAATAGAGGATTCAGAGAATAATAATCAGGAAGATATCTATACATTTGGAAGTACTGATTACTCAAGTGCATTTTGGACTGAGTTTTCTAAGTATTATGTGGTTCCAGATGGTAAAATATGGACTGCTGAATTTGAACTCCATATTGATCCGAATGCAACAAATACTTATAAGAATTTTGCTCTTGTTATGACTAATGATGTAGATCGTGAGGGTGAAGGATATAAGGAGTATGGTGTAATGCGATATGACCATCAGCCGTCTGGTAATTCAGAATGGGGAAGTTATATAAATCGTTCTTACGTACAGAGTACACTTACTTTTGAGACTGATACTGATGAAGGTATTGAAAAACTTGGAGGAAAGGTTACACTTACAGTAGATAGAACAGTAGAAGACTTTTTTGCCGTTACGATGACCAATGGTGTCGTGACTAAGACTTATGAACAACCCTATGAGTGGGAGAACTTGAATGCAGAAGCAAGCAATACCAATATTCGTTGTTTCCTTGTTGTGGAAGGTTCTTACATTGATTTCCTTAGCTCAAAAATAGGAACTACAGGTGGTAATGTTTCTGCAGATAAAAATCCGAAATCAATGGTACTGAAAAATGTACCACAATATGTGGATGCTGGGACTTCTCTTGAAGAAGCTATGGCTGGAGTTACAGCGGAAGTTACTTTTGAAGATGATGCAACAAAAATTGTTTCTGCTTCTGAACTTAGTTTCACTGCAATTCCTGATATGGATACTCCGGGTGCAAAGACACTTGTTGCTGCATATAACAAGACGTTTAAAGGTGAAAATTGCGATACTCCTATTATGGCCTATGCTAATTTTGAGGTGGTAGAAAAAATCGTATCTATTGAGGTGACAACTCAACCGACTCGTACTACTTACTATTATTATACATCATCGGCTACAGCGAGCTTGAATAATCGTACTTTGGCTTTTGACCCTACCGGAATGGTTGTCAAAGCGACTGATTCTTCTGGAAAAACGAGAGTACTTGATAATTCAAGACTTACCTTCTCAACAGTTCCGGCTAAGGTTGGCCTACAAATCGTAACAATTACTGCTGAGGCAGGAATTACAGCTACGGAAATGTGATTGTAAAAGAATCACAGGTCTTGGAGGTGACGAATAATAAGACAACCGTAGGTACAATGGATAATTCTACGCCTTTTTGGGGAGATTTTTCTGATGAGTTTAATGTACCTGTAGGTGAAACTAGATTTATTAAGTTTACCAATTTTACTAGTAGAGTGGAAAACTATCACAACTTTGTAGTGGTATTACGTAAATCAAACTTAATAGAATATGCGGTAGTTCGTGTTGATAACTATGGATGGGGAGATGGATATGCAGCTTGTCTTACTAGTGGAGGTCAAGCAGATTGGGTTGCTTGGCGGGATGAAATGAATGGTGCTAAAGTAACTGTTTATGTGACTAATTGTGGCAATGGTACAGCGGATGTACAGGCAGTGATGGTAGGAAATGCTGGCACAACTTCTACACAGTATTATTTAGGTATTAATACTATAGACCCTAATGATTTGAACTTTGCGCTGACAGTTGAAAACGCTCATCTCATATTTGGTGAATAATAATTATTTTTCTCAATCATACATGCCGTTATTCTTGTGAACGACGGCATGTTTTAAATAAAACTTACAAATGAAAAAACTATCATTTCTTTTCATATCCCTGCTGACAGCGTTTGCTTTTACGGGTTGTACTGATGGGTTGGATAACATCGAATACAATCCAAGCAACGGGGTGATTTTGTCAGCTCCTGTGTCGGCTGCGGCAACAAGTTCTTCACTGACCGTTACTTCTACGATGAATGGTAATGTGGGTGTCGTACTTAAAAAAGGTTTCTGCTATAGTGCAAACGTACAGAATCCTACTATCAAAGATTATGTAGTAGATGCAGATGAAAACTTCAGTGCTACTATCACAGGTCTGATGGGAGGAACTACCTATTATATTCGTGCATACGTTTACGGTGACAGTCGTTATGTCTATTCGGAGACATTTACGGTTACTACGGGAGTAGCTTCTCTCGAAGAATATGTAGCACCGGCTTATGTAGATAACTATGTGGATATTGCAGCTTGGTCTAGCCGAGGAAAGTGGAATCTGGCTAACGTACATGACCCTACAGTGGTACTGGCTGAGGATGGATATTATTACATGTATCAGACAGACGCTTCATACGGTAATGCTCATCAGGCAGGTGGACACTTTCACGGACGTCGTTCGAAAGACTTGGTGAACTGGGAATATTTAGGAGGTACCATGAAAGAACTTCCTGAATGGGTTATTCCGAAGTTGAATGAAATTCGTACTGAAATGGGATTGGAAGCTACTACGGCTAACTCAGCTGATTTCGGTTACTGGGCACCTTGTGTACGTAAAGTAAAAGATGGATTGTACCGTATGTATTATTCTATCGTTTGTCCTGGAACAATAAGTGGTGACGGTACCTGGAGTGAACGTGCTTTCATTGGTTTGATGGAGAATGATAATCCGGCTAACAATGACGGATGGGTAGATAAAGGCTATGTAATTACCAATGCTTCGGATAAGGGATTGGACTTTAATGTGGCAGCGAATAATTATGAAAATAGTTATTATAAATGGAATGCCATCGATCCGAGTTACTTTATTGACAAGGACAGCAAACATTGGTTGATTTACGGTTCCTGGCATAGTGGTATCGCTTTGGTGGAACTGGATGCAGAAAGTGGTAAGGTAAAGGCTGAACTGCCTAAGCCTTGGGGTACTACAGGGGAAGAAATTGCTGCGTATGGGAAACTGATAGCTACCCGCAACATGCGTAGTCGTTGGCAAGCTTCGGAAGGTCCGGAAATAATTTATCATGATGGATATTATTATTTGTTCCTGGCATACGATGAGCTGTCTGTGGCTTACAATACCCGTGTGGCACGTGCCGAACATATTGAAGGCCCGTATTTTAGTATGGATGGTACGAATGTGACTACAAATGGAGGTGATATTCTTCCAGTGGTAACACATCCTTACAAATTTAATGGTAGCGATGGCTGGGTAGGTATTTCTCATTGCTGTGTATTTGATGATGGAAATGGCAACTGGTATTTTGCCTCACAAGGACGTTTCCCGAAAAATGCGGGAGGCAATGCATCAAGTAACGACCTCATGATGGGGCATGTACGTAAAATCCGTTGGACAGAAGATGGCTGGCCGCTTGTAATGCCTGAACGTTATGGTGCTGTGCCGCAGGATAAAATAGAAGAAAGTGAGCTGATTGGTAACTGGGAACATATTGACCTTTCTTATTCTTTCGGAAATCAGAAAACTTCTACTCAAATGACGTTGACAGACGATCATAAAGTGTCTGCAGGACCTTGGGCAGGAGCTACATGGTCTTATGATGCAGAAAATCAGGTTTTAACAGCTAACGGTGTAAAGCTGTATTTGCAGCGTGAAACTGATTGGGAGGCATCTCCGAGAACTCACACTATCGTCTATGCAGGTTATGGCGGTAATAATAAGACTTATTGGGGAAAAAAGAGCAAATAACTCCGTTTGTATCCTCATGCAACTATAATGTGGAGAATATAACAAAAAATGAGTAATTCTGCTTGCAGTATTACTCATTTTTTGTTTTGATTTTCTATGTAATGTTTTATTGCATTTTTGTTTATGTAAGCCATGAAACACATCATCTTTTCATTTTGTTTGTTGGCTGCAGCAAGCGCAGCTTACGCTTCTTCTCCTAAGAAGTCGTCGGTCATCCCGGCCAGCAAAGTCATGACCCATGACCCAGTGCTGGCTAAGCAGGGTGATACCTATTACCTCTTTGCTACCGGACAGGGAATTTCCGTCATGTCTTCAAAAGACCTGAAGAACTGGAAGTTTGAAAAACCGGTATTCGAGGAAGCACCGCAATGGGCGGTAGAAACCGTGAAAGGTTATAACGGACACACGTGGGCACCGGATATTATTTTCCATAACGGACTTTATCATTTGTTTTATTCATGTTCGGCATTTGGAAAGAATACTTCGGCTATTGGTCACGCAACCAATCCTACGCTCGACCCTTCCAGTCCTGATTTCAAATGGACAGACCATGGAAAAGTAATTCAGTCGGTACCTAACCGGGATATGTGGAATGCTATTGATCCCAATATCATTATTGATGAAAATGGTACACCCTGGATGAATTTCGGCTCATTCTGGGATGGCATCAAGATGGTAAAGCTGACTCCTGATATGAATGGAGTGGCTCAGCCGGAAGAGTGGTATTCACTTTCTCGCCGTCAACGTACCTTTAATCTGGATGAAGAGAATGCAGGTGATGGAGCAGTTGAAGCGCCGTTTATCATGAAGCACGGTGATTATTATTACTTGTTTGTGTCATTTGACTATTGCTGTAAGGACTTGAAAAGTGATTATAAAGTCATGGTCGGACGTTCGAAGACTGTCACAGGACCTTATTTAGACAAAGACGGAAAAGCTATGAATAAGGGAGGTGGTTCATTAGTGATTCAGGGAAACAAGGACTATGCCGGAGTAGGCCATAATGCAGCCTATCATCTGGACGGGAAGGACTATTTTATCTCTCATGCCTACTCTGTGGCAGAAGAAGGAGCCCCCAAATTGATAATTCGTGAAATGACCTGGACACCTGACGGATGGCCGGTTGTCAACTTCTAAAAGTGATGCTTGCAGGGATGCCGCAGGGAGTATTTTCCTCCTGAGCGGCATCTTTTTTGTGTCGATATTGCATGATTTGTGATAGCTTTTTAGCGAAAATTTTATTGTTGATTTCACACCTAATCTCTATTTTTGCCTTGATTAGTAATTATTTGGAAAAACACCTATGAAAAAACAAGTATTTTTTGGCACATTGGCGTTATTAGCCTCTCAGGCATTTGCCCAGCAGGCAGCGGTTACCGGTCCTGATTCTCGTTTGAAACTCGACTTTCAGTTGCAGGATGGCAAGCCTGTCTATTCGGTGACATACGACGGAAAGACCGTGCTGGAGAACTCTCCCCTCGGCTTTGTATCTAATATCGGCGACTTCAGCCGTCAGATGAGCTTTGTCGGCCAGCAGGCGGATAAGGTGGAAAAGACGTACACGCAGGACCGTATCAAGTGTTCTACGGTGAATTATTCTGCCAACAAGCTGACTGTGACCTTGGAAAATGCGGAGAAGAAGAAACTGGACATCGTGTTCCAGTTGAGCAACAACGACATTGCTTTCCGCT
>ERZ791911.777-NODE-777-length-18840-cov-15.393718_pt1 | contig 18840 bp, 15 predicted proteins | sample MGYA00510142_ERZ791911 | MGnify/ENA primary metagenome ERZ791911 (study PRJEB30046, sample SAMN00792056) | human gut metagenome | study: EMG produced TPA metagenomics assembly of the A metagenome-wide association study of gut microbiota in type 2... | reverse complement strand
GAAAACGCACAACGTATCTATCGGGAAGGGGTAAAGACTTTATTTCCTAAGCTGATTTTATAAAAGATAACCCTGTATCTCAAGGGCTATAAATACAAAGAGATGTCTCTAAAAAAAACTCAACTTTTTTCATAAAAAAAGTTCTTTTTTTCACGAGACATCTCTTTACTTTTTATGAGTTTTGTAAATTATACCTTATCCTTTTAAAGGGTGTGGCAACAGGTCTGCCAAGCCCTTTGAGTAATTATCATCATATTTGTGGACATGATATTGGAAGTAATTCATTCATTACGTGAAATCCACAAAAAATCAGATAAAACGCTATTTATTAATTATTTATTGCTGCAATATGATTTATTTTATCTTCTTCTGAATTAAATCTATCTCTAATTTTTTTGGCAGGTACACCCGCATAAATGGAATAAGCCTCCGTATCATGGGTAACAACACTTCCTGCGGCAATTATTGTTCCTTCTGCAATATTAACCCCGCTCATAACAATAGCCCCGTAACCAATCCACACATCATTACCGATAAATGTTATTTCATTACTTCCTTTCCAATTATAATCAAAATCTCGAATACATTTTGATAAACGGACAGGCGTACCTATTTGTTGATAATTATGGTCATACTTTCCTACAATACCAACATTATTAGCAATTATCACATTATCTCCTATAACACAATTGGTCTCAATTATAGAATATTTACCTATATAAAAGTTCTTTCCTATCTCAATACGACTACGCCCCCATATAAACACCCCGCGTCCACAGTGAAACCCTTTGCCTATTTTGTACTTCCGCCAAACTATGTGCTGATAATACAAGTCTCTAAAACGCTTTAAACAATGAATTAAAAACATATTATTTACTTTCAAAACCATTAATAATATCTTGATAGAATTCTTCAAAACTCTTTGGCATCAAGCTACAGTGTCCACCTTTTTTTGCCCTATCGAAAGTCAATATCATCTTCTTCTTTAAATCCTTTTCATCATCACTCTTAAATACATAGCCATTTATACCATCTGATATCAATGTATGTGCACCTGCATGATCTGAAACCAAAGTAAAACAACCACCAACCAAAGCTTCATTCACAACAGCTCCGAAAGCCTCTTGATAGCTTGCTAAAACAAAAAAATCTGCTAAATAATACCAAGCATATAAATCATCACCATATAAACTTCCTGTTTGCAATATATTATCTTCGAGCCCTAGTTCGTGAATCATTTTGTCAACAATCGATTTCATTTCTCCATCACCAACCAATACCAATAAATTGTCATCTTTCTTCACTTCAGCATATGCTTTTAATAATAGAGGCAAGTTTTTTACCGAAACAAATCTACCAACATAAAGTAATATTTTTTTATTCCCAATAGAATATTCATTACTATACGACTCAGCTTTTTTCCTATTAGCATTAATTTTCTTCGCTAACAAGATATCATCTTGTATTATAGGAAAATATATAAATTTACACCTTGCCTTAGGATAAAGGTTTTCAAGGTAGATTTTAGTTTTTGTACTTACCACAAGGAAACCATCAACCTGTTTTACTACAAAGTTTCTTAAACGTTTACGGTTCTCTGAATAAGATTCAGCCATCTGCAAACTATCATCACATGTAATAAATAGTCTAAACTTATAAAAATAACGGCTACAAATAGCAGCTAAAGTATTTAAACCGTATTCATGCGCCAACACAACATCAGGCTTAAACTCTTTTATAGCCTTAAAATAAATTGTAGATAATAAATGCCGACCTATATATCTTCCTTTATTGTAATAATGATAATCAAACTGAGCCTGCTCATTTATTTTCTCTAAGTTAAAGCCCAAACCTGATATTTCATTTGGATGACCTGTTAATATAACCTTTACTTCATAATCCTTAGCCAACCGATTATATACATCAATTCTATAAGTTGCCAAATATGGATGGAATATTAATAGTCTTTTCTTATTTTTCATATCTACACCGACTTTATATTAAGATAATGCTTTCTTTAGAAAATCAAAAGATTTCACTCTCAACTTATTAACTTGTTCATCTACATTATCCCAATCTATTTGCGCTTCGAGTTGAGTTATGAAATTCTTTTTCGCATCATATATGCGCTCTGTCAAACCTAAATTTTTTAACAAATCATAAAATCTAAGATTTTCAGCAGAACTATTTCCCTTTTGGGGAATAACAAGGAAAGGAGTTTTCATCACAATACTAAAAGCAACACCATGAAAAGAAGATGTTATAACATATCCAGCATCATGTATCAATTGAAGCCACTCTAAAGGGTCAGGAGATTTCAAAGAACTGTGTTCAAAAGCAAACTCTGCGCCTTGAATAGCAGTTGTTATTACCTCCATATTATTACTTTCAGCATAATTTATAATATGTTTCCATGAAATATCCTCTAAACTGTTTATCGGATTTACCCAATAAGAAAAGATATAAGGTTGTTTAACTACTCTACCTTTTTGTAAAAAAGCTTCATAATCACTTTTGTACAGCAATAGTGAAGGATCACATACACAAACCGCATCGCCACGTCCAAAAGTCTTGCAATAATCAACTCCTGCTCTCTCTCTCACAGATATATAATCCATACCTTTTAACCTCCATGTAAAAAGTATTTTATTTAGGAGACCTGTTTTAGGACTTCCAAAACTTGCTGCATAAGATATCTTCTTTGTCCCTTTTGGAGCAAAAACTAAATATCGTTCAGGAGAAAGACCAGCCCATACTTGATCGCTACCTGTTATATAAGCATCTGCTTGGGGAGGATTTTTTTTCAATTGAGCAAACGAATTATATTCCTGTTTCGTCTCACAAAGGAACTTGTTTTCAAACAATTGAAAGCCATCAACATTTTGATGCTTATAGCTACGATTTCTATCTTTTCGCTTCAATAACAAATTTGCTAACTTATATTTCAACGTAACTTTATCACCTGAATTAAAACGTAACCAAGCAGTCTGATGACCACATTTTTCCAAATATTTTTGCAAGGCAAAATACTGCAATATAGAGCCATAATTATTGGCTATCTTTATCCATGCATATGATGAATACACACAAATTCTCATAATCGTTTAATATTAAAATATAATGCATAAAGTCCTGTCTTCAGCATAAAATGCTTAATCCAAAACTTAATTTTAATTTTTTGATTCTGATTAATATATTGATAAATTACTTGTTGAGGATTTGTTTTTAAATCCTTATAACTGTTATCCCTATACAATGGTCGTTGGGATGGAGTATACAAATTATGATTGTCTACTTTTATATAATCCACTTGTGTTTCCACAAGAGACAAATTGCTCTTTATTTTATCTAATATTTCTTTTCCTTTACTTGTATTAACCAATATAGCAGAAACGCCATTCAACGAATTTATCTTATGATATCGCTCAATTCCCCAATAATCAGCCAATGTAATATCGCCACTTCTTTGTTCACAGGCATATGGACAAACAAAACATGATTCACGAAAAAAGTCCCCAGACATAAAAGCTTTCATATAACCTGCTAACACAGGATTAAACAAATCTCTTCGTATGCCCTTTTTAGTTTTGTAATCAACTGTTTGAGATCCCGACCAACCACCTGCATATTTATCTCTACACCTATAGTAAATGACCTCTCTATTTGTCAATTTCTCATAAGTTGAAACAAATGTATCAAACAACTTATGAGAAGGAACTCCATGACAAATAAGATCGGAGGTTATCAAGTTATCATAACTCTTACGTAAAAAAAGTTTTAGCGCAGCCACTTGACACCCCGTCCCTACAAAATAAACAAGTTTCCCATTACGCAATTGTTGTCTAATTTTTGGAAAGCATTCATACGAATATGATTGCAAGTATTTACTCCCTCGCAATAGTTCCAAATCATTTATTACCTCAACACCTCTATGCGCCAATTTCAATTTTTCATCAAAGCATGCCCCATACACAACACCGCCATTCTTAATAACATACTCTGCTATCACAGAAAAAACACCTCCGCTTGAACTTTTCTTCAGAATACTTCTATTCTGATTTATAGCAGCATAGGATGCTTGTATTTCATGCTTAACAAGATTCTCACTTTTCATGGGGCAAACGTTATCGCATCCCCCACAATCAATGCAAAAATCCATATTCAAAACAGGTCGAAGAAAACCTTCCTCATCTTCCTCCATTGTTAAGGCCTTTTTAGGACATATTTCTACACACGCCCCACAGCCACAGCATTTATTCCTTGATATAAAATTTAAAATCATAATTTACTTCCCATAATTACAATAAATATCGTATATACCGAAAATAGACAAAATGATAAAATTGAGTAATTCTATCATATAGCCAATATTCATTCGCTAACAGAGTTAAATAAGCCCTATCCTTTAGATATTGAATTTTGCAAAATTCACCAGCCCTTTGAAAATGAGCAGCTTTATTTTCTATTATTTTAGAAAGTTGTGCTTTCCATACGCTATCTGTTAAATATTGTTTATAATAATTATAACTATTGTTATATACAAAGAGATAATTTTGATGATGTTGTATTATATCAGAAAGTAAATCTATTATAGCCTGTGCATCCCCCTGTTTTACTACAAAACCATTCTTACCATTACTTATAGCATCAAGGCTACCATGTTTGGCATCCGAAACAATCGGAATGCAACCACACCGCATAGCTTCAATCAATGTGATAGGAAAACCTTCGCCCCTTGACGGAAGTAGAAATATATTAGCATCAGCAAGTAATTGTTTGGATATATCCCTATCTACAGGGCCTATATGCTTTATACGTTTATCTTTAGGCAAACAATCTTCTATATTATTGGTATGAATATACTTTTTACCACCACCTGCTATTTTCGTACTTCCTAACCAATAGAACTCGAACTGCAAATCTGTTTTCAGCAACTTTTTCAATGCTTTACACACAACTTCAGCACTTTTGGCAAATGAGCACCCACCAGGATAAACAATTTTAAGAATAGAATTTTCTTTCTTATTTTGGAAACAAACAGAAGATTCCGGCATAAAATTAAAAACGACTTGTGTTTTAGCCGTATCGTGTATTTTAAATTTTTTATCAATGTATTTTTTGCCAAATGAAGACAAAGAAATAATTGTATCTATATATTTTCCATTTAATCCTGCATACCAAGCATACCGCCCATTTACAAAATGACTCACAGTAACTATCCGGACTTTATTATCTATATATGGAGTCACTAAAGCCAATAATGCAAAAGCACTATTGACAATTATGTCTGGCTTTTCTTCTAATATTATTGACAATAAATACTTAGCATTTTTTATAGAAAGGTCTAAATAGTTACATTTATGAACTTTCACAGCACTTTCTTCCGTTGTCCCACTTGCAACTACTACAATTTCATATTTATCATGAAACGCCTCTATAAAATCAAATGCATAAGAAGATATTCCCCCTCTTCCTGTTTTAAAATTGGCAGTACAGAATAATAATTTTTCCATATTTTTTCTATTTATTGCGATATCTTATTACTCTTATAGGATTTCCTCCAACAACTGCATATGATTCAACATCTTTAGTAACAACACTTCCAGCCCCGATTACACAATGATCTCCAATATGCTTCCCCCCTGTAAACAGGACTTGACGTCCTATCCAAACATCACTTCCTATAATCGTCCTGCCTGGTTTTACCATACGCCCAGCCTGCTGCATCGGAATATCCAACCTTGAAATATCATGAGTATCATTGGGAAGAATAAAACATTTCGGTCCCATCATTACATAATCACCTATTTTAATATCATTAGGAACATGACAATCAATACCTAAATCACTATAGTTCCCCAATTCTATACCGAATCCTTTCCCAAAAAAAGCATGACGTTCAATGTTCACATGATGTCCACACTTCTTAGCAATATGCTTAAAGAAAAACCTGCGCAAACGCCCACTATAAAGCCCAATCTTACCTAACGAATATGTTGAAGGCAAATGATACGCAAAACCATAATAACATGCTAACCAAAATATTTTCATATATTTTTATAATTTTCAAAATCAACCTTCTATTACCGAATAATATTTTTCTACTTCGCTTGTATTATCCCAATCTTTTGATTTTAAATTAGTTATAATAGCATCCACTAAATTGGGATTTGAATGCAATCTTGTTATAGCATCTGCTACAGCTTGCGGTGTCATCTCACATATCAAACCTGTCTTTTCGTTTTCTACGACATCAGCAACAGATGTATAATTAGTTGTAACTATAAGTTTATGAAGAATCTTAGCTTCGTCTAACGCTATTGAACGCCCCTCAAATTTTGAAGTCATTACAATCATATCTGCAACTCTCATATATTGATAAGGATTTTCCCTAAGCCCAATCAACTTAAATACTTTCCCAAGATTTTCCTTTTCAATCAGTGCTTCCAACTTTGCTCTATCAAAACCTTCCCCAATAACATACCAAAGGAAAACAATTCCTTTTTTTCGCAATTCGCTCGCCGCTTGAATAGCAAGAGGATAATTTTTTTGATCCATCAACCTTCCTATTGAAAGCAATTTCAACCCTTTAAAATTTTTGTACTCATTTTCTTCAATTGAGGATAATGAGAACTTCTCTATTAATTTACCATTAGATATATTTTCCAACACAATAAATTTCTGTTTCAATTGTGGAAATGTATGTTGCAAAGATTCCACTCCCGACTCTGACATAGTAACAACATTATCTGCTTTACTAAAAAAATCAAAATCAAAATCTGGATTATATTTTAATGCTGTATAAACGTTATGAATCCAAAGTATTTTACGTTTAGCTTTCACTTTATCTATTACAAAATAGTTCATACACCCTTCAACATACCCTATAGCACAATCATATTCTTTAGGCAAATTTTCTATATTCTGACTCCATGTTTTCCAATGAGCTTGTTCTTTATGCAAATTCCTAAAAAAACATTTTGATATCAGCCGGGAATATACCACCTTCATCCATAACCAGATTCCTAATTTAAAAAAATATTTAAACTCTGCAGGAGAATGATGAATCAGAGAAAAATTTGAACTACCTTTTATTAGATTAACATACTCTGGAACTTGGGAAAGAAACAGTCCTTGACTATTAAGTAAAAACAAATCAATCGAATATTTCTCTGGTGAAATTGTATTTAAAAGTGAAACAAGACTCTTTTGTGCCCCACCCGCAGCTAAATTATAAATGGCTATCAATATTTTCTTTTTACGTTCCATACTAAAACTATTATTAAGTGAATTAATAAAATAATTAATACATCGTGTTTTCAAGGGGTCTCCTTGTTAAGAAAGGGTATATCTGAGGAAAAATATACCTGCATATTTAGAACACTTATATAAATTCAAAAATATTTTCTCTATTTTTCTATTAGGAACCAACATTTCAAATTTTTCAGTCTGGATTAGAATATATATTTGCCTTACTGTCAAAATACCGCTTCTTATAATTGGATAAAGAAAATATCGTAATATACTACGTTGTATATATGGCTCAAAAATTCGCCTTAATTCAAACTTTTGAAAAGCCTTAATACTTTTTATACACTCTTGCGGATTTGATATAGTACAAGCTGATTCAGCATTAGCCCTATAATTATAGAACAAATTATTGATTCTATTACAATATTTGCATTTGGAAATATAACGATAAACAAAAAGTTGGTCTTCTCCTAATTTCAAATCTGTATCAAACCTTAAATTAGCAGCCTGTATAATATCTGCCTTAAAAATTCCTCCTCCCACACATATACCTATTTTTCCCGTTCTAATATATTCCTCTGCACTTAGTACTGCTGTTTCCTTTCCATCCGCAGAAAGAACACGACCATTATCATCTACACGTTTTAAACCAAACTGAAGAAAATCCAAATGGTATTCATTTATCAGTTTTAAGCATTTTTCAATGCAATCAACTTCTAACCAATCATCACTATCTACAAAAATAATCCATTTCCCATGCGCATTCATCAATCCTGTATTTCTAGCAGCGCTGACACCTGCATTTTGCTTATGGAATACTTTTATCCTTTCATCCGTCTGAGCATATCTATCACAAATTTCACCACTACGGTCAGGACTACCGTCGTTAATCAAAAGCAACTCAATATTATCATAAGTCTGCCCTAAGATACTTTTTATACATTTATCCAAATACAATTCTGCTTTATATACAGGAACTATCACTGAAACCATGGCATTTATTATTAATTAAAAAACATATCACTTTATACAAAGCATTTTACCAGTCTGCCTGTTTTTTCGTTTATTCACTTGACCTTTTATCTGTACATACTTCAAAAGCATTCCTATAAAAATCATGCATATAGTAAAAACACCTCCATATGTACCTGTAGATATAATAAAAAATAGAAAAGAAAGAGTCCAAGCAACTCCCATACTAGAATATTGTTTTACACTCAACCGCTTCAAAAAATACCATAAAATACTCAAGAACAACCAGGATACGGCAATTATCATAAATATTCCCTCCTCAACGAGCAACTTATATCCATACCCCTCTAACCCAGCCAAAGCTTCACTTGCAGCCGCATCTTTTAATACAATTACCTCTCTAAAATAATTAAAACCGCTTCCAAAATAAGGATGTAAGTAGAAATATAATAAAGATGTCTCCATTTGCTTTTCTTTAAGCTCAACATTACTTCCTTCTGTTTTTGTGCCACCAGTCAAAAATATATCTAATACACTATCTGCCGTATCTTGAACAAAAGGAACAAATTGATATAAGATACAACAAATGAGAATGACAGAGAAGGCATATCCCAACAAACGAAAAGAAAGTTTATATTCTACTAAAGCATATACCACTAAAAGAAACACCCCGGCTACAATACCAGTTCTTGAATTTGCAAGAAATACATTTAAGAATACCAACAAAGACAGGCAGAAATAAACATTTTTACTAAAATTATCACGCTGCAAATAGAGATATGTAGTGGCTATGAACATAACAAAACCATATACAATCGGATTATTTAACGTAGAAAGCACACGATAGCCACGAGACTGTACTTCAGACCAAATGCCAACATCATTACCAAAAGCAATATGCAAAGCATCATCATAAGGATTTCCTTGTAAAATAAAAGTTATAAAGCCATAACATCCCATAACACAAAAAATGAGAGCAAGCTGCTTCGATGATTTATACCAGACTGCTAATGTTGATATAGAAGCATATCCTATGAATAATGCTAAAAAACGTGGAACAAAGTTGTTACATATACGTGACAAAAAAGTCAAGGGTGCAGAAACACGTGGGTCAAATAAAACAACCAAAATATGTATTACAAAAAGTACATACATAATTTTTTTAAACGGGAATCTTTTCCACTCGGTCTTGAGTTCTTTATGCAATAATAAAGAACAAAAAAATGCAATACAAAGTAATGTATATGAATTGAACGGATTAATTCGTACTGTATCATTCAAAAAGAAAATACCAATCATCAGATACAAACTCCTCTCTTTCCCCTTACGTAGGAGAATTAGAAAAAGTATAATCAAAAGAATAAATATAAAAGCTGATTGCATAAAAACATTTTTTACAATTTATAACACTTATCAGTTTCTGAAAAAGCCTATCTTTGCAAGTATTAGTTTACGCTGATGCTTATTAAGCATCACTATATATATGAACAAAGCTGAGAATACCAATGAAGCTAATGTTGACAGAAATAAACGTAAAAGTCCAGAATCAAAATTTATTTGAATACCATAAAAAACAGGCAATACTATTGCTATCATCAATAAATTCAATCCATATCCTTTAAATACAACATTTTTAACATTCAATTGATTAATCAAAGATTTAGCTATATACACTCCTACCATTGTTGTTATAATATCAATAGGAATTAAAACAAAATATGCGATATATGCTCCACTACCTAAATTCATCACAACATACATCAAAGGGATATTAAGTAAAAAAAATGTACCAGATATAAAACTTACCATTTTTATTTTACCTGTAGCATGAATTGCAATATTCATGATATTGCTACCCAACCTAAAAAAGCTGCAAATCAATACCACGCGAAGAAAAAACACGGTATAATCAGGAACTGTTTTAAGCCACAATTTAAGAACATAATCAGCTTCCGCAAATAAGGGGAGGGCTATTATTAAATACAAACACAAAGTAAACTTAATAGCATTTTCTATCAAATAGGACATTCGCCGAATATCTCCCTCTGCATAACCCTTAATTATCTGTGGACGAAAAGCCATTATCACATTATTTGCAAATCCAAGAATAATACCATGCACATTATTCGCAATGCCATTAGCAGCATTCAATAACGGCCCATAAAACATATTAAGAAGCATAGTTACGCCTTGAACCCTAAATGAAACAGCCATATTTCCATATAAGTCCCAGCACGAAAACGAAAGCATGGGCTTAATAACATCTACATATATTTTTCTCTTCAAATGACATTCACTAAAATGCCGCATACAATAAACCCTATAAATCAAAGCTATAATCAAAGATACAATAAATGTCAACAAAGCATACAATATAAGTTTATCAGTTTTCCCTAATAAAAGAAGGAAGACAATACCTAACTTCAAAAACACATTAAGCAGTTCAACATAAGCATATACATCCATTTTCTCATGAGCTATAATAGAAGCATTATATGGAACTTGTGTAATTGTCACCATCATCGCAAGAATAGAAAGTTGAAACACTATATGTGCTGCAAGCATTCGACTTTCCGGAATAACAAGTTTATTCATCAAGAACCATATACCAATTGTCTCGGCCAATATAAAAACAGCCACAGCAATACCTATATGAATAACCATTGCGGAACTGAATGTTTGCTCCAACTTAAATAGATTATTCTTTCCTAACTCATAAGTCAAGAAACGAGATGTTGCACCGCTCATAGAAGCATTTAGAAAAGAGAACATAGCAACTATACCACCAACCACATTATATACACCATAATCTTCCACTCCAAGTGTATTTAACACAACACGGCTAGTATAAAGTCCAACTATCACAGAAATAAACATTCTTATATAAAGCAGAACTGTATTTTTCGCTATTCGCTTATTATTTTCCGATGTTTGAGACATATCTGATTAAATTAACTACTATTTTTGATATTATATATCCGTATTTTTAAATAGATAATGCAATTATATTAGCAACAAAGGTTTCATAATATCAGTGCATTTTCAAAGTAGCACTTCATATAAAAATTCTCTTAGAATTAATTTGGCTTCAAACATTTTCATCATTACCAACCCTTTTTTTTATTTGAAGCATTTTTTTTGCAAAGATACAGTTTTTCCACTACTTTCTATTTATATAGTATATAAAAAGTAAATATTTCTTCTTTCATTGACGCATTCAAATTATCATACTACATTATAGCAGACAAGTATTTAACCTCAATAGAACTCATGCTTATATCAGGAATATAAATATAGACATCAAATTTACTATATATTATAATATAAGAATGCCTCAATACAAAGCAATACGCCAATAGCCACTTATAGCAAAGCTTATAAATAATTACATTATACATACAAAACCAACAACATATACCATATAAAACATAACAGAAAAAGAATAAAGCCACAAATGCAATTTCTTAAATCTTCAACACAAGAAGAAAAAGAGATTACAGCACTTAATAAATATAAATTATTTATACTTTTGCTTATTTCTAAAATAATATATACATTTGCTGAAATTTTACAATAAATACTATTTCGTTTATTTCGCTCTTTGGAATAAGCGAAAGCGTAGCATACTCTAATCCTTACACTATATCTTTTCTAAGAAGCGAAAACTTTGTAAAAAAAGCAAAACGCTTTCTTCAATTTAGTTTATTATGTTTTCAAAAAGGAATCAAGGTATCAAAGCGTTATTTTTCACAGCTTTATACATACTAAGCAACACTTACCTTTTTGCACAAGTAAGTGTAAAAAACATTCAATCTATTCTTGAAAAAAATAATTTGATTTCTGATACACAAAGTTGCTCTGTTCCTTTTACAATGCAAAAAAATGAAATAGCAACTATCCCCGTATATTCAGAAAACGACTTCAAAAAAGTGGAGCCTTCTAAAACCACATTATTTGATATACGATGCGATATAAAATTATCTCAAACTGTAAATTTTCATTCCGATAAAGGGATTATCATTAAAGGAAATGGACATAAAATCTATCAAACCTCCAAAAGCGCAAAGAAATATATAAAAAAAAGATTAAACTATATATCAGAATACAAAGAAAAAATAAACGGAACAGAAGTATTTACCAACTCCAAAGGAAAGTTGTTAAGACTTTCTAAAACACCTATATACAAGGCACTATCATGGAATTTTGACGAAAAAAGTAATACGGTAAGAATACAATTACCTAAAGAGTGTAAATCTTGGAATATTAACGAAACAGATCAAGTTTATATAAACTATGAAATATGGTTTACGAGACAAAAAGACAAAGTTATATCAGCCAAAGATGGAATATTGATATTTAAAGTTGAAAACAGATATAAGCCAGAAGGCACTTTTATTAGCTATACTCCAGCTCCTTGTTTTTATTTAGAAAACATGAAACAAACAAGAGATGGAGTACTCATAAAGAATAATAAAATACAATATGCAGCCAAATACGGCAGTATTTCATTATGCAAATTACAATCACTTTTCATTATAGATAAACAAACGTTACTTGACTGTTACGACCTTAAGTTCGGAGCTGGTCTTGAATGCATGGTAAAAAACTTTGGAACAGCACGTTTTCAGAATTGCAGTTTTGAGAATGCAGAAGCAAGCGGAATTAAATCATACAATAATTTAATTGTAAAAAATTGCCATTTTCAATACATCACCCAAAATGCAATCATTACAACTCCCAAATCAAATTCAAGTATTACCTATTCTACATTTAAAAATATTGGGAAATACGGATTAAATACAGCATGTATCCAAACTTTAGGTAACGTATATGCTGCTCATAATGAATTTAAAGATTTCAACTATTCTGCATTTATTCTTGGGAACATAAGCACTTATCATGAAGAGGAATTACCCATCTCTCTAATAGAATATAACAAATTATCTTGGTCTAAACGATGGCAAAAACAAATGCAAATGTTAGGATTGTCTGATAGTGGTGCTATTTATGTAGGAACAAATAACAAACACTGTACAATACGCTTCAATACAATAAACAACTTTGGTGGACATGGTAGTAATAGAGGAATCTTTTGCGATGATGGGGCTTATAATTTATCTATCTATGGCAACATTGTAAATAAAACCGCGAATAGTTATGACATAGATTCAAGAAATTGTGCAACCATCACTTACCGCCAAACTCCAAAAGGATATAAGTTCAACACAAATAATTTCATCAGTTACAATATTTGCGAAAAATCCATAAGAGTAGAAGGGAACTCTTTAGAAAAGGAAAACAAATGTTATTTTATACATAATATTATTATCGGAAATAATACTAAAGAGCCACAAATTCGTTCAAAAAATAATATGACTAGCAAAAAATCTTTTCTAATTGATCCATATGGAAAGATTAACATAAAAGGGAAATACCATCCTTCTATCAATTTTTTAAAAATCTGGAACTCATTATATTAACAGAAGCGTCAAATCAATGAAAAAACACTCGTATCAGTTTAACAGCATAAAGTCTACACTATTTATTGACAAATATGACAGATAAATTTAAATACAAGAAGAATTTAAAAGATTTACCTATCACAACAACAGCTCATGGTATTGGACAAAAAAGAATAATCATTAACAAAGAAGAAACAAATACTCCCCTAACTCAAATAGCCGTTACTCAAATTAAAGCAGAAGAAAGCATAGAGGAACATCTGCATCCCACAATGGAAGAATTCTTTTTGTTCCAAAAAGGAGACGCAATTATAACAATCGATAAAGAACAATTAGCTTGCAGCAATGGCGATTTTATCAGTATACCAGCCAATACATTGCATTCATTAAAAGCTATTACAGATATTGAGATTATAACCATAGGCTGTGCAATTTTTTGATAGGAATATATATATCCAACAATTACTATTAAGAAAAAAATGAACACTCACATTGTAATCATGGCAGGCGGCATCGGAAGCCGATTCTGGCCGATGAGTACACCTGAATATCCCAAACAGTTTATTGATGTAATGGGATGCGGCAAGTCACTGATACAACTTACCGTAGAGCGATTTGCACCGCTATGCCCAATGGAAAACTTTTGGGTAGTGACCAGCGAGAAATATACGGATATTGTAAAAGAACAGTTGCCCGATTTGCCCGAATGCAACATCCTGGCAGAGCCGACTGCCCGCAATACGGCACCCTGCATTGCCTATGCCTGCTGGAAAATAAAGAAACAGCATCCGCAGGCAAATATCGTAGTAACTCCGTCGGACGCGCTGGTGATAAACACCGGTGAGTTTCAACGGGTAATGCGCTGTGCACTCGATTTTACCGCCACAAACTGTTCCATTGTAACGATAGGCATCAAACCCAGCCGTCCGGAAACCGGATACGGATATATACAGGCTGCGGAACAGATTAACGGTACTGAAATATACAAGGTAGACGCTTTCAAAGAAAAGCCGGATGTAGAAACTGCCAAAGAATACGTTGCCCACGGCAGCTACTTTTGGAATGCCGGCATTTTTGTGTGGAATGTAAATACCATAACCGATGCCATACGCAAGTTTACTCCGGACCTGGCTGCTATTATGGACGAAATGAGCCGGGATTTCTACACAGCACAAGAGGCTGACACTGTAGAAAGACTCTTCCCCACCTGTGAGAAAATATCCATAGACTACGCTGTAATGGAGAAAGCGGAAAGCATCTATACACTGCCTGCCGAATTCGGCTGGAGTGATTTGGGCAGCTGGGGTTCGCTAAGAACCCTGCTGCCGCAGGACGAACACGGAAATGCAGGTGTGGGAAATGGCATCAGCCTGCACAACTGCCACAACTGTATTGTGCACACTGCCGGAGAGAAACAAGTGGTGGTGGAAGGACTGGACGGCTATATCATTGCCGAACGGAACGGTGCACTGCTGGTATGTAGCTTGAAAGAAGAACAAAATATCAAACGTTTTACTTTAAAACATTAGTGATTATGAAACGAAATTCAACAATGTCCCTGTTCGCAGCTATGTTGTTGCTTACAGGAAGCGGCTGTATTTTAATGACCGGCTGCCAGAAAGATTATGACGGCCAAATCGAAATTCTTCGGAATCAGATTGAAAATGGCGATGTTAACGTTGACAATCTGCTGGAAAAAATCGAACTGATTGAAAAGCAGATTGTAACCTTGCAGGAAGCAGCCAAGGAGCATGCCGAATTCAAGGAGAGCATCAGCAAGCTTATCAAAGACCTGGAGACTACGAAAAATGAGCTGGAAGGAAAGATTGCCGAGTTGCAGAAAGCAATGGAGGAGAATGACCAGAACATAAAGAACATGATTGAACAGACAGTACAGGAATTCGACAAAAAATTGCTGGAACTGTCCAAGGAAATCGATGCCGAGATTTCTGCCAAATACAATGAACTGGACGGGCGTATCCGGAAGCTTGAAGAGCAGTATGAATCCCTGCAGGAAAAGCAGAATGCAACCGAAAAGGCTATCAGTGACTTGAAAGAAGAAATAGCCAATTTGAAAGAATCGCAACTGGAAGAGAAGCAAAAGCTGGAAAATGCCTTGAAGCAATTGGAAGAGCTGAACCAGAAACTGACCGATAACCTCGAAAGAATAGACAGTAAACTCGAAGAACTGGATAATGCGGCAAAGGAAAATGCACAGAATCTGGAACAACTGAGGGAAGATACCAAAAACGACATCTTGAATTTAAAGAATGAAGTGGATGGTAGAATCAATGAAATCGATACACAGCTGAAAGGCATCTCCAGTGCGGTAAGCGAACTGCAGGATACCGTTGTGAAGCTGAATAACCGCTATGATGATCTTAACAAGCATATCAAGGAGCTGGAAATGCGTTATGATGCTCAAATAGAAAAAATATGGGAAGCCATACACAATGGCGGCGGCACTACAGGCCCCGAATTGTCCAAACTGGTAGAACAACTCCAGAATGACCTGAAAGACCTGCAAGCCCAAGTGGCAGAGCTTAACGCCAAATATTTGTCCATAGAATCGCTGTACGGAAAGCTGGATGAAAGAATGGGTAATGTGGAAAGCATCGTAAAAGACCATACGGCACGCATCAGTGCTCTGGAAAAACAATTGGATGCACTGGGAGTACGTGTAACTGATTTGGAAAAACAGGTTAAACAGATGGAACAAATCTATAACGATGCCATTGCCGACATAGAAAACCGTCTGAATTCGCTTGAAAACGGAAGCGTGCCCCCGGCAGACCTGAGCCAAATCAAACAGATGCTGAACGAACTGCAAGCTTACGTGAACAAGAACACGAATGACATTCTCCAACTCAAGGACAATCAGGCACAGCAGGCTGTACTGTTAAGCGAACTGGAAAGTAAGATGAATGCAGGCTTCCTGGCACTGAATAATAATTATAATGCGTTGTCGGGACGTGTAGACGAGATTTATAAAAGACTGGAAGACGCCCTTGCAGAATTGCCCGACCTGGGAAAACTGAAAGCCGATGTATTGAAGAATCAGAAAGATATTCTCGACTTACAGGAGAAGTATAATGAACTGAACGGTAAAATGGATAAGTTCGTCACGATTGAGGAAGTGGAAAACATGCTTGCCGACTACTACAACAAGAAAGAGATTGATGAAAAGTTCGCAATGGTATACGAACAACTGAACAATATCCCTAACAAAGATGAAATGGACAAGCTGATTGAAGAGGCAACCAAAGAAATCAAGGATCAGCTGGCTCTGATGCAGGGAGAAATCAACGAACTGAAAAACAAATGCACGGAACTGGAAGAGAAAGTTGATCGTTTGTTCAACCGCATCCAGAGTATGGTAATCATTCCACAATACAGCAGTAACGAGGAAGTGGAACTGAAGCCGCGTGAAGGCAACAAATATGAGCTGAATGTAAATGTGAAAATCAATCCGGCAGATGTGCTTAACGAAGTGACCGCTTTGGAAGGCTACTTCCACATCGACTCCAGAGAAGCTATTCCTACACGTGGAGCAGGTGATGCAGGACCGGCATTTACAGTAGAAAAAGTCGCTGTAAAAGATGCAGCCGAAGGCATATTCACCGTTACGGCTACTTGCGAACTGCCTACAGTGGATCCGGTGACTCACAAGATGCCGTTTACCGTAGCCGTTGAGTTTGAAAACAGCAATAACAACCGCTCTACAAGCTATAAGGGTGTACGCTACGTGCCTGCCCAAAGCGAAGACCAGACTACATATGAGTTCAAATCGGGAACAGAAGTGGTACGCACCAAAGCAGACCTGGGACTGAGCGCATTTGCAGAAGAGGACATCTACAAACACGCTGTGCTGGGAGAAGTGAAGAATGTCGATACAAAAGTCATTCAAATTGTAGATAACCTGCCGGTATTTGCAACAGAAGTTTTAGGCTCCTCAACGGCAAACGAAAGCAACCAGAATATCCCGGTTGTTTACAGCTTGGGCATTATTTATGACGAAGCCGGAAAGCCGCAACCGGACCTGGCAAACTACATAAAGGTAGACATGCACAACGGAGCGCTTTCCATGGGTCTGACTCTGGATCCCTCGCGCGTAACCGATGACCTTACCGGCTACAAAGTGGTAATCGGACTGCAGGCACGCAAGGACGGAATCAACTATGGAGAACCTGCCTATATCTGCGTGGAGTTGCAAAAGAAATAACCGGTAATAACATTTAAAACAAAGCGTTTATGAAATCACTGAAATACATCATCGCCGGTTTCTGTCTGGCAGCTCTGCCGGGCATGGAAGCCATGGCACAAGAGGTGGTCAAAGTGGACGACCCCTGGAAGGACTATCCTGACAAAAAGACTTTGTACAAAGACTACTCACGGTGGAGCATCGGAGTGAACATCGGAATGCCGTTCTATGCAGGCGATTTCCGTTCCGTGAGCAGAGGTAACAACAACTGGGCAGGCTATATGTTCGGTTTGCAGGGAAGCTACCAGTTCAATCCGATTTTCGGAGCACGCCTCTCTGTGGACTACGGAAGCAACCGCGCCGGTTCGCAACGCTACGAGGACGACTTCGTACTGCTGCCCAACGGAAACACTTACTATAACGTGGACTTTCCGGAAGGCGGAAGCTACTACAAGGATTTGTATTCTTCGGTTCACTCATGGAACTTCGGACTGAACGCAGAGGTAAACCTGCTGAACCTCTTCCGCCGCAGCGACGGTGACCGCCGCTGGGCTGTGGTGCTGGCACCGGGTATCTACCTGCAGAAGTTCTCGTCTACCGTCAAGAACCGCTCCAACGACGAACAGTTTGCCGACAAACTCGACAACAAGGTTAATCTCGGACTGGGAGGCGACCTTGCCGTACGTTACCGGATAAACCACAACTTCGACGTACAGTTGAAGGGAGGTATGATCTGGATTAACAATCAGGACTTCGACGGTATCAACTCCATCAATACCACCAAACACAACAGCATGGTTACGGCACAGGTTGGTCTGATATGGAAGGTAGGCAACAGCAAGGGACGCAAGAAAGACAACATCATGTACGCTCCGGGCTATCTGCCTATGTGGAAGCGTGCTACAAAGACCGTTACGAAAGTGGTGCACGATACTATCTACATCGAACAGAAAG
>ERZ791911.761-NODE-761-length-19195-cov-20.356217_pt1 | contig 19195 bp, 18 predicted proteins | sample MGYA00510142_ERZ791911 | MGnify/ENA primary metagenome ERZ791911 (study PRJEB30046, sample SAMN00792056) | human gut metagenome | study: EMG produced TPA metagenomics assembly of the A metagenome-wide association study of gut microbiota in type 2... | reverse complement strand
GCCGCCTCCTTTTAAATGAAGCCTCGAGAGTCATTAGATTCCCGAGGCTTTTTTAATTTACAATGAATAGATTGATGAACTGTGATAATGTCGTTTATAGATTTCGTCGATTTCTTGCTTCTATTATGAGGGCACCTCGCTCTCATGGCTTTGGTGTGCAGTCGCCTTTTGCCTTCGACTTTATCACAGAGGTGGTCAGGAGACGTGGTGATGATGCTGAGGATGCAATGCTGACGGATATCGTTGACAACTCTAAGATTGAGTTTGTCTGTCCAAATGCAGCTTTTGCTTATAGCTCCCATACGAAGCGGCGTTTGAATAAGTTCTATCATCGGTTGTCGAAATTTGTTGGGAAGCACGACGGGATAGAGCGTGTCTACGTTGTGGAAGGTATTCATTGTTGTGGCGATAATTGCCATCAGTGGACATCGCTGTGTAAAGACGAAGCCGTGACAGTGAGTTTTGATGTTTTCGACTGTGGAGTAGCCTTTTGCGTAAGAAATATGTATAAAAACAGTTATAAAGTAATACTTCTTTAGTCATTTAGCAAATATTATCCTTTTATTTTGTAAATATCTGAGGTAAAATGTTGCAAATTAAATTTATTTGTTTATTTTTGCGCCACATTTTGTATATTCGATGATACAAGTAAAAGTTAATGACAGAATAGTAACCTTTTAATGCTATAGACTATGTATTGGACTCTTGAATTGGCCTCCAAGCTCGAAGATGCTCCTTGGCCAGCTACTAAAGATGAGTTGATAGATTACGCCGTTCGTTCCGGTGCTCCTGATGAGGTTGTTCAGAACCTTGAGGAGATAGAGGATGAGGGCGATGTTTATGAAAGTATAGAAGATTTGTGGCCCGATTATCCTTCCAAGGAAGACTTCCTTTGGAATGAGGATGAATATTAGTCCACAAAGGTTGAATAATGGCTGTGCAAGGTAGCGCAGCCATTATTTTTATTTCTCTTTGGAGCGGTTGATTATACAATATTTATCTCTTTTCTGCGTTATCATATCGTGTTTAGAAGCAGAATATATATCCTCGTCATTCTCCTGATGTGCTCGGCTGTTAAGGTCCATGCGCAATACGACCCGTCTTTCAGTCATTATTATGACATGGAGACGTCGTTCAATCCTGCCTCTGCGGGCAAGGATACTAAGTTGAATGTCGTGGCTGCCTATGCGCTCGATATGGCCGGCTTTGAACATAATCCACAGACGGCTTATGCATCGGCCGACATGCCTTTCTATTTCATGAAATCGTATCATGGCGTAGGCCTTCGGTTTATGAACGACAAGATTGGTCTCTTCACGCATACCATGCTTGACGCGCAATATGCCTATCGCTTCAAGCTGTTAGGCGGGAAGATGGCGGTTGGCTTGCAGGCCGGTTTCATCAGCGAGGATTTCGACGGCAGCAAGGTCGATGTCGAGGAGTCCAACGACCCGGCCTTGAGTACCTCTTCGTGCTCGGGAAACACCTTTGATTTAGCTTTAGGACTTTACTATAGCCAGAAGTATTGGTATGCCGGTTTCTCGGTGCAACATCTCACGGCTCCTCTGGTCACCTTGGGCGATAACAACGAGTTGAAGATAGACCGCACGTATTATTTGACCGGTGGAGGCAATATCCCTTTTAGAAATCCGTTTTTATGTGTGAAGCCATCCTTTCTCGTCCGCATCGACGGTGTGAGCTGGAGAGGCGACATCACTGGCCGTCTGGTCTATACCAATGGTTCGCGGATGCTGTACGTCGGAGCCGGCTACAGCCCCACCATCTCGGCGACAGTCATGGTTGGCGGCAGCTTCCATGGTGTGGTCTTGGGCTACAGCTATGAGATATACACTTCCGCCATCAACCCCGGCAATGGCAGCCATGAGCTCTTCATCGGCTACCAGCATGACATCAACTTAGTGAAAAAGGGTAGAAACAAGCATAAGAGTGTCAGAATTCTATAGACGGACATTCCAAGAAATAAAAACAGCTATATATAGATGCGCAAAATATTTTCATCGTTCGCAGTGCTTCTCGTAGCACTTTCTCTCTCGGGCTGCTTCAGCGCCAAGACGGCCTCCATGTCGGGTCGAGGCGGTGAGGTCGTCGGTGTCGGCGGTCGTGCTTTCAACGAGCCGACGCCTTATGGTATGGTACGTGTCAACCGTGGCTACCTAAAGATGGGCGACAGCAAGACCGACAGCCTCTGGGGCAAGAAGACGCCCGTCAAGGACATCTCCGTCGACGGTTTCTGGATGGACCAGACCGAGATCACCAACTCCCAGTACAAGCAGTTTGTGATGTGGGTGCGCGACTCCATCCTCCGCACGCGCCTTGCCGACCCCTCCTATGGTGGCGACGAGACCTATATGATTACCGAGGATAAGAATGGCGACCCTGTCACCCCGCATATCAACTGGAAGAAGCGGTTACCGCGCAAGCCCAATGAGGATGAGCAGCGGGCCATCGAGAGCCTCTATGTCACCAACCCCGTCACGGGCGAGAAGCTCTTAGACTATAAGCAGATGAACTACCGCTATGAGGTCTACGACTATACGGCTGCCGCGCTGCGCCGCAACCGTCTCAACCCCTCAGAGCGTGATCTGAACACCGATGACGTCATAGACCCTAACGCCGTGGTGATGATCAGCAAGGATACGGCCTATGTCGACGACGAGGGCAATATCGTGCGCCAGACCATCAACCGGCCGCTGTCAGGGCCGTGGGACTTCCTCAATACGTATATCGTCAACATCTATCCCGACACGACTTGCTGGGTCAACGACTTCCGCAATTCAGACAATGAAGTCTACCTGCGCAATTATTTCTCCAACCCCGCTTACAACGACTATCCCGTTGTCGGTGTGACCTGGGAGCAGGCCAATGCCTTCTGCGCTTGGCGCACCGACTACCTGCTCAGAGGTCTTGGTCCGGAGGCCCGCTATGTGCAGCGCTATCGTCTGCCGACAGAGGCCGAATGGGAGTATGCCGCCCGTGGCAAGGACCAGACGGAGTTTCCGTGGAATAACAAGGATGTCGCCAATGGCAATGGCTGCTTCTACGCCAATTTCAAGCCCGACAGAGGTAACTATACCAAGGACGGCAATCTGATTACGGCTAAAGTGGGCAGCTATTCGGCCAACAGCAATGGCCTCTACGATATGGCCGGAAATGTGGCGGAATGGACGAGCACGGTGTATACCGAGGCCGGTGTTGACGCCATGAACGACCTCAACCCACAGTTGAGCTACAACGCCGATGCCGCCGACCCCTACCGGTTGAAGAAGAAGAGTGTGAGAGGTGGCTCGTGGAAAGATCCGGAGAGTTTCATCCGCTCGGCATGGCGCTCATGGGAATATCAGAACCAGCCCAGAAGCTATATCGGCTTCCGATGCGTCAGGTCGCTGGCCAACAGCACAACAGGCAAACAGAAGAAAAGATAAACTATTATGACAGCATACAGTAAATATAATCTCGTCTACCGCCTGCAGAAATGGATGGATACCGTGGCAGGCCAGACATTCCTCAATTATGCTTACAGTTGGGGTGCGTCCATCGTCATCCTTGGAGCGCTGTTTAAATTGACCCATCTCCCTGGTGCCAATATCATGCTCTTCATCGGTATGGGCACCGAAGTCTTCGTCTTCTTCATCTCGGCCTTCGACCGTCCGTTTGACAAGACTGCCGACGGTCGTGTGATGCCTACGCGTCTCACCGAGGAGTTCCTTGAGACCGGGCAGGTGAACTATACTTCTAACGAAGAGGCTGCCTCACAGCATCAGGCCGCTTACACCGGTGCACCGGTCAATCCTCAGCCCGCTGCTGTTGTCAATCCTCAGCCCGCTGCTGTTGTCAATCCTCAGCCTTCTGCATCGTCAGAGCCTGCCGCTGCTCCGTCCACGTCCGCCGCTGTTGTCAATCCGCAGCCCGCTGCCGCTACCGTGGCTCCTCAGCCCGCTTATGTGCCGCAGATGTCGAAGGAGGAGGCCGAAGCCATGAACCAAGCTCAGGGCGACTATGTGGAAGAGCTAAAGACGCTGGTGGAGACGCTGAAGAAAGTCAACGACCAGAGCTCTCGACTCACCCGCGACAGTGAGGAGATGGAGAATCTCAACCGCACCCTCACGGGCATCAGCAAGATTTATGAGATGCAGCTCAAGGGTGCCAGCAAGCAGATAGGTACAATCGATGAAATCAATGCCCAGACCCGCAAGATGGCTAAGCAGATAGACCAGCTGAACAAGATTTACGCCCGCATGATAGAGGCCATGACCGTTAACATGCGCGCTGCCGCTCCTGGGTCTTCTATAAACAATAACGAATAAATGGCTATCAAGAAACGACCGGTCTCGCCGCGTCAGAAGATGATCAACCTCATGTATATCGTTCTTCTGGCGATGCTGGCCCTTAACGTGTCTACGGAAGTGCTCCATGGCTTTGCTGTCGTGCAGGAGAGCCTGGACCGCACCACCGGCAACGCGTCGAAGGCCAACGAGGAAATCTATGGCAGTTTCAAAGACCAGATGGCGTCGAACCCCGAGAAGGTGCGTCAATGGTTTGAGAGAGCCACGGAGGTGAAGGACATGAGCGACTCCCTCTACAACTTTGCCGAGGCGCTGAAGGTGGCCATCGTCAAAGAGGCTGACGGCCCTGACGGCGACATCCGCAATATCGACAACACCGACAATATCGACGCTGCCGGCACCGTCATGCTCGCTCCCTTCACGGGAAAAGGCAAAAAGCTCTATAATGCCATCAACAGCTACCGCAACCGTATCTTGGCTTATGTCACCGATCCGCGCCAGCGCGCCATCATCGAGAGCAACCTCTCCACAAAGGTGCCACGCGGCAAGAACAACCTCGGTAAGAACTGGCAGGAATACATGTTTGAGGACATGCCGGTCGCTGCCGCCGTCACCCTGCTCTCCAAACTCCAGAACGACGTGCGCTATGCCGAGGGCGAGGTCCTCCACACCTTGGTCTCCAACATCGACCTGAAGGACATCCGCGTGAACAAGTTGCAGGCTTTTGTCGTGCCTGAGAAGACGACCCTCTACCCCGGTGAGCGCTTCATGGCCAACATCGTCATGGCCGCTGTCGACACCACGCAGCAGCCGGAGATCTATGTCAACGGCTCCCGCGTCGCTACCCGCAATGGGCAGTACAGTTTTACAGCCGGTGGGGTGGGTGAGCACCAGTTTGGCGGCTACATCCTCATGCGCAATGCCCGTGGCGACGTCCTGCGTCGCAACTTCCTGCAGAAATACAATGTCATCCCCGTGCCCGGTGGCGCTACTGTTGCCGCCGAGCTTATGAACGTCCTCTATGCAGGATATAACAACCCCATCAGTGTCAGCGTCCCTGGCGTGCCACAGAATGGCGTCACGCTCTCGATGACGGGCGGACGGCTCATCGCCAAGGGAGCCGGACATTATGTCGCTGTGCCCTCCGCCGTGGGGCAGGATGTGACCTTCCGTGTCTCAGCCCGCGACGGCAAGATGATGCGGTCGTTCCCACCCTTCGTCTTCAAGGTTAGGAAACTCCCCGACCCGACAGCGTATATCGCCTTGGGCTCCGACCGCTATAAAGGTGGCAACCTCAGCAAGGCCGGACTCATGGGCGCCGACCACCTCAGCGCCGCCATCGACGACGGCATCTTAGACATTCAGTTCCGGGTCACCGGCTTCTCAGCTGTCTTCTACGACAACATGGGCAATGCCGTGCAGATGGCCTCTCAGGGCGCCTCGTTCACCGACCGCATGCGTGAGCAGTTCCGACATCTCTCGCGCGGCCGAAGGTTCTATATCACGGAGATTCATGCCGTGGGCCCCGACGGCATCAGCCGCACACTGCCGGGAGCCATGGAGGTGAAGGTGAGATAAGCAGATTAATCAACAACAAAGCATCAGAGTTCTTATGAGAAGGACATTATTCATATTGGCGATAGGATTGTTCGCTACGTTAAGTGTCAACGCTCAGCCGCAGGCCAGACGGCAGCAACAGCAGGAGCAGCAGAAGTCGAACCGCAACAACATGACGTTGCGGGCGCAGATTTCGTTTCCTACCGAGCAGACGATGAATGAGGATGTGGTGTGGCGCCGCGATGTCTACCGAGAGATAGACCTCACCGACGATGCCAATGCCGCCCTCTACTATCCTACGGAGCCGTTGGGCTCGCAGATGAGTCTTTTCACGCTCATCTTCAAGCTTGTCATGGCAGGACCCAACCATGGTGGTGTGGCCGCCTACAGCTACGATGTCAACAGTGGCAGCGAGCGATTCGATGAGTCGCTGCGGATAAAGCCGCTGAAATTCCTCGACGACTACCATATCTTCTACGAGCGCAGCGACCGCGGTGTGCATATCGACGACAGCGATATCCCCTCGGCCGAGGTCAAGGCTTATTTCATCAAGGAGAGCAGCTATTTCGACCAGACGACGGCGACCTTCCATACCAAGGTCCTGGCTCTGTGTCCGGTCATGTTTCGCGAGGATGACTTCGGTGATGGTGTCACCAAATATCCCCTTTTCTGGGTCCGCTACAGCGACTTGGCTCCTTACCTGTCGAAGCAGTTCATCATGACGAGTAATGTCAACAACGCAGCTACGATGAGCGTTGACGACTATTTCACGACAAACTCCTACAAGGGTAAGATTTACAAAACCAACAACCTCTTGGGTAAGACGCTGGCGCAGGTTGTCGGAGGCGATACCACGAAGCTCACCAAGGAGCAGAAGCGTATCGACGACGAGATAGAGGCTTTTGAGAAGAATATCTGGGGCGACCCGGCTGTCAAGGACTCGTTGGACTCTATCGCTAAACTCGACCCGAAAGCGCTTCGTGCCATGCGTAAGAACAGCCGCCGCACGGGTGCGACAAAGACCAAGACGGTGCGCCGCCGCGGGCCCCGCACCACGACGTCGTCCGCTTCGGACGGTGCTGCTCGTGTGACGGTACGCCGCCAGAGACATTAGGATTATAACGGGCTTGTCGAAGAGAGAGATGATGAGCCGTAATTAAAATATCATGAAGAGAATTTATACCGCAGTGGCCCTTGCCTTGATGACAATGGCCACTATCCCCGCCTCTGCCCAGGTGAAGCTTGGTGTCAAGGGCGGTCTTAACGTGTCAAAGATGAGCGTCAGCTCTGATGTCTTGGATGCTGACAACCGTGCCGGATGGTTCATCGGTCCTACCTTGAAGCTCACGGTGCCTATCGTAGGCCTTAGCTTCGATGTGTCGGCACTCTACGATCAGAAGTCGACAAAGGTCAGCGACGACAATAATGGTTCCAAGACCATCAAGCAGCAGGCTATCGATATCCCTGTCAACGTGCGCTATGGTGTGGGCTTAGGCGATGCCGCCAACATCTTCTTCTTTGCCGGTCCGCAGTTCGCCTTCAATGTCGGCGACAAGGAGTTTAAGTGGAATAGCACAAGCAGCTATGAGAACACCTTCCAGCTGAAGAAGTCGACGCTGAGTGTCAATGTCGGTGCTGGCGTCACGCTTCTGAGCCACCTCCAGCTCACGGCTAACTACAATATCGCCTGTGGTAAGACCGGCGATGCTACGGTTTGGAATACTGTTGAGAAGACCAGCCAGGCTGTGGTGAAGAACGGCCGCACCAACTCCTGGCAGGTGGGAGTAGCGTATTTCTTCTAATTAGAAGTCCGGACTTTTTTGCATTACATTCCCAACTTGTACACCTTCACATTTTTGAAGGTAGCGTTGCCACCCTCGCTGTAGAAGCGGAGGTTGTTGTATGGCTTTGTGGGGAAGACGAGGTTTGTCATGGCGATACGGCCACCGTCAACGAAAACCTCTACAGAGCAGTTGTCGACGAAGATGCGCAGGCGGTAGCATACTGCCAGTTGCTCATCCAGGGGAAGGCCACAATGCGGCCGTCGGGAGCGTTGTAGAAGGTCACCGTGGCATAGTGGTCCTTGCCATAGTCAAGGAATTTGGCCACGTCGGGAGCATCATCGCATTTGAAAGTCTTACCGTCGATGTCTCCATTCATTCTGAATGATGATTCACGGTAAATGCCGCGGATGGAGTTGCTAACTGATCACACAAAAACAGCGCCATGAATTCATGGCGCTGTCAGGATATGCAGTATTTCTTTTACGTTTTATTTCTGAGTGAGCAGGTCGAGCTTCATCGTGGGCTTGAGGACGTTGTGGACCTTCTGCTTGCTGCCCTTGATGTTGAGGGTGGCGGTGCCCTTGATGTCACGGCTTGACGCTCCTACCTTGAAGGTATAGAAGCCTCCATCGGCCACCCATGCACTCTGCTTGGTATTGAAGGAAGCCAGGTCGGCCTTGTCAATGTTCATCGTCAGGGTCTGGCTCTCACCGGGCTGCAGGGTGCGGGTCTTGGCGAAGGCCTTCAGCTCCTGTGCTGGCTTCTCGATGGCACCCTTGGGCGCTGTGACATAGACCTCGGCTACTTCCTTACCCGGACGCATGCCGGTGTTGGTGACGGTGACGCTGACGGAGATGTTGCTGCCATTGTCGGCGGCTTTGACATCATTATAGCTGAAGGTCGTATAGCTCAGACCATAGCCGAAGGGGTAGGAGACGGTCTTGTCGAAAGTATCGAAATAGCGATAGCCAACGTAGATATCCTCATCGTAGAGGGTGTAGCCCACATTCTTCACATTCTTCCACTTAGACATATCGCCCATGATATCTGAGCCCTTGCCGTCAGAAGGGAAGTTCTTTGAGGAAGCGGCATCCTGATAGGCGATGGGCCATGTCATCGGCAGCTTGCCCGAGGGGGTGAGCTTGCCGGAGAGCAGCTCAGCTACAGAGTTACCGAACTCCTGGCCACACTGCCAAGGCAGCAGGATGGCATCGGGAATGTTCTTCCAGGAAGCGGACTCGATGACACCACCGATGTTCAGCACGACGACGACTTTCTTGCCCTGGGCGTGGAAGGCCTCGGTCACCTTGTTGAGCAGCTGCAGCTCGGTCTCGTTGAGGTTGAAGTCCTTAGCGGTGCGGTCGCTACCCTCGCCGGAGAGACGCTGGAGCGTGACGATAGCCACGTCATCATTCTGCGCTGCCTTCTGGATGTTCTCTTCGGAGGGTACAACCTCTGAAGCCAGCGGCTTCGGCATCCACCAAGGAATGTTCATCTTAGCCACTGCTGCATCATGATCGCTGAGCAGTTTGGTGTAAGTGTCTATCATGGAGTTGTCGACCGTATATCCTGCATTGCGCATACCCTCCACGAGCGATACGGTGTAACGGCGGTTGACGTCGCCCGAACCGGTACCGCCTGCGATAGGCCTGTAAGCAGCCACACCATAGAGGGCCACAGTCTTGATGTCCGGGCTCAGTGGCAGCACACCTTTATTCTCAAGGAGCACAGTACCCTCGGCGGCAGCGTTGCGTGTGACGAGGGCGTGGGCCTTGAGATCGGGGTCGTTCTTATACTGATAGCCTTTGAAATGAGGTGTCTTAACGATATACTGGAGTATGCGTCTGACGTTTTCGTCGATATATTTGATGTCGAGCTTGCCACTCTTCACGGCCTTCTCAATATCTTCAATATCATCCTCGCCACCTGGCTCGATGAGGTCGTTGCCAGCATACATGTTGGCCGCTCTGTCAGGGATACCATTAAAGGCAGAGAGTCCTACGTTTCCAGGGTGCGGGCGACGGATAGGGTCGCGGCCACCGCCCCAGTCTGTCATCACCATACCTTTATAGCCCCACTCATCGCGTAGGATAGTGGTGAGAAGGTCGCGGCGCTCACTCGTCATCTTGCCGTTGACGAGGTTGTAAGACGACATCACCGTCCAGGGCTGGGCCTTCTTGATAGCTATCTCGAAGTTCTTCAGATAGATTTCCCTTGCAGCGCGCTGGCTGACGATGGCATCGTTGCCGAGACGCTGCGTCTCCTGGTTGTTGAAGGCGAAGTGCTTGATGGAGGTTCCTACACCCTGGCTCTGTACACCGTTGATATAGGCAGCGGCGATATTTCCAGAGAGTACAGGATCCTCGGAATAATATTCGAAGTTGCGACCGCATAGCGGGTTACGATGGATGCAGACACCGGGGGCAAGGAGCACGTCGACACCATAGCGGTGAACTTCGTCGCCGATGGCCGAGCCGACACTTGTCACGAGGTCGGTATTCCATGAACTGGACAGGCAGGTGCCTATCGGGAAGTGGGTGCAATAATAAGTATTGCTGTCATACGGGCGCGTAGGGTTGATGCGCAGTCCGGCAGGACCGTCGGCAAGGAGCGTGTAGGGAATCCCTAAACGGGGGATGCCAATGGTGGCACCGGCAACACCAGCGACGATATCGGCGTATTTGCCGCCCTGACTGGTGTCAGAAGCACGGTGGGTACCTACGCACAGCTCGATTTTCTCCTGGAGGGTCATGGCTTTGATGACCTCATCGATGTTGTTGGCATTGAGTTTCGGAGTCTGTGCCATTGCAGCGCCTGTACAGGCAAGCAAAGCACAAGTAGCTATTATACCTTTCATATAGTTATAAATGTTGATTGGTTTGTTTTCTCCGTCGACACGGATTTCTTTATATTAGTTTTCATTACAAAGTTATTAAACATCCTTTGAACTTATAGGGCGAAGTAAGTTGGAATAGTAAATGTATAAAACTTATATAACCCTAACGTTCAAAGGTTTAGAACTCATAGATTTTTTATTTAAGTAAGTATTCTGAAGCTGTAATATGGATTACCGCTACCTTTTTTTGCTTATCCAGAGTTGGTTGCTTCCAGATGCCGAGCCAGAATAGGTAGTCGTTGCCACCGGGCATGTTGAGCCTTCTGAGGGTAGTATAGGCGGCATAAAATGTTTGTTATCTCCAATATTTTGTCTGATTTATCACCAAAATTCCATTACTCTGACTTGATATAGGATAAGTATTTTCGTTAATCAATCACAATTCCGTGGCAAGATTGTGGAAATAGAGAACAATCTAAGTAACTTTGCGGCCAAAATTTAATAAAGATACTTTATATTCTCAACGAAAATGACAGGAAATGCTACAAGCACGAAGTGCAAAGCTACACGTCTGCTGGCCGCAGCCGCGATGGCGCTGGCCACGAGTACTACTGCCCATGCCGGCGGTATCAATACCAACACCAATATGAGTGTGGCTTTCGACCGCTCTCTCTCCCGTGATGCTGTGATAGCTATCGACGGTGTCTATTTCAATCCCGCCGGTGTCGTCTTCATGTCGCCCGGATGGCACATGGCCTTCAACTATCAGCTCATCACACAGAAGAGATATATTGACAACATCTATTATCCGCTTTTCAACAACAATAAGAACAACCCAACTGACACCCGCCATTTCAAGGGTCATGCCCTGGCGCCTTTCTTCCCGTCTTTTCAGTTGGCCTACAACTGGAAGAAGTTCTCTTTCCAGGCTGCTGCCGGTGTCGGTGGTGGCGGCGGTAAGTGTATCTTCGACGATGGCCTGGGCTCTTTCGAGAAGATCGTCTCCGAGACGGCAATGGCGGCCTCGGGCCTGGCACAAACTGTTGACGCCTCGCTGGCTTCCACATTGACGAATGCAGGTGTAGCGGCATCGGCTGTTGCCGCACTCGGTGCCAATGGCTTCTCAAGTGATAAATATTTTGGTAAGACAGGTGCTTACAGCGAGACGAGTTTCATGCGCGGCCGCCAGTATTACTATGGTGTGCAGCTCGGTGTGGCTTATAAGCTGACCGACAACCTCGGCGTCTTTGCCGGTGCCCGTGGCGTCTACGCTTCCTGCAACTACTATGGTTATGTACGGAACATCACCGTTGGCAACATGCCGCTCTACCAGGTGCTGGACCCCTCAAAGACCAATGCCGCCGACATCGAGCTGAACACCGACCAGCACGGCTTTGGCGTCACCCCTATCTTGGGTATCGACTATAAACTGGGTCGTTGGAATTTCGCAGCTCGCTATGAGTTCAAGACAAAGATGCGTCTGAAGAACGAGGGTGTGAACCAGTTCCCCTCTATCGGTAACCTCAGCAGCAACCTTGCCACAGCCCTCGTCTCCAACCTTCAGTCTGCCGGCATGACGGCCGAGCAGGCGCAGTCGATTGCCACCGCTACCCTGACGGATACCAAGGTGACGCAGACCATGTCAGCTCTGAAGACAAAGTTTGATGCTGGCATTGAGGAGGCTACGGGCGAGTATGCCGACGGTCGTAAGATTGCTGCTGACCTGCCCGGTATCCTGTCAGTGGGTGTGGGCTATACGCCGATCGACCCGATTCGTGTCAATGCCGGATTCCACTATTATTTCGACAAGCAGGCCACAGCCTACAAGCATCGGGAGGACAAGCTTGACCGTGGTACAATCGAGTACAGCCTCGGTGTAGAGGGCGACCCTGTGAAGTGGCTCACTGTCTCGGCCGGCTACCAGCGCACCAGCTATGGCATCACCGACGCCTACATGGACGACAAGTCGTTTGTGACCAGTTCCCACAGCGTTGGCGGTGGCTTCATGATTCATGTCAGCAAGAAGACACGTGTCAACGTGGCCTACTTCCACACTTTCTACCAGACAAAGAAAACCAACAACGTCTCTGCCAATACTGGCTATGATTATCAGGCCGACTACACGCGTAAAAACGATGTCTTCGGTGCAAGCATTGAGTTAGATATGTAATTTTGCTAATCATATCATAGTATATATCATAGAATACCCACGGATTCCACTTTCCAAAAGTAGAGTCCGTGGGTATTAGCATATATTCTCTCTTTGTCATTGAATGACCTAAACCGTGATACGTTTTAACATCTTTTACCAAGAAATAGTATAAGGATAAGTTGTCTAATATTGAAACTTTCCCTATCTTTGCGATATGGAAAGAAAGATAGTTACGTATGGTGGCTATTTTGAAGCTTTCATGGAAACGCTGACGGACAAAGAGCAGGAGAAAATTCAGTATGGATTACTTCTCTTAAAGACCCAAGACCGATTGCCCAAGAAGTTCGTGAAACTAATAAGGGAAGGCATCTATGAGTTGAGGACGGAATTCAACAGCAATATATTCCGTGTATTCTTTATCTTCGACGAAGGTAGGATTGTGGTTCTTTTCAACGGTTTCCAAAAGAAGACTCAGAAAACGCCAAATATAGAAATAGAAAAGGCAATTAAAATTAAGGAGGCATACTATGCAGACAAACAATCACAAAATCGTTGATTACGATTTAGTTCTTGATAAGAAATTTGGGAAGGAGGGCACTCCCGAGCGAGCACGGGCAGAGGAGAAAGCTTACTCTTTCTACTCGGGTCAGATACTCCACGATGCACGGAAAGAGGCCAATGTGACTCAGGCCGAACTTGCAAAACGCACTCACACGACCAAATCGTATATCTCTAAAATAGAGAATGGTATTATCACGCCCAGTGTCGGAGCCTTTTATAGGATTATTGGCGCTCTTGGCATGAGGGTAGAAGTAGTGAAACCTGTGTATTGAACGCCCTTTTCGTATACTATACCTCCACAGCGTTCTATATAGTCTCGCAACTACTCACCATATACGGCTCTTCAATTGGTATCTGTTTTACCTTAGAAAAAGTTGACCTTCAAAAGTCAACTTCTTCTCAGGTAAGATAATATTCTACATCAAAGATGTCGGAGACATTGGTGTCGTCCATGGGACTGTCTCCCTCATAGGTTATTCTCAGTCCCCGGTAAGCTTCGGGCACGAAGAGCTTCCCGGTAACAAAAGTCCATTTCGGCTTGCCATAATCGTAGGATTTTCCCGACAGCAACAGTCTATGGGAGATGGTGTCCACCTCCCAGAAACCGCCGCCAATGCAGGTGTCGCCCGGCAGCAACAAGTCTTTGTGCATCCTGACATAGCCGATACGCAGGTATCCGTCAAGGGTAAGAATGAATTTTGGTTCCATAGCCTTCTTATAGATGATACATCCCGGCGTTATTTCTTCAGTCGGGAGGGATACTGTATGCGCGTATGGTAGATGGCGCGCAACCGCTCGATGAGCACCTGCTTGGCCACGGCGATGTCGTAGAAGGTGATGCGGCACTCAGTGAAGAAGCCATCTTTCACCTGCTGGTCGACGAGTTTGTTGACCATGTTGGAGATGCTCTCCTCGGTATATTCCTTCAGGGAGTGGGAGGCTGCCTCGCAGGTGTCGGCCATCATCAGGATAGCCTGCTCGCGCGTGGAGGGATTCGGACCGGGATAGGTGAAGATGGACTTGTCCACGACCTCGTTGGGATGCTCGTTCTGATATTTGATGTAGAAGTACTTCGACATGCCGTGTCCGTGGTGTGTAAGGATGAAGTCGCGGATGATGACGGGCAGGTTGTTCTCTTCCGCTATCTTCACGCCGTCGGTGACATGTGCGATGATGATTCTGGCACTCTCCTTCTCGGTGAGGTTGTCGTGTGGGTTGATGCCGCCCTGCTGGTTCTCGGTGAAGAACGCTGGGTTCTTCATCTTGCCGATGTCGTGGTAGAGGGCACCGGTACGCACCAGCGTGGCCTTGGCGCCAATCTTGTTGGCTATCTCCGAGGCCAGGTTACCCACCGTGATAGAGTGCTGGAAGGTGCCGGGCGCCACCTCCGAGAGTTTGCGGAGTAAGCCCTTATTGGTATCCGAGAGCTCGATGAGCGTGATGACGGAGACGAAGCCGAAGGTCTTCTCTACGATGAACATCAGCGGGTAGGCCAGGAGCATGAGCACTCCGTTGATGAGGAAGTGGTAGTACATGCTCAAGTCGGGGTTGAAATCCTCACTGCTCTCCATGAGCTTCAGCGCGAAGAAGGTGATACAGGTGGCGAAGAAGACGAGGACGGCGGTGACGAAGACCTGCGACCTTGCTGACATCTCGCGCAGAGAGTAGATGGAGACGAGACCAGCGACAATCTGCACGACGATGAAGTCAAACTGGTATCTCAAGGCCGCGGCGCAGATGAGCACCATCGTGACATGGGTCATAAACGCCGTGCGCGAGTCGAGGAAGATGCGCACGAAGACAGGTACCAGGGCGAAGGGCAGGATATAGACGGAGAAGTTGAAGTAGGTATGCTCCATCATCAGCGACACCGCGATAGGGAAGATGGTGATGAAGGTGTAGAGCATGGCTACGCAGCGCGGCTTGCTGAGATAGTCGCGGCGGAACATCGTCAGGTAGAAGGTGAAGAGGACGACGAGGATGAAGACATAGACGGCGTTACCGATAAAGTGGTTGGTAATCTGTTTGGAACCCGTCTGTCGCCGCTGCATCTCCTTCTCCATGGAGTTGAGCACGCGGTAGTTGTAGTCGTCGACCATCTCGCCCTGCTCAATGACCTTCTGTCCGGCCATGACCATACCGCTGGCCGGTGAGATGCCGGAGAGGAGGTCGTTGCGGGCCGACTCTGTGCGTGCGCGGTCGTAGATGATGTTGGGCACGATATAGTTGTTGAGGTTGAGCTTCTGCAGCAGCGGGCGCTCCTGGACGAGGCGGTCGTCGTTGAGCAGCTGCTCATAGGCCGACATCGTGGAGTAGAGGTAGCCTATCTTCACGCTCTCGGCGTCCTTGCCGAAGATGACCCTCACCTGGGCTGTGGTGTCGCTGTGCAGGGAGTTGTAGTTGGGCGTGTCCATGATTCCCGACTGGTAGAAGCGGTGGAGGCGCTCGATGATGATATCGGCGAAGCCCGAAGGCAGCGGCACCTTGCTCTTGGCCAGGTCGTTGCGGAGGTCCGTGAGCTGCGCTATCTCCACGTTGGGACTATAGTTGTAGTAGGGTTGGAACGTCTTGAGCAGCGAGTCCTTCTCCTTCTTCAGCGCCTCGTCGGTCTTGTAGATAGGGAAGTCGTAGCGGGCGATGATGGTACCGTAGTGCCAAGGCTCGCCGACCTCGTAGGCAAAGGGCTTACCTTCGTTGCGTGGCAGGAACCACACGATGACGAGGGTGGTGAGTAGGACAAGGCCGATGTACAGGCCTAAGTCGCGCCAGAAATGCTCTGTATGGGTGTTGATTCTGCTGAAAATGCTCATGTCTGATGGGATGTGTTCTATATTTGGTGCGAAAATACGAAAAAAAACCGTTAAAGCAGAAAAAAAGTATTAATTTTGCAAAAGTTTAATAAGATAGAGTTATGTCAGAAAGAAAAGTGAGGGTGCGCTTTGCGCCCAGCCCTACTGGCCCTTTGCATATCGGCGGCGTACGCACGGCTTTGTACAATTATCTCTTTGCCCGTCAGCATGGCGGCGATCTCGTCTTCCGTATTGAGGATACCGACAGCCACAGGTTTGTCCCTGGTGCTGAGGAATATATATTGCAGTCGTTCAAATGGCTCGGCATCAAGTTTGACGAGGGCGTCTCCTTTGGTGGCGACCATGGTCCTTACCGGCAGAGCGAGCGCCGGAAGATTTATAAGAAATATGTGCAGCAGCTTCTGGACAATGGCAAGGCTTATATCGCCTTTGACACGCCCGAGGATCTGGAGAAGAAGCGTCAGGAGGTGAGCAACTTCCAGTATGACGCCCACACGCGCATGCAGATGCGCAACTCCCTGACGCTCCCCAAGGAGGAGGTGGACAAGCTCCTTGCCGAGGACGCACAGTACACTGTCCGCTTCAAGGTGGAGCCCGGCGAGGAGATTCACGTCAACGATATGATTCGTGGCGACGTGTGTGTCAAGAGCGACATCCTCGACGACAAAGTCCTCTACAAGAGTGCCGACGAGCTGCCAACCTACCATTTGGCCAACATCGTCGACGACCATCTCATGGAAATCACTCATGTCATCCGTGGCGAGGAGTGGCTGCCCAGTGCTCCGCTCCATGTGCTGCTCTACAAAGCGTTCGGTTGGGAAGACACCATGCCGCGCTTCGCCCATCTGCCGCTGCTCCTCAAACCCGAGGGCAAGGGCAAGCTGTCGAAGCGTGACGGCGACCGTCTCGGCTTCCCCGTGTTCCCCTTGGAGTGGCACGACCCCAAGACCGGCGAGGTCTCCAGCGGATACCGCGAGAGTGGCTATTTCCCAGAGGCTGTCGTCAACTTCTTAGCTCTCTTAGGCTGGAATCCCGGCACCGACCAGGAGATATTCTCCCTCGACGAGCTCGTCAAGGTCTTCGACATCACCAAGTGCTCGAAGAGCGGCGCCAAGTTCGACTATCAGAAGGGCATCTGGTTCAACCATGAGTATATCCTCCGCAAGAGCGACGAGGAGATAGCTGAGCTCTTCGCGCCCATCGTTGCCAACAACGGTGTCGACGAGAGCTTCGACCGCATCCTGCAGGTGGTGCACATGATGAAAGACCGTGTCAGCTTTGTCAAGGAGCTGTGGCCGCTGTGCGCCTTCTTCTTCATTGCCCCGACTTCCTACGACGAGAAGACGGCGAAGAAGCGCTGGAAGGAATACAGCGCGCAGCAGATGCGCGAGCTCATCGACGTCTTAGAGGGCATCGACGACTTCTCCGTAGAGGGTCAGGAGCCCGTGGTGGAGAAGTGGATTGCCGACAAAGGCTATAAGATGGGCGATGTGATGAACGCCTGGCGCCTGGCACTCGTAGGCATCGGCAAGGGCCCCGGCATGTTCGACATCTCGGCCTTCTTAGGCAAGGAAGAAACCATCAAGCGGCTGAAAAAAGCCATAGAGACGTTAGGGTAGGCCGCTGCAGATATGTATAATTTCTTTATATTCCTATATAATATAGGTGTATGGGTCGCCACTTTCTTCAGCAAGAAGGTGAAGACGATGTGGGAGGGTGAGCACGACACCTGGCGCATCCTGGACGAGAAGGTGGACCCTGCGGCAAAGTACATCTGGTTTCATGCGGCCTCGCTCGGTGAGTTCGAGCAGGGACGCCCCATCATGGAGCGTATCCGCCGCGAACATCCGGAGTACAAGCTCTTGCTCACCTTCTTCTCGCCCTCGGGCTATGAGGTACGTAAGAACTACGAGGGTGCCGACATCATCTGCTATCTGCCCATCGACACCATCGGCAACGCCCGACGCTTCCTGCGCACCGTGCGCCCGGTCATGGCCTTCTTCGTGAAGTATGAGTTCTGGTCCAACTACCTGCATATCCTCAAGCACCGCAACATTCCGCTCTACAGCGTGTCGAGCATCTTCCGCCCGGGACAGATCTTCTTCCGCTGGTATGGACGTGGCTATGGTCGTGTGCTCAACTGCTTCTCCCATTTCTTCGTACAGAATGAGCAGAGCCGCCAGCTTCTTCACTCCATCGGTATCGATGGGGTGAGCGTGACGGGTGACACGCGCTTCGACCGTGTGTTGCAGATTCGTGACGCGGGGAAGCATCTGCCCATCGTGGAGAGCTTTATCGCTGGCAATGGAGTAGGGGAGAAGCCGAAGGTCTTCATCGCGGGTAGCTCGTGGCCACCTGACGAGGATATCTTCATCAAGTATTTCAATGAGCACCGCGACTGGAAGCTCATCATCGCGCCGCATGTCATCGGTGAGGACCATCTCAAGCAGATACTCTCGAAGCTTGAGCGCAAGACCGTGCGCTATACCCAGGCCACGCCTGAGACTGTCGCCGGCGCCGAGTGTCTCATCATCGACTGCTTCGGGCTGCTGTCGCGCATCTACCATTATGCAGACGTGACCTATGTCGGAGGTGGCTTCGGGGTGGGCATCCATAACGTCCTTGAGGCTGCCGTATGGGCCAAGCCCGTCATCTTCGGACCCAACAACAAGAACTTCCAGGAGGCGCAGGGACTGATCAAGGCGGGTGGTGGTTTTGAGATAAAAGACCACGACGCCTTTGCCAAGCTCATGAAGCGCTTCGACACCGATGACGCTTATCTCCATAGTTGCAGCGCTGCCGCTGCCGCCTATGTGGAGAGTCTGGCCGGTGCAACTGACAGAATCCTGAAAGAGGTGAACTTCTGATAGAAGAAGATCAGATTACTTCTGATAAATGCATAACAGATTACTTCTGGTAAACGCATAACAGATTACTTCTGGTAAACGAATAATAGGTAAAAAGGAAGGCATTGCAGTGCTCCTTTTTACCTATTTTTATTTTCCCTATTTTGCTCGTCTTAGACTTGGAGTTTGGAATATCCTAACAAATCATATTATCACACTTTCTTATCCACATGATATCCTGGTTTGGTGGAGCGCTGACCCCTCCGGGTCAGTGCTCACGTTAAGTCCTGAGGCTGATTGCTATCCATCTGATACACATACTGGTTTTATCTGTTTTTGTCTCTA
>ERZ791911.751-NODE-751-length-19465-cov-8.827306_pt1 | contig 19465 bp, 19 predicted proteins | sample MGYA00510142_ERZ791911 | MGnify/ENA primary metagenome ERZ791911 (study PRJEB30046, sample SAMN00792056) | human gut metagenome | study: EMG produced TPA metagenomics assembly of the A metagenome-wide association study of gut microbiota in type 2... | reverse complement strand
AAAAACTGACCCCCAATCGTTAGATTTTTGGTCTAACTATTGGGGGTCAGCTCAATGGCTTAATGCGACAGCCTCTTTTTTTCTGTAGGGGCGACCACGTGGGGCGCCCGTTTACGCTTTTTAGTTGTTAGGGGCTAGGGGATGGTTTTAAATTTAAAGGTTTTCTCTGCAAACTACAAATGCTGTACTATAATATAAACCATAAAAGAAAAAGAACCTCGCAGGAGGGCATAAGCCTTCGTGCGACAGTCCAAAAGGGAGGTTTTCTCATGAAATTGAAAAAATGGCAGGCTTTGGATTACCTTCGCCTCGCCGGAATGGCAGGCCAAGCACCCCTGCTTCGTCCTGGCCCCTCAATACGATACGATCATCGTCGATGACAACTATCAGTACGGGCTGGAACTGGACCGGACCATCCATCTCGTCCAGCAGCTCTGCCGTCAATATTCCATCGATACGGACCGCATCTATAATACGGGGCAGTCCATGGGCGGCATGACATCCATCGCCATGGATGCCAAATATCCGGACTTCTTCGCCGGCTCTTACCTCGTCGCCTGCAAATGGGACGAAACCGTCACTTCGCCCTTAGGTCACCAGCATATCTGGGCCGTTACCTCCCAAGGTGACCCCGGTGCCAGCCCGAGCCTGGCAAAAATCATGGAAAACTTAGAAAAAGGCGGCGTCAAAGTAGCCAGCCAGACCCTCGACCCCACCCAGCCGCAAGACCAGGTCGACGCCCAGGCCGCTGCTCTCATCACGCCGGACTGCAGCCACTACCTGACCCAGTACCAAGGCGGCAGCCACCGCTCTACCTGGCAGCATGCCTACACCATGCAGCCCGCCTTAGAATGGCTTTTTGCTCAGAAAAAAACAGACCGTATTCATTGAAACATAATTCATAGCTGTCACATGAAGGCTTCTGCCATCGTGCGAGGCTCCTTTCTCTTTAAAGTTTGTAGTACGGAGTTTGTAGTTTATAGAAGACGACTTTAAATTTAAAAACCATTCACTAAAAACTACAAACTGCAAACTTAATACTCAAAAAGCGCTGTCTTCATGCGACAGCGCTTTTTTTCTACATGGACAAGATTTTTTGGTAAATCTGGTGGTCCCGGAGTGCCGCCCGGCCGATGCCGATGAGGTCGGCCTGCCCTTTTTCCAGGAAGGCTTCCGCTTCGGCGCCGTCGGCAATGCCGCCGGTCAGCAAGACGGGAAGGGTCGTCCCTTTTTTGGCTGCTGCCGATAATTCGGCAAAATATCCTGCTTCCGTATGACCAGGGCGGAAGAAGACGCTCATGCCGCCGGAAAGGCTGAGCATGTCGATGCCGGCCGTTTCAAAAATCTTAGCCGCTTCGCTGACATCACCGACGACGGCACCGCCATCCATATAATCGCTGCCGCCCAGGCGCAGGGAAAGGACAAAATCAGACCCGACCTGGCGGCGGATAGCCTGAATGATTTCAACGTGCAGCCGGGTCCGGCCAGCCAAGGTCTGGCCCGTATAGTCATCGGTCCGCTTATTGGTCACCGGCGAATAGAACTGGTCCAGCAGATAGCCATGGGCCGAGTGGATTTCCACGCCGTCGTAGCCGGCCTGCTGTGCCCGGACAGCGGCATCGACAAAGGCCTGGACGATGCGCTGGATATCGCCCTGCGTCATTGCCCGGGGAAATTCCGGCTGGCCCTGGACCGAAGCGGCCCGCGACGGATTGGAAACGGCACTGGCACTGATGACTTCCTGCCCCGTAATGGCCCGATGGGCAGCACTGCCGGCATGGCTGATCTGTGCCAGGATGGGTACGCCCTGAGCGTGGACAGCCGCCGTCAACCGCTGCAGTCCGGGAATATCGGCATCGGCCGCCAGCGACACCTGGTTGGCACTGGCCCGGCCTTCGGGCGAAACGAAACTGTGTTCCTGAATGATCAGGCCTGGACCGCTGCGGGCCATATCGTCATAATAAGCGACCAGCCCATCCGTCACCTGGCCTTTCGCCGACTTTTCCGTCGCCATCGGCGGCAGGACCAGACGGTTCTTCAAAACCAGAGACCCAACATTCAGCGTTTCATGTAATAACGGATACATCATCAAAATCCCTTCTTTCGTAAAAATAATTTAAAGTGGTTCGTGGCTCGTGGTTCGTAGAGGCGGGCGCCCCACGTGGGCGCCCCTACTCGTGGTTCATGGTTCGTGGCTCGTACATTTAAGAACCCCTCAGTCCGCCTTCGGCGGCCAGCTCCCCTTCGCAGGAGAGCCTTTCAGACCGCAGGAGCTCAATGACGCGGTCATATCCGCGCCGGATTTGCCGGGCCGGGAGAGACAGTGGCTCGTGGTTCGTGGCTAGTGGCTCGTAGCGGGCGCCCCACGTGGGCGCCCCTACAGGGCTTTTGCATAAGGCGTTGTTCGATATGGCACCATATGCAAGGCGGTGGCGCCTATGTCGCCAAGGACCGCAGGAGCTCAATGACGCGGTCAGATCCGAGCCGGATTTGCCGGGCTGGCAAGGAGAAAAATGCAGGCATAGCGGGGCTCTGTCGAGGCTTTTCGACGCAGTCAGCCCGGCAAAGACAAGCGGAGATGGCTGCACGAATTGAGCTTCTGCGGTCCGTCAAAAAGCATCCCATTCGGCGAAGCGTTCGTTCATGCGTTTTTTCTTGATTTTCTTGGTTTCCCCTTCGGCTGCAGCAAAGGGCATTTTCCCGGCCGCAATGGTCCGTTTATAAAAGAGTTCAACTGCTTGTTCTTCCGTCAGTCCCAGGCGCTCAAAGATGGCCTGGGCTTTTTTTCTCGTTTCTTCATCCATGCATTTCATCTCCTTTGCGGTTGTCATGGCGGTCCTGGGCTTCCTGGTTGATGCCGTCCAGGGTAGCCATATGCCAGACGGCATACATCATGGTCTTCATGAGGACGACGCCCAAGACGGCCCCCGTCCCTTCACCCAGGGAGAGACCGGCCTGGATGGGCACGTCGTATTCATCGATGCCGCACAGGCGCAGGGCCTGGGCCATGCCGGGCTCCCGGGAAATATGGGACGGCAGGGCATAATCGCGGACGGCAGGTTTCATGGCGATGGCACAGGCTAGGGCTGTCGCCGTAATGAAGCCGTCGATATAAAAGGGAATCTTTTCGTCGGCACAGGCCATCATGGCGCCGCAGAGTGCTGCCAAATCAAAGCCGCCGACGCAGCGCAGGGCATCAGCCGGCGTCTGGATTTCTTTTTCATAGGCCTGTATGGAGGCTGCGATGACATGGCGCTTATGGAAGAGCAGTTTATAATTGCCCCGGGCCGAACCGAAACCAGTCAGCCAGGACATCTTTTTCGGCGACAATGCTGTAAGGACAGCGGCAGACGTCGTCGTGTTGCCAATGCCCATTTCCCCGAATGACAGGAGATTGATGCCTTCTTTGGCCGCTTCCTGCACCCGTTCGCGGCCCGTCGCCATGGCTTGCGCCAGCTCTTCCCGGCTCATAGCCGGTTCGACGGCAAAGTTCTTTGTCCCCCTGGCGATCTTGCGGTCCAGTCCGACGGCATCATCACTGTCGATACCGACATCGACGACTTCATAAGGGATATCCTGGCTGCGGCAGAAACAGGTCACGGCCGACGTCCCCTGTACCATATGGCAGCTCTGCATATACGTGATATCCGACAATTGCGCGACGACACCGGCCCGGACGACACCGTTGTCGGCGGCAAAGATGATGTGTTTCGGCCGCAGCTCCCGATGAAAGGTCCCCCAGGCCAATAAAATCTGCTTGGCATGCTTTTCCAAAAGTCCCAGGCTTCCCGGCGGCTTGGCCAGATTGTCGATTTGATGAAGGGCCTGGCGCCGGTAACGTTCTTTGCTCACTGTCATACACATCCTCTTTTCTCGTCTTAATCGCTTCTATTGTACCATGATTGCAAACGATTCGCGACTTACAACAAAAATGAATATTTGTTCATCCTGTAACACAGATTTCCTTGAAAAAACGTTTAATTTATGTCAAAATAAAAGCAAGAGTGGAGGTGGCCATCGTGTCCACAATTAAAGACATTGCCAAAGCTGCTGGCGTTTCCATCGCCACCGTTTCCATCGTCCTGAACGGCAAGGGCCGGGAACGGAAAATCTCGCAGGAAACACAACAGCGTATATACAAAATTGCACAAGACCTGAATTACGTCCCCAACCAGTCGGCCAAAAAACTGCGGTCGGCTAAAAAGGACAGCTATGCCATTGCCTTCTACTGGGCAACGGACTTCCGTATCAACTACCTGGCCCGCATCACCCTCGGCATCCAGGAAGAAATCATGAAACAGGACAAAGCCATTCATCTGACCGTCGTCCCTTATAAGGTCGACCAGCTGCAAAAACAGCTCGAAGCCATGCAGAATGAATTTTTCAACGGCATCATCATCGCGAATATGTCCAATAAAGATATGGACTACCTCAATTCCATCCATATCCCCTGCCCTGTCGTCCTCTTTAACCGGGAATCGGATAAATACAGCAGCGTCACCATGGACAACTATACTATCGGCTGCAACGTCGCCCAGCACTTCCTGGACAAGGGCATCTTCGACGCCGGCGTCCTGACCCATGACACGTCGTTCCCGATCATGCGCACGTGGATGCAGGGCTTCCTCGACACCTTCGCCAAAGCCGGTCACGCCGTACCAGAAGAAAACATCATCCTCTGCGATACGTCTTCTTCAAGCGCCGTAAAAGCTACGAAGAAGCTCCATGAAGAAAAGCGTATGCCCCGGGCCATGTTCTGTGAATCCGACGTCCTGGCCCACGGCATGCTCTATGCCTGCCATGAACTGGGAATCTCGATTCCCCAGGACGTAGAGGTCTTCACCATTGGGATCAACATGGCTCAGTTCAACGATTACGCCATTCCCTCCCTGTCCCGCGTCGATATTCCCATGGGCGAAATCGGTCAGCACTGTTTGCACCTCATGGTCGACCTCATTGAAAAGAAAAAACCGAATCCTACGGTCCAGTTCGTAGAAGGAAAAGAAATCATCGGCCAATCATCCCCGCGGTAAAGGGTGTAAAAAGAGGCTGTCGCATTAGCGACAGCCTCTTTTTTAGTGGCTAGTGGCTAGGGGCTAGGGGCTAGGGGCTAGTGGTTCGTAGGGGCCGTCCTGAGCCTTTTTGGCCCGTCAGGTGCCGACCAACGAGAGGCGCAAGACGGTTGCCAAAACGGACAGCTGTGGCTAGGCGGCCCGTCTGACCAAATGGGGATGCATCTCACGGTAAATGGCGGAAAGTTTCGTGACTCGCGCCTCGTTTTTGTATGGACGCCACGTAGGGCGCCCGCTCATACATGATGGCAGAAACCTCCACGCGACGCTCAAACGCCCAACGCTTCCCGCACGATGCGGGCGACGTCCTGGAATTCGTCGTCGCCGATGGTGCGCAGGGACAGGACGACGGCGCAGTGCTGGACGCGGGCGATGATGGGGATGTCGGCCTGGCGCAGGCGCTGTTCCAGTTTTTCCGCCGACAGGTCATAGGGATCAATGGCCAGGGCCCAGCCCGGCAGGACGGCATCGGGGCAGGCGCCGCCGCCGACACAATCGTCTACACGGCGCAGGGAAACGCAGGCCGGCAGGTCATCTGTATGCAGGGCCTGCAACAGCCGTTCCGCCCGTTCCCGCGTCTCTTTCTTCGTCTGGGCCAGGCAGTACAGCGTCGGGATCTGGCAAACGGCCGTACCGTCGCGATAGGTCTGCAAAGTCCCTTGCAAACCGGCCAGGGTCATCTTATCGACGCGCAGGGCCCGCAGCAGGGGATGGTGTTTCATGGCATCCAGATAGGCGGCTTTACCGACGATGATACCCGCCTGAGGGCCGCCCAGGAGCTTGTCGCCGCTGAAAGTCACGACATCGCAGCCAGCGTCCAACACTTCGCGGACCGTCGGTTCATGAGGCAGTCCCCATTCGGCCAAATCGACGAACAGGCCGCTGCCGACATCGTTGATGCAGGGCAGGCCGTGGTCATGGGCCAGGCGGGCCAGGTCCGAAGCGGAGACACTCTCGGTAAAACCGATGATGCGGTAATTACTGGTGTGGACCTTCATGAGGGCCGCCGTATCTTCGCCGATGGCCCGTTCGTAGTCGGACAAATGAGTCTTGTTGGTCGTACCGACTTCGCAGATACGGCCGCCGCTCTGTTCGATGACGTCGGGAATCCGGAAAGAGCCGCCGATTTCGACGAGTTCCCCCCGCGACACGACGACTTCCCGGCCGGCGGCCATGCTGGACAGGGTCAAGAGGACGGCAGCGGCATTGTTATTGACGACGATGGCATCTTCGGCACCGGTCAGCTCACAGAGAAGTTCCCGGACATGGTCATAGCGCGATCCCCTCTTGCCGGAAGCCAGGTCGTATTCTAAATTGCTGTAATGGCAGACCAGATTGGCAATGTGACGGGCCAGGTCCGGGCTGAAAACAGCCCGGCCCAGATTCGTATGCAGGACCGTCCCGGTGGCGTTGATGACCCGGCGCAGATGGCCCGTTTCTTCTGCCTGCAGGCGGGAGACGACGGCCCGGTCAAAGTCATCGCCGGAAAAAGGCTGGTCCCACTGGCCGGCCAAGATGGCCTGACGCCGTTCATCCAATACGTTCCGGACGGCATCGCGGACAGCCTGGCGCGATTTCCGCTCCTGCCAGGTCAGCAGTACCGGCCGCTGCAGTAAATGGTCTACATCGGGCAGCTGACGGAGCAGCTGCTGTCGTTCTTCATCCATGGTCATTCTCCCCTTTTATTTCATATTTCCGGGCTGCCGGTCCGGCCAGGCGCCCGTCGGCAACGCGGCGGGTAATGCCACAGCGGTCCATATATTCCAGGATGAGCAGGGCCTGCTGGCGGCTGACTCCCAGGACATCGCGAAAATCACCGAGTGTCAGCGGACAGCCTGATTGCAGATACCGGCAGGCCGCTTCAGCGGCTTTCATCATGTAGCGCTTCGACAAGATGAAATCAGGCGATAAGAAGACGAGACTCTTGCCGTTGAGGGCATCGGCGACGGCCTGGGCTTCCCGGCCCAAAGCCCGGACGTCGCGGACCGGGACGGGTACATAGCCGCTGTGGTCCAGCTTCTTTTCAATAGCCGACTGCAATTTCCGCTGAGACGGAGAAAAGGTGATACGGAATTGTTTCGCCGCTACGCACTGGCGGGACAGGCGGCAGACGCCGCCAGCCGTCAGCAGCCGCAATAGGGCCGTCCCGTCATTTTCATCGAGATGCAGGCGGCTCCAGAAGGCCGGCTGGGGAATCCCAGGCTGCAGCGGTTTCTCTCTATGATAGGCCAGGAGGACTTGCAGGGCCTTGGCCTGCCAGGTCTTATAGACATCACCGTGGATATAGCCCTGACGGGTCCGGCGGACAATCCCATTTTGCCGCAAATGGTCCAGGGCCAGTTCGACCTTGTCCAAAGGCAGGTCTGTCGCCCCGGCAATGACGTCAGCCTGGGTAAAGGGGACCTGGCGCAGGCGCAGGAAGCCGGCGACGACGTCGTCCGTCAGACCGGCATCGCGGGCTTCCAGGCTGGTCACGACGTCGTCTTTGAAGCGGCGGTGTTTCTGCGGATGGGCGTCGAGGATTTCCCCGCCGGCTACGGTATGCATGGGCGAAAAGGTCCGCAGGATGAAACGGTCCCCAGCCTTGACATAGATTTCATCCTGCTCCAGGCGCAGCTGCAAAAAACCCTCCGTCCCCGGCGCAATCTGTTCGGCTCCCAAGGGTACGATGCGGGCCATGACTTCCCGCGTCCCGACGAGGAGGCGCATGCGCTGCCATAGAAAAAGGGGCTGCGCGTCAGCCAGGCAGGTCACTTTGACATCGATCATCCGCGTCGCTGTAAAATCCGGCGCCGTACAGAGGACGTCACCGCGATGGATGGCGCCACAGGAAATGCCTGCCAGGTTCAATGCCGTCCGCTGCGGCGGGTCGGCCCGCAGGACATCCTGCTCGTGGACCTGCATATTGCGGATGCGCAGGCGCCGGCCGCCGGGATAAAGCCAGACTTCGCGGCCATTCATCATGGGGCCGTCGATGAGGGTCCCCGTGACGATAGTCCCGAATCCCTTGATGGAGAACGACCGGTCGACGTTGAGACGGCCCATCCCCTGAGCGCTTTCCATGGGCAGCGTCGCTGCCATGGCCTGGATTTCATCGACCAGTTCCGTCAGGCCGCGGCCGCTGACGGCATCGGTGACGACGACCGGGGCCCCTTCGGCTGCCGTATCGGCCAGATTCTGGCTGATGTCCTGCAAGGTCAGGCTGAGCAGCATGTCGTCGACGGTGTCGGCCTTGGTGACGACGATGATGAATTTATGCACGCCAAGAAGGGTCAAGATGTCGAGATGTTCTTTCGTCTGCGGCATGACCCCTTCGTTGGCATCGACGACGAGCAGGACCAGATTGAGGCCCGGCAGGCCGGCGACCATATTCTTGATGAACTTTTCATGACCCGGCACATCGACGATGCCGGCTCGCGTACCGTCAGGCAGGTCGAGCCAGGCAAAGCCCAGGTTGATGGTCAATCCCCGTTTCTTTTCTTCCGCTGTCGTATCCGTATCGATCCCGGTCAGGGCCCGGACCAGCGTCGTCTTGCCATGATCGATATGACCGGCCGTCCCGATGACGATATGTCTGGCCATAATATCACCCTTCTCTGATTTTAGTGTACGTGACGGTCAGGCCCTGGCGGCAGGCATGATATAAAGCGACCCATGCCAGCCCCTCCTCATCGAGGAGAGCTGTCAGGGCCGCTTCATCAACCAGTTCATAGCGCAGGGAAAAGCCGCACGACGCGTCGAGCTTCCCCGGCGTCGGAATGATGCGCACGGCCAGGCCGGCTGCCTTGGCCAGCTTTTCGCCTTCCATGGCCTGCTTTGTCGACGGCACCAGGGCGACGCCATAGACTGACGCTGCCATCAGGCGCCTTGTTTCAAGGCCTGTTCGACGGCGATGGCCAGTTGATCGGCACAGGAGGTACCGCGGTCACCGCAGGGATTCCCTTTCAGGAGCTTTACGGCCCGGGCGGCATCGGTATCTTCCAACAACTTGCTGAGAGCCAGGGTATTGCCGGGACAGCCGCCTACGAAATGGACGTCATGCAGTTTGCCGTCTTCCAGGCTGAAGGTAATCTGACGGGCACAAGTCCCCTGGGTCATATAGGAATAATTTTTCATGAAAATCCTCCTCCGGCGCCAGCTGCTTATTTGAGCAAAGCGTCTAATTTTTCTTTCAATACATTGTCCGGGACGACGCCGATGACGCGGTTGACCACTTTCCCGTCTTTGAAGAAGACCAGGTTCGGGATCGTGGCGACTTCATAGGCCTGGGCTACGCCCGGATTTTCGTCGACATTGATCTTGCCGATCTTAATCTTGCCGGCATATTCTTCGGCCAGATTGGCGATGACCGGTCCCATCATCTGGCACGGGCCGCACCAGTTAGCGAAAAAGTCGACCATGACCGGCTGGCTGCTGTTCAATACTTCCTGCTGAAAATTATCGGCTGTGAATTTATATTCCATGAGAGATTCCACCTTTCTTTTGACTATTTGTCTTTTATAACTATATCCATTATATATTACTATACCAAAGCAGTCAAGTTTTCCTGATGGATTGCCAGAAAATCTTACATCGCCGCAATGGCCCGCAAGGCCCGGACAGCGGCCCGGACGGCGTCAGCCGTCGTGAACTGGGAAAAAGAAAAGCGTACCGTTCCCTGGACGGCCGTCCCCAAGGCCTGATGGATGAGGGGCGCACAGTGATAGGCCGGGCGCGTCGCCATCTGATATGTCTGCCAAAGGATGTCGCTGACGACGGCCGATTCTGCATCGCCGATATTGAGGCTGTAGACGCCGACGCGGGGTCCGGAAAAGTCGCCATACAGGCGGATACCCGGGATGGCCTGGACGGCGGGTACGAAAATCCGGGCCAGTGCTTCCTGATGAACAGCCGCAGCGGCGACGCCACCATCCAGGAGCTGTTTTATCCCGGCGTCGAGGCCGGCAATGCCCGCTACGTTGGCCGTACCCGCTTCAAAGACACCGGGGACAGCCGACGGCTGCTCCCGCTCGAAGGAATGGACGCCGTCGCCGCCGGTGATGTACGGCGTCACAGCAGCATCGCGGCGGATGACGATGCCGCCCGTCCCGCCTGGCCCGTAAAGCGATTTATGGCCCGTAAAGCAGGCTGCCGTGACGATTCCATCGGATAAGTCGACGTCGATGGCGCCGGCTGTCTGGGATACATCGACGATGAGCCCCAGATGGTGACGCTGGCAGAAGGCCTTGATGCGGGGCAGGTCCAAAACATTGCCGGTCACGTTCGACGCGTGGTTGCAGACGAACCATTTCGTCCGCGGTGTCAGCCGTTCTTCCATGGTGTCATACTGCAAGGCGCCGCCGGGACTGTCGCTGGCGATGAAAGCCAGGGATACGCCTTGGGCTTCCAGCTGGTAAAGCGGCCGCAGGACGGCATTGTGTTCCCACGACGTCGTCAAAACGCCGTCGCCGGGATGGATGAGCCCTTTGAGGACCATGTTCAGGGCTGCCGTCGAGTTATGCGTAAAGGCGACATCGTATTCCGGGCCGCAGTGGAACAAGGCCTTTACATCATCCTTGGCCTGCAAGACAATACCATAGGCCTTCAGGGCGTAGCCATGGGCCCCGCGGGACGGGTTGCCCACGGTTCCCGATGACAGGACATTGTAAACGGCCTGGGCGACGGCCTCGGGCTTCTGCGCCGTCATCGCCGCATTATCGAAATAATACATAAAATCACCTCCTGGGAGATTCGTAGCTCGTGATTCGTGGCTCGTGATTCGTGGTTCGTGGCTCGTGGCTCGTGGTTCGTGGCTCGTGGTTCGTAGGGGCCGTCCAAAGGGCGGCCCGGCTCTCCTGTTAGGAGAGCTGTCAGCGCAGCTGACTGAGAGGTTAACCGCTCCGGCCCTTTGAGCCACCTCTCCTGTTAGGAGAGGCTTTCGTGGATGCAGATTTCCGAGACAGCAAAAAAGGGCTTGCCGCACGACGACAAACCCTTTTTTACATATCCTCGGGGCGGGCTCGCCACGTGCGAGCCCCTACAAACTATTTTTAAATTCCGAAACGTGCGAAGATGGTGTCGACGTGGCTGAGCATCTTCTTGACGTCGAAGCAGCCTTCGATTTCTTCGGCTGTCATGTATTTCGTGACGTCTTCGTCTTTTTTCAGGTTTTCCAGGAAGTCTTCCCCTTCGAGCCAGCGTTTCATGGCATTGCGCTGAACCCAGCGGTATGCCTGTTCGCGGACAGCGCCTTTTTCAACGAGCGTGTTGAGGATGATCGGGCTGTAGATGAGGCCGCCAGTGAGGTTGAGGTCCTTCATCATCTTGTCCGGATAGACCAGGAGCTTGTCGATGACGCGGGTGAAAGTCTGGAGCATGTAGTCCAGAGCGATAGTGCTGTCCGGCAGGATGACGCGTTCGACAGACGAATGGGAAATGTCGCGTTCGTGCCAGAGGGCGACGTCTTCCAAAGCAGCCTGGGCGTTGCCGCGGATGACGCGGGCCAAGCCGCACATGCGTTCACAAGTGATAGGATTGCGTTTGTGAGGCATGATGGAAGAGCCTTTCTGTTTGGGGCTGAAGTATTCTTCGGCTTCGCGGACTTCCGTGCGCTGGAGGTGACGGATTTCCGTAGCCATCTTGTCGATGGAGCTGGCAATGACAGCCAGGGTCGTTACGTATTCAGCATGGCGGTCGCGCTGCAAGGTCTGCGACGAAATCGGCGAAGCAGCGATGCCGAGATGTTCGCAGACATATTTTTCAACAAAGGGATCAATGTCGGCATAGGTACCGACAGCACCGGAGATCTTGCCGACGGAAATCGTTTCCTTGGCATGTTTCATGCGGTCGATGTCGCGTTCGATTTCAGCCATCCAGTTGCACAGCTTGAGGCCGAACGTCGTCGCTTCGGCATGGATACCGTGGGTACGGCCGATGCACGGCGTATATTTGAATTCAACGGCGCGGCGGCGCAATACGGCATGGAAGTTTTCCAGGTCCTTGATGAGGATGTCCGAAGCCTGTTTGAGCATGTAGCCCAGAGCCGTGTCTTTGACGTCTGTCGAGGTCAGGCCGAGGTGTACATATTTACCGGCTTCGCCGATATTTTCCGAAAGCGTCGAGACGAAAGCCGCAATGTCATGGTGTGTTTCCGCTTCGATTTCATGGATGCGGTCGACAGAAAAAGCAGCTTTTTCGCGAATTTCCTTAGCCGCTTCTTTCGGGATGTTGCCCAGTTCGGCCTGTGCTTCACTAGCCAGGATTTCGACCTGTTTCATCGTATCCCATTCATTGTATTCTGTCCAAATATGACCCATTTCCGGTTTCGTATAGCGTTCAATCACAGTTGATCTCTCCTTTGTAGTTGACATGAGTACGGTAAAAAAACTCACCAACTTTATTATACACTATCTATGGGGCTGAAGGTAGCCGTTTTTACAAGTTTTATCATAGTTTCGCCAGAAGACTCCTTCCTCTTTTTAGGTAGGGGCATCAATGGCGATGGATTTCGCAGGTTCGATGCCTGCGAAATCCACCCTATGTCTTTTCCATCTTAGCCTTTTCACTTCGTCTACGGTATAATGGTAGATAACAGAGGAGGTGAATCCTAGATGTACTTGACGCAATCGAATGTCATCCGCGGCTTGTCGAAACAAGAGTATACCATGCTCCGGGAAATGTGCAAATACAGCGCCAATGCCGACATCAACGGCGCCGCCAATATACTTCGTAAAAGTAAGCAGAACTTCGATTTCGAGGGACTGTGTAAGGGGCTTTTGGACAGCCCTTTGAGAATAAGGCTATCCTGATTTCAGGAGGAAACTTAAACAGCAACCTTCTCAAGAATCTCCCGCTTCTATAAGCGGGAGAGGTTCAATCGATTACGATGGACCATTTGTCCCGCTCGGTCACATAGCCGACGACGGCCGCACAGGGAATCGAGTCTTTCAAGGCTTTTTCCAGGGCCGGTGCGTCCTTTTCAGCGACAGCGATGAGCAGGCCGCCCGAAGTCTGGGGATCGTAGAGGATGTCCATGAAGCGCTTATCAGCGCCGTCCGCCTTGACGCGTCCCGCAGCAAAGTCGCGGTTGCGGTAGGCTCCAGCCGGGATCAGCCCCATGGCTGCCATGTCCAATGCCTGTTTATGGTAGGGAATGGCGTCACTCTGAAAATGAATCGTCGTTCCACTGCCGTCGGCCATTTCACAGGCATGGCCGAGCAGGCCGAAGCCCGTAACGTCGGTACAGCTGTGGACGTCGTAGCCGACCATGATGTCGCGGGCCCCTTTATTGAGCTGGGCCATCTGGTCGTAGAGCTGCTGCAGGAGCGGCTTGGCCACGAAATCGCCCTGGGCTGCCGTCATGAGGATGCCCACGCCTAAGGGCTTGGTCAGGATGAGGACATCGCCAGGCCGGGCCGACGAGTTGCGCAGCAGTTTCTGCGGATGGACGAAACCCGTGACGGACAAGCCGTATTTCGGTTCCTTGTCTTCGATAGTATGGCCGCCGGTGATGATGACACCGCCTTCATAGGCCTTCTGGTAGCCCCCTTCGAGGATAGCCCGGATGGCTTCGCGGCCCATGGACAGATTGACGCACATGACGTTCATGGCCAGTTTGGCTTCGGCTCCCATGGCATAGACGTCGCTCAGGGCGTTGGCCGCCGCAATTTGACCGAATAAATAAGGATCGTCGACGATAGGCGGGAAGAAATCGACCGTTTGGACGACAGCCAGATCGTCGCTCACCTGATAGACCGACGCGTCGTCGCTCTTATCATAGCCAACGAGGAGGCGGTCATCTTTGTGTGTTGGAAGCCCGTCCAACAATTGAGCCAGTGTCCCTGGCCCTAACTTAGCGCCTCAACCGGAGCAGGACGCCATTTGAATCAATTTCAAACGTTCATCGTTCATGATAGATACCTCCTTGGTGTTACAGTATTCAGAATAAGGTCATCGTACAAAGACAGCCTTGTTTTACGTAGGTCGTAGGTCGTTCATCGTTGGTCGTAAGATCTTTAAAAACCGTTTCATCACGACGAACGATGAACTACGAACGAACAACTTTCAAAACAACGAGCTCACGCATGACAGCATATAACCCGCCCCACAACCATTATACTATATTTATGTAATTCTTACGGCCTGGTTTAGCTCGATTTTAGATTTATCCGTTATACTGTCCTCGTAGTCAAGAAATAAGTGATTGAAGACAGGAGGAATTCATCATGACCCAGGAAAAATGGCAAGATACACTCGTTTCGATTAAAAATAAAGTCTGCACGGCCCGCAATGCAAAAATCGCTGCTGCCTTCTGCGTCGTCTGCGTCGTAGCCACGGCCAGCGGCCACTACTATCTGCACCAGCAGCATCTGGCCCGTCACGCCGAACGGGTCGACGCCATGGCCCAGATGACCAAGGCCCAGGCCGACCAGCACAACATCTCCCTCATCAGCGAAGACCAGGCCTGCGCCGCTGCCGCCCAGGCCATCGGCAAAGACGAAAGTGAACTGACGTTCAAAGAAATCGCCCTCTTCGATATGAACAGTGCCAAACACGGTCCGAAAGACGGCCGCAAAGAAAAGCCGAAAGACAAAGACCGTAAAGGCGATGAAAGAGGCGAACAGCGCGGACCGGAAGGCATGAAAGCCGGTCGTCCTGGCGCAGACGCCGCTGCCGGGGCTACGGCCAAAGCCGCAGCAGACGGCCAGGCCGACAAACAAGTCGTCCCCATGACACCACCCCAGGGCCAGCCGGATAGGAATGGCCAGCCGCCGCAGGGCGCTATGCCGCAAAACGCCTTCCACCCCATGTATAAAGTCCGCGTCACATCCGGCTCCGTCCGCTATGACGTCCTCGTAGACGCCACTAACGGCACCGTCATCCATACAGAAATTGAAGATTAGCTTGATACAAAAGAGGCTGTCGCATTAAGACAGCCTCTTTTGTAGTTTTAAGTTTGTAGTTTGTAGTTTTTAGTTTTCTACAAACTACAAACTCCATGCTACAAACTATAGAGAAAAAGGAGCCACGCATGATGGCAGAAACCTTCGTGCGACATCCCCCTACGAGCCACGAATCACTAGCCACGAGCCACGAATCACTCTATAATGAAACTATCACTACGAAAGGATGGCCTGTTTATGCTGCATATACGTGATATTTCACTGCGACACCGCCTGCTCATCACTAATTTTACCATGGTCTTTGTTCCCATCGCTATTTTGACGACCCTGGGATTCCTGCTCATCTCAGGACTCCGCTTTTCATCGCCTCACAATGATTTGACGACGTTATGGCCGGAAAAGGGGCCGGCCCTGTCCATCCAATATACGGTCAGTTCCCTTCGCGTCAAGGCCGAACGGCCTGGGCCGTTAAAGGTCAAGGATATGCGCGAAGACTGTCGGGTCCTGGAAGACCTGGGCATTGCCACGGCCATCGTCCGCAACGACCAGGTCGCCTATATCACGCCGGGCATCGACTTTTATGGTCTGGCCGACAGGGTCCTGAAAAAAGCCCATGGCCAGCAGACGGTCATGACCTGGGACGGCGACGGTTTCTTTTTCCGCTACACGTCCCCCCACAGCGGGACGACGGTCATCGCTGCCGGCAATACACCGTTCATCGCTAAAAGCGGCATCCGCGAAGGCATGGCCAAGGGCGTCATGCAAATGCTGCTCCTGTTCATCGTCGGCACGGCCAGCGCCATCATCATCGCCTGCGGCTTCATCCTGTCCCGCGTCTTGTCCCGCCAGATACTGACGCCGCTGGCAGCGCTTCGGACAGCAGCAGCTGAAATCGAGAAAGGCAATCTCGACTACGAGCTCCGCCTGTCGTCGCGCGATGAACTCGGCCGGACCTGTGAAGCCTTCGACCACATGTGCCGCCAGCTGCGCTCAGCCCGCCTGGCCCAGGAAAAGTATGAGCAGAACCGCAAAGAGCTCATCGCCGGCATCTCCCATGACCTGTCGACGCCGCTGACCCTGCTCAAAGGCTATGCCAGCGGCATCCTGGTCGGCATCGCCAAGACCGCTGAAAAGCGCCATCATTACGTCGAACTCATCTACCAGAACGCCTGCACCTTGGAAAAACTCGTCGACAGGCTGTTCCTCTTTTCCAAACTCGACTTGGGCCAAGTATCCTTTATGATGGAACGGGTATCGCTGCGCGATTATTTCGCTGATTTCGCCGCCGAAAACACGGAACGCCTGGCCGAGCGGGGCCTCATCCTGCACTATTCGCCGCCAGCCGGTCCGGCCTGGACAGCTATCGACAGGATGCAGTTCCAGCGGGTCATTGACAACCTATTAGAAAATGCCCTGAAATATAAAGAGGGCCCTACAGTCACCATGGACCTGCACCTCGCCGAAACGCCGCAGGCCGTCGTCCTGACCGCAGCCGACCACGGGCCAGGTGTCCCGGCGGCAGACCTGCCCCGCTTATTCGACAGTTTTTACCGGACCGATACCGCCCGGACGGACGTCCAAAAGGGCAGCGGCCTGGGCCTGGCCATTGCCAAACAGATCATTACGACCCTGCACGGCCAGATCCATGCAGAAGCAACACCCGGCGGCGGCCTGACCGTCGTCATCACCTTGCCGCGGATAGAGGAGGAATACTATGAAACGGATTCTGATCATTGAAGATAACTTAGAAATTGCCGAACTGGAACGGGATTTTCTCGAAGCCAGTGCCATTGAGAGCGTCATCGAAACGGATGGGACGAAAGGCCTGGAACGGGCCCTGCAGGAAGATTTCGACCTCATCCTGCTGGACATCATGCTGCCCGGGACCGACGGCTTTCACATCTGCCGCCGCATCCGCGAGGAAAAGGAAGTACCCATCCTGATGGTATCGGCCAAGCGGGAAGACATGGACAAGATACGCGGCCTGGGCCTCGGTGCCGACGACTACATCATCAAACCCTTCAGCCCGACAGAGCTCGTAGCCCGCGTCAAGGCCCACATTACACGCTATGAACGGCTCATGGGCAAGGCCCAGCAGAAAGCGGCCGATGGCGAAGTCATCCGCAGCGGCGACCTGGAAATTTATGTCGATAAGCACCGGGTCTACGTCAAAGGAGAAGAAATCGCCCTGACCAACCGCGAATTCGAGCTCCTCGTCTTCCTGTCCAAGCATCCCGGCCTGGTCTTCAGCCGGGATCGACTCTTCGAGCGCGTCTGGGGCCTCGACGCCGAAGGCGACACGGCGACAGTCATGGTCCACATCAACCGTATCCGCGAAAAAATAGAACCGGACCCGGCCAAGCCCATCTACATCGAGACGGTCTGGGGTGCCGGATACCGGTTCAAAGAATGACGCTATTTACTTTTCTTCCCGCCGCAGGATTTCCTGACCGACTGTCACGCCGGCTGCCGAAGCCTGTACCAGGCCGCGGGTGATGCCGGCGCCATCGCCGATGGCAAAGAAATTGGGAATCTTCGTTTCCAGGACATGGCTCAATTCCAGCCGGTTCGAGTAGAACTTGGCTTCCACGCCGTACAGCAGGGTATGGCGCGAATTGGCACCAGGTGCTACGGCATCGAGGGCTTCCAGCATTTCCTTGATATCCTGCATATGACGGTACGGCAGGACCAGCGATAAGTCCCCTGGCGTCGCATTGGGCATGGTCGGCCGGACCAGGCCCCGCTGGATGCGTTCTGGCGTCGACCGCCGCCCGTCGAGGAAGTCTCCCAGGCGCTGGACGATGACGCCGCCGCCGAGGATATTGGCCAGGTTGGCAATGTATTTCCCGTATTTGATCGGTTCATGGAAAGGTTCCGTGAATTTCTTGGATACGAGGATGGCGAAATTCGTGTTTTCGCTCTTCTTATGGGCATAACTGTGGCCGTTGACCGTGAGCAGGCCGTCGTTATTCTCTTCGACGACGAAACCATAAGGGTTCATACAGAACGTGCGGATCCGGTCGTCAAAGGATTTGCTGAAATAGATGAGCTTCGATTCATAGACGACGTCGGTAATCGTTTCCAGGACTTCTGCCGGCATTTCCACGCGGACGCCGATATCGACGGCATTGGACGTCAGCTTGAGGCCCATCTTTTCGACTTCGTGGACGAACCATTCCGACCCTTCCCGGCCCGGTGCGCTGACCAGATAGCGGCAGGCGTAGAACTGGCCGCCGATGAGGACGCCTTTGATTTCCCCTTTTTCTTCGACGATGTGATCGACTGCCGTATCGGCCATGATATCGACTTTCCCTTCCAGGAAATCGCGCATATTGGTCAGGATCTGGGCATTGACATCGGTCCCCAGATGGCGGATACGGGCCGGGATGAAGCGCAGGTCAGCAGCCGCCGCTTTGCGCTTGATATCGCGGATACATTCCTTGTTCTCATCGCCATAGACCTTGCGGCCGGCACCGCCAAAGCGGCAGTAGACGTCGTCGACATAACGTATCTTGTCCATGAGGTCGGCCTTGGACATATAGTCGTCGAGATTGCCGCCGTATTCCGTCGTCAGCGTCAGTTTGCCGTCACTGAAGGCACCGGCGCCGCCCCAGCCACAGACGACATTGCGCATCTTATCCTTGGGCAGGGCCTTCTTGTTCAGGCTCGTCGCAATGCGCTCCCGTATATCCTGTCCCTTTTCGACCATGAGGATCTTAAATCCTTTATCGGCCAGTTCCAGTGCCGTAAAAATACCGGCCGGACCGGCCCCGATGATAATGACATCATATGTCTTTACTGCATGCATAATCACACATCCTTTCCAGGCAGACCCTTTGCGAACAGGAGCTCACACGTGGCAAGCGCTCTAAAGTGGCTCGTGGTTCGTGGCTCGTGGTCGCCCCTACGGCCTGCGAACTGCGGTCTGCGGGCCGCTCTGCAAAGCGGCCCTTACCCCCTCACGCTATCATATTGTGAAAAGAAAGTCAACCTATGCTATAATGAGGTAAAACGCTATAGAAAGGATGATGACTTATGTCTCGTCGTAACCGCCCGGCTGTCCCTGATGACTCCAGCCGGGATTTAAAACGCCAGGAAGGGATTTTCCTCAGCACTTTTGCCCTCATGGTCCTCTTTCTCGTATCCTTATACCTTCCCCTTCCCGTGGCTGTCCCCATCGTACTGGCCGTCGTCCTCGTTGCCTGGACCGTCGCCATGTACGTCAAATTCCATGACTTCTACAAGATGCGCGACCGTGGCCAGCGGACGTGGTGTGTCACCATTTCCATGTACGCCAGCCTCATCCTGACCCTGGCCTGTGCCTGGTATTTCACCAAAGACGCCCCTCTGACGGATGAATATGCCCTGGTCTTCCTCTTCGGCTTCATGTTCTTCACGTACATGGTCTACCGCACCCTGAGCCCGACTATGGTCGTCGGCAACCGCCGTATCAGGTATAATCATAACCACCAGTAAAACTGGTGGTTTGCTCAGGCCCTATAAGGGCCTAAC
>ERZ791911.745-NODE-745-length-19743-cov-10.905831_pt1 | contig 19743 bp, 24 predicted proteins | sample MGYA00510142_ERZ791911 | MGnify/ENA primary metagenome ERZ791911 (study PRJEB30046, sample SAMN00792056) | human gut metagenome | study: EMG produced TPA metagenomics assembly of the A metagenome-wide association study of gut microbiota in type 2... | reverse complement strand
TGCTGCTCTAAATTATCGTTTATCTCACTGTTTGTCTGAATCCTTCGATCAATAATGGACAGTATAGAAACTATTTTTGATTGTTCTCCAATGTCAGGATAGGAAATAGGCATTCTCTTAAAGTCTTTCAGGATGATTCGTGGAATAGCGGAACCTGATCCATAATTATCTCGAACATCCTGTCTGATAGAAGGAGAGCGCAATAAGTAATATAAAAACTCTGGTATTATTTTACTCAAATCGCAGCGCAAAATGGCGATAGATGATAACAATGCGGGTGCTTCGTCTTGATTATAAAGAACAATATCTTCAAAATATCTCGCACCATCTTTACCAATCAGAATATCGTTTCTTTGCGGTACGCATCCATTTCGCTTCAAGTTCTCATAGTCCTGAGAACTTATTTTTTTGCATGAAGAAAAATCAAATCCATATTCTGTAAAGTCTTTTACAGAAACCATAAAATACCCATCAGATACACTTTTTGGGCTGAAATGGGAACCATCTGTTACAACACAACAAGATTCTCCGATTGTTGATTTTTTCCATTCAGATATCATATCCAATCGCCCCCAGTCGCTCTTTGATCTGTGCTTCCAGCTCGTGAGACTTAGCAAAGAGTTCTGCCAGCTCAGAGGTCAGGCGATCCATCTTTTCTTCAAACGGTTCTCCATCATCTTCCTGTTCCTCAATTCCAACATAGCGTCCCGGCGTGAGAATGTAATCCTGCGCTGCAATATCCTGTGTGGTTGCGACAGAGCAGTAACCCTTCACATCTTCCAGAATGCCGTCTACAAAAGCGTTGTAAGTATCAGCAATCTTAGAAATATCCTCGTCGGTCAGCTCCCGCAGCTTGCGTGTGACCATCGTACCCATTTTGCGAGCGTCGATGAACAGAGTCTTTCCCTTTTGCTTTTTATTCTTGGACAGGAACCAGAGGGAAACCGGAATCTGTGTGGTATAGAAAAGCTGAGTGGGCATAGCAATGATACAGTCCACCAAGTCAGCATTGATGATGTTCTTTCGGATTTCTCCTTCACCGCCAGACTGAGAAGACAGAGAGCCGTTTGCAAGCACCATACCGATGCGTCCGTTCGGTGCGAGGTGCCAGATCATGTGTTGCAGCCATGCAAAGTTTGCGTTGCCAGCAGGAGGCATACCATACTGCCAGCGCACATCTTCGGTCAGCTTGTCAGCTCCCCAGCCGGACAGGTTGAAGGGCGGGTTCGCCATGATAAAATCAGCTTTGAGCTGAGGATGGCAGTCATTAAAGAAGGTGTCTGCGTTAAACTTGCCAAGGTCGGCTTCAATTCCTCGAATGGCAAGATTCATTTGTGCCATCTTCCATGTGGTAGGGTTGGAATCCTGACCAAAGACGGAAATCTTATTGATGTTACCTCCGTGGTTCTCTATGAATTTTGCAGACTGGACAAACATACCACCAGAACCACAACAAGGATCATAGACGCGGCCATTAAAGGGCTGCAATACTTCAACCAAAGTGCGAACGACACAGGCCGGAGTATAGAACTCACCAGCTAACTTGCCTTCTTGCTCTGCAAATTTGGAAAGGCAATATTCATAGGTGCGCCCAAGAATATCCTTACTGCTACCATGCTCTATCATTTGAATATTAGTAAAGAGATCGACAACCTCACCGAGCCGCCGTTTATCCAACTCGGGTCGTGCAAAGTTTTTTGGAAGGATGTCCTTGAGGCGCTTATTTTCTTTTTCGATGCTCCGCATAGCATCGTCAATCACAGTGCCGATTTCAGGTGTATGTGCAGCAGCAGAAATAACACGCCACCGTGCGTTCTCTGGTACAAAGAAAATGTTTTCTGAGATATACTCGTCAATATCTTCTTCAAAGCCGTCGCCTTCTTCAACTAACTCCTGATATTTTGCTTCAAAGCGATCAGAGATGTATTTGAGAAAGATTAAGCCCAGTACGACTGATTTATACTCCGATGCGTCCATATTCCCGCGTAGAACACAGGCTGCATCCCAGATTTGTTTTTCAAAGCCAATATTTGTTGAATTGTTTTCAGCCATGATAGCCCCTCCAAAGATAATGTTGTCTCCACATTATAGGCAACAATGATTTTCAATTAGTCATCTTCACGCACAGCTTCGCAAATATCTCCTATATCGCAATCAAGGTAATCACAAATGCGAAGCAAGATAGAAAGAGCAACTTCTTCACCCTTGTTTAATTTGCACATTGTACCGGCTGAGATACCGACATCACGCTTTAATGTCACCTTTGTTATATCCCGCTGTATGAGTAACACCCATAGTCTTTTATAACTGATTTTCATGTAAACACCTCATACTCCTTTGTGTCGAGTGAATACAATAACTCGATATAAATTATAGCATGAAAAGTCGAAGTCATCAATTTGAACTTCCAATAATTCCGAAAATAGATTCAAGAACACGAGCTATCCCGCGCTAAATAAAATCCGAGCTATGCTCAGATCCTATTCTACGGATTTATTCTCCTGCCGTGCCGGTAGACAGCGTGAGTATAGTAGTCAAGAGCCAATACAAGGTCATATTCCTCAGCGTGAGTAAAAAAAGCCAGATCGTCTGCCAAGGCCACAACTTCCTTTAGAAAGCCCATACAGCCAGAACAGTCAAAATAGAAGTATACAGTCAAATGACTGAGGTGTTCTTCGATCTTAATATCAAGCTCATAAGCTTTTGAGACTTCGATAGCCGTTTGGATAAAGCGCACCGCGCGTTCCTTGCGCTCAGGCATTAGTACATAAATGGTGTCCTGCAAAAGTTCTTGCATTATATCATCAAAAGACTGCTTCCTTGCTTCATCGTTTCGCTCAAAAGCCACTGGGAGTTCATCAATCTTTCTTTTCGGATATTTTTTCTCGTAGAGTATCTTCGGCATTAAGGTGTTCTCCTAAATTGATTACAGTCAAGCCTTTTTTGAGTGCTTTTTGATATGTTTGTGCTGCACCTCCCCAGCTATGGGTTACATAGCATAATGCGTAACTGGCATTGTCAATAAGATATTTGTTCCGCGCGGGGATAGCAGCTTTGAAGTGATACTTCTCAAAACCATCCGGGTAAATAATTTCGTCAAAGTATTTCTGCTCTCGTATGCTGAATGTAAGATACGGGATTATAAGATAGTTTCGAATCTCTGGATACCGTTTTTTAAGCTCATACACTTGATGAGCGCACATCCAGTCAAATGATCCCATTCCGCCGTTTAGAAACTCTGTGACTCCTGATGTAATGAGCTTCTCAATCTCCGTATAAATTTTCTCAGAAGTTATTCCATAACATTCACGATGTCCAATAAAAGTTGCTGTCCTCTCCTTCATTTTTGCTCACCGCCTCAAATAAAGTATATGTCAAAAATCGGAATAAATCAACGCTAATAGCGTTGGCGTCTTCCTTTTTGATTGTGTATACCTGACTCACATCAACCTATACTATTAGTGAACTATCCGCACTGATAGGAGGGGTGGTATGGAGCTTGAGTCAATAGGGAAAAACATACGCAAGTTCCGTCAAGCACGAAAGCTACGGCAGGAAGACTTGGCAGAAAAAGTCGGGCTGAGTGTCAACTATGTTGGTGCGTTGGAGAGAGGCGAGAAACTTCCTTCTCTTGAAACTTTCATTGTGATTGCTAATACGCTGGGCGTAACATCTGATATGCTTCTGGCTGATGTAATTACTACGGGATACACGGTTAAGGATTCACTCCTGGCTGAAAAGTTGGATGGTCTCTCTGCCTGTGAGAGGGCGAAAATCTATGCTGTGATTGATACTCTTCTTCAACATCCTCTTTAGAATGCACTCATTATGTATGTTAAAAGCTCACCGAATCTCTTGAGGTTCGGTGAGCTTTTTTCATTCTCGCTGTTTGTTTTGCTTCTGTGCTTTTTCGGTGCGGCCTTGCTGGTCTATATGGAGAAGTGCATCAACATTAGCTTTGATTGTGGTAATTTGCTTTTCCTGTTTTTTGAACTGGTTTCGTTCTTCGTATAACCGCTGTTGCTCCTGCGTAAGCTGCTCCTGCTCAGTTTGAAGAGATTTGAGGCTCGGCAATTTTCTGTCGCCTTGAATAGCAAGAAGTGTACTTCTCGCTGCTTCAAAGATCACCAATTCTGCTTCATGCTGAGAGCGGAACTGTGACCTGTCTTTGGATTTCTGGTACGCATCATAGATTGGCTTGAGCTTCTGGTAATTACGAATGTTCTTGATAAGCGGCTGGATCGTGCGAAGCTTTTCTTCTACCTGTTTAAGCGCTTCGCCTGCACTTGCATAGGAACCCTGAATGTCTGCAATCTTATCTTCCAGATCTGCGTAGGATGTAAGGCCATGCTCTGTGAGAAAACTCACTGTTTTAGCAGCTTGCTTGAGGTTGTTGATTTTTGCCCAATGTTCATACCCTTTGCTTTCCTGCGCCTTTATGCTGTTCTGGATGTCAATGATAAGGGAAATTCCTTTTCGTTCTGTCTGCATCCGTAGCTTACGGGGGTTGCGTCCAGCGATGCGATCTTTCAGTCTTTCCTCGGTATAATTTTCACCGATTGTTTTGGCGCGTGTGAACCGTTCCTGTCCTTCAGCGCGGAATGAAATGTATTTGCCCGGTTTGATTTCATAACCGGCCTTCTGCATTAGTTTTAGAAACTCATCCCAATCTTTGGCAGTAATGACCAGCCGGTCTATCGTCTGCCGGAGCTTCTGCTTCCAGCTCGTTCCGCGCTTGGCCTCGGTGTATTCCTTGTAGTCCATGCCCTTGTTTTGTGAGGGAGGAATTACAGACAGTCCATGCTCTTTGCAAATAGCGTCGCTTAGGTGGCGCAGCTCCCGGTATGTCCTTTTGTTGCTCCGGTAGCTGTGATAGTCTACGAAGTTAACGGCATTGAAGATAATGTGATTATGGCAATGTCCTTTGTCAATGTGGGTAGCGATCACATACTCATATTTTCCTTTGAGCCATTCGTCGGCAAACTGCTTGCCGATCTCATGTGCCACTTCTGGCGAGACTTCACCAACATCGAAAGACTGAATTAAGTGTCTTGCAAGAACAGTTGGAATTTGCGCACCCTGTTGGGCTGCAAGATTTCGTGTCCACTCAAATTCCTTTGCGGCAGCATCACTGGCTGCACAGGCGAACGAGGAAACCAGTAGTTCATCATCGGTTTTCTTGGGATCGATGATGTAGGCAATCGCTTTGTTTACAGTTCCTCGGATTGGCTTGATTTTAGTAATTGCCATATCTCTTTCTGCCTTTCTTTCAGCTCAGCCACATCATCCTCGTAGAAGTGTCCTGTCGAGTTAATGCGTCGGCAAATGTGGTTGATATTGGCTGCTGCACGACTGACGGCGGCAGCAAGTTTTTTCTGCTGCGTATAATCCACTTTGATAATGTACCCATCAATCGCCATCTTGCGAAGGTAAGCCCCCATGTTTTTTGTGCCGAGCTGCGCCATCTTCGCCTTGATGATTCTCTTCTCATCATCGGAGACACAGAAGAGAATCTGGATTGGTCTTTTTCTGTTTGCCATAGGCAACCGTCCTTTCGTAAAGCAGAGGGTTTGGGATGCTCCCAACAAGCCATTTCTGATTTAGGGCAGGGTTCCCAAAATCGGAAAATCGCCGTGTGTATATACACCGGCTGTGCTTGCTATTCTCTCGTTTCGTATTCCCCGGAGGAGTCCCCCGTAAAATACCCCTTCACTTTACAACGGACATTTTTTGTAAAAAAAACAGGGGGTATATGAAAAAAGATGCCCGAAGGCATCTTTCCCGGCATCGTATTCACTTACAAGAGTTCACAGAATAGCTTGCTCTCAATACTCATGATGTCATCAAGTGGAATTTTCTTTCCATCTGTCAGGATCATCATTCGTTCGTATTCGTCAATGCGTTTCAACTTTCCAGTTATAGAAAGATAGCTTCCTCCTGATTTTCTCTCATCCGGCAGGAAATAGGTGACGGTGATCTCTGGTTGCATGGAAATCATGTCACTAAGGTAATGCTGTTTTCTATCCAGAATAGCTTTTGCTTCCTCTCCAAGTTCGATTTTTTCATCGGTCAGTCGCCCGGTTTCTTGGATGGCCGCATCATATCCGGTGAGAGCTGCGAAGGGAGAGAATTGAGCGGCACGATCTATCATGGACATCTGCGGTCTCGTTTTGGAGACATGGTGAGGAAGATTGATTATATCGTCGTAGCTATTCTTCATACGCGCCCTCCTGATTACAACCAGATTGCCTTGACAATAAGCCATATAATGATAAGCCAGACTATTACCACTGGAATCGCATAGTACCATCGTTTAGGCTTGCCATTTTTCCACATATTTTCTGAGTCGGCTTGGCACCGCAGCCAGACCTCGTTCGGTATCAGTTTGATGGTCACTGCAATTAGCGAAGGAAGAAGAATTACATCGTCCAAATATCCAAGCACGGGAATAAAATCTGGAATGAAGTCAATGGGCGATAGAGCATAAGCTATGGTTACAAGCGCAAGTGCTTTTGCGAGAAAGGGGGTTTGCTTATCCTTGAGCGCAAGGAATACCGCTGGAACATCTCTTTTTAATTTATTAGCTTGGTCTTTCAATGTCATGCCTTATGCCCTCCGATCTGCTCGTTTCGGTCTTTGGCCGTTGCGCCGTCTTCTAAGTTCATCCCTCGGAGGATTGCATTCTTGCCGAATTTCTTCTTGATCGTCAGCATGGCTTTCTGCATTTTTTGTTCCCGTTCCAACTCCTGCTGTTCCTGCTCCTGCTGTGCCTTCTGCGCAGCATAGTCAGTGAAAAGGTCAAGCTGTTCAAATTCATCGCTTTTTGTGGACGCTGAATCTTTTGGAAGGACATGGTTCGCCACCACATTCAATCTTCGGATAAGAAGATTCCTGTCTACGATGCGTTCAAAAAGCTCACCCGCAGCACACATTATTTTCCGTGTAGATGATGTGTGTCCGTCGAGATTTATTGTGCCATGAGAATGCTTTGGTATCTGTCGCCCGTAGTGGTCTTTTACAACCGCACCGTGGTATTTTGCCCTGCGCTCAGGATCAGTAAGGTTTTCAATGTCGTAGCCCACTGTAATCACAAGCTGATCGGTGACAAGTCCCTTATCCACCAAATCCAGAGAAAGCATATCTGCCATCTCTCGCAGGACAAGCCGAGCTTTTTCTGCTTCATATGGACAGTGAAGGACCTGCCCAGAGCCTAAACTGTTGGAGCTTGGCCGGTATGCCTTGATTGCCTCGATGGTAGTAGGTTCCCAGCCCCACGCATGGTCGATCAGCAACTCCGCGTTTTTTCCGAAGAGCTTGTATAACAGGTCTTCATCACGCTCGGAGCATCGTGCCACATCGCCCATCGTAAACATACCGTGTTCTTCAAGCTTCTTCGCGTAGCCACGGCCTACCCGCCAGAAATCAGTAAGGGGCTGATGAGACCACATCGTTTTCCGGTAGCTCATCTCGTCCAGCTCTGCAATACGCACGCCATTTGCATCGGCTGGAATATGTTTTGCCACGATGTCCATAGCTACTTTGCAAAGGAAAAGGTTTGTCCCTATTCCAGCGGTTGCCGTGATACCGGTGGTTTCAATTACATCCAGAATGATCTTCATGGCAAGGTCGTGGGCTGACAGCTTGTAGGTGTTCAGATAGTCAGTCACATCCATGAAAACCTCATCAATGGAGTAGACCACGATGTCTTCCGGCGCTATGTATTTCAGATAGACTTCGTAAATCTTTGTGCTGTACTCCATGTAATACGCCATGCGGGGCGGTGCAACAATGAAATCAATTTCCAAAGACGGGTTCGCTTGCAATTCAGAGAAGAAATGAGATTTCCCGGTAAGGACTCGCCCCGGAGCATCATGTCTTCGTCCGGCGTTGGCTTCCTTCACTCGCTGCTTGACTTCAAATAAGCGTCCTCGCCCGGATATGCCATACGATTTGAGGGAGGGGGTGACGGCAAGGCAGATGGTCTTGTCAGTGCGGCTTTCGTCCGCAACAACAAGGTTGGTATCCATCGGATCAAGCCCACGCTCCCGGCACTCAACCGAAGCATAAAAGCTTTTGAGGTCGATGGCAATGTAAATGCGTTCTTTCATGCTTCGATTGTCACCTCGCTTGGATATTTATTTGATGAAGGAAGGACTGCTTAGATGAGGCGTGATGCCCACTCGTTTAAGTCAGATTCGCTGGCTGTTACTTTGAATACTTTGCCTTCCAGAAGTATTGCGTCAGGGCAGCTCGGAAGTAGCTTTTCGTTTGTCTTTTCCATACCACTGCTGCCGGAAGTGGCAAACGGAATAATGGTCTTTCCTGCCATATCATAGCTTTCAAGGAAAGTGTTGATAATGGTCGGAGCGACATACCACCAAATCGGAAAGCCGACAAAGATTGTGTCATAATCGCTCATATTGTCACGCTTTCCTGCAATGGCTGGACGAGAATGAGGGTCATTCATTTCAACCGAACTTCGAGAATTAGCATCCCGCCAGTTCAGGTCAGCTTCCGTATAGGAAATCTCAGGCTCAATTTCATAAATGTCTGCACCGATTGCATCGGCCAAAGTTTCTGCAACTTTTGCAGTTGTGCCGGTTGCGGAAAAATATGCCACTAATTTTCTGCTCATGATAAATCCTCTCCGTTCTCTCTTTCCAAAACCACATTGAGCAATTCTTCCAGTGCTACTGCCATATACTCAAATGTTTGATATTCGTCATCTTTCCGAGACATATGCTCGAGTGTGATTTTGAATGCGGTTGTTCTATCAATATTTGTTTCTTCATCAAAGCGATCTAATAGTTCTTTGATATTCTGTAAGACTTCATTATCTTCAAGAGAAAGTTCAGGCATTTGGAACATGGAAGCCAATTTTTCATCTTGTTCGAGTGCCTTATACTTTATAAATTCGTCCTCCACATCTGACATAATTGGATCAAAGTAATTGATCATAATATGAAGCCGGAAACTACCGTCTGGCTGCTGCGTGATGTTCACATAATGAGCTTTCTCCCCAATATCTCGAAGTAATAGCATATCTTCTTCGTTGGTAAATTCCAGCATGGGAATGTAGAGATTGATCTTGGAATCCCACTTTTGGTAATCCACAACAGCGTAAATCCTACCGTAATGTCGTTTTGCATATTGATCGCAGCGGTCTACCAAGTATTCGTAGTTTTCCTTGTCCTGAGGATTGATAATTTTGGGAATCTTATCAACCATGTCACAATACCGCTGAAAAAAGCCTCCCTCGACGGCCTGTTCAAAAACAGCCGTACAGAATTTCATCTCTTCTGAATCTTTCGGTGGCTTTTCGTAGCTCCGTTCATATACCAAATTCTCCATACATTCACCCTCGTTTTTTGTCATCAGGTTCCTCGATGATACCGTAGTCGATCAGGATGTTTTTTTCGGCATAGGTAGGATACACGATACCGGTCATTTCATAATTGTAGCGTTTCACCCGGCGAAACGATTTAATCAATTCCGGGGCAAATGCAGCAGTTTCATATTTTTCATATTCAGGCATACCGGCCAGATCATCCGCTGCTGCCTTAATCAGAGCGTCTGTCACATCATAGATGTCCTTGCCATACTCCACGGCAACCAGCTCGTGCTTTTTGACATCCTTATCAATACTTCCCAAAGAACGATACAGAAGATACTTCATATCTGTTTTCCTCCTTTTACGGTCAACCAAAGTTCATTTCATGGTCTTTCAAGAATTTCCCCAAATCTTTGCAGCATCGTCATGGAGAGGATGTTGAGGTACAGATGACCGACTTCTGAAATAAAATCAATGTCAACCTCTATCAGCCTGTCCCGAAGCTGCGTATAGATAACCTTCATCAAGTCTAACTCAGGCCGCATGGTAAATAGATTCTGCTTGCGTATTTGCATTTCGGCAGTATCCCAGCAATCCGACATCTCAATCTCGGCACTGGTCATGACTTCAATCAGAATTTCACTCACTGCCAGCTTTCCCTCGTCAGGGGTGATTTCCTTCTTGAATTGCCCGATCAGCTCTCTTTTACTTTCAAGAGGACGGATTACGCAGTTGTCGTCGCATTCGATTGCAATAACTTCTGCGATGCACTCCCGCCATACAGCATATCCGGCATTGATTATTCCATCTTCTACCGCTGTGGCCGCATATCCCTCACAATATTCATCATAGAAACTTCTTCCACTCAGCTCATGGTGCGCACAGAAAATATGTGCCAACTCATGCAGGAAGATATGTTGCAGTTCCATCGATGTGTAATGAATATCTGTTCGTAGGAGAATACCGTCTTTCCCATCATTATTCCAGCCGACAAATGATGCCGCCCGGAAGTCAAAGTAACCAACCTCCATGTATCTGTCAGACAATCGTTCGGAGAAGTAGGCTGAACAGAATCTTTCAAAGACCTGACGCTGGTTTTCAGTTGTAAAAAAGCCGATGACAATATTGTCCATTGAGTATGAAGTTTCCATTTTCTCATTGAATATTGCCATTGGCTTTTCCCGTAGAGCTTGATAGTTCACTGCGGACTTTTCACCTCCGCTGCTATTTCAGAAAATTACTTCTGTGGTCAATCGGCCTGAGATCATACCCCAACTCATTCAGGTGAGCAATTTTCAGGGCAACAAGGTTAATATCTGTGTGCATGGCTCGTGCAATCTGTTCGGCAGAGTACCGGTAGTGATAGATGTATTCCAGCAGCTCATCATTATCCAGAAGAATCTCAGACGCTACAATGTTTGCCTCATATTCTGGTTTAGACCTCATATCGTACAGCATAAATTCCTGGATCGCATTGTCTTGCGCCAATCTTCTATGAAGCTGGTCGTGGCCGAGTTCATGAGCGCAGACAATGCGTTGCAGCCATCCCGGAAGATCATCATTGATGAAAATAAACCGGTTCCGCTTTATGACGCGGTACATTCCTTTTAGTGGACCGAAATCATTGCAGAATAACACATCCACACCAATATCTGCGGCAATTTCAAAAGGATCTCTTGTACCGCAGCGCTTGACCAGCCTGTTGCCCACAAGAGTGAGATGTTCAGCGCTCATCGTCCCACCTCCATTCAGGGATCAGTGTAACACAACAGCCGTCCATTAACGCGGACTTGCTACTATTCTTTGGATCTGTATTTCTTTGGCGTAAACTTTCTGTTTTTTTCCTTGGCAATCCAATACGCATCATTAAGCGCCTTCATAGCGCCTTCCAGAGATTCTTCGCTCAACTCGCCGCCAGCAAACAGGCCAGTTACCTCGCTGACAAGCTGCTCGATGTCCCGAGCTGCCTTAGAGCCGCCCTTTTCATGCGCCTCGACCACATAGGTTCCGCTGCTTCCCAAAAGGTACTCGGTTGTGGTATTCAGTGCATCGGCAATTTTTTGAATGACTTCCATGTTCGATGGCTTGCGGTTTCCCAGTTCGTAATTCTGGATAGTACGCGCAGTAACTCCGGCTTTCTCTGCAAGCTGCACCTGTGTCAGACCGGCTTCAACACGCTTTTCCCTTAATCTGTCTTTGAAAACCATAAGGCACCTCTTTCTAATTTGTTTCGACCAACACGAACACTTTTTCGGTTAAATCCGTTGACATGAAAACTTGTTCATGCTATACTGACCTCAGTTACACGAAATCTTGTTCATGCTTACATCATATCATGCGAAACCATGTGTGTCAATATGGACATGAAAGGTTGTTCGTAAAGTTTGGGCTTGTTGTTGATTGGAGGGTTGAAAATGCCAAGCGTACACTGCCACAAAGCATATGTAGCTGTGAATCTGGATGTCGATGAGGAAGGTAATCTGTATCCTCGTGCAATCCGGTGGCGAGACGGCCGGGTGTTCCTGATTGAACGGCTCACATACAAATGCCGCGCTGCTTCTAAAAAAGTAGGAGGTGGAGGAATTAGATATACCGTTGTTGTCTGTGGCAGGGAGTCTTTCCTTTTCAATGAAGGCAACAAGTGGTTTGTTGAGGCGAAGGAGGGTTGTTGATGGTTTTATCATACGGTCAAATCGAGGAAATCGCTGTTGCTGTCATAAATGATTTTCAGGAGTTTTTCTTTGGTAAAGTGCATAACCGCTCGATACAGGCTACCCCGATTGACCAGTTTGCCCGAGAGTATCTTGGCTTGGAAATTTCCTTTGCACGACTGTCTGATGATGGGAGCATCTGTGGGCTAACGGCTTATGCCAACACCGAATATGTAATACAGGAGCATGGAATAACCCGAACCATTCCGCTCAGACCTAATCAGGTCTTGCTTGACATAAGTTTTATCCAGTCCGGTCAAGTTAAAGCACTTTGTGGGAAACGCCGGTTCACTATTGCTCATGAATGCGCACATCAGATTTTGTACCAAATGGAATCTGATGAGATGAAAGTTTCGTTCAAGAAGCAATATGCGGAAAGATCGGCTTATTCACTCCGGGATTTGAAAACCCGTGAAGACTGGAACGAATGGCAGGCTAATGTATTGGGAGCCGCTATCCTGATGCCTCAAATCCAGATTGATCTTGCTATGTGGTACTTTGCGCAAAGCCGGGTACTCACGAATTACGAAGGGAGGTTTTCTCACCATGATCGATTATGCCTTACGGAGATTTGTCAGGCTTTCGGTGTATCAAAGACTGCCGCCATCATCCGCTTGAGGCAGCTTGGGTACATTGAGGATCGTCCGTATCTTGAATATCATGATCCCTTGGAGGTGTGGGCATGAGTAGGAATATCCGCATCTCCGAACCATCTGCCGAAATGCAGGTCAAAATTCAGAAGGCGCGTCGTGCCATCGCAAGTCAGAAGATGAGGATGGTTAAATGCCCTTACTGTGGACACAATTCAATCGCAGTATTCGAGGATACCAGAGGTCATGTTCAGGCCAAATGCAAGTTGTGTGGCCGCGAAACTGTCTTTGATGTTCTGAGTATGAGACGGTTATTACTCCACCTCTAACCGAGGTAGAGATTAACAAATAAATATTTTGATAGCTGTGCTGTGGAGCCGCTGACAGGTGAGTCTTCCTAATGCCGCATGATCAGATGTTTCCAAAATGGAAACACCTGATGTATCGGCATGGGATTACCCGCTCACCGTCATGCGGCTCTTTTTAGTCTTGTCCTTCCGCTGCCCCGCACCAGCGGAAAGGACAAGCTATGAGAATCCCGAAAACACCGAAAGAATTTGACTACGATCTTTGGACTACGGAGGACGGCAAGAATATGGTGCGAGTGAAACGCACCGGCGAAATGACGGAAGTTGACCATGAAGTTATGAAAATCCTTCGCATGGAGGAAAAAAGGCTGAGACGATCCTATGGCGAAAAGACAGACGGAGACGAAGAAAATGCAGAGGGTAAGCCCAGCAATAGTATCTTATCCTTGGAAGCTCTGCCTGATGAAGTAAAGATCGGCGCGTGGTTGGCCGATCCTTATGACTTTACAGAAGAATTTCTCCTTCGCCTTGAGGTCGATGCGTTCAAAAAACTGCTCACAGAGAAACAGCAGGATGTTTTCCAGTCGTGCATGATCAATGGAGAAACCTATGTAGCGTATGCAAGGCGCAAAGGCATTCGAGAGCAAAGTGTTCAGGAGACCGCACGGTACATCAAAAAGAAGGCAGAAAATTTTTTCAAAAAAATTTGAAGGGACCCCTGTTTTTTTCACAGAAAATGTCCGTTGTAAAGTGAAGGGGTCAATCAGACAACCCTCACGGAACCTTGAAAATTGAATAGTTCAGTGCTGTGGATCTTTCCGGGTCTGCGTAGCAACTTGGCTTCTGCCGCCATGACCCTTATCAATGGGGCGAGCGATCAACAGAGAGCCTGAACACCGTGTGGTGCGGCTGATTGCGATGATGCGGATTCAGGGTACAATGATACTCCTGTCCCTTGATTTCAGGGGGCAGCTCGGAGCGTTCCTCGGAGGGGTGAGATTCCCGTGATACCAACTTACCGTTGGTAGTCCACAGCATTCCCGGAACTGTAAAGTTCTTCTGGCAGGGGCGCGAGCTGCAAATATGCCGGAGCAAAAACAAACCTATTAGCAACATTCAACATACAAGTTTTCAGGATGAAAACTATGTGGCAGAGTGTCCGTAAAGATGCTCTGCCACATCCTTTTGTTCTGAAAGCTTACCGGCATCAGGAGGTGGAAAAATCATGATGAGCGTCGAAGCAATGAAGAATGTCAATCCCAAAACCGTTGACAGGAGCAAGCTTATCCAGCGCAGCAGCGTCCGGCTTGATCCTGCGGCTCCGCGTGAAGAGCGTCTGCGTGATTTTATCCAACAGATCAAAAACCCTTACTGCTATCTGGATGGGAAGACCGTGGTGAAAATCAGCTTTTCCAGCACGGATACCACGATGGAAGATTGTCTGGAACATTATCTGCGGGGTCTCTGATTATGAACAAATTGAATCTTTTCACCCGGTCCTATGGACAGGCGTTTGGGTTGATGGTATAATCATCTCAGGTCAAAAAAGAAAATATGGACTGAGCCGCTTGCCTTGAAGGTCATGTGGCTTTGTTGTATTTTCTACATATGAGAAGCAGAAGCCTTCGTCTTTCTGATTTGATGTATCACACCAAACAGAAAAACGGAGGTTATTTTTATGCCCAAAAAGATTTACCGAACGGCAATCTACTGCCGGTTGTCCCGTGAGGACGGAGACAAAGTGGAGAGCAATTCTATCGCAAGCCAGCGAGCCATCTGCGAGGACTTTATATCACGGCATGATGATCTGGAAATGGTCTGTGAGCCGTTTGTTGACGATGGATACAGTGGTGTTTCCTTTAATCGTCCCAGCTTCAAAAAGCTCGAAGATGCCATCCGCAAGGGTGCGATTGATTGCATTGTGGTCAAGGATCTCAGCCGCTTTTCAAGAAACTACATCGACGGTGGACGCTACCTTGAGAAGATTTTCCCGCAGCTTGGTATCCGATTTATCGCCGTCAACGATGCCTACGACAGTCTCACCGGCGATCCGCAGTCTGACTCCTTTGTTATTCCGTTCAAGAATTTGATAAACGACTCCTACTGCAAGGATATTTCCATGAAAATCCGATCCAGTTTGGAGGTCAAGCAAAAAAACGGAGAGTTTGTCGGTGCGTTCGCACCCTACGGTTACAGGAAATCCCCAGAGAACAAGAATCAGCTTATTGTGGATGAAGCCGTGAGTGAGTATGTGCAGATGATTTTTTCCATGTATAAGGACGGCTTTTCCATTGGCCGTATTGCAGACAGGCTGAACCAAATGGGCGTTCTCTCGCCAATGGAATACAAGCATTCTGCGGGGGTCAAGTTCGATACCGTCTTCAAGACCGGCGACATTGCAAAATGGACATACAAAGCAGTCCAGCGTATCCTCACCAATGAAGTCTATATCGGCGTTCTGGCACAGGGCAAGCGCGGCACTCCCAACTACAAAGTCCGCGTCGTGCAGAGCAAGGATGAGGCTGAGTGGGTAAAGGTTGAAAATGCCCATGAAGCGCTGGTCTCCTACGAGGACTTTATGGCTGTCAAAACCATGATGAAACGGGATATGCGCTGTTCTCCCGATCAGGATGAGGCTCATCTGTTTTCCGGTTTTCTCTTCTGCGGTGACTGCCAGCAGTCGATGATCCGTAAAACAGTCCCATCCAAAACCAAAAAGTACATCTACTATGTATGCTCGTCCAATAAGCACAGCCGGACCTGCAGCCCTCATAGTATCAGTGCAAAAGAGGTTGAAGAGAAGGTATTCCGTGCCATTCATGACCAGATTGAGCTTGTAATCAACCTTGAAAGAGCGCTTGAACTGATTGAGCGTTTACCATCCCAGAGCCGGAAGGCATTTAATTATGAGGCACAGATTACAAAGCTGGAAGAAGAGATCGAGCGATACCAAAAGCTTAAGCTCCGGCTGTACGAAGACCTTTCGGATGGGATCATTGATAAAGCGGAATACTTTGAGTTCCGCAACAGCTACACTAAAATCATTGAGGACAAGCAGGAAGCACTTCTCCGGGTCAAAAAAGAAATGAAACAGACGGTCACTACCGGCACAACCGAGCGGAACTGGGTAACGCTCTTCAAGCAGTATGAGAATATCGAAGAGTTGAACCGCCGCGTCCTGATGTCTCTCGTTGACCGTATTCTGATTTACGAGAACCATGTCATCGAAATCGTCTTCAAGTATAAAGACGAATACCAGCAGACACTCGAATATGTTCTCAGTTACTCTGATGAACTTGCCATTGCCGTATAAAGGAGGGATGAGCGTATGGCACGAAAAAGCAGAAAAACTGCGCCAGCAGTTGAGCCGGTTGTCGAAGCTGCTCCGCTGCAAATCTTTCCGACAGCCATCTATGCCCGTCTTTCCGTTGAGAACAGCGGCAAATCGGAAAATGTGGATGTCATTGCAAATCAGATTGAGATATGCAAATCTTACATTGCGGATCGTCCGTATCTGAGCCTTGTGGATACCTATATCGACAACGGCCATACCGGTACAGTATTTGACAGGCCGGAGTTCAACCGGCTGATGAACGACATCAAAAGTGGCAGGATAAAATGTCTGGTAGTCCGTGATCTCAGTCGTTTTGGCCGTGATTACATTGAAACCGGGACTTATCTTGAGAGAATTTTTCCTCAGATTGGTCTCCGTTTTATCGCCATCAAAGAGAACTATGACAATTTTGACACGGACGGTTCCAACGAGAGCCTGATGATCCCGTTGCAAAATATGATCAACGCGCTCTACTCGAAGGACATTTCCCGAAAGGTTTCCACGGCGCTGAAAGCCCAGATGGAGCAAGGGACATTCCAGAAGCGGAACCTGCCCTATGGCTATCGGTGGAATGAAGAGCATACCAACATGGTGATCGATGAAGAAACCGCTTCGTATGTACGGCTTATCTTCCAGCGGAAAATCGAAGGCTGTTCGATGCCGATGATCCTTGATGAGCTTGATCGTTTGGGTGCGCCCAATACTGAGTTGAGAAAGCGTCAGAACGGCACGAGAACCGGTGACGGATGCTCCTGCAAGGGCTGGCATAAATCGACGGTCTACGGTATTCTGACCAATCCGCATTATGTGGGAGATACCGTGCTTGGCCGGTCTATGGTTGCCATCTACAAGGGAATCAAGTCCCACAATGTCAAAGATAAGGACGAGTGGATTGTATTCCCGAACACCCATCAAGCAATCATTTCCCGTGAGGACTTCCAGAAGGTGCAGGACATCATGAATGCAGCCTCCGTAGCAAGGCAGACAAAGATGCAAAAGTCCGAGGAAATCAGAGCCACGCTGATCAACCTCTTTGACGGCAAAATCTTCTGTGCCGATTGCGGCAAGAGGATGTATTTCCATCGGAAGAAAGTAGACAAACGCAAGGACGGCGGTTGGTACGCCTTCTATGAATGCAGCACCTATGTTGGCCGTCGATATGAACACTGCACTGCTCACTACATCCGGCAGGACAGGCTCGAAAGAGATGTGCTGGCCGCAATTCAGCTTCAAGTCAAGGCAGCTTTGGATTATGACAAATTGCTGGATAAGCTCAGAGGCAGCGAAGGCGAGAAAAACATCCGTGACAAACAGAATGCCCTCATTACAAGCCTGAACCTCAAGCTGAGCGGTGTGTCCAAAAAGCGCACAAGGCTCTATGAGGACTTTGCAGAAGGCATTCTGGATGAAGAAGAATACATCTTCGCAAAGAAGAGCTACGATGAGCAGTTTGCCGATCTGTCTCGCCGTCTGGATGAGGCAGTGCAGCGCCGCAGCAAATTCAATGAGGCCATGTCTGTTGACAACAAGTGGATCACACTGATGAAGTCCGTCAGTACAGCAACCCAGCTTTCTCAGGAGTTGGTGGATGAATCTGTTGAAATGGTTAAAATCCATGAAGACGGTGCAGTGGAGCTGGTCATGAAATACGGTGACATCTATGCGCTGACCATTCAGAGTATCAAGGAAGTTCAGGAGGCGATGTAAATGAGCAGGGATTACACCATCGGCATCTATATTCGCCTCTCTATGGCTGACGAAGATACCGGTTATGGAAACAAAACAGAAAGTGACAGTATCGGAAACCAGCGTATGCTCATAAACCGGTATCTTGACAATCATCCGGTGCTGTCCAAGTATCCACGGCATGAGTTTGCCGATGACGGCTATACCGGTACGAACTTTAACCGGCCTAAGTTCACCGCAATGATGGAAAAGGTGCGTCACGGCGAGATTAACCTGATCATCGTCAAGGATTTTTCCCGCTTTTCTCGTGATTATATTGAGACTGGCAACTATCTGGAATGCACCTTCCCGTTCATGGGTGTCCGGTTCATTTCCGTCAACGATGGATACGACAGCGAGGATTACAAAGGCACAACCGGTGGTCTTGAGGTTGTGATGCGGAGTATCATATATGCCGCATACAGCAAAGATCTTTCCGTCAAAACGACATCGGCCAAAGTTCAGATGATGAAGCAGGGCAAGTATGTCGGCGGCTATGCTCCTTTCGGATACAGAATGCACCCGACAAAAAGGAATGCTCTGGCAATCGATCCTGACTCTGCTCAGATTGTCCGGCGTATCTTCGAGGCGGCTGTGGCCGGAAGCAATACCTCTGCGATTGCTCAAATGCTGAATGACGAGGACATCCCGACACCCGGACAGTATTTCCAGTCCAAAAACGGGAATACAAAAAAGTTCAACTACATGAGCGAGAAAATCAGTTGGGATGTGGCTATGGTGCTTCGCGTCCTGAAAAATCAGGTCTACACAGGAACTCTGGTCAGTCACAAACGGAAAAGCTGCGGTGTTGGCAGCAGGAAAACTGTCCCGCAGGAACCCATCATTGTCGAGGGAACACACGAAGCGATCATCAGCAAAGAAACCTTCCTGCTTGCTCAGCGTGTCATTCGCAGAGGCAATCACGAACCCCGTAAGGTATCCGATTATCCGCTGCGTGGTCTTGTCTGTTGCGGCAACTGCAAGCGCACGATGACAAGACGCAAGCGGAAAGATGGCAGCGTTTTTTACACTTGCCATCACTCTAACCACGACAGGGATACAGAGTGCCGTGTTGGAGAAAAGTACAGCGAAAGCCGTCTGGAAGATATTGTTTACAATGCGATTGGCGATTTCTTGGCCTTTACAGAAAAACAGGCTGTTCATAACAGAGAAGTTGGAGACCTTCGCAAAACCGCAATTAAGGACTGTGCTGCAAAACTGAAAGCATTGCAGACACAGACGGATCAGCTCAAAAATGGAAAGCTGAGGCTTTATGAAAAATACACCTCCGGCAGCATTTCAAAAGCTGAATACCTCAAACAGAAGATGGCCTTTGACGAGAAGCTGGCCGAGAATGAGGAAGCAATTCAAAAAGCTCATGAGCGGATGCAGGAACTTGACTCCGAGTGTTCCTGTTCTGATGAGCGAGTGAATCAGGTCTGTGAACAGTATCGTAATCAGACCGCGCTTACCTTTGAACTGACACACGCTTTTATCAAGGCTATCTATGTCCACGATGCTGATAACATCGAAATTCTCTGGAAGTTCAGAGACATCTATGAAGATACGGAGGGAAAGAAATGACTGTGGCGGTTTATCTGCGGGTAGCTACGGAAGAACAGATCAGCCGTGGCGAAGCCAAAGGTCAGTAGAGATGAAGCAAGCCGTTCACGGGTGGTTGTCCACCTATGAACGGCTTGTAAAATCTCAAAATTTTTTTAGTTCCTACTTGACACAAGAAGAC
>ERZ791911.739-NODE-739-length-19863-cov-7.575828_pt1 | contig 19863 bp, 18 predicted proteins | sample MGYA00510142_ERZ791911 | MGnify/ENA primary metagenome ERZ791911 (study PRJEB30046, sample SAMN00792056) | human gut metagenome | study: EMG produced TPA metagenomics assembly of the A metagenome-wide association study of gut microbiota in type 2... | reverse complement strand
TGTGTCGTCAAGGAAGAACAGGTATAGCCATAGTTGCCACCAGAATGTCTAACAGGTCTTTCTCAGGAGTTTTTTTGAGTTGTCGGTACCGAAGAGAGAGCTGATTCATGAGAAATTCTTTCCTTTTCCCCTGTCCCTTATAAGGAATGGGCCTGGCAGGAGGAAAGGGATGTCCCTTCGGAGCTCCATCAGCTCTCTCTGATAACATAGTCCTTTTTGGGGAAAGGGTATCTCAGAAATAAAAAAGGTTCAGAGGGTTCAAAAGGTTCAAAGGGTTCAGAAGGTTGTGGTGGCGCCCTGCAGGCGCATTATAAAAGGGGCTGTGAAAAAATGGTTAATCTTTTATCAGATAGCCAGACAATCCAGCGGCAGACGCCTTATCTTTAACGAATTAACACAAAAAGGCTCCCCGCTTCAATGTCATTTCGACCGTAGCCGGTCAGCCGCCAATAGGAAAGCCTCTTATTGTGCAGGCTAGAGGCCAACTTCGGCTGACTTGGAGACTCTATGCAGAGTCTCCACAGAGTGGAGAAATCTCCCTCCTCAATGGCACAAACCGCATTGTGACAGGAGATCTCGGGGCTCTGAGCCTCAATAGAGCCATATACTTTTTCCTTCATATCGACATGCAGCTCCGCTCGAGATGACAATGCAGAGAACAGCTTACTGCCATTTTGAGAATTTTCTGAATCTATATGCTAAGCGTAAAAAGGGCTGTGAAAAAATGATTTGCATTTTTTCACAGCCCCCCCTCTTACGTTCAGAAATACCGCCCATCTGATGTCTGCAGCCTGAACGTCCGGCAGTCTCATATCTACCTGCCGACCCCGAATGACTGGTGGACAACGGGAAAGAGCGGGCATCAGGCAGCGGAAAGCGGACAGCGGTCTCACTTTCCCAGTTCCACCACTTTCCCTTCTCCTTCAAACATTTTCTCCGTGCCGGTGACCAGGGTCTGGATGTCCTGTTCCATGAGGAAGGAAAGGAGGGCAGCCCTTCGGCTTTTGTCCAGTTCGCTGCCTATATCGTCCAGGAGGAGTACCGGGTATTCGCCGGTTTCTTTTCTGATGAATTCCATTTCTGCCAGTTTCATGGAAAGGATGGCGGTGCGCTGCTGGCCCTGGGAGCCGTAGGCGGCGATGTCCAATCCGTTCAGGAGGAAACGAAGGTCGTCCCGGTGGGGACCGATGGAGGTGTGGCAGAAGCGGGCATCTTCTTCCCGTCTTTGGGAGAGCTGCTCTAAGAACCATTCCATGTCATACCGGGGACTTTCGCTTCCCTGCTGGACATAGCGGATGGCAAGGCTTTCTTTGTTTCCGGTGAGCCTTTCTTCCATGGCAGGAACGGTCCGATTCATCTGGTCTATGGTTTCCAGTCTTTTTTTCACCAGGTAGGCGGCGGAGGCGGCAATCTGCATGTCCCATATGTCCAGGTCCGGTTTTTTCCCGGTGGCCTGAGCGTTTTTGAGGGCGCCGTTCCGCTGCTGCACGGCCCTGGTGCAGCGGAGAAATTCTTCGTAGTACCGGGGAGAGACCTGGGAAATTTCCATGTCCAGGAAGCGGCGGCGCAGCTGGGGAGCGCCTTTGATGAGCTGCAGTTCGTCGGGGGTGAAGAGGACGGTGCGGAAGAGGCCCATAAGCTCCTTTTTCCGGATGGCCGTGTCGTTCAGGAAAATCTTTTTCCCCTGGTTTCTGGTGAGCTTGATTTTGATGGTCTGCACCGTTTTTCCTGCTTCAAAGTCCACCAGAATAGTGCCTTCGTCCTCTCCCAGCCGGATGATTTCCCCGTCGCTTCCGGTGCGGAAGGATTTCCCGGTGGATGCATAGGACAGGGCTTCTATGAGGTTTGTCTTGCCGCTGCCGTTGGGGCCGGTGAAAAGGGTGAGTGACGGCGACGGTTCCACGGTCCTGTCTTCAAAGCTTCTCACCTGGATGCAGCGGAGGGATATACATTTCATGGCTAGGCCCCGGTCATATGGAATTCTTCGCCGTCAATGGAGAGGATGTCTCCTTTTCTGATTTTCTTTCGTTTTTCATGGACTTCATTTCCATTGAGGGTGATATCGTGGCCTTCCAGGAAGGCAGCCGTTTCACCGCCGGAGGAAATGTAGTCCAGCTTTTTCAGAAACTGGTCCAGCTGGATGTAGTCTCCGTAAATCGGGATTTCTTTCATTAATATTTCCTTCCTCTCATGGGGGTAAGCATGTAGTTGTAGCTCTTGTCTTCTTCCTGTTCAATGACGATGGGGCCTGCTTTCTGCAGGTTCAGGATAATGGTGTCCCCTTTGGAATGCTTCAGGATGTCTTCGATGTAGTTGCAGTTGAAGGTGAGGCTGATGTTTTCCCCTTCCAGTTTCAGCGGAATGGAGGTGTCCGCCTTGCCGATGTCTGGATCTTCTTCGAAGATTTCCAGGGTGTCGCCGTTGAAATGGAAGTTAATGGTCTGGTAGCTCATGTCCCTGGAAATGGGGCTGACGAAACGGACCGCTTCTTCGAAGTCCTTCAGGTTCACCTCCGCCCGGGCGTCGAAATGGGTGGGGATGATGCGGTGGTAGTCCGGGTATTCGCCGTTCACCAGGCTGGCGATGAAGTAGGTGCTGCCGAAGGTGAAGGCCACGTGGTTCTTGGACCAGGAAATTTCCACCTGCGCCTTGTCATCGTCCAGAGGAAGGATGCGGCTCACGTCGGACAGGATGCCTGCGGGAACAATAAAACGTCCTTCCGCTGCGGCCTCTTCGTCCAGGGTGATTTCCTTGGCAGCCAGACGGTGGGTATTGGTGCCTACCATGGTGAAGGTGTTCTTTGTCACTTCAAAAAGGATGCCTGAAAAAATGGGCTTCTGTTTATCGTTGGCAGCAGCAAAGGAAACGAGGGATACCATTTCAGCAAAGTCCCTGCATTTTACCAGGCAGTGGTTCTGGTGGTCCATTTCCTGTACATCCGGAAATTCTACCTGGTCCCTGGTTGGGAATTTGGATACATAGGATCCGCTCTTAAAGGAAACCAGATTTTCATGGTCCGCCTTTTCCATAATAATGTCTCCTGCCGGCATCATGCGGATGGTGCTCTGCAGCTGAGGTGCTGCAATAACGGTGACACCGTCCTCTTCTATGTTGGCAGGACAGGATGTTTTGATACCGATGGTGTAATCATTGGCCTGGATGAGAATGTTTCCTCCGGCAGCAGAGATGAAAAATCCATTGTTTGTGTTGGATGTGACTTTTGTCTGGGCAGCCCGCTGGACACGGTCCAGTGCGCTGGAAAGGTCTGATTTGTTGAAGATGACTTTCATGGCAGCTCCTTATAAAAACGACGGGGATATTAAAAGATAGTAGTAGTCGTAGTAGTACGCTGTGAAAAAGTGAATAACTTTGTGAAAATCCCGATTTTTCCGAATGTCCCGGTTTGTTAGAAGGAAGTGAATAACTTTTTTTACTATTCACAGATTTCACAGCTTTTTCGGAAATCCGCTTTATTCACAGTCTGGAAACAGGAATTTCCACCCTCCCCTTCCGTTTTATTCACAGTCGTTTGAGCTTGGGGAGGTGGGACAACTGTGGCAAGCCGGACAGGAAACATTTTATATAAAGTTTCCTGTCGGTATGAAATACAGTGGTTTCAAGTCGGATAGGAAACCTTCGCAAATAGTTTCCTGTTGGTAAGAAACGCAGCGGCTTCAAGCCGGATAGGAAACTTTTCGCAAATAGTTTCCTGTCGGTAAGAAACACAATGGTTTCAAGTCGGATAAGAAACCCTTCGCGAATAGTTTCCTATCGGCAAGAAACGCAATGGTATCAGGCACAATAGGAAACCTTTTGCAAACAGTTTCCTGGCGGTAAGAAACACAGTGGTTTCAAGCCGGATAGGAAACCCTTCGCAAATAGTTTCCTGTCGGTAAGAAACGCAGCGGTTTCAAGTCGGATAGGAAACTCTTTTCTCACCGCTTCCGGAGGAGTTTCCGGATGGCTTCCACAGCGGCCCTTGTCTGGGGGTCTTTGGCCATATCGTTTTCCACCCTTTCGCAGGCGTAGAGGACGGTGGAGTGGTCCTTCCGTTTGAAGCAGTCCCGAAGGGTGGGATAGGATTCGTGAAGTTCGTTGCGGCAGAGGTACATGGCAATCTGCCGGGGGATGACGATTTTCTTGGGGCGCCCGTTTCCCAGCAGTTTTTCCTTCTTCACGCCGTAGTATTTGCACACCGTGTCGATGATGAAATCTACGGTGAGCTCCTGTCCGCTTTCGATGGGAATCTGGTCTTTCAGCGCTTCCCGAGCAAAGGCAAGGGTAATGGGTTCCCGCTTAATATGGGAGAAGGTGACCAGTTTGTTGAAGGCCCCTTCCAGTTCACGGACATTGGTATTAATGTGGCTGGCAATGTAGTCCACCACGTCCTTGGGCAGGGTGATGCCCATTTTTTCTGCCCGTTTCTGCAGGATGATGCAGCAGATTTCATAGTCCGGCGGTGAAATGGGAGCCACCAGGCCGCTGGAAAAGCGGCTCTGCAGGCGGTCTTCCAGCTTGTCAATGTCCGACGGCGTGCGGTCGCTGGTCATGATGATGTATTTCTTCTTGTCGAAGAGCTCGTTGAAGGTATTGAAGATTTCCATCTTCGTGGAATCCTTGGAGCCGAAGAACTGCACATCGTCGATGAGAAGGAAATCCAGGTTCCGGTACTTCGCCCGGAACTTGGGCATGGTGTGGTTCTGGATGGCATCGATGAGCTCGTTGGTGAAGGTTTCGCTGGAAACGAAAAGCACCTTCAGGCTTGGCTTATATGTATGTATATAATTACAGATGGCGTGAAGCAGATGGGTCTTTCCCAGTCCCGAGGGGCCGTAGATGAAAAGAGGATTCATCTTCTGGTCCGCCTGGTTCGGATTCGTGGCGGTCTGGGCCACGGCATAGGCGGCCTGGTAGGCGATTTCGTTGCAGTTGCCGTGGACGAAGGTTTCAAAGGTATACTCTTCATTCACCGGGTTGGGCTGGAAATTTTTTTTCGTTTCCGGCATATTTCCAACGGCATCAAAAAGGGAAGGCTCATGGAGCTCTTCATAGTTCCGGATATCCGGCAGAGTCACCTGGTCTGCAGTCTTCGGCTGCAAATTGGTAAAATCAGGCGGTGCCACTTCTTCAGGGAAGGGGTCGGTGGGCGGGGTCTCCGGAATAGGCGCCGGCATGGGAGGGCTCGCGGGATTTTCCTCCTCCGGAAAAGGAGCCGCCGGGGCGGGAGACGGAGAAGGCGCCGGCTGGGGCTGGGGCGCTGCGGGAGCGGTGGACTCATCGGGCAGGGCCACTTCCACCTTCATCGGTTTCCCCGCAATCCGGCTCACAATCTGCTCCAGCTTTCCCTTGTACACCCCGTTGATCCACCGTACCAGATAAGGTTTATCCGGGGTAATGACCAGGGTGGTATCATTCATGGATGTGGGAAATACATTGTATGAGAACATCTGGTAGTACTGGCTGTCATTCTTGCTGATGTAGTCCAGCACCTGTTCCCAAAGCAGGAAAAAATCCATAATATCTCCTTTGAATCATATGTGAATACCTGTGAATTTCTACGAGAAAGTTTTCTGTGAAAATTTACTTGAAATTCGATAAACACGGAAATTCTGAGCCTTTGAATAAGGCTGTTCATAAGTGAAGAATCTTGTGAATAACTTAATTTTACCATCTCTTTCCCTTTCTGTACATTCACAAGATAATGGGAGAAAATCCTTTTGAACCTACTATGGGTAGTAGAAATTATTGTTCACAGAAATTCACAGGAGGAAAGTCCGCTGTCGGCTTACCGCTTGCCGCTGTCTGCTGCCCGGCGGGAAGAAATCATAGACAGCAGGCAGAAGGTTCGAAGGCGGCAGAGTTACATGGAAAGCGATACAGGCTGGTGGATTCATTCATTTCCAAGTGGAAAAGCAAGTAAAAAAACACAGAAAATGGAATAGTCAAAAATTTGTCTTTTCCATTTTCCGTGATATAATGGGCATCGAAAGAGACAGCTCGCATCCTTGGAGTGGAAAACGGCTCTCTCAGAATATTTTGTATTTGAAAGGAGCCTTCCATGGCTAGGAAGGCTCCTTTCAAATTACTTAAATTATGAGAGAGCCATTTCCCACCAGGATACCGGCTGTCTCTTTCTATGCCTATTGTACCAGAGAGATAGTAAAAGACAACTGTAAGGATTTGGTGTAAATTACCAATCTGACGTCTGCATTTTCCTGTCTTCTGGAATACAGTCCCGTACTCAGCAGACAGCGGGAAGGTGTCCGGTAAACAATCCCTGGCTTCTTCCCCGGAAAGGGGCTAAAAAATGGGGCTGTGAAAAAATGATTGATTTCTCACTGGATAGTTAGACAATTTGGAAGCAGACGCCTTATCATAGGTCTGCAAGGAACAAATTGACACAAACACTCCCCCGCTTTATTGTCATTTCGACCGAAGCGAAGCGGAGTGGAGAAATCTCCCTCTCCCAATGGCACAAGCCGCATTGGGGCGGAGATCTCTCGACTCAGAGTCTCAATAGAGCCAAATACCTTTGCTCTCATATCGACATGCAGCTCCGCTCGAGATGACAATGCGGAGAACATCTTACTGTTATTTTTTGCAATTTTCTGCATCTATAAACGAAGTGGAAAAGGGGCTGTGAAGAAATGAATTGAACATTTTTTCACAGCCCCCACCACAACCCTCAGCGCCACAGGCGCTGTCAAACCTAAGAACCTTCGCCTGCGCAGGAGGCGTCAATCTTAAGAACCCTTTCCTTTTCCTTTTCATCTAGTCAAAGCAGCCAAATCATGGTACCATAAAGGAGATATTGTTACGGAGGCACTGCTTCATTTTATACCCTTGAACCGGTGCTTCCCCGGAAAGGAATCACGCCATGAAAAGACCGCGGAAGGTGACCCGGGAGACAAGACTGAACCAGTATGCCCGGAAAATGTACGGCAAAGAAAAAACGGAAAAAATCATGGAAGATGAAGACATGGAAAAAATCCAGCCCAGCAGGAACGGGGAAAAGAAGAAAATCCGAACCCTGCTGAACCGGAGGCTCCGCCATTCCATGAAAAATAAAGACCTTCCCAATGGGGCGGCTTACCGCAGGGAAACGGCCTGGGAAGAGGAATAAAAAGTGAAGGCGCAGGTTTCTCTGCGCCTTTTTTAGGAAGTGATGATGATGAATAGAAACGAAATCCTTGTGCTGGATACAGAAACCACCGGTTTTATGGGAGACGCGGAGCTGCTGCAGGTATCCATCCTTGACGGAAAAGGACAGGTCCTCATGAATGAATATTTCAAACCCGACCACACGGCAAGCTGGCCCGGCGCCATGGCGGTGAACCATATCACACCGGCCATGGTGGCGGATAAGCCCTCCATCCAGGCCCGGAAGAATGATATTTCCCACCTTCTCCGCCACGCGAAGGCGGTGGTGGGATACAATATTTCCTTCGACCTGAAAATGCTCCGGCAGAACGGCGTCTATGTCCCCGGCCGCCTGCAGCTTCGGCCCATCGACCTCATGGGCCCCTTCTCCGACCGCTACGGAAAGGAAAGAAACCTGCCCCTCAATAAATACGGCCACTACCGGTACCAGAAGCTCATCACCTGCGCCGATTACTACGGCTACGAAGGCGGCGGCTGGCATGACAGCCTGGAGGACACGAAGGCCACCCTCTACTGCTTCTGGAAAATGGTGGAAGACGGAACACTGACCATGTAGGGAGTACGGATTCTCACATGAATCCGTGCTTTTTTTATAAAGGAAATCAGAATGATACGTAAAAATTTCAAAACATCAGCCAAAAAGAAATATTATATTGTAAAAAAAGGAAAGAAACCGGGGGTTTACTACAACTGGCCGGACTGCCAGAAACAGGTGCAGGGATTTCCCGGCGCCGTTTACAAAGGCTTCGTCACCAGGGAGGAAGCGGAGGCCTGGTATGGAAAACCGGTGAAAGAAGCGGCTGCTTGTGGCGTTCCTATAGCTGCAGTGAAAAAGGAAATCCCGGATATTCGGAAACTGGAAGTCCTCTACCCGCCCCACATTCACCCTTTGGATGACAGCGTCCTTTCCTACAACGGCGTTTCCATGACCATTTCCCTGCCCGAAAAGCTCACCATCTACACCGACGGCTCCTGCCTGGTGAACCCCGACGGCCCCGGCGGATTTGCGGCGGTCTTTTTAAGCACCGACGGAAAAGAACTTCTCACATTAACCGGCGGAGAGCCCTCCTCCACCAATAACCGCATGGAACTTCGGGCGGCCTATGAAGCTCTCAAAATGGCGGACGACGGCAGAGTCCACACCATTTCCTTCCACACCGACAGCAAGTACCTCCAGCAGGCCTTCACCAAGGGCTGGGTGGACAAGTGGAAGAAAAACGGCTGGAAAACGGTGCAGGGCACATCGGTGCTGAACCGGGACCTGTGGACCGCCATCGACGGCCTCATGGAAAGACACCACATCTTCTTCCAGTGGGTCAAGGGCCATGTGGGGACAAAATACAACGAACTCTGCGACCGCCTGGCCAAGGAAGAGGCAAAAGACCATAGGTGATGGAGGCATTGTTGGAGATAAACTGTATTCCCGAAGGTTGACTCGCCCTTACGGGCTCGAGGGTTGATGGGGCCTCCGGACCTGCGGTCCTGGGCCCCAAGGGTTCTGTCCGGAATCGGCTTCGCCTTCCGGACGGGCCCTGGGCCTTGCAGCCCAGGGAGTTAGATAGTATCGCTGCGCTGGCGGGGTGGGCGCCTGCGGCGCCATTATAAAAGCCGCCAGCGGCGGCTAATCACTGTAATGCAGTTTCTGTTGATGAATCCCAAGGCATCGAGTAAGACTCAGCTGGCAGCCGGAAGCCGATTGCTTTCACCTCTACATCCCACGGCTCCTTCCCGCCGACTGTTTTTTATACCATTTATCTCATATGCGGCAGTCACTTTATAAATACCATAAAAAAAATTACTTTTCTCTTGTGCTTGATGTCAATAGAGCCTATAATAAAAAATGAATAAGAGGGAAATTTATTTTTTTAAAACATTTTGGGCTCTGTTTTTCTTCAGGAGAAAGAAGGTACTATCATGACATCTGGCAAGGAAGATTATTTAAAGGCGATTTATCTGCTTAGTGAAACCCATGACATTGTCACGAACAAGGAACTTTCACAGACGCTCCAGGTATCCCCGCCCTCCGTCAGTGAGATGATTACAAAACTGCAGAAACAGGGATACGTGGACTATACGGCCTACAAAGGCAGCAAGATGACAAGAAAGGGACGGAAAGAAGCGGGCCGTCTGCTCCGCTACCACGCCCTGTGGGAAGTATTCCTGGTGGACTACCTCCACTTCTCCTGGAGCGAAGCCCATGAACTGGCGGAAGGACTGGAGCACCAGACCAACGACATCCTTTCCGAAAAACTGGAAGCCTATCTGAAACATCCTACCCACTGCCCCCACGGAGACCCCATCCCCCGGAAAGACGGCAGCCGCCCCGGCATTACCAGAGAAAGGCTCTCGGACCTGGACGTAGGCGAAAGCACCCACATCCGCCGCATCCTGGAAGACTACAGCCTCATGGACTACCTCCAGGGCAAGGGCATCGACATTGACATGGAAGTCACGGTCAAGGAAAAGGAACCCTACGAAGGCCCCCTCCTTCTGGAGACCCCGAAAGGTGACATCTCCCTCAGCTACAAAGCAGCCCAGCAGATCTTCGTAGACGATAAGAAATAACATATTCCCGCCGGATAGAAAAAGCTCATACCCGGCGGGATTTTTGCGTGTAAATAGTTTCCTGTCGGTAAGAAACAGCGTAGAGTCAAGCCGGATAGGAAACCCTTCGCGAATAGTTTCCTGCCGGCATGAAACACCATAGCGTCAAGCCGGATAGGAAACCCTCGCGAATAGTTTCCTGTCGGTAAGAAACAGCGAAGCGTCAAGCCGGATAGGAAACCTTTCGCAAACAGTTTCCTGTCGGTGTGAAGCACCATAGCGTCAAGTCGGATAGGAAACCTTTTGCCAATAGTTTCCTGTCGGTAAGAAACAGCATAGAGTCAAGCACAATAGGAAACCTTTTGCAAACAGTTTCCTGTCGGTAAGAAACAGCATAGTATCAAGCCGGATAAGAAACCTTTTGCAAACAGTTTCCTGTCGGCATGAAACACTGTAGAGTCAAGTCGGATAGGAAACCTTTTGCAAATAGTTTCCTGCCGGCATGAAACACCGTAGATTCAAGTCGGATAGGAAACCCTTCGCCAATAGTTTCCTGTCGGTGTGAAACACTATAGCGTCAAGCCAGATAGGAAACCCTTCGCAAACAGTTTCCTGTTGGTGTGAAGCACCATAGCGTCAAGTCGGATAGGAAACCTTTCGCAAATAGTTTCCTGTCGGCATGAAGCACCATAGCGTCAAGTCGGATAGGAAACCTTTTGCAAATAGTTTCCTGCCGGTAAGAAACACAGTGGTTTCAAGCCGGATAGGAAACCTTTCGCCAATAGTTTCCTGTCGGTGTGAAGCACCATAGCGTCAAGTCGGATAGGAAACCTTTCGCCAATAGTTTCCTGTCGGTAAGAAACACAGTGGCGTCAAGCCGCTGCCCCACCCTCTGAACCTTCTGAACCCTTTGAACCCTCTGAACCCGGGCCGCTTACAGCGGCCCCTTGCATTTTCCCCTCATTTTCTGTAAAATTAAAAAAGGGATAATCTTTTCAGGTTATCCGGCCCCGTGTGGGGCTTTTTTGTTGCCTGCTTTTCCCCAAAGGCAGGAGATTCATTCAAACAAACGGGGTGTTTTTTATGGTAAAATCCTATGATGTGGTCATTATCGGTGCCGGCCCTGCCGGTATTTTCACGGCGCTGGAGCTGGCGGATACGGGGCTTTCCATCCTGATTCTGGAGAAGGGTCTGGATATTCGTGAGCGTATCGCCCTCAATAGGGACAGGACGGCGCCGGCTGCGAATCGGCGGGCGAATATTGTGTCCGGCTGGGGCGGTGCCGGTGCTTTTTCCGACGGCAAGCTGACTCTCACCACCGATTATGGCGGCAATCTGGATGATTATATGAATAAGGGCGAACTGGCGCGTCTCATTTCCTACGTGGATTCCGTGTACTGCCGCTTCGGCGGCGAGGGCCGGGAGGTGTACGGTGAAGAGCACAAGGATAAGATCCACGAGCTGAAGCGGAAGGCAGCGGCTGCGGACCTGGCCTTTATTCCTGCCCGCATCCGGCACCTTGGTACCGATGTGAACGGTGAAATCCTCACCCATATGCGGGACAGCTTCCCCTCCAATGTGACGGTGAAGGCCGAATGCCCGGTGGACCACATCCTGGTGAAGGACGGGAAGGTGGAAGGCGTTATGGCCGGCGGCGAGACCTATCTCTGCCAATACCTGGTGGCAGCACCGGGCAGGGACGGCGCTGAATGGTTCACGAAGGAAGCAAAGAGTCTGGGCCTCCACACCGCCTCCAATGCCGTGGATATCGGCGTTCGGGTGGAATCGCCGGCGGAAATCTATGAACCCATCACCGATATCTGCTATGAATCAAAGCTGGTCTATTTCTCCAAATCCTTTGACGACCGGGTGCGCACGTTCTGCATGAACCCCTACGGCTTTGTGGTGACGGAAAACAACAACGGCCTCATGACAGTGAACGGCCATTCCTATGCCCATAAGAAAAGCGGAAATACGAATTTCGCCATTCTCGTTTCCAAACAGTTCACCCAGCCCTTCCACGAACCCATTGAATACGGCAAGTACATCGCCTCCCTGGCCAATATGCTGGGCGGAGGCCCCATCGTGCAGCGGCTGGGAGACCTTCGGGACGGCCGCCGCTCCACGGAAGAGAGAATCCGCCGGGGCCTGGTGCACCCCACCATGCCCTCTGCCACACCGGGAGATTTATCTTTGGTCTTGCCATATCGCTTCTTAAAGGATATTATGGAGATGTTCGAAGCACTGGATAAAGTGGCGCCGGGAGCCAACTCACGGCACACCCTCCTTTACGGTGTGGAAGTGAAATTCTACTCCTCCCGCATCGAGCTTTCAAACCAGCTGGAAACGAAGATACCAAACTTCTTCGCTATTGGTGATGGTGCCGGCATCACCAGAGGCCTGGCACAGGCCTCCGCCGCCGGTGTAGTGGTGGGCCGCGAAATCTGCGCCCGCATTGGGAAACCGAAGGGAGAAATCTAACAAATGATACCAAGGTACACACGTCCGGTCATGGAAAAGATCTGGAACGAAAGAAATGAATGGCAGACCATGCTGAATGTGGAAATCGCAGCCTGCGAAGCAAATGCCGAACTGGGCCGCATTCCGAAGGAAGCAGTGGAAGTCATCAAAGCCAAGGCAGACTTTGACGTGGACCGCATCCATGAAATCGACCGCGAAATCAACCATGACATTATCGCCTTCCTCACCAACGTGGGAGAACACGTTGGCGACGAAGCCAAGTACATCCACATGGGCCTCACCTCCACCGACGTGAAGGACACCGGCCTCAACGTACAGCTCAAACAGGCCTCCGAAGTCTTAATCGACGACCTGGAAAAACTGGCGGAAGTGCTGAAAAGAAGGGCTGTAGAATTCAAACACACCCCCACCATCGGCAGAACCCACGGCGTCCATGCAGAACCCACCACCTTCGGCCTGAAGCTCCTCCTCTGGTACTCCGAAACCCTTAGAAACATTGACCGCATGAAACGGGCCGCTGAAGAAATGGCAGTGGGCAAACTCTCCGGCGCCGTAGGCACCTATGCGGACATCGACCCCTTCGTAGAAGAATACGTATGCAAAAAACTGGGACTGAAACCGGAAATCGTGGCTACCCAGGTAGTACAGCGCGACCACCACGCTGAGTACGTGGCTACCCTCGGCGTCATCGCCGGCGTCCTCTCCCAGATGGCCCTGGAAGTCCGCCACCTCCAGAGAACAGAAGTGAGAGAAGCGGAAGAATACTTCAGCCCGAAACAGAAAGGCTCCTCCGCCATGCCCCATAAGAGAAACCCCGTGAAATCCGAAAGAATCTGCGGCATGGCCCGCCTCATCCAGGGCTACAGCCTCCCGGCCTTCGAAGACATTCCTCTCTGGCACGAAAGAGATATTTCCCATTCCTCCGTGGAAAGAGTCATCCTCCCCGATGCCACCATCGCCCTGGACTACATCCTTGACCAGACCACCAGCCTCATCGACAAACTCCTGGTGTATCCGGAAAAGATGATGGCGGACCTCAACCTCACCGGCGGCCTCATCTACAGCCCCAGAGTCCTCCTGGCCCTCGTTGCCAAAGGCGCCTACAGAGACACCGCTTACCGCTGGGTACAGAGAAACGCCATGAAACGCTGGCTCCAGGGAGAAGACTTCTACGAAAACCTCTGCAAAGACGAAGACGTAAGAAAGTACCTCACCCCCGAAGAAATCAAAGCCTGCTTCGACTACAAACCCATGCTGAAGCACGTAGACGAAATCTTCGCCAGATTCGGCCTGTAATCTGTGAAATACAACAAAAAAATCCTCTCCGCAGTGGAGGGGATTTTTTGTGTTTATCAAGTTTCCTGTCGGTAGGAAACACCGATGTGTGTCACTCCAGTAGGAAACTTTATGCGAACAGTTTCCTGTCGGCATGAAGCACCAATGTGTGTCACTCCAGTAGGAAACTTTATGCGAACAGTTTCCTGTCGGCATGAAGCACCAATGTGTGTCACTCCAGTAGGAAACTTTATGCGAACAGTTTCCTGTCGGCATGAAACACCACTGTGTGTCACTCCAGTAGGAAACTTTATGCGAACAGTTTCCTGTCGGCATGAAACACCACTGTGTGTCACTCCAGTAGGAAACTTTATGCGAATAGTTTCCTGTCGTCATGAAACACCACTGTGTGTCAGCTCAATAGGAAACCATTTGCGAACAGTTTCCTGCCGGTAAGAAGCACCAATGGTAAAACCTGCCCCCTGTCATTTCGAGCGCAGCGAAGCGGAGTCGAGAAATCTCCTGTCAAATCGTTTCTTGTCGGCAAGAAGCACCAATGGTAAAACCTGCCCCTGTCATTTCGAGGGTGGGAAACCCTGAACTCTCTCTGCAATAGCATAAAACGCATGGAGACGGGAGATCTCTCGACTCAGAGTTTCAATAGTGCCGATGCCACTACTCCCATTTCGACACGCCGCCCCGCTCGAGATGACAGAGTGCCTTGTCCCTTTCATTGTCATTTCGAGGGTCGGAAGCGGAGCCGAGAAATCTCCGGTCGAATCGTTTCCTGCCGATAAGAAGCACCAATGTGCAGCACCACAATAGGAAACCCTTCGCCAACAGTTTCCTGCCGGTAAGAAACACAGTGGTATTCTCCCTCCCTGTCATTTCGAGCGCAGCGAAGCGGAGTCGAGAAATCTCCGGTCGAACAGTTTCCTGTCGGTATGAAGCACCAATGTCTGTCAATTCCATCGGAAGCACCAATGCGCAGCAACAAACCCATGCCTTTCAGGTATAAAAAGAAAGGTGAAAATATAGTATATTAATAGAGTATGAAAAATTAATGATATATATTTCTATTATAGAAAGGACGATATCATGAAAAAAGCATCCTTATCTCCGGAAGACCAGGTCCGGAGCATCCATTTCAAATATGAAATTCCCGAAGACCGGGTGCAGGCCGCACTGGACGGGGGCTTCCGCTTCGGCGACGTGGACCGGGCGGCCCTTCTTTCCTGCCTGTCCGATGCGTCCATGGAGGACATCCTGGCCATGCGGAAGGACGACCCCTGGGGCGTAATTGAAAGGAAACTGGGCCTCACGGCGGCGGTGTATGAAAAGGCCTACCTCCTTCACCGGGCAGAACGGCTGGAACGGTTCTACGGCATTGACGCAAAGAGGGCCCTTTCCCTTCTGGAAGAAGGCTACCCCAATCACTGGATCCGCCTGGCGTATCTGTTGGAACAGCACACCGGCAGGAAGACGGAAGATATCGTCCACAGCCGGAAGAAATCGGAAAAATGGAAACCCTGGGCGGAAAGAGAACTCCACGTAACGCCGGAAGACTTCACCGTCTGGATTGCAGAAACAAGGAATCCCTCCCTGGCGAGGAAGAAGTGAGCTGGTGAGATAGTGTGCTAGTGTACTAGTAGGCTGGTGAGCTAGTGTATTAGTGGGACAGTGGGACAGTTTGTCCGCTGTCGGCTTACAGCTGTCCGCCGGGGGTTGGGCTGTATTCCCGAAAGAGAAAAAAGGGGCGCCGCTGACGCGGCGGGTTGTGTAGAAGGGTTGTGTTCGCTGGCGCTCAGGGGGCGAAAGTTCGGCTGCCCGCTGTCCGCCGGGTGCTGGACTGTATTCCTGAAAGAGATAAAAGGGGCGCCGCTGACGCGGCGGGTTGTGTAGAAGGGTTGTGTTCGCTGGCGCTCAGGGGGCGAAAGTTCGGCTGTCCGCTGTCGGCTTACCGCTGTCCGTTGGGGCTGGGCTGTATTCCCGAAAGAGAAAAAGGGGCGCCGCTGACGCGGCGGGAAGCAGTGTGTATAGATACCGCAGATTTATCGTTCAGGAAAAGAAAAGACACAGAAAATGGAATCATCTCAAATTTGTCTTTTCCATTTTCTGTGGTATAATAGGCATAGAAAGAGACAGCTGGCATCCGTGGTAGGGAAACGGCTCTCTCATAATTTTTTGAATTTGAAAGGAGCCTTCCAAGCCATTGGATGGCTTTTTTCAATTGCTGCTTTTTAACAAGCGCAATAATGGCGACCACCAGGGCCGCGAAGTTAATCATGACCATAAAGGCCTGATATAAGTCTTGGCTCATAGTGAATCACCTCCTCTTACAGGAAGTAAGAGAAAGCCCTGCCAGCTGTCTCATGTAAATATTAAGGAAGCACTGATTCATTCGCAGAATCGAATTTCATATGTACTTTTATCCAATGCTGCATCATCAGTCTCCTTAAATAGCTGGCTATTCGCGTCGACTGATTCCTTGCATTGAATAAAAATACAAGAATGAAATCCGATAACGATTTAATCAGCGCTTCCTTAACATGTTTTTTAGAGATTTGGCAAATATTTCAAAAACAGGATAAGTGTACATACGATATATCCATATCCTTTATCATTACGCTCTTAGCGCGTTGACCCTTTTATACTGCGGCGACAGCCGCCACCGTCACCCTTTGAACCCTCTGAACCCTTTGAACCCTTTGAACCCGGGCCGCATTGAAGCGGCCTTTTATGCTGCGGCGGAGCCGCCACCATCCCCTCTGAACCCTTTGAACCCTTTGAACCCTCTGAACCCGGGCCGCTCTGAAGCGGCCCTATCGGACCCTTAGCGCCGGCAGGGTGCTTGGCAGCTCTATCCCCTTGTTTCCTGGCCTGTCAGAATTTCCACGCCCTTCTTTGTCTCAAGTCCTAAATCCGCCATTTTCCGTGCCACCGCTTCCGTAGGCACGGGGGCCATGGTTTTGAAGAGGCCCAGGGCATTGGCCAGCTGGAACAGTTTCACCGAAACCGTTTCCGCCGGCCTTTTGGCATGCTTTCGGATAAGGGAAGGGGGACGGAGGATGGAGAGCTGTGGAAATTGAAGAGCTTCCACATCCCTTTCGATGAGGCCTTTGAGCTTTAAGTAAAAAATGGAAGAAGACCGGTTGGCGCCTAAAGAGGACACCAGCACCACATGGGGCACCCCGTTTTCCCGGGCCGCTTTGGCAAAGGAGAGCTGGTAGTCATGGTCTATGCGGTACTGGGCTTCCTTGGACCCCGCCTGCTTCAGGGACGTGCCCAGGGCGGAAAAGAGGACGTCCCCTTTCACCAGATGGGCCCAGTCTGACGGGCGGTCGAAGTCAATGATGCAGGATTCGATTTTTTCACTTTTTATATCCAGAGGGCGGCGGGTGAAGGTGATGATTTTCTCATATTCCCTGCGGGAAAGGAGTTCTTCCACCAGGTCCTTTCCCACAGCGCCGGTGGCGCCGATAACGATGGCTTTCATGGGTCCTCCTTGAAATTATGAACGATGGGTATGAATCATTTCCTGCACAGCCCGGAAATCGGGGTCCCTGTCAAAATCATAGTCCGACTTTTCCCCCACCTTCCAGCGGATCCATACCGCGCCGTCGGCCATGATTTCAGATGAAAGGGCCTTGAAACGGACGGGCTGGTCTTTGGAAATCCCATCCTTTGCCATGAAAAGGGTCTGGGTATGGCAGCTGCCGTCGGCGGCAGGCGCTATGACCTGGCTCACTTCATCGGCCAGCCCTGCCTGGATGAAACTCCAGTTCAGCACACCGCCGCCGCCCAGAATCATGGTGTCCACATGGAGGATATTCTTGATTTTCCTGCAGGCCAGGGTAAGGTCCACCTGGTCTTTGCCGCAGATCAGGTAACTGATACCCTTCCGGCGGAGGAAATCTTTGTAACCGTTGGAGGCAGATTCCGTAAGAATTTCCACGATGTCCATGGAAACTCCGTTTTCCTCTGCCCGGTTCTCCTCCCAGGCCAGCTTCCCATGACCGTCCAGGGCGATGAGGTAAGGCCCTTTGGCACCGGTCAGGAAATCCCCCTCCGGCACAGGATCGGCACTTTCATGGATTTCCGGCTTTTTATACAGGGTCCTGTTGTCATCAATAGTGGTGCGTCCCATGATGATACCCTGGAAATTATATTTCCCCTGCACCGCATAAAAGGAATCCTCCGCCCCCTCCGGGCCGGGAAGCCACAGGTACTTCCCCATGATTTTGCCGTCCAGGCTCGTTTCCATATGACATATAATGTAAGGTCTTTCCATGATGGTCTCCTTCCTTCTGGGAAAACAGAACTTTTCCTTCATTATAGAGGGAAGAACAGGGGAAAAGCAATGGGGCTGTCCGCTGTCCACCGGGTGCTGGGCTGCATTCCCGAAAGAGAAAAAAGGGGCGCCGCTGACGCGGCGGGTTGTGTAGAAGGGTTGTGTTCGCTGGCGCTCAGGGGGCGAAAGTTCGGCTGTCCGCTGCCCGCCGGGGGCTGGACTGTATTCTTTATAAGAAAAGGGGCGTCCCGAGGGGGCGTCTCACTGTTTTGGGAAATATTTGCCAAAGCTTTAAAGAACATGATAATATTTACTTAAGACAGCTGGCATGGCTTTCTCTTACTTCCTGTAAGAGGAGGTGATTCACTATGAGCCAAGAATTGTATCAGGCCTTTATGGTCATCATTAAGGAAGCACTGATTAATTCATAGAGTCTACTTTTATAAGAATTTTTATGCACTGCTTCGTCATGGGACTCCTTAAATAGCTTGCTATTCGCGTCGTCCCATTCCTCGCATTGCATAAAAATTCTAGAATAAAAGCAGACAACGATTTAATCAGCGCTTCCTTAATTTTGCTGCTCTGGTGGTCGCCATCATTGCACTTTCTAAAAAGTAGCAATTGAAAAAAGCCATCCAATGGCTTGGAAGGCTCCTTTCAAATTAATTAAATGCTGAGAGAGCCGTTTTCCAGACCAAGGATGCCAGCTGTCTCTTTCTATGCCCATTATACCATAGAAAACGTGAAATACAATAGTATCGTTTTTTCAGGATAAGTGTACATACGATATATCCATGGCATTTATCATTACGCTCTCAGCGCGTTGAACCCTATATACTGCGGCGGAGCCGCCACCGTCACCCTTTGAACCCTTTGAACCCTTTGAACCTTTTGAACCTTCTGAACCCGGGCCGCTCCGCGGCCCTAAATCAGTGATACAATATATACAGAGAGCTTCCATGCTCACACTGTCAAAAGGAGGATGAGAGAAATGGAAATCAGAAAAATTACCATTGCCGGTGCCGGGACCATGGGGTATTCCATGGCGGAGATTTTTGCACGGAAGGGCTATGATGTGATTCTCTGGAACCACCGGGGTGCCACTTTGGAACGGGCGAAGACGAAGATTGCGCCGGACATGGTGGACCATATTTCCTACACCACGGATCCCGCTGCTTTTAAAGGGCGGGACCTCATTGTGGAAAACATTGTGGAAAATCTGGCGGTGAAGTCGGAATTCTATAAAACCTATTCTCCCATGGCAGACGAAGGGACCATCATCGCCACCAACACCTCCGGCCTTTCCATCAATGCACTGGCAAAGTCGGTGACAAAGCCGGAGCGGTTCCTGGGCATGCACTGGTTCAATCCGCCCACCCTGATTCCCTTGATTGAAATCATTAAGAATGACCGCACAAAGGATGAGGTGGCAAAAACCATTTACCACCTTGCCCTTGCCATCGGAAAGAAACCGGCCATTGTGGAAAAGGATGCTCCCGGCTTTGCGGCCAACCGCATCCAGCTGGCGGTGATCCGGGAGGCCCTTTCCATGGTGGAAAAGGGAATCATCAGCAAAGAAGGTATTGATTCGGTCATGAAATATGGCCTGGGCTTCCGCTGGGCCTGCCTGGGACCTTTGGAAACGGTGGACTTCGGCGGCCTCGACGTATTTGCCCACATCAGCGAATACCTCATGCCGGATTTGGAAGACAGCCATGAAGTGCCATCCCTTCTGGCGGAAAAGGTGAAGGAAGGGCACCTTGGCGTGAAAACGGGAGAAGGTTTCTACAAGTACGACGGCAATAGGGCGGCGGAAGCGACAAAGGAAAGGGACAGGAAACTGAAGGCAGTGTATGAGGCGCTGTATAAGTGAGCTGGTGAGCTAGTGGGCTGGTGTGCTAGTGTGATAGTTTGACAGCTGTTCACTTACCGCTATCCGCGTACTGCTGGGCGCTGGGCTGTCTTTTCGGAGGCAGGAGGAGTCAGGCGCCTGAGGGCGCCCGGGACTGGCTCTATCTTCCGGGTTAGGGAAGAGCTGATTCATTTGCTCCTCTAAGGAAGCGCTGATTAAATCGTTATCGGATTTCATTCTTGGATTTTTATCCAATGCA
>ERZ791911.669-NODE-669-length-21535-cov-6.243436_pt1 | contig 21535 bp, 16 predicted proteins | sample MGYA00510142_ERZ791911 | MGnify/ENA primary metagenome ERZ791911 (study PRJEB30046, sample SAMN00792056) | human gut metagenome | study: EMG produced TPA metagenomics assembly of the A metagenome-wide association study of gut microbiota in type 2... | reverse complement strand
CTGATTAATTCATAGAGTCTGCTTTTATAAGAATTTTTATGCACTGCTTCGTCATTGGACTCCTTAAATAGCCTAGGCGGCGCAGCTGCACCATCACCCTTTGAACCCTCACGCCGCAGGCCATCGTAAGAACCCTGCGCGCCGGAAGGGTGCATACTTTACATGGAAAAATGCTTTTTGGCAAATCCCATTTTCTGTACGATTTCCAAAGTTCCAAGGAAGGTGCCTTTTTTATCGCGAACGGCCATGTAGCGGACCAGTACCGGTTCCCCTTCCTTTTCCATCCACACGTCGAAGAGGTCCTGTTTTCCGCTGCGGAAGGAGTCGATGAGCTGGCGCACCATGGGCACCACCTTGGGCGGGTGGCAGGTGTAGACTTCTCTTCCCAGGGCGGTGGCGGGGCGGTTGAAGAGTTTGGGGGCGCCGTCGTCGTTCCAGTAGCGGTTGATGTCCCCCGCGTCTACGAAGGTGATTTCCAAAGGCAGGGTATTCAGGAGAGCTTCCAGTTCCTTCACTTTAAGCTCCCCTGTGGGAAGGTGGATAATGCCCTCTTCCATGGAAATTTCCTTACGGTCTTCCTGGAAGGCGTCCTGCCATTTGGGCTGGGGGTCTATGAGGCAGGGCTCATAGCGGTCAAAGTCCCGGGCAATGTTCTTCCATTCTTCTTCCGTGAAATTTTTGGCGCAGAGGGGGAAGAGAATGTTATTTTCCTTATAAATCATTTCCTCGGCTCTGGTGAGGGCGGAGGAAAGGCGGTCCTTCCACTGCGGCGTTTCGCGGATGGCGGCGCTTTTCTGGCCCTGCTTTTCCAGATTCCGCAGGCTGTCTCGGATTTCATCGTCCACGCTCCACATGACGTCGGAGGGGCCGGAGAAACCGTAGTTCAGCTTTAGAATGGGATAGAGCACATTCTTTTTATTGTAATGAAGGGAAATCCGGCGGAGCGCGGCCAGTCCTTCCAGCGGGTTGTCTCCCTTTTCAAGCGCTTCCCGCACCGTTTTCAGCTGCTTTCCGATGGCTTCATTTTCCAGGGAAAGGAGGGACAGCGGATGGCCCGGAATGGCTTTAAGCGCTTCGTAAAGGCCGTCGGCGCCGTCCTTCCGCTGCAGCATGGCAGCCGGCGAATGGCGGCCCAGGGATTCCTGCACCTTCGCTTCGGCGGCGGCAATTTTTTCCGCCCTGGTGGTGCCGTGGAAGAGGGCAGAGTGCACGTCGCAGAGCCGCTGCACGTCGCGGAGGGGCACGCCGCCCTTCAGGAGGGACTGTTCAGCCAGTGCGATTTCCCCGGGATCCACGTCCTTGAAATTCTTCACGAAATCCGCCCGCACGCTTTCCAGGTCTTCGCCCTTGGAAAGGCGGCTGATGTAGTCGGTGATTTTGGCGGTTCTTTCGCTGGCGGCGGGCTCTTCGGAAGGGGCCGGCGGTGTATCCGGCGTTCCGGCAAAGGAGCCGCCCAGGGTAAAGCCGTGGGCGGTGAGGGTGGAAATAATTTTCCCCATGTCAATGTGCATCATCATGGCGCCCTTGGGGATGGTCATGAAACGGCCCACCGTGTTGAGGGCCGTTTTTTCTGTAATGCGGGTAAAACCAAGCTCCTTCATAATGGGAACGAGCTCCGGATATTCCTTCACCAGGTCGTGTACGCTCTTTGTGAGGTAGAGTATTTTCTGGTCTGCCATATATATCTCCTTTTCTGTGTTTCATAGATGATTTTCAATGGATAAAACCATTGTACCATGAAGGAAAGGGGATGTCACTATGGCGATTACTTACATGCTCGTCCGTACCGCTTTCCGGCAGCGGGTGAAAATCTTTCCGAAGGCCCAGGCCGTGGCGGCGGTAAAGGCCATGCCCGGAGCCGCGGCAATCAGCATCAAAGTGAGCCCCTTGCCCAGGAGGAAGTACATGGCCAGCCGGGCCAGAGCGGTACCGACAGGGCCGGAGAAAATATAGAAAAATCGGTTTGACCCCGAAAGGAGCCAGAAAGCGCCGACTCCCAGGCGGAAGGACATCTGGATGGCCACATTCAGCAGATTGCAGGTGCCAAGGGAAAGGCCCATGAGGGACGCCAGAATGCCGGCGATAATGTATTTTTTGAATCCGAAAACGCCGCAGACAGCTACGGCAATGGGCGCAGACAGCTGGAACTCCGTGCCCGGCACAATGCCGGGAATGCGGAAGGTGCCGCTTACTGCAATCAGCACCGCCAGAAGGGCCGTCTCGCAGCAGTCCATGGCTGTAGTTCTTTCTTTGTTGACGGATAGGGTCTTTTCCATGATGGTCTCCTTTTTGGAACTTGAGGTTTGAGATTTGAGGGGACAGTAAGCTGCTGGAATGTGTTCCCGAAGGTGCCCGCGCCCTTGGCTCGGAGGGGCGACAGCCCTGCGCTGGCGCTTAGAATGCCAATACGGGTGGGAAGGCTAATCCCGTAACGCTGACTAGAAATTGCGGCGCCAGCCGCCACCACAACCCTCAGCGGCCAAAGGCCGCTGTCAAACTTTAGAACCCTAAGAACCTTCGGGGCCGCAGGCCCCGTTAACCCTCCCCTCTGAACCCTTTGAACCTTTTGAACCTTCTGAACCCGGGACTGCTTCAGCAGTCCCCTTTAAGACATTCCCTCATCACCTCCACCGCCCGGTCCAGTTCTTCCCTTGTATGGGCGGCGGTGACGGTGAGGCGGATGCGGCTGGTACCGGCAGGAACCGAGGGCGGACGGATGGCGGAGAGGAGGATGCCCCGTTCCCGGCAGCGGGCGGCGTATTCCATGGCCGCTTCTTCTCTTCCCATGACGATGGGGATGATGGAGGTGTCGCCGGGGAGGAAGGAAATGCCCGCTTTCCTGAGTTTCTCCTTCATGTATGCCGTGTTTTGGCGGAGAGCGCCCATGTATTTCTCCGGATTTTTTTCCAGAAGGCGGAGTGCCGCGAGGGCGGCGGCGCCGGTGGAGGCGGCAATGGAGGTGGAGAAGATGAAGGGACGGGAGCAGTTCCGGAGGTAGTCGGTGATATTTCTGTCGGCGGCGGCAAATCCCCCTTCGGCGCCCAGGGATTTGGACAGGGTGCCTACCTGGATGTCGATGCCCTCCATGTGGTAGTATTCCGCCGTGCCCCGGCCGGTTTCACCGATGACCCCGGTGGCGTGGGCGTCGTCCACGATGAGGCAGGCTTCGTATTTTTCCTTCAGCTTTACCAGGGATGGCAGGTCCGCCACGTCGCCGTCCATGCTGAACACGCCGTCGGTGACGATGAAGCGCTGCCCCGCCGTTTCCGTTTCTTGAAGGAGCTTTTCCAGGGCCCCCATGTCGGAGTGGGGATAGACCTTGACGGAAGCCCTGGAAATCCGGCAGCCGTCCACAATGCTGGCGTGGTTCAGGGCGTCGGAGAAAATCACGTCCCCCGGTCCCGCCAGGGCATAGAGGACGCCCAGGTTCGTCATGTAGCCCGTATTGAAAATGACGGCGTCCTCTTTATGTTTGAAATGGGCAATTTCCCTTTCCAAATTGGAAAGCTCAAACACCGCGCCGCTGGTGAGGCGCGCTCCGCCGGAGCCGGTGCCATAGGAAATGGCAAGCCCTGCGGCCTTTTCCACTTCCCTTTCATGGGTCATGCCCAGGTAATCGTTGGAGTTGAAGACGATGTACTCCTTCCCCTGCCGGTCCACCCCTTTGGAGGCGGTCACCATGCGGAGGTCCGAAACTTTGCGGAAACGGCCTTCCGTTCTGATTTCATCCAGCCTTTTAGAAATATCACTGATCTTCATGGGGCAGCCTCACAAGAACGGTCTGGTTCTGCATGTAATCATCGTAGGCATCCATATCGGTGCCCGGTTTCACGAAGAACACCCGGCCTCCCACGGGGTCACCCATGTCCTTCATCACCGTAATGCGGCCGTACCCGAATTTCCGGGAGCCCACGTAGCCGGTGACATAGTCCGGGTCGTCGGACCAGCAGAGCTCCGCCACTGTGCCGGGAGCATAGGCCACCTTCGACGCCAGCACCAGCGCTTCCCGGGGATGGTCGCCGCCAAGTCCCTTCTTCCCCATGATTTCATCGTACAGGGCGGTGTCCTCGCAGTCCATATTGCTGCAGCGCACGCCCCGTTCATGGCGGTCATCCAGCCGCTTCCCCGTGACAGCGTCCATGACGATGGCGCCCCGCATGCTGTCGGTAAGGGACTCCAGCTCGTGAAAGGCACTTTGGATGGCTGCCTGGCTTACGCCGATGCGGGCCAGTTCCTTTTTGGCCGTTTCCCGCCCCTCTTCCTTCGTGGACGTATTCATCTGGTAAATAGGAATCATGGGACAATAGGTAATGGACTGGGGCTTCACCTCTTCCACCTTCACCTGAATGAAATCGGCGGCGCCCCGCTCATGGGTCCTGGCCCGGCGCAGCATAGCAATCACGTCCGCCTCCACCTGGTCCTCCGACACAATCCGTTCCGCACCGGAAATATGACGGCCTCCCTCTCCATGATAACCGCCAAGACTAGAACGCATTTTCACACTGTACAGCAACGAAACCACTCCTTTTGTCAACTTATTATGGTTTTATTGTCAACCATAAAGGTGAAAAATAATCCGAAGTTATCGCACTTCGGCTATTGTTTTTTAGTGTAAAACTGTTAACTGTTATTTGTCAAGATGGAAATATTATTTAGTTTATAATATAAGAAAAGAGTTACTTTGGAGGATTGACTGTATTCCCATACGCAAGTGGATATAGGGGTAAAAGGTTCTTAAGATTGACGGGGCAAAAGCCCCGAGGGGGCTCAGGTTTGACGGCCCTTTGGGCCGAGGGTTGTGGATAGCCGCCTTTGGCGGCTATGATTATGAAATCAGCGTTACGTGCTTACCTTCCCGCCGGACGCGTCATCCTGAGCGCCAGCGAAGGATCTCGGTGAGCATCCCCAATGACTCAGCTGTCAATAAATACCAATCAGCGGGAAGGGGCCGCCTTCGGCGGCCACCCCCTATTCAGGGGGTGGAAAATTAGCCTCTCTACACTATCCTCCAGAATCATGTGGCGCACTCTCCAGCATCCATAGTGCCCCCGCTTTAGCGGGGTGGCAAGGGAACTGGATTCGTAGGGAGTCGACAGACGACTGAGAATCCAGTGACACGCTTCACACCGTGGCAAAGGTGGTGGCGCCAGCCACCAAAGGGGGGCGAGCACAGCGAGCCTGCCGCCTGTGGCGGCTTATATACTCATCGCCGCACAGCGGCGATACCACAACCCTCAGCCACGCAGTGGCTGTCAAACCTCCGAACCCTCGGGGCGAAAGCCCCGTCAATCTTTAGAACCTTCACGCTCAAAGGGGGTGCCCCTTGGGCGATACCGCCACCCTCTGAACCCTCTGAACCCTTTGAACCCTTTGAACCCTCTGAACCCGGGCCGCTCCGCGGCCCCATATTTCCCCGTACTCTCTCCTCTCCCAAGAACAGGGCGGAAATTTGAAAGAATTCTATTTTTTTGCTAAAATGGTACTATTATCAGTTAGAGAGGTGCGAAATGTTTTTACATGAAATTATAAAAGGAGCAGACCCTGCCCATGCGGTGTTTGAGGGAGAATCCAGGGTAACCTACGGAGAAATGGAAGAGGAGCTTCGCCGCTATCGGAACTGCCTGTATCATATGGGTGTAGGCAGGGGCGACCGGGTGGCCCTGTATTCCGCCAACCGGCCGGAATTTGTGTATGTCTATCTGGCTGTGGTGAGCCTGGGGGCCATCATTATTCCGGTGAACAATTCCCTGGTGGACCGGGAAGTGGACTACATTATCAAAGACGCCGGCGCCACGCTTCTGGTGACGGATACTGCTCTGGAAGTCTCCTGTCCTTCCATTGACATCCATGACCTGGATTTCAAGGCTTCCGAGGATACCTGCCCCGAAGCGCCCCGGTTTCCGGAAGATATTACGGAAGACGACGTATGCGCCCTGGTCTATACCTCCGGCACCACCGGCAGTCCGAAGGGTGCCATGCTGACCCATCGGAATCTGGTGGGCAATGTGGAGCAGTTCATTTCCCGCATTGTCTTCAAACCGGAAGACAAGGTGCTCTGCGTACTGCCCATGTTCCACTGCTACGGCCTGACCACCGTGGTGAATGCGGGCCTCTACGCCCATTCCACCATTGTCATCTTAAGGTCCAAGAGCCCCACGGAAATCATCAATACCATTGTGGAACATTCCGTCACCATTGCCATCATGGTGCCGCCTATGTACAACCTCCTGGCAAGGCGGGGCGATCCTTCGGTGATGAAAACGGTGCATACCTTCATTTCCGGCGGCGCCTCCATTCCCCAGCCCGTGGCCCAGGCCTTCTATTTCCGCTTCCGCCATCCCGTGCAGGAAGGCTACGGCCTTACCGAAGCATCGCCGGTGGTGTGCGTCCTTCCCAGCGCGAAACCGAAGTACCTCACCAGCGGCCCCGTGCTCCCCGGCGTGGAGGCTTACATCCGCACCGAAAGCGGCGGCCCCTATGAGCCCGGCACGGTGGGCGAACTCATGGTGCGGGGTTCCAATGTTATGAAGGGCTACTGGAATAAGCCGGAGGAAACGAAAAAGGTCCTCTCCGAAGACGGCTGGCTCCGCACCGGCGACCTGGCCTACATGGACGCCGATAAGTACATCTACATTGTGGACCGCATCAAGGATTTGATTATTGTGAACGGGGAAAATATTTACCCCGGCGAAGTGGAAGACTGCATTTACGAAGTGGAAGGCGTGGCGGAATGTGCTGTGGTGGGCCATCCGGACCCCCTCCGCGGCCAGGCGGTATGGGCCTACGTGGTCATGAAGGATGGCTATGAATTTGATGAAAATAAAATCAGGAAGCACATGTCCAAGAACATTGCCAGCTACAAAATTCCCCGCCGCTTCATCCCCATGGATGCCCTGCCGAAGAATGCCACAGGAAAGATCCTGAAACGGGCGCTTCGGGATAATTGAGATTTGATAGAGCACGCAAAAAGAGCAGCCCATTTGGCTGCTCTTTTTATGTGTGTCATTAACGGTGCTTACGGTATTCCTGATAGCAAGGGGGTTCAGAAGGTTCAAAGGGTTCAAAGGGTTCAGAGGGGAAGGTATCGCCGCTTCGCGGCGATGAATTTTATATGCCGCCGATAGGCGGCATATATACTCATTGCCGCGAAGCGGCGATACCACAACCCTCTGAACCCGCCCGCTGGAAGCGGGCAGAACCCTTTGAACCCTCTGAACCTGGGCCGCCGAAGGCGGCCCTTTATAATTCCGGCAGTTCCCTTCCTTCCAGCATTTTCTGTACCATGCGGATATGTTTATCCACGGTGGCCAGTTTCCAGCGGGTTTCCAGTTCTTCCTCTCTGGAAAGGCGGAGGACGCATTTGCCGCTGTCTCCGGTGTAGAAGCCGCGGATGGCGTCCAGGCGGACGTAGCCCAGGGTGGGCACCCGGTCGGCCATGCGGATCTGCACGAAGATGCTGCCGTCGTTCAGAAGGACTCCGGTGCCCCGTTTCCCGTCGAACAGTTTCCGACAGGCCCGGTTGTCGTTTCCCATGAAGGCGGCCAGGGTGTTCATATACCGCTCCACGCTGCAGAAGCGGCGGCAGCGCCTTCCGTCTTCGTAAACCACCATGCAGCCCCGGGCGGGGCCGTTCATGATGGGAATGAGTGCTGCAATCTGTGAAGGTTCCATTTCTTTCCTCCTCCAGGGAAGCGCTGATTAAATCGTTATCGGATTTCATTCTTGTATTTTTTTCAATACAAGGAATAAGTCGACGCGAATAGCGAGCTATTTAAAGAGACTTATGACGAAGGATTGAATAAAAATACTTATGAAATTCGACTCTGCGAATGAATCAGTGCTTCCCTATCATTCATTTCTGTTTATTTTCTGTTCCTGTTTGTATCGGGTAGGAAACGGCTGGACGTTTTCTGCATCTTCCCAATAAGAACGTTAGTTCTTTATAGATTATAATAGAACCGATGTTTGAAATCAAGCGGTGAAATCCATTTCTCCGTTTGTATGAGCATTTATCTGTAAAACGAATAAAGGCGGAGGAAATCGATGAAAAACAAATATACATAGTCATATTGCAATTTTTTGATTCTAGTGTATAATTTGGTTAAATCACTTTTCTGCAGGAATTCAGACAACGCAGAGGTGACGGAGAAATGTACGGGGCACCGTACCATACTGGTGGATGATGTACACTGAAAAATGAGAGCCCAAAGCTCTCTGCCGAAGGAGTAATACTATCAGGCGTTCAGAAGAACACGAAACTGTGTACGGACACATCTCTGGAGAGTCCCATTCAATTGGGAGCCGAAGGTGTAAAGGAATTTCACCCGTAGAAATTCCGAATCTCTCAGGCAAAAGGACAGGGCTGGCACATGGGTAACTCCCGTGTTTTCTGTTACGCCAGCATCAGTCTCTTTAGAGCCTGAGTGCGGCGATTTTTTGTTTATGACAACAATTACGGGAAACAAGGGGGACATGATTATGGACATGGCACAGATTAATCAACTTGTAGGTACCATTGACGGGTTCGTATGGGGGCCTGTCATGCTGATTCTGCTGGTAGGCACGGGCATTTACATGACCGTAAGCCTCCGCTTCCTTACCTGGCGGAACCTGCCCTATGCGCTGAAGAGCGTATTCGGCCATGATGCCCGCACCACCAGCCGCGGCAGCGGCGACGTATCGCCTTTCTCCGCCCTCATGACGGCCCTGGCTGCCACTATCGGCACCGGTAATATCGTCGGTGTGGCCACTGCCATGTTTGCCGGCGGCCCCGGCGCCCTGGTATGGATGTGGCTTTCCGCCTGCTTCGGACTGTCCACCAAGTTTTCCGAATGTATGCTGGGCTTCAAGTACCGCGAAGTGAATGCGAAGGGTGAAATGAAGGGCGGCCCCATGTTCACCATGAAGAACGGCTTCAAGAACCGGAGAGCCGGCCTCATCATGGGCACCCTCTTTGCTTTCTTCGCCGTCATTGCGTCCTTCGGCATCGGCAACATGACCCAGGCCAACTCCATCAGCACCGCTGTGGAAACGACCTTCGGCATTTCCACCACCATCGTCGGCGCCGTGCTCACGGTACTCACCCTGGCGGTCATCGTAGGCGGCATTACCTCTATTTCCAAGGTTTCCTCCGTGGTGGTTCCCGGCATGGCTGCCTTCTACATCCTGGCCGGCCTGCTGTGCATTGTTATTAATTATGAAAATATTCCTCACGGTTTGTACCTCATCCTCATGATGGCCTTCGACCCCTCCGCCGTGGAAGGCGGCGTGGTAGGCACCATCACCGTGTCCGTCATGAATGCAGTCCGCTTCGGCGTGGCCAGAGGCTGCTTCTCCAACGAAGCGGGCCTGGGCTCGGCTGCCATTTCCGCTGCCGCTTCCACCACCGACCGTCCTGCAAGACAGGGTTATATTTCCATGACCGGCACCTTCATTGATACCATCATCGTATGCTCCATCACCGGCCTCACCATCGCCTCCTCCGGCGTTCTCGGCACCCTGGGCGCCGACGGCAGGCCTTTGACCGGCGTGGCTCTCACCATGGCCGCCTTCTCCACCCACCTGGGCACGGCAGGCAGCTACATCGTCTCCATCGGCATCATCCTCTTCGCCTACTCCACCATCCTGGGCTGGGAATACAACGGCGAAAAAGCCTGGGAATACCTCTTCGGCACCCATAAATACAACATTATTTACCGTGTCGCTTTCTCCCTTGTGGTATTTGTAGGCGCCACCCAGACCCTGGACCTGGTATGGAACCTCTCCGACATCGCCAACGCCCTCATGGCCATCCCGAACCTCATCTCCATCCTGGTTCTCTCCCCTGTGATTAAGGAAGAAGTCTTCTCCTTCCAGGAAGTGATCCGCCAGGAAAAGGTGGCCAAAAAAGCACTGGCCCATGAAGCAGCCAATGAATCTGTGAAAATCTAGTATACCTCCGCATTGTGAAATCAAAAACCCCGGCCGAAAGGCCGGGGTTTTGTGATGGCGGTGCAGGAACTGCTGAACCCTCTTGCGCTTGGGAATTCAGCTTAACCATGCCTTCCCGCCGACCGGGATTCTTTAGTGGGCTAGTGAGCTGGTGAACTAGTGGACTAGTAAGTGTCACTATCTACATGTACCGAGATTCTTCGCCTGGGGGCAGAATGACCGGTGGGGCGGGAAGGTAAGCACGTAACGCTGATTTCATACTCATAGCCGCCACTACAACCCTCGGCCCGTAGGGCCGCCGCCCCTTCTATACGACCCGCCGCCGAAGGCGGCATATAAAACTTCATCGCCCGCAAGGGCGATACCACCACCCTCTGAACCCTTTGAACCTTCTGAACCCTCTGAACCCGGGCCGCCGGCGGCGGCCCCAATTAATAACTAAACCGTCCATATTCCATGAATTATAATTCAAATGGTATTATTTCCATATTTTATTGACTATTCAATTTCAATATATATAGAAATGTATAAAAGATTTCATAAATATATTGGTCCGCTGATATATATTTGCTATAATAGGGTAAATAATAAGTGCAAGTATATGAGGGAGGGCACGTTATGAACTTATCTGTACAAATTTTTATTTCCCTGGTCCTGTCCGTGGTGGTGGGCCTGGTGCTGGGGGACGGGGCGGCGGCTCCGGTGAAGACGTGGATTGCGCCTATCGGCACCATGTTTATCAACCTCATCAAAATGATGATTGTTCCGGTTGTTTTCTGTTCCCTGGTGGTGGGCATGACCTCCATGGGGGATATGAAGAAGCTGGGTCGTATCGGCGTGAAGACGCTCTGCATTTACATGATAACTACGGCCATTGCCATTGTCATCGGTTTTGCGGTGGCCGGCGTCATCCAGCCGGGCATCGGCATGGCTCTGCCTACGGATGCGGCGGCACCGAAGGTGAAGGAAGCGCCCACCATTATGCAGGTCTTCGTGAATATGATTCCTGCCAACCCCATTGCCTCCATGGCGAAGGCGGACATTCTGCCGGTTATCATTTTCGCCCTTTTCGTAGGGGCCGGCATTGTATCCGTAGGCGGCAAGCGGGCGGAAACGCTGATTACCTTCTTCGACGCCTCTGCGGAAGTGTGCTATAAGATTATCGGCATGATTATGAAGACCGCCCCCGTCGGCGTATTCTGCCTCCTCCTTCCGGTGGTGGTGCAGAACGGCCCGAAGGTGCTGCTGCCGCTTCTTTCCGTCATCATCTGTATGGCGGTGGGCAGCGTCATCCATGCGGTAGCCGTGTATTCTTCCATGACCACCATTGCCGCCCACATGAGTCCCCTGAAGTTCTTCCGGGGCATGTCGGAGGCCATGGCCATTGCCTTTACCACCTGCTCCTCCGCCGGCACCCTGCCTGTGAACATGCAGAACGTGCAGACGAAACTGGGTGTGAAGCGGGACATCGCTTCCTTCGTCCTGCCGCTGGGAGCTACCATTAACATGGACGGCACGGCGCTGTACATGGGCATCTGCTCCCTCTTCATTGCCAACGTATTCGGCATTCCCCTCACCATGGACCAGATGATGATGATCGTTTTGACCGGCACCCTGGCTTCCATCGGTACCGCCGGCGTGCCCGGTGCAGGGCTCATCATGCTGGCCATGGTGCTCCAGTCCGTGGGCCTTCCCATGGAAGGGCTGGCTCTGGTAGCCGGCATCGACAGGGTGCTGGATATGTTCCGTACCTGCCTCAACATTACCGGCGACGCCGCTGTGGCAGTGGTGGTGAATGCTACGGAAAAGGAATAATAAAGTCATAGAAACATATTGTTTATTTCTCCATGATAATTTATAATAGTGACAACTTCACAAGTGGATGATGCATGCGGAAAAAGACACTAAGGAAAACGCCGGTTTAATCGGCAGCGATTCCCCAGGGTCTGCCGAAGGAGTAACACTATCAGGCGTTCATTGAACACGAAACTGCATGCGGACAAACTCTGGAGAGCCCCGGGCATTCCCGGGCGCCGAAGGTGTACAGGCCGGATTTCCGGCTGTAATCTCTCAGGCAAAAGGACAGAGCCGGGTGGTGATTGAAACCAATGACCGCCGGCTCTGTTTTGTTTTACTGAGCCGGCGGTTTTATTGTGGAGAGGAAGAATGGAAGCTTTTTAAAAGGAAATGCGGGTAGTGAATCTATAGGATTCAGGGGAGGTTGTTTCTATGTTAGTAGATGTATTGAACCAAATCGACAGTATCGTGTGGGGGCCCTGGCTCCTCATCCTTCTGGTGGGCACCGGCGTATTCCTGTCCTGCCGGCTGGGATTCCTGCAGGTCATGAAGCTGCCGAGGGCGCTGAAACTCATTTTCTTCGCAAGAAACAAGGGTGACGGGGACATTGATTCCTTCAAGGCCCTCTGCACCGCCCTGGCAGCCACCGTGGGCACCGGCAACATCGTAGGCGTGGCTACCGCCATCAAACTCGGCGGCCCGGGGGCCCTCTTCTGGATGTGGCTGGCCGCCTTCTTCGGCATGGCCACCAAATTCTCCGAAGGCTGCCTGGCCGTGAAATTCCGGCAGGTGGACGACCAGGGAAATATTGCCGGCGGTCCTATGTACTACATTGAAATGGGACTTGGCAAGAAATGGAAACCCCTGGCTGTGGCCTTTGCCCTCTTCGGCATTATGACCGCCATGCTGGGCAGCGGCACCACCACCCAGATGAACGCCATCGTTTCCTCCGTGAACGCAGGATTCGGCGTTTCCACCTACATCACCTGCGCCATCGTCACCATCCTGGTAGCCATCATCACTTTCGGCGGCCTCCAGTCCATTTCCAAGACCGCCTCCAAAATCGTACCGGCCATGGCAGTCATCTACTTCATTGTCACCGTCATTTTCCTTATCATGAACGCCTCCGAAGTGCCCCATGCGGTAGGTGAAGTCATCAGCGGCGCCTTCAACGGCACCGCAGCCGCCGGCGGCTTCGCCGGCGCCGGCATTATGCTCACCATCCGGAGCGGCATCGCCAGAGGCCTCTACTCCAATGAATCCGGCCTGGGCAGCGCCCCCATCGTGGCCGCCGCCGCTAAAACCAAGTGGCCCGCAGAACAGGGACTCATCTCCATGACCGGCACCTTCATCGACACCATCATCATCTGCACATTAACCGGCCTCACCATCATCGTATCCGGCGTATGGACCGGCACCACCAACGGCGCCGAAATGACCCAGGCCGCCTTCGCCACCACCTACGGGAGCCTGGCCCCCTTCATCCTCACCATCTCCCTCACCCTCTTTGCCTTCACCACCATCATCGGCTGGAACTACTACGGCGAACGGTGCTGGGAATACCTCTTCGGCACAAAGACCATCAAACTCTACCGCATCGGCTACATCGCCATCCTGGCCTCCGCTGTGTTCCTCAAGCTCGAAGCTATCTGGTCCCTGGCGGACATCGTGAACGGCCTCATGGCCATCCCGAACCTCATCGCCCTTCTGGGCCTCTCCGGCGTCATCACGGCAGAAACTAAGAAATACTTCAACCACCTGGCCATCAGGGATGCCAAACTGAAAGCCTACAAAGCAAGAAGAATAGGAAAGAAATAAAAGAAACCGGGCTGAGGCCCGGTTTTTTATGTGGTGTCATTGGAGGATGGAAATTGTATTCCCGAAAGCGAGTGGGTTCAGAAGGTTCAAAGGGTTCAGAAGGTTCAGAGGGGAAGGTATCGCCGCGCTGCGGCGATGAGTTTTTATAATGCCGCGAAGCGGCCACCACCACCCTCAGCGCCAACGGCGCTGTCAAACTTAAGAACCCTCCGGCCGTAGGCCGGTCAATCTTTAGAACCCTTCTACATAACCCTTCTATACAACCCTCGGGGCCGAAAGGCCCCGTCCACCTTCCCCTCTGAACCCGGCCGCGCAGCGGCCGCCATTCTGCCCTTTCCTCACAAGTCTCCAAGTGTTATGCTATACATAAATCTACCAAATCAGGAGGCAGCTATGAATTACGCAGAAGACAAACCGTTTCGGAAATGGGTGCTGGCGGCTCTTTTGACGGGGGCGGCGGTGCTCCTTTCCCCGCTTTTTTCTTTTCCCCTGGGGGTGACCAGGGCTTTTCCGCTGCAGCACATGATTAATATTTTCCTGGCGGTGCTCTGCGGCAGCCGGTACAGCACGTCGGCAGCGTTCTGTACGTCGGCGATTCGGAATCTCCTGGGCACCGGAAGCCTTCTGGCCTTTCCGGGCTCCATGATCGGCGCCTTCCTGTCGGGGTTCCTCTACAGCCGTCTTCACACCCTGTGGGCGGCGGTGCTGGGAGAATTCATAGGCACTTCCATTATCGGCGGCCTGGTTTCCTATCCCATAGCAGCCCTCTTCATGGGTTCCTCCAAGGGCGCCCTCTTCTATGTGTCCCTCTTTTCCATTTCCTGCGGCGCCGGCTGTGTCATTGCTTACGTGGTTTTGAAGAGCGCCCGTATAATTCAAACAGAATTCATCAAAACGAGATAAAAAGTGGTTCCTGAATGAAATCGAAGCACCTTTGGAGCGGATTCAAAAAGGAAGAACATGGAAATTTTCTCAAAAGAGACCGCCACCGGTCTCTTTTTTTATGGCTGCTATATGCTTTTTAGTACGGAAAACAGGCTATCCTTGCCATTTTATCATCAGGTACTAATTCCTATTGACAGACTGATTCAATACGGGGTATAATGTTTTAGTTTCATAAGCTGAAAATCATTCAATTTCATACTATCGTTTTAAAAATAAAAATCCATTTGAGAATTTAAAGAGAGCTAACCAAAGCTCCGGGGAGAGAAAATGAAACACTGCCTTCTGAAAACCGCCATGGCCGCCCTGTTTGCGACCGCCGCTTTTACCGTTTCCGCCGCCAATCCTTTTGCCGATGTAGATACATCCTCCTGGGCCTACCAGGCCGTATCCCAGCTGTCCGACCAGGGCGTGGTGGACGGCTATCCCGACGGCACCTTCAAGGGAGACAAGAATGTGAGCCGCTACGAACTGGCCCAGATTATTGCCCGCCTCATGGCAAAGGAAGAAAGCCTCAATGACAGCCAGAAAGCCATGGTGCAGAAGCTGTCTGCTGAATACGCCGACGACCTTCAGAACCTGGGCGTCCGGGTGAAGGAACTGGAAAAGAAGACAGGAAACCTCTCCACCATTACGGAACTCCGGGTGCAGGACATTCCCCGCTATGACAATGTATATAAGGACAGCAAATCCAGCCACGACGAACTGAGCCTTCGGGTGCGCATCAATACCATGGCCAATGTGAATGACCGAAGCACCGTGTACAGCCAGCTGGAAACCACCATGAGCATGAACGGCTCCACCCCCTTCAATCCCAACCGTCAGGACTGGTCCAGCCGTGAAAGCAGCGACGCCGATAAAACAAGGACCGGCTACGGCGACGGCGACTTCCACATGAACCGCCTGTGGGCTACCTACCACTTCGGAAAGAAACAGGATACCTCGAAGCTCCCCTTCGGCCCCTCCAAGAACCTCATCGGCATCGGCCAGTTCCCCGTTAAAATGGGCGTCACCGGCTATACCTACGACGGCCAGTTCAAAGGCGCCTTCATCTCCTTCGGCGACTACCGCCAGGGCGGCCGCTTCACCATCGCCCACGGCCGCGCTACGGATATCAACTATAACTATACCCGCCCCATGATTCATGGCATGGACCTCAAAGGCTCCGGCAGCAATGCAGGTCTTGTTTCCGCTATCCTTTCCGCAGAAAATGGGAAAATCAACCAGGCCATCAATCAGGCTACCGGCGGCAATGCATATGCTAGAGAAGCAATGATTAATAAAATCGTAGATAGTGTGGAGAATATTAAGAAACAGCCTGCGGCTCAGCAGCCGGCAGCAATGCTTCAGTTAGCTAATAAGTTTGGTATTGATCCATCGGCAATCCCAAATTTTTCCGATAGCGGAATAGCCATCAATAACGATACTGCCGTATTTATGCAGAATGAAGACTGGGGCAGCGACCAGGATGTGCCGGTGACCTATGCTTCCTATATTTACAAGAAGCCCCAGCAGTGGGAATTCCATGTTTACGGCATGACCGCCAACGGTCCGGTAGGTAAGATCTGCAAAGCCTACGGCTTTGCCGGCGCCTACTACGTAACCCCCATGTGGCATGTGCAGGGCGAATTCGTCAAGAATATGCGCAAGCTCCCTCTGAATGAAGAACGGCCCTACAGCTTCAACTACGGCCTTCACTACGGCACCGCCGATGTGCTTCAGGGCGGCTCATTCGAAGTGGGCCTGGACTACGTATACAGCCAGGCGGGCAGCTACTTCGGCGGCTCCTCCGATGATATTGTGGACCAGTACATGGGTCACGTATACAGAAACTGGCATGGCATGAAGAACGTACCGGCCTACATTGCCGATGTGCTGGAAGATAAGGCAAACGGTACCTACTCTTCCAATAAGAACTACGGCGGTGCTAAATTCTTCCTGGCCAAAGCCTCCTTCGTTCCCATGAGAGGCCTCATCATTGATGCGGAATACGGCTTCAACGCCAAAGACATGGGCGGACGGAAAATGGACAACATGTTCATGCTGAAGGCTACAGCTTACATTAAATAATCGAATTGTGGCATGAAAAAACCGGATGAGAAATCATCCGGTTTTTTGTGTGGGGCGACATATTCTCGAAGGGACCTTCGGCCATTGGCTGCAGAGGGGCGAATGGGGTAGAAGTAAATTAGGGTATTCCCGAAAGCAGGAGGGGGCGCCCGCCTTTGGCGGGCAGGGGCGACAGCCCTGCGCTTTGGCGCGGGCTGAGGGTTGTGTAGAAGGGTTGTGAAGGCTATGGCTGCGAGGGACGGTGTTCCCGAACGCAAGGGGGTTCAAAAGGTTCAGGGCGCCATTGGGCCTGCGGCCCTTGGCACCCGGTTCGGCCCGGGAACGGCTTCGCCTCCCGGGCTGGTTCAGAGGAAGTTATATAGTATTGCTGTGTGCGTATTCCGTATGGAATAGGCAAGTCGGGCGAAGTTGGCCTCTAGCCTGCCCAATAAGAGGCCTTCCTTTTAATCGCCTGACCGATTGGCGAGGTACGGCGCTTCCTTTTTTATATTTGCGGCGCGAGCCGCCACCACACCCTTTGAACCCTCTGAACCCTTTGAACCTTCTGAACCCGGAGCCGCTTTGCGGCTCCTCCTTATTCCTCCGCTTTCCCGTCTTCCACGATTTCTGCGGCCTTTTCCCACAGGAGCCCCAGAAGGAGGCCGGCGGCGAAGAAGAGGGGCCAGGACATGTTGGAGGAAGACAGGGGGAGGGATTCCATGAATGCCTCCAGCCGGGGCATGGAGAGCCCCGCCGCTTTCAGGGCGTCATAGAGGGAAGGGAAGAAGGTGAAGGCAGTGGCCAGGATGTACACCTTCCGGCTGCCATGGAAGAAATCGTTCAGGAAGGTGAGGAGGATGAGGGAAATGGACAGGGGATAGAGGAAAAGAAGCACCGGAATGGCGCCTTTGATAATGGCGGACAGACCGAAGAGGGCGATGAAGAAGGAAAGGACGGTGAAGAAGGTGGCCCAGACCTTATGGGAGAAGCGGGGAAGAAGGGTGTGGAAATAGGCGGCGCAGGAAGCGATGAGGCCGATGGAGGTGGTGAGGCAGGCCAGGATGACGATGATACCCAGAAGGAGACTCCCCATATTTCCGAAATAGAAGGACGCGGCCCCCACCAGCACGGGAGCGCCGTTTTCCACGTGTCCCAGCACGGCGACGGAAGAGGCGCCCAGGGTGCAGAGGGCGGCGTAAATGAGGAACATGAAGAACGTGGAAATGAGACCGGACTTCAGCGCAGCCGCTGCGATTTCACGATTGGACGACAGACCGTAGAGGCGGATGGATTCCACCACAATGACGCCGAACACCAGGCCCGCCAGGCAGTCCATGGTATTGTAGCCCTCCAAGAGCGCCGAAGAAAAGGCCTTCACCGGCGTGTCGTAGGCAGGAGACGGCGCCATCCAGCTTCCCATGGGAAGGAAGAGGGACGCGGCGATGAGGATGAAGAGGAACGCCAGAAGAAGCGGCGTAATGCATTTGCCGATACGGGGCACCAGCTTGGAAGGGCTGATGGAAAGGTACCAGGAAAGAAGGAAGAAAAGAAATACGAAGCCGTAAAGACCCATGGTTCTCATATCCCCTGGAAGGAAATGGGAAATGGCGATTTCATAGGACACCGTGGCGGTACGGGGGATGGCAAAGAAGGGCCCGATGGTGAGGTACAGGGCGCAGCTGAAAAGAATGCCGTACACCGGGCTCACCCGTCCTGCCAGCTCCTGCAGGTTCTTCCCGGAAAAGCAGATGGCCAGCACTGAAGCAAAGGGCAGCCCCACGCCGGTAATCAGAAACCCCGCCGTGGCATACCAGGTATTCCAGCCCGAATTCTGTCCCATAAAAGCAGGAAATATCAGATTTCCCGCGCCAAAAAAGAGGGCAAACAGCATGAGCCCGATAGCAATGTATTCATTTGAAGTCTTTTTCATACAATTCCCATTTCTTTATTTAAATACGTCGAAACAATATAATGCTATTTTATCATAAATTCTAAGGGTTTGCATGATATAAATTGATATTATTAGTGGGCTGGTGGAATAGTGAGCTGGTGGAATAGTGGGGCGCAGAGCGCCTTCCCACCGGGTTCAGAGGATTCAGGGGGAAAGGTTGACGGGCCCTTTGGGCCCGAAGGTTCTTAAGGTGCTAAAGATTGACAGCCACTGCGTGTCTGAGGGTTGTGGTATCGCCCTACGGGCGATGAGTATATACGCCGCCTATCGGCGGCAGAGGAATAGCGTCACTTACCTTTTCGCCGAACACGGTCATTCTGAGCGAAGCGAAGAATCTCAGCACGTGGAGATAGTGATTCATTGGCCGATAAATACCTGTGAGCGGGGAAACCATACAACCGGGCTTCGCCCGATGGAAATGCACCCCTATTCCCCTGCGGGGACTTCTCCTAAAGGGAAGCGTGTCACTGGATTCTCAGTCGCCCTACGGCTCCCTGCGAATCCAGTTCCCTTGCCACCCCGGAGGGGGAAGTTTGCTCTTCGCTCAGCTTCTGAACTCATAAGCACCTCGATGCATAGCACCGCTAAGAGTTCCCCCTCCGGGGGAAAGGTGGTACCGAAGGTACCAAAAGGGGTGCATTTCCAACGCCCGCAGGGCGTTTTACTTGTTTTCCACGGGCGAAGCCCGGTTGTACGGTTTTCCATTCCGCGGAGCGGAATTATAAAACTCATCGCCCGAAGGGCGATACCTTCCCCTCTGAACCCTTTGAACCCTTTGAACCTTCTGAACCCTTTCTCCCTCCACAACCCTTCTGCACAACCCACGGCGAAGCCGTGCCCCTTCCTCGCCCATGGGAATATCGCCAAACACCGATAGTGACACTACTGCCATGAGGCTGTATAATAAAAAGAAAATCCGCCGCTTTGGCGGAGAGTGTACAGATGGAGGAACATATGGGTCTGAAAGAATACAAGCTGGCCTATGGCCATGGAACGCAGTCTGTCATGCTCCCGGAGGAGCATATTTCCGATGTGCTGGAAGGGGTGCCCACTCCCGCCTGTGACGTGAAGGAGGCCACCATCGAATGCATGCGCCATCCCATCGGCACAAAGCCCCTCAAGGAGCTGGTGAAGAAGGGGGACAAGGTGTGCCTGGTGGTGGCGGACATTACCCGTGCCTGGAACAGGGCTTCCGAATTCACGGTGCATGTGGTGAACGAGCTGAACCTGGCGGGGATTCCGGATGATGATATTTACATCGTCTTTGCCCAGGGCACCCACCGTCCCCATACGGACGAGGAAAATGTGACCTGCGTAGGGGAAGAAGTGGCACGGCGCATCAAAATGTACCAGCATATTTCCACGGACAAATCCATGCTCACCCACATGGGCGTCACCAAACTGGGCACCGACGTGTGGATCGATACCCGTGTGGCCAAGGCGGACAAGGTGATCCTCATCAATGCCATCTCCACCCACGACATGGCAGGCTTCGGCGGCGGCAGAAAGCTCATCCTCCCCGGCGTGGCAGGCTTTGAGACGGTGCAGCAGAACCACTGCCACGCCCTGGGACCCACTCTGGGAAGCGGCCTCAATCCGGACGCCAAACTTTTGAAAATCGAAGGCAATCCGGTGTCCGACGACATGCAGGAAGCCTGCGACATGGTGGGCCCCTGCTTCCTGGTGCACTCCATTATCAACGAAGAGGGTGAAATTTCCTCCATGGTAGGCGGCGACCCCTACAAGGCATGGCTGGAAGGGACGAAGGAAACCTACCGCATGCAGAAGGTGCCCATGAAACAGCAGGCCGACGTGACCATCGTTTCCGCCGGCGGCTACCCGAAGGACACGAACCTCTACCAGGGCACCAAGTGCTATACCACCGCTGAAATCGCCACGAAAAAAGGCGGCATCATCATTACCATGATTGAAGCGGAGGACATTATGGAACCGCCGGCCTACCTGGGCAGTTTCAAGTACAAGAACCTGGAGGACATGGAGAAGGGTCTTCGGGAATGCTTCACCATCCCCTTCTTTGTGGCCTTTGAAAACCTCATCACCGCCATGACCCACACGGTGTACATCGTTACCCGGCCGGAAAACTTCGACATCCTTCGGGAAAAGACCCACCAGATTCCCGTGGCCACCGTGGAAGAAGCCTGGGAGCTGGCGCAGAAACAGCTGGCAAAAGAAGGAAAGAGGGACTACTCCATCAACATCATCCCCCACGGCAGCGCCATTGTTCCCTTTTTAAAGAAATAAGGACATGATGAAATGAAGAAAGCCATCCTTGCCCTCACCGCCGCCCTGGCTCTGTCCTTCTCTTTCACTGCTGGAGCCGCCGATTTCATCCATTTGAACGATTCCTCCTACGAAACCATGTGGCAGAAGGGGAAAACCATCAAAAAGCACGGCTCCCTGGAAAATCCCATGCACTACGGCGTAGAAATGCGCCACGGCACCATTGGCTCCAACCAGGTGGTGCTGGTGACGCCCTACACCGCAGGACTTTACATTTCCTCCACCGAAACACTGCGGCTTCTGGACATCCCTTCGGACTTCAAAGGAGAGCTCCTCCAGAACCAGGACGTTCTCTTCATTGCGCCAGCCTACGTGCCGGTGCACCACCTTATCTCCTGGTCCACCGAAACCAAGGGCAGCGGCAGGGCGGAGCACCTGGCCCTGGTAAAGGACGGAAAATTCATTTTCCCAAGGTATACCATGAACCCCACGGTGGACAGTCTCCTTCCCCACAGCCACTTCGTCCGTTACTTCGGCTTTACCCGGAAGGAAATTCTGGACGTGCCCTACGAAGTAAGATACGTCAACGGCGAAGGGGACCTCATCTCCTTCAAAGTGGATAAGAAGGATCTGGAAGAACTGATTCGGGAAGAAAAGAATTTCAGGGCGTGAAATATGGCATAAAAAAACTGCGACAGAATCGCAGTTTTTTTGTGCTATTAACGGGGGAAGCTGTATTCCCGAAAGCAGGAGGGGGCGCCCGCCTTTGGCGGGCAGGGGCTCAGCCCTGCGCTTTCGCGCGGGCCG
>ERZ791911.667-NODE-667-length-21616-cov-4.453690_pt1 | contig 21616 bp, 14 predicted proteins | sample MGYA00510142_ERZ791911 | MGnify/ENA primary metagenome ERZ791911 (study PRJEB30046, sample SAMN00792056) | human gut metagenome | study: EMG produced TPA metagenomics assembly of the A metagenome-wide association study of gut microbiota in type 2... | reverse complement strand
GAACGCTTTTCTTTTTGCCCACTTTTCCTTTTTAGTAAAGAAAAAGTAGGATGCCTGCGTTTTAGCAAGCCTCCGAAAGAACACCGCGGAGCGGAACGCTTTTCTTTTTGTCTACTATTTCTTTTTAGTAAAGAAATCGGTATGGCGCGGAGCGGAGAACTTTTCTTTTTGCATACTTTTTCTTTTGAGTAAAGAAAAAGTATGGCGCGGAGCAGAACGCTTTTCTTTTTGCCCACTTTTCCTTTTTAGTAAAGAAAAAGTAGGATGCCTGCGTTTTAGCAAGCCTCCGAAAGAACACCGCGAAGCGGAAAACTTTTCTTTTTGTCTACTATTTCTTTTTAGTAAAGAAATCGGTATGGCGCGGAGTGGAGAACTTTTCTTTTTGCATACTTTTTCTTTTGAGTAAAGAAAAAGTAGGTTATTGGGCAGCAGCGCGGGCAAAGGCTTTCTTGCGGACGGCAAAGTAGCAGATGAGATGAACACCTGCGGTCAATACCCAGGAGATAGGGTAGGAGATGTACAGACAGTCCAGAGTGCGGTCCATCTGGAAGATGGTGAAAATCCAGATGACACGGAATGCGCACGCACCGGTCAGAGAAACCAGCATCGGCATAATGGAATATCCCATGCCGCGGATGGTGCCGACCATGACGTCCATCAAGCCGCAGAGGAAGTAGGTTGCACAGACGTATTTGAGTCGAATCAAGCCGTAGGAAACGACCTCCGGGCTGGAGGTGTAAATGCCCAGCAGCGGCTCGCCCAGCAGGTAAGCGCCGCCACCCATCACCAGACCGATGGCAGTGACCACCAGCAGACACTGGAAGAGAATCTTGTTGATACGGTCAAACTTTTTGGCGCCCATGTTCTGGCTGGTAAAGCTCAGGGAGGTCTGGTAAACAGCGTTCATCGAGTTGTAGACAAAGCCTTCGATGTTGCCCGCGGCGGTGTTGCCCGCCATGACCTGAGAGCCGAAGGAGTTGACAGAGGACTGAATCAGGACGTTGGAAATGCTGAAGATGGCTCCCTGTAAACCGGCAGGCAGACCGATGCGCAGCATCGATTTGAGCTGCTCGGGGTGGAACTTCAGATGCTTAAAGTCCAGATGGCAGGGACCGTCCATCTTCATCAGACACAGGATAATCAAAAATGCGGAAATTGCCTGGGAAATAATGGTCGCCAGTGCAACACCTGCCACACCCATGTGAAAGACGATGACAAAGAACAGGTTGAGGACGACGTTGACCACGCCCGATAGGGTCAAAAAGTAGAGCGGGCGCTTGGTGTCACCGATGGCACGCAGGATGGCAGCGCCGAAGTTGTACATCATAAAAGCGGGCATTCCTACAAAGTAGATGCGCATATACAGAGCCGACAGGTCGATGACATCTTCCGGGGTGCCCATCATTTCCAGCATCGGACGAGCCAGCAGGATGCCGACAAAAATCAAGATGATGCCGCCCCAGATGGCGGTCAATACCGAGGTGTGTACCGCGCCGTGGATGCCGTCATAGTCCTTGGCGCCATAGTTGCGCGCAACAACGACATTGGCTCCGACCGAAACGCCGATAAAAAGATTGATGATCAGGTTGATCAGCGCACTGGTTGAACCGACAGCAGCCAGCGCCTGGCTTCCGGTGAAACGACCGACAACGATGATGTCCGCAGCGTTGAAAAGCAGCTGCAAAATGCCGGAGATCATCAGCGGGATGGCAAAGACCAGAATCTTTCCGAGGATTGGTCCATTGCACATATCCAGTTCATACGATTTCTTCATTGCTCCCATCCTTTTCTAAAAAAATAAAGCGTTTGCTATCATACGCTTCAAGACAACTTTTATTATAGCAAGCTGAATGTAAAATGCAAGAGAAATCTGAACATTCACATGTATAAAAATCACATAAAATCACTGTGCTTTTTGCGCAAAATAAACCAAAGGGCAGAAAAAACAAAAATGGATGGAGCTGCATACAGCTCCATCCATAAAAGGAAAAGGCAAACTTATTTCATCAGAAGGTCGGCGCTGGAAATCAGGCGCTGCTCGATGGTTTCAACCTGTGCCTTGTCGTTGGTCACGATGGTCAGATAAACCTTGATTTTCGGCTCGGTGCCGGACGGACGAACAATCAGTTTCAGGTTGTTTTCCAGGTCATATTCCAGCACGTTGGAGGTCGGCAGCAGAATGTCGGTCTGTCCACCGCTGCGGAAATCTCTTCGTTTGGAAATCAGATAATCGGAGCAGCACAGAATCTTGTAGCCGCCAAAATCCTTCGGTGGATTTTCGCGCAGTTTTTTCATGATGCCGGTCATCTTGTCCATTCCTTCGGTGCCTTCAAAGGTGTATCCCTTGACCTTGGCAGCATAGACACCAAAGCGGGAGAAGATGTCGTTGAGCGCGTCGATCAGTGTCTTGCCCTGTTTTTTGTAGTACTCTGCCATTTCGCAGATGATCATAGCGCCGTTGACAGCGTCCTTGTCGCGGACATGACCGCCGGTCATATAGCCGTAGCTTTCCTCAAAGCCCAGCAGGAAGCGGTTTTCTTCGCCCTTCTGCTCCAGCAGGGTGATCTGCTCGCCGATGTATTTAAAGCCGGTGAGGACGTTGATTATCTGGATGCCGTAGCTTTTGGCAACCACGTCTGCCAACGGGGTGGACACGATGGATTTGACAGCGATTGGATTTTTAGGCATGGTTCCCTGTGCGATGCGCTGCTTTGCAATATAGTCGAGCATCAGCACGCCGACTTCGTTGCCGGTCGGCAGGATGTATTCGCCGTGGTGGTTGACGGCGATGCCAACGCGGTCAGCGTCCGGGTCGGTGGCAAGCACCAGGTCGCCGTCGATGCTCTTGCACAGCTGGATGCCCAGCTGCAAGGTGGATTTTTCCTCCGGGTTCGGGTATGGGCAGGTCGGGAAGTTGCCGTCCGGTCGCTCCTGCTCGCGCACGATCTCGATGTCCTCGATGCCGATTCTTCCCAGGATGCGGCGGACCAGCTTGTTGCCGGTGCCGTTGAGTGGGGTGTAGACCACCTTCAGGTGACTTGGCTGTACCGGTGCCTTGCTGACACGCAGTGCAAAGACGCGGTCGAGATACTGGTCGACCAGTTCGTCGGAGATATACTCAATCATGCCGCTGCGCAGACCCTGCTCCAGAGAAATCTTTTTGACCCCATCAAAGATGTCGGTCTTGCTGGCAAGTTCCAGCACCTTGGCAGCAGCCTGCGGGTTCAGCTGGCAGCCGTCGTCGCCGTATGCCTTGTAGCCGTTGTACTGGGCTGGGTTATGGCTGGCGGTGATAACGATGCCGGCGCTGCAATGCAGCTGACGAACGGCAAAGGACAAGGTAGGGGTCGGCATCAATTCCTTGAAGAGATAAGCCTTGACCCCGTTTGCAGCAAAGACGCGGGCGGTCACACGGGCAAACAGGTCGCTCTTGATGCGGCTGTCATAAGCGATGGCAACCGATGGATTTTCATATTTTTCGTTGATATAATCCGCCATGCCCTGGGTAGCCAGAGCAACGGTGTAGATGTTCATGCGGTTGGTGCCTACGCCAAGGATGCCGCGCAGACCGGCGGTGCCGAATTCCAGCATTTTTACAAAGCGTTCTTTAATCTCATAGTCGTTTCCTTCGATGTCGACCATTTCTGCAATCAGGTCCGGGTCCTCCAGCTGCTTTGATTTCCAGAGGTTGTATGTATCAAGATAGTTCATGCAAAATCATCCTTTCTGGCGGCGATTGACGCAGTTGGAACAACCGCCGTAAAACTATACAAAATCAATAGACTCTACTTTTATTCTATGCCTTTTTTGTTCAGAAGTCAACAAAATGCAGTCGAAAAAGACTCTTTTTCTGTTAAGATACGGTCAAACGGAACTAACAAAAGAAAAGATTTTGTCAAGAGCGAAACGGCAAAAAAGAAAAGCGATTGATTTTCCTACCGTTATTGTTTATAATAAAAGCAATGAAAAAAGCTTTTCCCATATCCCGGAGGAGGAATCGTTTTTTAAAATAAGGAGGATCTTTATTATGTTAGTTTCTGCAAAAGAAATGCTGGACAAAGCAAAAGCGGGTCACTACGCAGTGGGTCACTTCAACATCAACAACCTGGAGTGGACCAAAGCCATCCTGCTGACCGCTCAGGAAAATAATTCCCCTGTTATTCTGGGCGTTTCCGAGGGTGCAGGCAAGTACATGGGTGGCTACACCACCATCGTCGGCATGGTAAACGGCATGATCAAAGAGCTGGGCATCACCGTTCCGGTTGCTCTGCATCTGGACCACGGCAGCTATGAGGCAGCAAAAGAATGTATCGAGAAGGGCTTCTCCTCGGTTATGTTCGACGGCTCCAAATACAGCATCGAAGAGAACGTAGAAAAGACAAAGGAAATCGTTGCACTGGCTCACTCCAAAGGAATCTCGGTTGAGGCTGAGGTAGGCGCAATCGGCGGCGAGGAAGACGGCGTGCTGGGCGGCGGCGAGATTGCAGACCCGGATGAGTGCGCAAGCATCTGCGAGCTGGGCGTTGATATGCTGGCAGCAGGCATCGGCAATATCCACGGCGTATATCCAGAAAACTGGGCAGGTCTGCGTCTGGACGTCCTGGCTCAGATCCAGGAAAAGACCGGCACCATGCCTCTGGTTCTGCACGGCGGCACCGGCATTCCTGACGAGATGGTCAAGGATGCAATCTCCAAGGGCGTTTCCAAGATCAATGTAAACACCGAATGCCAGATCGTATTCACCGCAGCAGTCCGCAAATACTTTGAGGAAAACATGGACCAGCAGAAGAAGGGCTTCGACCCAAGAAAGGTCCTCAAACCGGGCTTTGAAGCAATCAAAGAAAAGGTAAAAGAGAAGATGGAGCTGTTCGGCTCGATCAACAAAGCATAAGCGGCAAAACATACCACCTAAGAGCGGGGAGATTTTCCCCGCTCTTTTCTATCACAGCACAAGGGAGGAAAGGAACTGTGGAATATCAAAACAAAACCATCACCTTAAAAGACGGCAGAACAGCGCTGCTGCGTGCCGTTTGCAAAGAGGATGCTATACCGATGATTGCATACATGAAAGCCTGCTATGAGCAGACACCTTACCTGATGCGCTACCCGGACGAATTTGCCGTCACAGCAGAGCAGGAGGCGACCTATCTGGAAAGGCAGCTTGTTTCTCCCGATGTGCTGATGCTCGTCTGCGAGGTGGAGGGAAAGTTGGCGGGAAATTGTCAGCTTGACTTAAACCGCTGGCGCAAGACCCGACACCGCGGGCAGGTCGCCATCGCCTTGCTGAAGGATTATTGGGGACTGGGCATCGGAACAGCGATGTTTGAAGAGATGATTGAAAAAGCAAGGCAGGAGAAGCTCGAACAGCTGGAGCTGGAGGTCATCGAAGGGAACCAGCGGGCGATTGGGCTCTACCACAAGATGGGTTTTGTGTGCACAGGCGAAAAGCCCAACGCCATCCGGCTGGAGGATGGAAGCTCCTTAAAAGAGCTGATGATGGTCAAGGTTTTATAAGCTGGCGCAAAAAGGTTTTGTCTGGATTGATTGTGGCAGACAAAACCTTTTTGATTTTCTTTTACAAAATGACGACAATATCCGAGCGGCTTTGGTTGATTCGTTTGAAAAATCCGTTTATAATAAAGAGAGCATCCTGAAAAACTGGACGGATAAGCTGGTCGACAGCAGCGCACACTAGAGAAGGAAATCGAATCTATGGAGGTGTGCGCATGAGCCACAATCACAAGAAAAACAATCGCAGGAAACCGGTCGGTGAAGAATTGCCGGTCGACCAGCCGCAGGAGCAGCCGGAGGATTTGGAGGAGCAAACCAGCCAAATCATCCAGTCCGGCTCGGTCACCATGACCGCAGCCAAGCACGTCATCCACTGTCTGACCATCGTCGGTCAGATCGAGGGTCACTATATCCTGCCGCCGCAGAACAAGACCACCAAGTATGAGCACGTCATTCCGCAGCTGGTCGCCATCGAACAGGACCCTTCCATCGAAGGGCTGATGATTATTCTCAACACCGTCGGTGGAGATGTCGAGGCGGGGCTTGCCATTGCCGAGCTGATTTCCGGCATGAAAAAGCCGACCGTGTCGCTGGTGCTGGGCGGCGGACATTCCATCGGTGTGCCGCTGGCGTGCAGCGCAAAGCAGTCCTTCATCGCGCCTTCCGCCACCATGACGGTGCATCCGGTGCGGATGAACGGTCTGGTGCTGGGCGTTCCGCAGACCCTTTCCTATTTTGACCGGATGCAGGAACGCATCGTGCGCTTTGTCACCGACAACTCTGGCATCTCCTCGAAGGATTTTCGTCGGCTGATGATGAACACCGGGGAGCTGGTGATGGACGTCGGCACCGTTTTGGATGGAGAAAAGGCGGTGCAGGCGGGACTGATCGACCATTTAGGAGGACTGAGCGAAGCCATCTCCTGCCTGTACCGGATGATTGAGAAAAAAGAAAAGGGAGCAAAATCTGCGGTCCGACCCAAAAAAGGAGGGCGCAGACGATGATCCTTCATTCGGTGACACCAATTTGGGCGATGCAGCAGATGATGGCAGAGCAGTCAGAGCAGCCGACCACTGTTTTGCTTTCGGAAACGGCAGCGCTGCAAGGCAGGATACAAAACGGACAGCTTTTGGTGGAACGCATCCTTTCCACCGACCCGCACGATTTTCTGCGGCAGGAGCTTTCCCCGGGAAAACAGGTGAAGCTGCCGCAAAAAAACAGATTTTTTTAGATTACTTTTTATGATAGAAACATGGACAACAGGGAGGCTTGGCAGACTATGGCAACCAAAAAAACATCCTCGCGCACCAAAAGCAAGAGCGCGGCTGCGACCGAACGGGAGCGCAAAAAACGCGAGCTGCACTCCAGACAGCAGTTTTGGGCAATCGTCGTTTTTGCAGTGGCAGTCTTTATTATGGCGACCACACTGGTGGAGGGACAGAACGTCTGGAACTGGATTCACAATTTCTTTCTGGGGATGTTTGGATGGAGCGCCTATCTGATTGCTCCCCTGCTGTTCTATGTTTCCATCATGACCGCGCTGGACAAGCCTATCGGTCTGGTCGGGCACAAGGTATGGCAGTCGATGCTGCTGATTTGCCTGCTCAGCGGAGCGACCCAGGTGTTCGGCTCGGGCATCCCAAACGGCAACCTGATTGAAAAGTTCCTCTCACTCTTTCAAAACGGCGTGGACGGACACGGAGGAGGAGCGGTTTCGGGGCTGTTCGGTCTGCCGCTGCTTTACTGGTTTGGTCCCACCGGAGCCAAGGTGACGATGGTCCTGCTGATTTTTGTGGTGCTGATGGTGCTGACCGGCGGGACACTGATCGGGCTGTATCAGTCGGCAAAAAAACCGATGCAGAAGATGGAGGAGGTCTATGTCGCCCATTCGGAGATCCGCAATCAGCAGCGGCAGCTTCGCCAGGAGCAGATGATGGAGGAAGGGCAGGCGCCGACCAAGCCTCGCTTTAACATCAATATCCCGTTAGGCTCAGGCAAGCGCGCCGAGCAGGAGGACGGGTTGCAAACCGACAGCTTTTTTAATGCCAAGCGCAAAAAAGAGGAGGAGCTGGAGCGGCTGCGCCAGGCACAGGAGGACACCGAAAAAGGCAGGGCAGCCATGAGGGAAAAGCTGGAGTTGGAACGCGCCGAACAAAAGCGGCAGGAACAGCAGCGCGCCGAGCAGATTGCTGCCGAGCGACGGGAGCTGGAGCAGTCGGTGGAAAGCGACAGCTTCTGGAATCCGCCGGAAGAACCGGTGGACGAGCAGGAATCACAGCTTTCCTCTCCGTATTTGGACGACCTGATCAATCGGGTCGCACCGGCAGCCGGCAGCGGTTATGCGCGGGAGGACCAGGCAGTGCTGCACACCCTGAAATCCAATATGCCAAACGCAGGGGTGCGACCGGTGGTGGATTCTGCCGATTGGGACCACCCGTCTCACCTGCATGAAGAAAGGATGGGCGACCCTTGTCAGACCGGATTTTCCTGGGAGCAGACAGAGCAACAGCCGCTTTTGGAGGAAGAGGACATCGCTGATGGATTTATCTCGATGCAAAACTTCCACTTTGGACAGCATGTGCAGGAAGAACCGACGGAATCGGAGATGGATGAGATTTTCCAGCCAGCCGCACCGCAGGAAACGCCAATCGCCGAAGAGGAAGAGCCGGTATTTTTCCAGCCGCAGGAAATGCCGATGGTCGAAGAGGAGGAGCCGGTACCGTTTCAACCGGACAACATCCATCTGGAGCCTGAGCCGCCGACCGGCAGCCGCAGGGAGCAGACGCATGAGATTATCCAGGTATCTGCCGACCGGATAGCGGCTCAGGGCATGGATTTGCAGGGCGCATCCCATTCGGTCGATGCACCGCAGCCGGAAGAGGAAGAGCCGGAGTACATCAAACCGCCGATTGAGATTTTAAATGAGATTGAAAAACCCAACGAGAGCAATTTGCAGGAAGAGCTGCGCACCAATGCTGAAAAGCTGGTGTCCACCCTGCAAAGCTTCGGCGTGCAGACCCGCATCATCGACATTGCACGCGGACCGGCGGTCACCCGCTATGAATTGCAGCCGTCGGCAGGGGTAAAAATCAGCAAGATTACCAACCTTGCCGATGACATCGCCCTCAACCTTGCCGCATCGGGAGTCCGCATTGAGGCGCCCATCCCGAACAAGCCTGCGGTGGGCATCGAGGTGCCCAACAAGGTGGTCAGCACCGTTTCCATCCGGGAGATCATCGACTCGCCGGAATTTCAGCAGGCAAAAAGTCCGCTGGCGGTGGCGCTGGGCAGAGATATTGCCGGAAAGGTCACCGTAGCGGATCTTGCCAAGATGCCGCACACCCTGATTGCAGGCTCGACCGGCTCCGGTAAATCGGTCTGCATCAATTCGCTGATTGTCAGTATGCTCTACCACTCCACTCCGCAGGAGGTAAAGCTGGTGCTCATCGACCCGAAGATGGTGGAGTTGGGCATCTACAACGGCATCCCACACCTGCTCATCCCGGTGGTCACCGACCCGAAAAAGGCAGCGGGCGCACTGTCGTGGGCGGTCAACGAGATGCTCAATCGCTATCAGTTGTTTAAGGATTACAGCGTGCGGGATATGACCGGCTTTAACCGCGCGGCAGAGAAGAACGGGCTTAAACCGATGCCGCAGATTGTCATCATCATCGACGAGCTTGCCGACCTGATGATGGCAGCGCCGGGCGAGGTGGAGGATTCCATCTGCCGTCTGGCACAGATGGCGCGTGCGGCAGGAATGCACCTGGTCATTGCTACCCAGCGTCCGTCGGTGGACGTCATCACCGGTGTCATCAAGGCGAACATCCCTTCCCGCATCGCCTTTGCGGTTTCCTCTCAGATCGACTCGCGCACCATCCTCGATTCCAGCGGTGCAGAAAAACTGCTGGGCAGAGGCGATATGCTCTTTTCTCCCATCGGTTCCTCCAAACCGACCCGCGTTCAGGGTTGCTTTGTGACCGACGGGGAGGTCGAGCGCATCATCGAATTTATCAAGCAGTCCGGTCAGAAGATGACCTATGACGAGCAGATTTTGCAGGAGATCGACCGCCATGCCGTTTCCGACAACAAGAAGAAGGGTGGCAAGGACGAGGGCGGCGGATTCTCGGACGAGGACGAGATGCTGCCCAGCGCGATTGAGATTGTGGTGGAAACCGGGCAGGCATCCACCTCCATGCTGCAAAGAAGGCTGAAGCTGGGCTATGCGCGTGCAGCCCGCCTGATGGATGCGATGGAGGAAAAAGGTATCATCGGTCCGTTTGAGGGCAGCAAGCCCAGACAGGTACTGATTACCAAAGAGCGGTGGATCGAAATGAAGATGGTCGCTGCGGCAAAAGCCGAGGATGACCGCAGAAATTATTGAGGTTGACAAAGCCCCTTTTTTCTAAATTTGAAAAAAGGGGCTTTGTGATTTTTTAATCAGAAAAATTTTAAGTTTTTCTCTCGACAAGCAAGGGTCGATTATGCTATATATTTATAGGCAGGACTGATCAGGGTCTTGCAAAAAGCTTTTTGGAGGAGGAATCGAGATGGAAAATGTGCAGAACAAAGAGAACCGGATCATCAACGGTGTGATTTGGAAACAGCTGCTGATTTTCTTTTTTCCGATTGTGCTGGGCACCTTTTTTCAGCAGATCTACAACACGGCAGACGCAGTTGTCGTAGGAAGATTTGTCGGTACCGAAGCATTGGCGGCGGTGGGCGGCTCCACCAGCCAGATCATCAACCTGATTGTCGGCTTTTTTGTCGGACTTTCTTCCGGTGCAACGGTGGTCATCTCCCAGTATTACGGCGCAAGGGAGAAGCAGGGATTGCAAAATGCACTGCATACCGCGTTTGCCTTTTCGGTGGTGGGCAGCGTGGTCATCTCTGTGATTGGAATTTGGCTGTCTCCGATGATGCTTCGTTGGATGAATACCACCGAAGAGGTCATCGCACCGTCTACCACCTACCTGCGCATCTATTTTGCCGGAATCATCTTTGTCTTCATTTATAATGTAGGTTCCAGCATCCTGCGTGCGGTCGGAGATTCCCGCCGTCCGCTGTACTATCTGATTGTCTGCTGCTTTATCAATATTCTGCTGGACGTAGTCCTGGTTGTCTTTTTCCATATGGGCGTAGCGGGTGCTGCCATTGCAACGGTGTTTGCCCAGGGAGTCAGTGCGGTGCTGGTGGTGCTGGCGCTGTGCCGCTCCAAGGATATTTTCCGGCTGGAACTCAAACAGGTTCGCTTTCACCGTGATGCGTTGGAGCTGCTGCTGAAAATTGGTCTGCCGGCAGGCTTGCAGTCGGTGATGTACAGTGCATCCAATATCATCATCCAGACCTCGCTCAACTCCTTCGGAACCAACACGATGGCGGCATGGACTGCCTATGGAAAGATCGACTCCTTCTTCTGGATGGTCATCAGCGCCTTTGGTATCTCCATCACCACCTTTGTAGGACAGAACTATGGCGCGCGCAAGTTTGGGCGGATGCGCAAAAGCGTGCGCATCTGTATCGGGATGGCAATGGGCGCTTCGGTCGTCATCAGCGCAGTCTTCCTGATTTTTGGAAAGTATGTCTACCAGATGTTCACCACCGATGCCACCGTCATCGAAATCGGAATGCACATGATGACCCTGATGGCACCGGCGTATGCGGTGTATGTCTTTATCGAAGTCTACTCGGGTGCGCTGCGCGGTACCGGCGACGTGCTGGTGCCGATGCTGATGACCTGCGGCGGTGTGTGCGTACTCAGAGTGCTGTGGGTTTGGTTCATCGTTCCGCTCAAGCCGGTCATCGACACCATCCTTTACAGCTATCCAATCTCATGGACGCTGACAGCGCTGCTGTTCATCTTCTATTATCGAAAAAAATGCCAGCAGTTCCCGGACAGCGACGAATAACACAAAAAAGGACAGGAGGTTCTGTGAGCAGTTCGCAGAGCCTCCTTTTGATTTAAAAGAGGAGAATGAACGTTATGTCAACAAAATTGGTTTTACTTGGAACAGGGACCCCAAACGCCTGCCCGAACGCCAGCGGACCTGCCTGCGCTGTGGTGGTGGACGACCGGGCTTACCTGGTGGATTTTGGACCGGGCGTGGTGCGGCAGGCATCCAAGGCGTACTATAAGGGCATCGACCCGCTGCGACCGGACCTGCTGACCACCGCCTTCTGCACCCACCTGCACACCGACCACACGGTGGGCTATGCCGACCTCATCTTCACGCCGTGGGTGCTGGAGCGCAGCAGTCCGCTCAAGGTGTTTGGTCCCAAGGGCTTGCAGCGTATGACCGACCACCTGTTGCAGGCGTATGCGGTGGACATCGACTTTCGTCTGCATGGCTTTGAGCGAGCCAACGAGGTGGGTTATCAGGTGCAGGTGCAGGAGATACAGGAAGGCATCATCTACCGGGATGAGCGGGTGCAGGTGGAGGCGTTTGCTGTCAGCCACGGCACACTGGAAAGTTATGGCTATCGTTTTGTCACACAGGATGGGGTCATCGTGGTCAGCGGGGACACCGCACCCCTGCCGGTGGTTGCCGAAAAAGCCAAGGGCTGCGACATTTTGCTGCACGAGGTCGAATATGCCGCAGGTATCCGATGCCGCGAGGAAAAATGGCAGAAGTACCACCGCGAGGTCCACACCCTCAGCACCGACCTTGCTGTCATTGCTGCACAGGCGCAGCCCAAGCTGCTGGTCACCACCCATCGCATCTACCACATGAATATCCAGGACAACACCCGGGACCTTCAGGCGCAGATGGATGTGCGGTGCGCAGCGATTTTGGAGGAAATCCGGCAGGCAGGCTATGACGGAAAGGTGGTCAACGGGCAGGATTTGGACGTCTTTCCAGTATAGTGAACAAAGTGACGAAAATAAGGAGATACCACAATAAAATTTTCTGCACAAAATTGTCACAAAATATGTCACAGGATATTGTAATTGCCAAAAGAGGATGCTATACTAAATGAGAAAAAAATAGGAATGTTCCTGTGAGGAGACGCAATCTTCCAAAGAGGAGAAAGTGGGAGAATAGCTTTGTAAAAACAAAAGGAGGAATCCCAACGATGAATGGATTAAAGAAAACACTGTCCATCATGCTGTGTGTGGCAATGATTGCAAGCGGCAGCTTCATGGCATTTGCGGAAGGGGAAAGCAATCCGCAGACTGTTACCGTTGTTGAAGGCGAAAATGCCGGTGAAAACGTTGGCGGCGAAGAAGGCGGCAACGAGGGCAACGAAGGCGAAAACGTCGACGAAAATAAAGAAGAAAACAAAGACGAGGACAAACAGCAGTCCGAGGCGCTTTTGGCAGCAATCGGCGCGCTAAACAATCTGCCGCTGTTTGACAGCCTGACCGAGGACACCGACGCAGACGCTCTGCTGGCACAGGTGCAGGCAGCCAGAGCAGCCTACGACGCGCTGACCGAAGAGGAAAAACTGCTGGTAGAAGAAGCAAAGCTCAACAACCTGCTGGATTTGGAATTCTTCTTTGAAAACCGTCCGTCCAACACCCCTGCGGATGCTCCGGTAAGCGAAGTGGTAGAGGCACTGGATTTGACCGAAGCGGCAGAAGCGGGAACACAGGAAAAGCCAACCGTTGTAAATAATGCAGACGAACTGAAAGCAGCTGTTGAAGCAGGCGGCTATATCAAACTGAATGCAAACATTACAGCAAGCATTGAAATTACAAACGAAGTTCATCTGGACCTCAATGGAAAGACCCTGACCAATGAAGCAGACAAACCTACCATTACAGTTGCAAATGGCGGTAGCCTGACTGTTGACGGAAGCGGTACAGTAGATAACGTTAGCCATGCAAAACCGGCAGTCCTCAACCAGCAGGGCGGCACAGTGGTTTTAAGTGGAGGAAGCTACACAAGAAGCAAAGAGGATAGCGAGAAAAACTCCTTCTATAATCTCCAGAACCTGGGTACTATGACCATCAATAGCGGAGTAAGCGTAACTGCCGACGGACACTACTCTAGCTTGGTTGCAAACGGCTGGTATAATGGTAGTCAGAACACAGCGAAACAAGAAGCTAACCTGACCATCACCGGCGGTAACTTCAGCGGCGGTTTGAACACCATTAAAAACGACGACTGGGGAGTATTGGAAATCTCCGGCGGTAATTTCAGCAATACAACACAGGCAACCGTTATGAACTGGAATAAAACTACCGTATCGGGTGGTACCTTTGAATCTAAAGCTGACGTTTTTGCGAACGGTTACATAAGCGCTGATAGCGACAAGGGAGAACTGACCATCACCGGCGGTACTTTTACCGCAGGAGAAGGTAAAAATGTTCTCATGTTCACTGGAAAAGCTAAAGAAGGTGGTACAGTCAACATCAGTGGTGCGACCATGACCGGCAACCTCAATTTGAGCAAAGCCGCTGATGTGACCATCTCCGGTACTACCATCACCGGCAGCATCAAAACAGCTGCGGGAGCAAATGTTGCAATCAAAGATAACTCTACCGTAACTGGCGAAGTGACTGGTGCTGGTAAAGTAACCGTTTCCACCGATAGCACTGTTGGCGACGGTCAGACCGAAACCCATCCATTCGTAACCAATGGTAACAAATACGCTACCCTTGCAGAAGCGATTGCAGCCGTTAAGGAAGGCGGCATCATTACACTGACATCCAATGTTGACAATGCAGAAGGTATTGCTGTAGACGAAGGGAAAAACTTTACAATCGACTTTGGTGGACATACCTATACTGTAAAAACCCCAGGTGCTGGCTCGCCGAATACAGAAACAAATGCTTTCCAGTTGTTGAAAGATTCTACCATTACTATGAAAAATGGAACTATTCGTATTTCTGCGGATAATAAGCAGAACGGCGATAAAAAGCCGATTATGAGAATTATCCAGAATTATGCAAATCTGACTCTGGAAAATATGACATTCTATGCTCAGAATCAAGCGGGTGGAGAAGACTATCCGCTGAGCTTCAACAATGGCAACATTGTTTTCAAGGGCAACACCAGCATCATTACAAGCAGTGATAGTAATATTGCGTTTGATGTTTGTAAATTTAGCAGTTACCCAAGTACAACCGTTACATTTGACGAAAGCTATACCGGAACCATCAATGGAAAAATTGTCTATGATGCACCAGATGCTAACACCCATAAGCTGATTATCAAAGGCAACGGTACTCTCGGCAAGATTGAAGCAAGCACCAGAGCTGAAACAGCAGCTAAGAACGAGGGTATTACTGTTTCCGGCAGCAGATTCACTGCACCGGTGAATAAAGACTACCTTGCTCCGGGCTACAACTTTGAACTGAAGAGCAATGACGGAACCTACAGCTACTACCCGACTCTGGATGCTGCAAAAGAAGCGGCAAAGGTTTATGGAGGTACCATTACCAATCTGAATGATAACACCACAACGGTTGTTCCACCAAGCCCGAACGCACCGGAAAAACCAAATGGCAGCACCGGCAGCAGCTCGACCGTTCAGCAGATGGAAGAGCGCGAAAAACCGGACCCGGCAGACAAGAAGGCTATGGAAGAGTACAACTTCTGGATGCAGGTGAAGTCTAAAATCCGCGCGACCGCAGAGGGCAAGACCCTGCGCATCACCGTTAAGGAAGGCATCGAGTATATGCCGGCAAGCGTGATGCAGACCCTGTACGAGTGCAAGGTTGGCATTACCCTGTACTGGGACGGCGTGACCATCGAGATTCCGGTCGGCAAAGCACAGCCAAAACAGGCTCTGCGCGTCTACTGGACCAAGACCAAACTGATGGATTTGTACAACGCATAAGTAAATAAAAAAAGGGAACCGAGCAATCGGTTCCCTTTTTGGTTTATTGGATAGATACGGAAAATTCCTCATACGAGTTTTTAATATACTCCATAAGGGCAGCAGAATCCCCATGGAATTTCTTTTCAACCAATCGAGAGCGTTCTTCGGACAATACCAGAGAATCAACGCATAATGCCTGATATTCTTCTAACGTTACTCCATAAACATCCGCCATTTCCTGTAAGTTTTCCATAGCCAGTTCGGCATATTTTTTCTCATCCTCAGAGCCGGTTTTGAAAGCTTCTTCCATCATGCAGTAGGTTTCCTCCTGTGCTTGGCGGATGCTTTCTATTTCGGATTTGTTTAATGCAAGTCCTTCCCTTTGGGCGAATTGGCGGATGATTTCGTTTGTGATTAAATCATCCAGTACCTGTGATGAATCAACGGCAGCTTTCGAATCGCTCTTTTGAAGGATATATTTTTGCGCGTCGACAGCCTGTGAAAGCTCCTGCCGGGAAATGGGAACGCTTCCGACAGATGCAACGATGTCTGTGGACGAGGTGCGAATAGAACAAGAGATCAGGCAGAGGGATAAGGCTAAAATCAAGCAGATTGCAAGAATTTGCGATTTCTTTTTCATAGCAGGACCTCTTGCTATTCCACCAGCAGGCGCTTTTCCAGCTCCAGGTCGGGTGTGACATAGGCGGTCTGATAGCTGACATAGATGACCATGCCGGGCTTTGCACCGCGCGGCTTTTTGACATTTTTAATAAGGGTGTAGTCGACCGGCACCTGTGCGGAGTCGGCGGCTTTGGAGTTGGCTGCTGCCAGAATGGCTGCCTGATGCAGGGTGCTGTCGGGAATCTCCCTGCCTTCGCTGAGCACCACCGTATGGGAGCCGGGGATGTTTTTGGTGTGGAACCACATATCCCGACCATGGGCTTCCTTGAGGGTGAGCTGGTCGTTTTGCAGGTTGTTGCGTCCGACCAGAATGGTGAAGCCGTCGTCGGAGAGGTAGCGCTTGGGTGCAAGGCGGGCTTTCTTGCCTTTTTTGGCAGAAGGTCCCTTGCGGCGCAGGTAACCCTGTTCCACCAGCTCGCTGCGGATGGCGGAAAGTTCGTCGTTGGTCTGGGCGCGGGTGAGCGCATCAAACACCGAGTCGATGTATTCGGCTTCCTGCTGACCTTCCTCAATCAGCTGGCGCAGCTTTTTCTCAGCGGTGTCTGCCTTGCGGTATTCGCCGTAGTATTTCTGCGCATTTTGGGACGGCGTTTTGCGCGGGTCCAGCGGGATGGTGATTTCGGCTTGCTGCTCGTCATAGAAGTTGACCACCGTCGCTGCGCGGTCGCCCTTTTGGATGGAGTAGAGGTTGGCGCTGATGAGGTCGCCGTACATCTTCCAGCGTTCACGGTCGGCGCAGTCCTCCAGCTCCTTGTGCTGCAACGCAAGCTTGCGGGCGATGCGGTCGGAGGTGTTCGCCAGAATTTTGAGCAGGTCGGCGCTGCGGTGGCGCATCCGCTGGATGCTGTCCCGCTGGGTGTAGAAGTCGTCGAGCAGCTGGCTGTAGGTCGAGTAGGTTCGGGTGAACATCATGCCGCCGTACTGGTGGATGTCCATGAAGGAAAAATCCACCGGCTTTTTGCGGGAGTCGATGACGCTGGTGGGGGTGCCGGTGTAATTTTTTGCCATCTCAATCACTCGCGCCAGAAAGAAGCGCAGGCGGTCGAAGTGGTCGGAGGTCATCTCGGAGATGACCCGGTCGTCGCCGGTAAAGACGTAGTTTGCAATCTCGCGGCAGACGATGGGGGACACGCCCTGCACCGCAGCCAGCAGCGCTTTGGAAAGCGGGGTGTCCTTGCCTTGGCGCAGCCGCTCTTCGACCTGCTGCGGGGTGCAGTCGATCAAATCCAGCTTGTCCTGCGCGGGCGGCAGGGTGTAGCGGACACCGGGTAAAATCGGGCGCACCGAGGACATGGTGTCGTCGATGCGTTTGATTGAGTCGATGACCCTGCCGTCCTCGCCGATGAGGATGATGTTGGAATGTCTGCCCATGATTTCGACCGCGACGGTCAGTTCAATCAGGTCACCCATCTCGTTGCGGGTTTCAAAAATCAGGTGCAGGATGCGGTCCAGCCCAATCTGCTCTAAGCGCAGCAGCTTGGCGCTGCCCAGATATTTGCGCATCAGCATACAGAACATCGGCGGAGCCTTCGGGTTTTCAAAGGATGCGCCGGTCAGGTGCAGCCGCGGGCTGTCCGCTCCGGCAGAAAGATACAGCTTGACGCTGCGCGCGCCGTCTGCGGTGGGCTGCGGCAGGCGCAGGATGAAGATCATCTCCTCGCGGGAGATTTGGTGTATTTTATCAATGCGCGCGCCGATCAGCACACCTTCCAGCTCGTGGCGGATCTGGCGCAGCAGGGTACCATCCAATGCCATGGAAATCCTCCTTTCAAAAGGGGCAGGTGAAAAAATTTTGTCTTAGCACAAATTTGATAAAGTTTCAGATGAAGTTATCGGTTACGATACAACATTATACCACAAAATGGGCAGGAAGGCGATAAAAGAATGAGGATTTGCAAAGAAATGAAAATTTGTAAAGTATTTCCTGCATTTTAGGCAAAGAAAACAGAAAAAATGCCCCGGCACCGGAAAAATAAGTCGCATTGACAAAGGGAAAACGCAGGTGTATAATAGAAACAAGAAATTTACAGGAAACGGAATCTGCACCTTGTGCGAAAAAAACTTTCATTCCTGCAAAAAGCGGAACCGCTCTTTTTATCTAAGACATCTTCTACAATCAACATAATCCTTCCAAAATATCTTTGCAGAAAGGGAATTTTTCTGCAAAGAACAAAACGCCCTCTGCCAATTTGGCAGAGGGCGTTTTGTTTATTTGGTCAGGGTGCCGTTGGGAGTTTGCACCAGCAGCAACAGCTGCTCCTCGGCGCCGGTGGCGGTGTTGATATAGCACAGCACCCGGTCGCCGGTGGAGGAGGTGCAGAAAAATTCGTACACCGCCGCTTCGTTTTTGCCGGAGGTGGGGATGAGGGCAGGGCGCACGCTGTCCACCGTCAGCAGAGGACTGAGCATTTGCTGCGCCTGCTCGGGCGAAAGCTGTGGGGAAGGCAGCTGCCGCTGGTGGTGGTTGACCAGATAGCCGCGGGCATCCAGACCGAGGATGCTGCCGTCCTGCAAAGAAATCTCCACTTTGATGAGGTCGGTGTAGCAGATGGTCTGGGTGGCAGGGTCGAGGTAGGCAAAGTTGAGGGTCATCACCCCGTCGGTGGTTTCATAGTAGGTGTCCTTCATCGAGGAGTAGCCCTGCGCCTGCAAAAACTGCTGGGCTTTGTCCACCGCCTGCTGGTAGGAAAGGCGGGCGGTCAGCGCCTCGGGCTTGGCTGTGACCAGATAGCACAGAAAGCCGCCCTGACGGGTGATGGCAACCGAGTTGTTTTTGCCGTCGTGCAGCACATAGCAGGGTAGGACAGAATCCTCCCGGCGCAGCTGCGGCAGAGGGCGGTCGGTCACACGGGCGGCGATGGCTTTTGCCTGCTCGGGTGTGATGGCGGGTTTGTCCCGGGTCATCTGCGGCGTTTTTTCCAGCAGGTGGTCGGAGAAGGGTCCGTCGTAGATGAGGGTGGGATAGCCGGTGAAGCTGTCCTCCAGCTGGCGCAGGCGGTCGTCGCCGTCGGCGTGGACGGCAAAGGCAGAAGCGTCTTTGTCGGACGCTTGCAGCTGCTCGATGGTCAGGCTGCCGTTTTGCAGCGAGCAGGCAAGGTCGTCCAGCTGGACGCTCAGGCGGTCGGCATATTCACGCAGGGAGGCAAAGCTGCTGCGCTCCTCCTCGGTGAGCGGCGAGCCATTGGCAGTCTTGCGGGAGAGGTACATGGCATAGTCGCCCGCCTGGGATAAAAATTTGTTGGTGGCAGACAGGGTGGACTCCAGCGGCAGGGCGGACAGGGAGGATTTGGCAGCGGCGGACTCCTTCCACAGGCGGGCGCAAATCTGCGAAAGCTGCGGGCTGCTGCCGGTGTACATCCCTTTGACCAGGTCGTCGGAGAGGTTTGCCAGATTGTCGGCGGCAGAATCGGCGGCGCGGCAGTAGGTGTTCTGCAAAGCGGTGCGATAGGCGCGCGCACTCAGGTGGCTGTATGCTGCCCAGACGCCAAGGATGATGGAAAGGGCAAGCATCAGCGTGACGAGAATTTTGTAGTAAAGTGGGCTGACCGGGGTATCTTTTTGATTCATAGGAGCTTTCCTGCCTTTCAAAGTAACGTTTCCTCATCAGTGTGAACAGAAATACAGCGGAATATACAGGAAATCCGCCGAAAAATCGAAAGAAAGTGAAAAGCGGTTGACAAACATTCTCCAGTCATTTATAATAAAATTGTACATTTTATGCGTGCGTTTTTAGTGATATTGAACATAATCCCGTTAAACTGAACAATATTAGACAAAACGGAGGATAAATGTTTATGAACGGAAATTTATATGAAGAACGAGGCGAGGACAGACGCATCCGCAAAAGCAAAAAAGCGTTGCAGGAGGCGCTGATTCGACTGTTGAGCAAAAAGAGCATCGGGGAAATCACCATCAAAGAGCTGACCGACGAGGCGGACGTACACCGCGGCACCTTTTACCACCACTATGCGGACGCGATGGATTTGAAGGTGCAGACCGAGCGGGAGATTGCCGAGCAGCTGACCGAAATCTTGAGCAGCGTGCCGCAAAGCAGACTGGAGCAAGGACCTTACCCGCTGCTGGTTCGGGTGCTGGAATATCTGGAGGACAACCGCGAGATTGCCAAGATGCTGGCAAGCGAGCACGGTGCACCGTGGCTGATGGAAGAGTTGTGTGCAGGCATCAGCGAGCGGTGTTTGGGAGCGCAGCTGTTTGGAGAGCAGCTTAAGTACGGCAGCCGGTTTTGTGCAGCGGGACTGCGGGAGATGCTGGTCAGCTGGATTGAGGACGGAATGCGGATGGCGCCCGGCGAGATGGCACGCATCATGGAGCGGATGATGGGCAGCCAAAGCCCGACCGCGATGAGCCGATAAGATTTCATACAATAGAGTGACAGCAGTGGGGAAGCAGACGAAAAAAACGGTCTGCGTTTATTTTTACTCTAAAATGTATAATTATTCTTTTTAGAGTGTATTTTATTCATATAGAGATAGCGGAAAAAGAACAATAAAAGACAAAAAAGGAAGAAAATGTATATTAGTAAAACGGGAAATATAAAAACGCACGCAAGAAAATACAAAAAGAGCGACTTGTAACCAAAATGCAATATTTACCTGCAAAAATCCCGAGTGATAGGGGAAAAAGAGCCGTTTTTTTAATCAAAATGTAAAAAATATTGAGAAGTGCGACAAAAATCCGGTGATGTGTTGACTAAACTGTATTGCAGCCTTTACCGATTTGAGATAGAATAATAGCAGACGAAAGCGGGTGTGTGGAGCACCCGCGGACGTCGAAAAACACAAGGGTTGAATTTGAATAAATATTCAACCTAATTTTATTTTAGGAGGAAGAAAGACTATGAAAAAAGTACTTTCCGTAGCACTGGCTTCTGCTATGGTACTTGGCATGGGCGCTAACGCTTTTGCTATTTCCTACAACAGCGGATCCAATGACAAGGCTGATTGGCCGGACAACTTCAAATTTGATGGTGAACTGTTTGTAACCAACAAAGACGGCGACATCGTTGAGGAAGCTTCCACCGAGCTGAACGACAACGAGAACGTTAACTTCGAACCAGGCGACGTTATCTGGATGCCTCTGTACGCTGACGATCAGAAAAAATATGATGCAGAGTACAACGAAGGTAAAGATGATGTTGACGCTGTTTCCGCAGTAAAAGTTAAAGTTGACATCGATGTTGAGCTGCAGAATGGTAACACCAAACTGTACGCTTACGAGAAAGACGGCAAATTCTATACTGGTCAGGACGCTGAGTATGATCTCCCAGACGATTGCTACCTCTCCACTGAGAAGGCTGGTAAATCTGACAAGGGCGAACAGCTCTACTATCTGGCAAAAGTAACCATCGGTGAAGCAAAACTGCCAGATTCTTATTCTGACAGAGACATCAAGAAAGATAGCGAAAGATACTACATTGATACCACCCGCTACAAAACTGAAGAAGCATTCAAAAAAGCTCTGGCTAAAGCTGGCACAGCAGAGGATGCTTACATCACCGTTGACCTCACCAAAGTAGAGGGCAAAGATGAGTCCGTTGGCAAACCAGTAGTTGAAGAAGAAGTTGCATACGGTCACTACACTGGCAACATCGACAAGAACTGGTCCATCAACCTGATCGAAGCTTCCACCGGCGTTG
>ERZ791911.645-NODE-645-length-21995-cov-20.546490_pt1 | contig 21995 bp, 15 predicted proteins | sample MGYA00510142_ERZ791911 | MGnify/ENA primary metagenome ERZ791911 (study PRJEB30046, sample SAMN00792056) | human gut metagenome | study: EMG produced TPA metagenomics assembly of the A metagenome-wide association study of gut microbiota in type 2... | reverse complement strand
TGGGGTAGCCGCGAGCTTGCTCGCAAGGCTACCCCATAACGACAGCACCACAGCGCCCATGAAGGCGCGGAAGCCTGTCCCGGCCTATTTTCCTTAAAATCTTTTCTTCGTGCCTTTCGTGTCCTTCGTGGATAAAAAACACATGGTTCTCTTCGTGCCTTTTCGTGTCCTTCGTGGATAGCAGGCATACCATTAGCACCTACCACCTCATTAACACCTAACACCTACCACCTACCACCTCATTACTACATCGTCTTTTTTCCTAATGCACCATAGACGATGCGGGCGATCAGCGGGCGCGACGTCTCCTCGTTCAAGCCATGACCCAGACGACCATAGATGAACGGCACCTCCAGACCCTTGATACAATAGTGCGTGATGTCGGCAACCATGTCAACATTCTCGATATCAAACTCACCGTCGGCCTTGCCCTCGGCATAGACTTTGCGGAAGAGCTCCATCTCGTCCTCGTCGAAGTTCTTACGCACCTTCTCCACCGTCCAGATATTCCGGAAGAACTCAGCGCGCAGGTTACCGTTGCGCACCACCGTCTCCTTGATGGAGATAAGGTGGGTATAGATGAGTTCGATGATCTTGTCCTGGGGCGGGATACGCTTCGAGGCCACCTCGTCGAGCTTCTCCGACAGCCGCTCCAGCTCCGACTCTATGACGGCATAGTAGATATCCTCCTTACGGCTGAAGTAGGTGTAGAGGGTACGGCGACCCTTACCCGACGCCACGGCGATGTCGTTCATCGTCGTACCATTGAGGCCGTTCTTAGCAAAGAGCTGACGGGCCACATCAACGAGTTTCTGTCTTGTCTTTGATACTGACATGCTGGCTGTGTTTCCTGTGTAAGTCATTTTTGCTGCACAGATGTTATATATGTGCAAATTTATCCAATTTATACGACAGTGACAAGGAATTGCCGTGAAATAAGCATAAAACGGCTGAAAAAATCCACCCGCAAGCAGAAAAAGAAGAAAAATAGGCATAAAAAGAAAAATAATCGCAGAAATATTTGGTCATTCCGTTTTTTCGTCGTAACTTTGCAGACGCAAATCAGAAATGAGGAGCAAACAATATTGGTAACATCGCGGAGTGGAGCAGTTGGTAGCTCGCCAGGCTCATAACCTGGAGGTCGCACGTTCGAGTCCTGCCTCCGCAACTATAACGTCCGAAGTCGTTGACATCAACACTTCGGACGTTTTTTTGTGGCAGATGCGGGGGTGATGGTTTTGGTAAAAAGAATATTTGTCCTGCTGTCCACGAAGGACACGAAAAGGCACGAAGAGAAGATTTTAAGGAAAATAGGCCGGGACAGACTTCCGCGCCTTTATGGGCGCTGTGGTGCTGTCGTTATGGGGTAGCCTTGCGAGCAAGCTCGCGGCGACCCCATAACGACAGCACCACCCCCTACGGGGGCCAAGTCTGTCCCTGCCGAAAATTGCTTCGCATAAAATTGCCCTCCGGGCATAAAATAGAGCATACCACCAATTCGTCCACAATCTGATCTGCCTACCATCGGTTTAATGCGTCCACAATCCCATCGTTGGCTTAATTCGTCCACAACCCTTCCGCCGGTTCAGAATGCATGCTTAGAAACTATCTGGTCCGCCATTATCGGTTGCTCCATTTTATGCGAAGCAATTTTACGCGAAGGGATTTTCGGCATGGGCAGGCTTCACCCCCTGCAAGGGGTGGTGGTGAAGTGCGGGGCAGGCGGCGAGCTTGCTCGCAAAGACTGCCCCGGCACTTCAACACCACAGCTCCCACAAGGAGCGGAAGACTGTCCATGACAATTTTCTTTTAACTCTTCCCCAAGCCAATACAGAATTTTTGAAAGTCGACACGAGTTCTTGTGACGGTCGTCGTAAGATCGTGTGACGGTCGTCACAAGATCGTGCGACGGTCGTCGTAAGATCGTGCGACGGTCGTCACAAGATGTCGATGAAAATTTTGGATGTGGTCAGAGACGCTTGTTAGAACCCCACAGGAAGTCGTAAAGCTCATTCTTCATCTTCCTAAAGCTCTGTTTCTCCTCTTCAACAAACCGTTTGTTCGCTTGACGTATCCTGTCCTTTTCATACTGGCTCATACCACGACGACGGCCGCTCTTGCGTGTGGCAAGATAGACGATCAACCAAGCGACCATTAAAGCGAGAAAGCCTTCCATACCATATCTGATTTTTCCGCCACAAATATACGAAAAATCCTTGAATCACGCAAATAAAAAGGCTCTTCTATATAGTAGAAAAATCTTGTTGTGATGCTTGTACTAATAGATTTGGGTTAAAGAAGCGATTGATTTCAACCAAAACCAGGAAAACAGCTTTGTGTCAGCGCCAAGGGCTTAGGCCCATTGCCATTTGCGGGTTGAGGGGCTTTTGAGAGGCGTTGCCTCTCATCGCCCTCAACCCGCAAATGTCAGATTCTCCTACGTCGAATCTTGGCACTAACACAAAGAAAACCTTTAAAACAGGCTGGCGCGGTAACATTTAAAGAAAGAGTGAGCACTGACCCCGGAGGGGTCACACCAAGAATGACCCCAGGTCGTCGAGGGGGCGGGAGGGAGCCGCGAAGCGCGACCTCACGGCACCGAGCGACCTGGGGTACAGAACGAAGAGAGCGGAAAGACCTCGGAGAGGTCTCACGTGGACAGCAAAGCATATCTTATATCCACGAAGAACACGAAAAGACACTAAGAGAACCATGTGTGTTTTATCCACGAAGGACACGAAAAGGCGCGAAGAGAAGATTTTAAGGAAAATGGTCATGCTCAGGCTTTAGCTCCTTGGGGGAGCTATGGTGCAGAAGTGATAGGGCAGCCTTTGCGAGCAAGCTCGCAGGCTGCCCTATCACTTCTGCATCACCCTTATCAGGGTCTAAGCCTGCCCATGACGAAAATTGCTTCGCATAAAATTGCGCTTACGCGCATAAAATGAAAATTGCACCGCAGGTGCATAAAATGGAGCATCTCCTTAAAAATGTCCGTATGAAATATAGTATGAGCCTATTAGCCGTTTGGAAAGGCTGGGGTGCAGTAATCGGTCGCTCTATTTTATGCGCTCCGCGCAATTTTACGCGAAGCGATTTTCGTCATGGGCAGGCTTCAACCCCTGAAAGGGGTGAGGCGCTATCTACGGGGTAGCCGCGAGCTTGCTCGCAAGGCGGTCCCGTAGATAGCGCCTCACAGCTCCATTGGGAGCGGAAGCCTGGACATGACCATTTTCCTCTAACTTTGAGATGATGCTGTTCATAGGCGTTGACCGCGAAACGGACGATTTGATTTGTCCTGCTATCCACGTGAGACCTCTCCGAGGTCTTTCCACTCTGCCATCCTGCTACCCCAGGTCGCTCACGGTCGTGGTGGCTTGCTTCGCTGCGCCACCGCGCCCGTTCGACGACCTGGGGTCATTCATGGTGTGACCCCTCCGGGGTCAGTGCCCACTCCATGCATCTCACTTTCTTAGTGCTCTCGTCGCGCCAGCCTGTTTTCAAGGTTTCCTTGCTGTAATGCAAGCCTGAGGAACGAGGGCTGTTTCTTCCCCGGCACCGGCTTGCCGAAGCTTGCTTCGGAGCAAGACGGCGCCGGAGAAGAAACAAAGGGCGCAGCCCTTGCATCGCAGCAAGAGTTTTCCTGGTTTTTGTAAAAGGAATATTAGCCCCTATGCATCTACACTAGGCTGCTGCGTCAAGCGTAGCCTCCCGATGCATAAGAGCTTTGTTGGATTGTCATGGCAAAAAGAAGCTCAGCTTTTATTGTTTTATTTATTGCCAATAAATAAAATTAGGCGTTTTTATTTACTGGTAATAAATAAATCGGTATCTTTGCAACCGAATAAGATTAACTGAATGATGATAGCAAGAGAAATTTTCAAGTCCCTTATCAAAGAGGGTCAAGAGCTCTTAGAGGGAGGTGAAGGCTCTTGTCGGACTCAACAAGCTCCACCCACTGAAAGTAGCCGAGATTGTGACTTTTGATGAAGAGGACAATATCAATGTCGACAGCCTTCCCATCCATGTCGTCCCTGTATGGAAGTGGCTGCTTAGAAAGTGAGAAAAGAGAGGAGGTTTCACCGCGCCAGCCTGTTTTTATGGTTTTTCTTGCTGTGATGCAAGCCTGAGGAACGAGGGCTGTTTCTTCTCCGGTGTCAGCTTGCCGAAGCTTGCTTCGGAGCAAGCTGGCACCGGAGAAGAAACAAAGGGCGCAGCCCTTGCATCACAGCAAGAGGTTTTCCTGGTTTTTGTAAAAGGAGTGTGACGCCTCATCCAACCTCATCCAACCTCCTCACGGCCTCATCGATGCTCACGTTAAGGATGCCCATCTGAATCTTACCATCCTCAAGTTCAAGGCCGTAGACTTCAGCCTCTTCCGGTGTATCATAGAAACAGGCCCATTCGCCCCATACCTGATCAGCAGGAACCCGACCCTTCCATGGTATATCCATGAAAGTAGGCATCATACTGATGAAATCAGTACGGTCAGAATTGGTGATGATGTCCACACCTTCGGGATGTTCTACGACGATCATTACCGCCTGCCCCCTCCTGTTGGCATTGGCAACATCAAGAAAGAAATCCTCTTTGGTCATATTTGTCTTCTGTTACGCCTAAGGCAAGTACTTTAAAAGTCGCCTTGAAATTGTCGAGATATAGTTTTACGTTTCAAAGTTACGAAATTAATGCGAAGGGAAGAGATAAACGAAACAGAAAATTCTTGACGTATTCCATATTTATTATTAACTTTGCCATGCAGTCCCGGTAAGGCCCTCTCCCAGATATTCGATGCTGGTGATGACCCCGGGTTTTTGCATTTTATAGGTTACTGTCTACATATTCATCAATGACTGTTTCTTATGCTCTGACAATGCCTTGCGATGGCTGATAGATTGTCGAGATATAGTTTTACGTTTCAAAGTTACGAAATAAATACGAGTGAACGATATAAATCAGTTAGAAATTGCAAAGAAATTGACAATTTTCCATCACCAGCCTTCTCTCACGCCAGCCCTGGAGAAAAGATTTTAAGGAAAATAGGCCGGGACAGGCTTCCGCGCCTTTATGGGCGCTGTGGTGCCGTCGTTATGGGGTAGCCTTGCGAGCAAGCTCGCGGCGACCCCATAACAACAGCACCACCCCCTACGGGGGCCAAGTCTGTCCCGGCCGAAAATTGCTTCGCATAAAATTGCCCTCCGGGCATAAAATAGAGCATACCACCAATTCGTCCACAATCTGATCTGCCTACCATCGGTTTAATGCGCCCACAAGCCCACCGTTGGCTTAATTCGTCAACAACCCTTCCGTCGGTTCAGAATGCATGCTTTGAAGCTATCTGGCCCGCCATTATCGGTTGCTCCATTTTATGCGAAGCAATTTTACGCGAAGCGATTTTCGTCATGGACAGGCTTGACACCAAAGGTGTGTGTATAAAGAGATGGGGTAGCCTGCGAGCTTGCTCGCAAAGGCTATCCCATCTCTTTATACACATAGCTCCCTTAGGAGCGAAAGCCTGGACATGACCATTTTCCTTAAAATCTTTTCTTCGTGTCTTTTCGTGTCCTTCGTAGAAGAAAACACATGGTTCTCTTCGTGCCTTTCGTGTCCTCCGTGGATAAGAAATACATGGTTCTCTTCGTGACTTTCGTGTCCTTCGTGGATAATATGTGTCCTGCTATCCACGTGAGACCTCTCCGAGGTCTTTCCACTCTCCATGCTTTTACCCCCAGGTCGCTCACGGTCGTGGTGGCTTGCTTCGCTGCGCCACCGCGCCCGTTCGACGACCTGGGGTCATTCATGGTGTGACCCCTCTGGGGTCAGTGCCCATTCATGATGCTACACCGCCGGGGGAAGTTCTCATTCATGGAGCGACCCCTCCGGGGTCATTACCCATTCGAAGCCCTCTCTACGGGGGAGGGTTGGGAGAGGCTTTTCACCTTTTTATTTGCACTGTCGCCGAGAAATAATTCTTGGTTTTGTCGTCGTTGGAGGGTTTGATGGTCACGGTATAGGCAGACAGGCCCTTGTAGAGCTTGAAACAGCAGGGGAAGCTCTTGGTGGTGTTGCCGGCATCTACCTTCATGGCATTATACTCGCTCCACGTGATGTAGCGGTTGTAGTGGTAGTAGGCCTCATCCTTGTCGTTGGTCACCGTGAGCGGCATCTCCACGAATCCGTCAGCCGTGACATCGGGGTAGAGGACGTTGTCGGTGCTGGAGATATAGAAATGGAGGGGGAAGCGCTTCTCGGTGAGCGTGGAGGGAATGGTGATGCTCAGCCGCACGGCGGAGCCCGCCGTGGTGGGCAGCGGGTCGGGGTCGCTCGACACCTTGTAGGTCATCTGCGAGGCCGGGATATAGCTCACCGTGGCGCGGCGCAGCAGTCCCGAGGAGCAGGTGATGAGGATGTTCTGACGCGTGTAGTGGCTGGGCAGGTTGTCCAAGAAGTTGATGTTCAGCGTGCGGTAGCCTTCGGCGTCATTATTGGCGTTGCCCGTGCCTTTGGAAGTGTCCCATGTAATCGACTCGATGAACGGATCCAGTCCTTCGTCCTGCTTCTCCAACTTCGCATTGACATAGTATTTCGGGTTAGGATTTCCCGTCTCGTCCTTGTACCAGTTGCTGATGGTGGTGGTGGGGTTGTCCTTGTCGTAGATGAACTTCACCTTCAGCGGATGCGTGCCCCCCGAGGTGAAGAGCTCGTCGGTCCAGTCGACGTAGAGGCGCGCCTTGTCGGCGGCGATATTCGTCAGGTCCTGCGACTCCGACGACATCATGAAGTTGTTCATCGGCGCGTTGTTGATGGCCTCCTGGATGGTCTTACGTCCCTCGCCGTTCACGTTGGTGATGTCGAGGGAGTAGCTCAGGTTGCGCAGTACATTGTAGTTGTACTGATATTTCACATCGTCGCTCCCGTCATTATCCCGGGTATAGACGAAGTCCGCCTTATAATAGCTGTAGGGAATGGTGCCCCAGTCTGTGGAAGTGTCGCTGCGGTATTTCGCCTTGAGGATGATGAACGGGTTGTCGGAGGCACCGTTGGTGTAGGTGCTCTCATACATATAGGTAGGTTGGCTGGGAGCGACAAAGGGGAAGGCGGCGTCGTTGCTGCCGTCTGCCGACACCGGTGGGTTGTCCTTGAACTTCATCTGCGACGGCTCATAGCCGTAGTAGCACTGCGTGTCGTTGAGGTCGAAGTAGCTTGCCGAGATAGGAACGGCATCACGATTGGTATCATCCGTTGTCACGTATTGTGCGAAGCGGTCGGCCGTGGGAGTGTTGGGGTCGTAGGTAGCGTTGAGGTTATAAGGTGCCACGGTGCCCGTGGCCGGCTGGTTGAAGATGTAATAGCCTGCCAATTGGAAATTGTTCTTGAGCGATTCATCCACCGTGATGCCTATCTTTGCGAAGTTGCGCACGAGAGTGATGTTGTTGAAGTGCTTCAGCGTCTCGTCCTTCACCTTTCCCGTGGCGTCGGCAGCGATACCGTTGTCCAGAGCGATACGCCGCCAGTAGGCATCTGTGGTTCCGTTGACGACGAGGTTCTTCATCAGTGTCACCTCGTCGGTGATGGCGTAGCTCTGAGGCTCCACATTGGCCACAAGGTGGACGATGCGTGGCTTTGCCGAGGACTGCAAGACGACATGGAACGGGGTGTGGTAGAGTGCGCCCCCGTCGGGGGTATAGCTGTTCTGAGGATTCTCATAGGTGCCGGGCAGACACGGCGCAATTTCCGAGAGCAGGTCGTTCTCGTCGAAGACGATGGCGTACATAGAGGTGATGTCGGGAATCTCACCCATGGCACGCGTGACAGCATCGGAGGCCCCCGAAGAGAAGGTGCCGTCGATGACCACCGGGGTGCCGTCGGGCACGTCCGAGCCGCCGTCGAGGCTGTCGAGGAACTTGTCGGAGCAACCGGCAAGGAGCAGAAGGAGACAGAGCAATATCCCATTCAGGCTTCGCAAGCGCATCAATCCTTTGCAGGGGCGGTACTTGTGGCCGTCCGCAATCGGAGATGTGCTCAAGTTGTGTATATAATAAGGTGTGTTGCGCATAGTGGTATTGTGTTAAGGTTCAGGATGATAGGAGTACTTGTCCCCGGGCGTAGCGCCCCAGTACCAGGTATCGTAGACGAAGCGCATGTAACCTTGGTTGCGGTTTTGCGACGCATTATAGAACTGTCCGTTGCGATAGAGACGGCCACTGGACGCCCAATAGTAGGAAGAGTTGTCCATGGCAAAGAGCACGGGAATGACGCCCTCCCTTTGTCGCGCCGTGATGAACATGATCTCGGCCTCAGTGGGCAGGCGCCAGCGTCCGGCACTATAGCCTGCCTCCTGGTAGGTGGCGGCACGCTTCTGAGCAACCTCGAAGCTGACACTTATACTACTGTTCCAACCCGAGGAGATAAAGAACTGCGGGGCGATGATGGTCTTGGTGTTCGAGGCTCTCTTAATCTTGGCCGCGTTGTCGCCCCAGGATTTTTGAGTGATGGTGTACCTATCACCATAAAACCAAGAATGACTGACCAACTTCTGATTTGTCAAATATGCTTGCAAGTCATTGCTTGTGTATCCGGCGTTTACCCGCGGATCCCCGATCTGATAGTAATAATTCTGTCCGTTAGCCGAATAGAAGCCGTTGTTTCTATTGAAAGAAGTGACCGTGATTTCAGTGATAGAATTGTTCTTAATGACACCACTACTACCACCGCTTCCGGTGTTACTGAGGTCTTTGACCATGGAGCCATAAGGAACAGTGACATTCGTCCCATCTGAGTTATTATAGTTAAAGGAAGCATCACCATCTGGGAAATTTGGACTGTAGTTCACGCTGTTATACGCTCCATAGTCGCTGTATATGGCATCACCTATCGACGCTGCGGGACTCTCCACATGCGAGAAATATCCGTCTACGAAGGCGTTGTCGCCATCGAAGGTATGCATGTAGATGGCGGGATACTGGGTGATGGTGACGAGCTCCATGAGTCCGTCGTCGTTGGCCACCTGTATGGTGATGGTCTTGGCAGCGTAGGTGCCGTCGTCCACGTTGTGGGTGAAACGTATTTGTCCGGGCGTGGAGGTGTAGTCGAGCTCATAGCGGTTCGTCGTCAGCTTGGCCAGGTCGTCGGCCGTGAGGGTATGGTGTGTCACCTGTCCCGGTGTCTCATAGCTGTTATATTCCACCTTCGTAATCTTCGTATCCTTGGTGAGGGCCGAGCTGCTCGAGTAGTGCAGCGTGGTGGTGGAGGTGTTATTAAGCACGACACTCGTGGGATCGACCACGAGGTAGGTGTAGCGGTAGAACTCACCCGTCACATCTTTGGGCGTGTTCAGCTTCACCTCTCCCCACGGCTGGATGCGGTAGCCACTCGGCGTGATGTCGATAGGTGTGGTGTTGTCGGTGCTGCCCACGGTCTCTATCTTCATATACATCCGGTAGAAGTAATTGCTCTGCAGCTCGCCACTGCTCAGATTGGGATGCAGCTGGTAGTAGGTGATCTGCGGCGGACCGTAGGTCTTGTTGTCGGGGTTGAGCTTGCTCCAGGGCACGGCGATGATGAACGTGGGCAGGTGTGCGTCCATCTGCTGCCACGTGTAGGGATAGCTGTAGACAGGCGTATGCGAGTAGTCGTAGCTGACGGTATTCTTCGTGATGGAGGTGTACTTGCTCATATCGAGCTGCATGGAGTTGTAGAAGCTGGAGTCGGGGTGCGCGGTATCCTTGCCGTTGAGGGTGTAGTCCATGAGTCCGTTGTCAAACTCTATGCTCATGTGCTCCCTGTCAGCCTTCCACACGGCAGAGCCGGAGCCGTCGTCACTGTTGACATGTAGTGTGTCGGGGACGTTGAGGTAGAGCTGCAGCTTGGCGGCCACACGTGTCATGGGGATGGTGCCCGTGGCGGCGCCGTCCTTGAGTTCGACCTTGGCGAGCGTCTCGGGGTTGCTCTGCATGATGAAATACGACTGCACGAGCTGTGCGCCGAAGTTATGGCGCAGCACACGCAGGCGCACGCTATCCAAGGCCGTGGACTTAGCGGGTGACTCGGCACTGCTGTTGGCGATGGCATAGACCTCACAGGAGCCGTTCTGCGTGGAGCCGAAGAGTCTGTTGAGTCGGATGTCGCCCGTGCGCACCTTCACGAGATAGGTGGAGTCGCCACCACTGGTGTCGAGGATGACGGAGTGGTTCTCCTCCACGATGACGGCATTCTCATTGCTCTTACCCGTGGGATAGAAGTAGAGGTCCACGAAGTTGATGACGTTCTCGTTGAGCAGGTTGTCACCGTGAGAAGTGGCGCGTGTCTCCTGCACGTCGGCGCGCGGCATAACGAAGCGCAGGGTGATATAGCCCTTCTCGCCGACGAAGTCACCATCGTCGGTATAGAGGTCCTCGGAACAGGCTACTGACAGCATCGCCATCAGCACCATCAACATGTATCTTATCAGTCTATATCTCATCATAGCTTATATTAATTTCTAACTCGAATACTCCCCTAACCCAAATCTTCGTGCCCTTCGTGTCCTTCGTGGACCCGTATCCGCGAATGGCTCTTTTTTTCTGTCCACGAAGGACGCGAAAGACACGAAGAAGGCTTCGCCTTTTGTGGAAGGACACGAAACTCAGTTGACATCTTCGTGCCCTTCGTGTCCTTCGTGGACCCGTATCCGCGAATGGCACTTTTTTTCTGTCCACGAAGGGCGCGAAGAACACGAAGAAGGCTTCGCCTTTTGTGGAAGGACACGAAACTCAGTTGACATCTTCGTGCCCTTCGTGTCCTTCGTGGACCCGTATCCTCCGTGGACCCATGCCCTTCGTGCCCTTCGTGTCCTTCGTGGACCCGTGTCCTCCGTGGACCCGTGTTCTTCGTGGACCCATCACTGGTTCACCCGCTGCACGAGCAGATACTCTGTGAAGGCGGCATCGTCGCCGTGGGTGAGGTTGCGCACGATGGCGGTCTGATGATCGCCGGCCGTGGTGACGTAGAAGCGGAGGACGGCGCGGTTCTCCACCGATGTGGTGAGGTTGGCGGCGCGCACGTAGATGGTGGCCTGTTTGTCGTCGCCTACGCCCACCGGGCCCGACGGGTTGCCGATGGTGTTGCCGTCTTTGTCCATGAACACGAAGGCGTTGTCGTTGCCCCTCACGGGGACGAGGCTCGCCGACCACGTGGCACCCTGCGGCGCCGTAATCTGGAAGGTGGCGGCGGCATTATGGGAGTTGACATACACCTTTCCCCGGCTCAGCGAGTCACGGTCGTCGATGTCATAGCTCTCGGTTTGCAGCCATGTCAGCTTACCGTTATCAGGCACGGTGATGGTGACTGGCTTGTTGGTGTCGTCGTAGACCGTCTCCTCCAAGGTCCAGGGCTGCACCTGTACCTTCAAGTCGAGGTATTTAGCCTGGATGTTGAGGTTGATATGGTAGGAGTGTCCACCGAGGATGTCCTGTCCGTCGGCCAGCGTGGCCGTGCGCTTGACCTCGTCGCCTCGTCTGAGGACGGTAGCGCCCGTGGTATAGTTGGTCCATAGTGTGACGCGCTGCGACACCACGGTGACGGTGGTGTGCTTCATGTCGGTGTCGCCGGTGCCGAGGTCGGTGCGAGCCTTGGGGATGACGAGGATGCCGCGGTAGTTCTTCAGCAGGTTCGTGGTGTCGTTGGTCACGCCGGTATGGGTGCCCCAGTCGTTGGCGAGGTTGTCGTCGTTGCCGTTGACGACATCGTTGAGGTTGCCGGTGAGGTCGAAGGAGAGCCAGTTGGCGTTGGTGCCATTGACCCCCGTCTTGTTGACCCACCGTGGGCGGTAGTGCTCGGTGTTGTTCAGCACGAGGGTACCCTGCCCGTATTGGTTGCCGACGACGACGCTCTTGACGAGGAGTCGAGTCTCAGTGCCATAGTCCTGATACTGCCATCCGTCGGGCACGGAGCCGATGGGGTTTTTGCTGTAGTCCTCGGTGGAGGTGATGTAGAGCTGCAGGCGGGCCAGGGCGTGACACATCTGGAAATAGATATATCCATTGGTATTGTTGGCGATGTCGGCGTTAGCGTAGGGATCGCCACGGCTGTCGGCACCCCACAGCAGGTCGTTCTGGTCGTCGAGGGTCGTGGTGACATAGTAGTTGATGGCGGGGTAGTAGACGCCGTTGTCGACATAGCTCGTCAGCTCTATCTTGTTGCCGTTGGTGCCATCGGCGGAGTAGGTGCCACTGGGCACCTCACCGGTCTTCACCGTTGCCTGGCCCATGTAGGGCGCATAGGCGAAGAACGAGAGCTTGTTGCCCGCCGAGGGCCAGAAGCGTTGCGGCGCATACTGCCAGTTGGTAGCGGCACCGTCGGCACGCCACACCTTCACGTTGTTCATCACCACGTCCTGGGCCTTAGGGGCCGTGGCCGACGCATAGTTGGCGGCACCGGAATAGTAACAGAACACGCCGAAGCCCGACTTGTTAAGGGTGTTGATATCGTAGTTGTAGTAGATAATGCCGGCACGCGTGGTCCCGTCGGCCACCGTCGGCGCGAAGCTGATGGCTGTCTGCCGGGGCTCCGGGGCGACATCAGGTCCGGGACCTCCATCACTGCCACAGGCCATGAGGGTTGCCAGCACGGACACCAGGGCCAGGCGGAAGAGGATAGGCTGATATGATATAGACATGATAGCTATGGATTTGTTTTCAGGTCGGTCTCCATCGTTCCCGTCGTCCACTTACGGATGGACGGCGTGAAGTTGACGCCGGTGAGGCTGACGATAACGTTATAGTTGTAGCGCAGTCCGGGTCGCCAGACGGCGACATCTGTACTGCCGGAGGTCTTGCTCAGGTCGAAGGAGGCCACGTTGTTGCGGTAGCTGTACGACACATAGTCCTCCCCGTCGACGGTCTCGTGGAACTCGATGTCATAGGTGATGGTGAGCTTTGCCGTGGTGAGCGGCTGGGGAATCATCAGCAGGTAGCGCTCCACTTCCTCGATGGTGTTGTCGGCTGTGAAGGTGGCGTCTGTGGTGAGACCGTCCCAGACGAAGGTCATCCGACCCTTGTCGTCCACCTTGGGGTGGCAGGTGCCCTGGGCGCGCACGCCGGTCATCTCATACCTGACGTTGGCGATCTTTCCTCCGGCATCGATGAGGTCCTGGGCCATCGTCACCGAGGCCGTGACGGCCGACAGGGCGTGGTGGAAGGTGAGGTGGACACGGTCGCTGATGCCGGGCTTGGTCTGGTCGACGACGGAGTCGGAGACCATGAAGTCGAGCTGGTTCTTGGTGTTGGCCGCCACCTTGAAGCGGAAGGTGCCGAGGCCGCCACGCTCGGTGAAGACGGGCTGTATATAGGTGTCGAGGGTCGCCAGCTCATCGTCGGCCGGGGCCTCCATCCAGGGGTAGTAGGCGATGAAGGCGAGCTTGTCGCCCGGCGTGTTGGGCCAGTATTTCTTTTCGGCGTCGCTGACATAGCTCAGCGTACTGCGCACGATGGTGGTGTCGGTCTTGCCGTCGGCCCCGTTCTCGGTCACCTCAGTAGCCGTTCCGGCCACGAGGGGCTGGTTGTACATGAAGTCGGCGGTGAACTTCTTTGGTGCCCATTTTTCCTGCCCCTGGTAGAAGCCGAAAATGCCGACGCGCTGTCCCGAGGGAATGGTGCGGTTGGTGACACCGTCGACAAAGGTCTCCTTCTGTGCCCGTGTGAAGGCCTCAGCACGCTGTCCGCAGGCCCGTGACACGGCGGTACGGGCAGCGTAGTAGCCAAAGGCCACGGGCTGCTCCGGCAGGGAGGTCGTCCCGTCGGTGACCGTGTCTTGACTGCATGCCGTGAAGAGCAGGGCCGCAAGCACGAGGAAGGAAAATGTCGACTGATGCATGGTAATGAGTAATGAGTAATGGGTAATGTATAATGAGTAATGTGTAGTGAGTAATGTGTAATGAGTAATGGATAATGTGTAATGGGTAATGGATAATGGGGGGCATCAATTCGAGGTTTGCAGCTCTCCACCAGACTCCGCGTCTTTATACGGGCGCACGGGCAGGAGGCTGGAGCAGTGTTCCTTCTCATTATAGCCGCTGGACGAGACGATATATCCTTTCCACCCCGAGGCATCGGCGCTTTTGTTGGCGCGCGTCGTCCAATAGTATTTATCGGATTGTTTCGAGACTGCGATAATATAGCCCCAATTGTACGTTCTGTCCAGTTGGTAATAGCCCATGTTGGGCAGCGACGAATACATATCCTCATAGGTCTTCTTACCTCTCGGCACGCGGAAGCCATAGGGACTGGGGTCAAAGACCGACTTCTCTACCGGCGTGTTGGTCTGCTGCGTGGAATAGCGCGAGTTCCACAACACGTTGTAGTGATCGCTCGTCCAGTCGTAACGGTCGGAGTTAGAATAATAGTACAGCAAGGGCGTTGTCGGATACTGTATGGAGAGGTACAGCGGAATTTGCCCACTCCTTGTCCCCAACGCGCTGTTATCCTCCGTGATGTCGCTGCCGCGGAACGGGTCCTTGCGTCCCCACTGGTAGTAGAGTCCGGAGCCGGCAGCGGGGTTACTGTCAACGTCGGCCTCTATCTGGTTGACGGTGAGGACGACGGACCCGGCATCGGAAAGGGGATTGGTCTGCGTGATACGGAGCTGCACGGAGCGGGCAGGATAGTGGTTGTAGCTGTCGCTGTTGCTCACCCATCCGAGGTTTTGCGTGAGGAAGTCGTTGTTGGGTGCTGTCAGCGTGGCGTCGGTGATCCAGAGATGCCAGCTCCACATCACGGTGCCGCTGCTGTTGCGGGCCGCGATGACGGCATTGCCCTGCTGGAGGTTCGTCTTGTTGACGGTGAAGGTGATGTAGCTCATGCCATCGCTGCCCGTGGTGACGGCGGCATTGGTGATGACACCATTCGTGCTCTGCCACAGCACGGCGGCCGAGGCGGGTGTGAACTTATAGTTGCTCTCGGTGATGCGGTCGCCATTGTAGTTGACGAAGGCCTTGCCCTCTTTCGACTCGTTCAGATAGTCCACGGCATAGCCATTGTAAGTGCCGAGCTTCAGCGTGTTGCCATAGACGCAGGGGATGCGGTAGGTGCCCGGACCGTGGATGACATAACAGTTGGCGGTGCAGGGTGCGCCGAGGTCCTTGCCGTTGATGTCATAGCGTGAGAGGTCGTAGTCGGTCACGGCAGTCTTGCCTTGCAGGTTAGCGGCATGGGAATGGGTCACGGCGGTCTGCCCACTGGTCGTGATATTCGTCTCACTGCTCATGGCACCATCGACATAGGCGGGGGCATTGGTGAGCCAGTCAGGCTTTTTGTCGGTCCATGTGGTGCCATTGTCCACGGAATACTCCACTTTGAAGGGCACGGCCTCCTGGGTGGTGGTAGACCCGTCGCTGTTGGCCGTGGTGCGCCAGCTGTTCACGGTGAGGGCCGCCGTACCACCGTTGTAAGGGGTGTCGAAGGAGCTCTGCGAGACGTTGAGGGTATAGCGCCAGTTGATGGCGTGGGTGGAGAGGATGAGCCAATACACCACGCCCCGCTCCAGCTTGGTACCGGCGAGGGAGGCAGTGAGCTTCCGCTCCTGGCCGTTGGTGAGTTCGGTGGTCACGGTGACAGTGGCGCCGTCGGGGACGGTCTGTGGGATGACCATGAGCTCGGCACGGTCCGAGGGCGTGATGAGGGTGTTGTAACGGCCCTCGGCCTTGTAGTCCTTCTCCAGGGAGAAGTCCTTTTTCACGGTTTGGTCGACCGTCCAGGTGAGGTCCTTGAGGTCGCAGGAGCCCTTAGCATAGAGGCCCTTGATGTCCACGCGCTTGACCTTGAGTCCGCTAATCATGCTGCCCTCGGCCAGGGCGATGCCGGAGAACAGATGGCGGTAGTTCATGGTGATGACATGCGACACATTGGGGTCCAAGGCTTCGCTGACGGCATAGACGATGTCAGCCTGGGAGGCGCTGTCCGGCATCGTATAGCTGAGGACGGGGGCGGTGGCATAGCTGACCTTGTCGGTATTGGCGACGCTGCCGATGGTGGGGGTGGTGAAGCTGGGCTCAAAGGGACTGATGGAATAGACCTTGAACTTCTGGTCGGAGCCATGCGGCCACTCGGTAGTGGTGATCCAGTTGTCGTCCTTCGTCGTCAGACCCTTATCCACGAAAGGCTTGGCGGGGTCGTCGTTCTCCCGGAAGATGGAGAAATAGAGTTTTGAGATGGTGTTGTCGGTGGTATAGATGGCTCGAGTGCCGTCGGCACGACGTCTGCTGCCCCCCATCTCGAGCGCCGGCTCGATATGCAGGTAGAGCTGTGGCGTGCCCTCCGGTCGTGAGAGTCTGACGACGCGCTTCGCCGCCATGGCATTGGTGGCGGGCGTGGGGCGCTGGTCGTTCATCTCGCTGACAGTCGGCGCAAAGCGCACGAGGTCGCCGTCCGCGACATCGTTGTCGAGGCCGAGGCGGTCGCTGCAGCTGCCCATGAGGAGGGCCAGGAGCAAGGTCAAGGTGAAGAAGAGAGGTCTATGGGTCATGTGGTTGTGCTAAGGGTCTATATGGTCGAAATAGATATTGACACCGTCGTTGTCCCAGTCCTCGACCATGGGTGCGAAGGTGATGGGGTCGCGCCAGTTCTGCACCTGCACGGTGAACTTCACCGAGGTCATGCCGATGAGCAGGTTGATGGCGTAGGCCTTGCCGCGCTCGAAGCGGAAGCCGGAGAGGGTGTTCGAGACGGTGCTCTTGACACGCGTGCGCCCGCCGGAGAGCACGAGGCGCGCGTCGTCGCTCGTGGTGTAGTACACGATGGTGACCTTGAGCTTCGGGGCAGCGGCCGCGGGGAGGTCGGGGTTCGGCAGCAGGGTGAGGTATCCGTTGCCGGCGTTGCGCCATGTGTTGTCGACGCCGGGGATGATGTTCTTGTTGGCGTCGAGCATGTCCTTGACACTTTTGTCACCCTGGTCGCGGACGTCGGTACCGAGGGCATCACCGCTGAGGGTTATCTGGGGCGTTCCCGTGGCGGAGCCGCTGCCATTTGCGGCGTTGGTCCAGAGGCCGGTGCGGAGGTTGAGCGTGCCCGAGGTGAAGAAGAGGGGCGTGGTGGAGCCGTCGCTGCCCTCGGTCTCTAAGGTGATGCGCTCCACGGTGATGCGGGTGTTCTCGGCCTTGGCGTTGCTGCCCGCCACGATCTCGTCGAAGGCGGCGCGCACGTTGAAGTTCAACCGCGACATGGTGTGGTGGAAGGAGAACGTGACGTTTTGTCCGACGTTCTGCTTGGTGAGGTCGGTGAGGGGTGAGGTGCCGTCGGGCTTGGTGGCATAGAGCACGTCGAGGCACTGCCCGAGGTCGTTGGGAGTGGTGTAGGTGACGGTGGGGTCGCCCTTGGCGTCGTTGGCCGAGAAGTTAAGACGCGGGTCGCCGCTCAGGTAAGGGGCGTAGGCGAAGAAGCTGAGGCGGTCGGTGCGGCCGTCGCTCTCGCTGCCCCCGGTCTCGTTGGGCCAGTATTTCAAGGGGGAGTAGGTCCAGGCGCTACCGCCGTTGTTCCACGTCACCTGCTGGTTGTACATGAAGTTGGGGGTGTCGGTACTGCTGTCGTAGGTCTTGTTGTCGTCATAGTATCCAAAGACGCCAAAACCGGCAGCGCGCAGGGATGCAATGTCGGTAATGTTGCTGAGCGGTGCGTTGCCGTCCGCCCTCGAAGCCGCATCCTGCGCGATGTAAGTGCTGAAGCGTACAGGCACGGGCTCCCCGTCCGGCGTCTCGACGCCGGAGTCTGCCGCCCCGCAGCTCCACAGGAGCAGGGGGAGGAAGAAGAGGAGGGAGTGCTGTTTTGGCATAATGGAGATGATAACGGGCCGCTGCAAAGCAGCGGCTTACAGAACCCAGCCCACCCGGCGGAAAAGCGGGGCGAACGCGGGGACGAGCGGGGAAGAAGGGAGGTACGGCGGAACGCCGTGTCTCCTAAGCGTTACTCTACGTTGATGGGGAGGTTGACCTGCGTGTCGGTGCCGTTGTCCCAGTTGGCCACGGTGGCGGTCACCTTCACGCTGGTCATGCCAAGCGAGAGCAGTAAGGTGTAGTTCTTTCCTGCTTCGGGGGCAAAGCCCGTGATGGTCTTCGTGATCTTGTTCTCTACGCGGGAATGGCCTTTAGATAGTGAAGCGTCTGTGGTATTCACGTAATAGTCGATGGTCACCTTCAGCGACTTGTCGGCGGCAGACGACGGAATGATCATGAACGCCTTCTGGGCAGAGGTGGCATCGCTGTTGAGCAGGTCCTGGGCGGTCTCAGTGACACCGGCAACGGTCTGTGCCTCATCCTTGCCGCTGTCCTTGATCTTGCTGTTCAGATTGTCACCGCTGACGGTCAGCGTGATATCGCCGGCATCTTTGACATCTTCCCACAGCGGTTCGTTGGCAGTGGTGTTGTTGAGGTTGAGCACAGCCGTCTTCTTGAAGCCTGTGCCCTCAATCGTCACGCTGGCCACCGTAATCTTCGTGTCAGCCTCTTCTTTCTTTCCGCCCGTCACAGCGTCGAAAGCCCCTACGACTTTCAGCCCCAGCTTAGCCAGCGCATGTCGGAAGTTGAAGTTCACCTTCTGCGTGGTGTTAGGCTTGATGAGGTTGAGATAAGGCAGACCTTCAGTCAGGTCAACATTCGTGCCGGAGACATTGCTCCATGTAGTCGTGCCGGTGGGCACCACACCCCACAGCAGGTCGACGCTCTTCTCGGGCGTAGCGGCTACCACGTAGGTCACCTTCGGGTCGGTAGTGGCATTGTTTGCAGTCAGGGCGGTGATGCCCTCGGTGTTATCAGTGACTGCTCCCGTGCTTGCCGTAGCCTCTACATACGGAGCATAAGCGAAGAAACTCAGACGGTCAACACCCTCACTTGTTGCCCCCTTGCCGTCAGCATTTGTGGTGCTGGTTTCATTCGGCCAGTAGCGGAGAGGAGAGTAAGTCCAATCTTTAGTTGATACCTTTGTGTTGTACATGAAGTTGGGACCTTTGTCAGCCGTGTAAGTAGCATTGTCGGTGTAGGTGGCAAAGAGGCCGAAGCCGTTGGTTGCCAACGTAGAGGTCGTCTGGACACCCGTCGCCCCTGCGCGCGAGGTGGCTGTCCTGCCAAGATAAGAGCCGAACGTAATCGGCACACTGCTCTCCTTAGGAGAGGGGGCTCCTCCAGTGAGGTCGTCATTACTTGACGAGCAGCTGGCCATAAAAGCCAAAAGGGCCAGCGAGCCAACGAATAACTTTTGTTTCATCCTTTTCATAGTTGTAATAGTTATATTGGTTTTCAATCAGTAGAATCTTCTTATACCCCCACATCGATGGTTCCTCCATCCTCCCAGGGGTGCACGTCGGCGTCGAAGCCGCTGCCCTGCTTGTCGGGTTTGACATCGGGCAGGATGGGGATGTCGATGAGTGGTGCCTTCAGCTCAAGGTCGAGTTCGAGGCTCATGGCGTAGCGGTCGCGCAGGGGCACGGTCTCGTCGACCTGCCGGTAGTGGATATAGTGTGCCACGTCGAAGGAGAACTGGCGTGTGGTGCCGTCGACGAGGGTGAAGCAGAGGACGATGCGGTTGTCCTCGGGGTCTCGGTTGCCAAGCACCACCTTGTCGTAGGGCAGTCCGAAGGTCGCCGTGCTGGTGGTGATGACACCGGTGTTGGCGGCCTTGTCCTCGTAGGCCCCCTTCCAGCTGTCGAGAGGCAGCACGCAGGCGCTGTTCAAGCGCTGTCCGCTGTAGAGGGTGAAGCCGTCGGCCATACCGGTGATATATCCCGCCACACTCCGCATGTTGCTGATGCCCTGGATGTGAACGGTGATATTGAGCTTGGAGGTCATGGGCAGCGGCACCTCGTCGTAGGTGTAGGTGGCGACACCTTCGTGGTAGTGGTTCGTCGTCATCCCCTTCCTATAGCGCTCGAAGCTGATGCCCTCCTCCACCATGTCCGGGGTGATGGTGATGGTGTCGACGGCGACACCGATGGGCTCGGGGTCGGCATAGTAGTCCACACCCTTGTCCCAGGAGCTGTTGCCGTGCAGGGTGGCGCGGGCAGCGCGGGCGGCAGCTGTCGTAAAGTGCTGCATGTCGGTGAAGGTCATCGAACCGAACTCATCCTCCGTCTGGTTGAAGACTAAGAGGTAGTAGGTGCCGGCGGTGAGTCCCACGTCGATGCCGTCGACATCGTTGGTGACATGGGTGATGGGTGCCGAGCCGTCGGCGGGATAGAGGCGCACGGTCATACCTGAGGGACGCTCGCCGAAATGGGAGGTCCAGTCGACATTGATGCGCACGTGGGTGTCTTTCTCCACGATGACCTCGATGGGTCGCCGGCAGCAACCGGTGAGGACGAGGAGCGCGAGGAAGGCCCACGTCCAGATAGGGAAGGGGGGCGTTTTCATCGGCGGCCTCCTTTCTTTCCGAAACGCGGCAGCATCCAGACCAGTGAGACCTTGAGCTTCATGGGACCCACATAGAAGATGTCGTCGTTATGCTGCCAGATGAGGTGGGTGTCGTCGAACATCCCGTGGTAGTGGCGCAGCGGACTGTAGAAGCCGCCGAGGGAGGCTGACAGCTCTAAGTGGAGATGCCGGGCGATGCGCGTGGCCCACCCCGCGGTGATGCCGAGGCTGTAGACCTCGCCCTGGTTGCCGTGGCTGTTCCACTCCAGGTCGTATTTGGCCCATGCTGCATAGAGGCCCCAGAAAATCCCCGTCATCAGCTCGTGACAGCGGTCGGGAACGCGGTTCCAGCGACGAAGCTCGGCACCAAAGAGCTGCACCTGATAGGCACGCGAGTTGTGATGCCATGTGTACCACGGGTTCCACCATTCGCCCATGACGGTCCACCGGCGCTTGCGGCCGATGGGGACCTCCACCTCGACATTGGGAGCTAACAGTGCGTCCCACAGGAGGTTGGTCTTCACGGCCCATGACACGCCGGCGTCGGCATGGCAGCCGGTGCTGTCGACAGTCACCTCCATGGGGGTGTCCGCAGCCTTCGTCACGAAGAGGGTGTCGCGGTATATATAATATATAATGTTACAGTCGTTGTCGGGGGAGGGAGGGGCGCCCGGTTTTCTTGGCGTATTCCTCTAAGGTGTAATAGGTGACGGAGAGGGTCTTACCTAAGTAGTGTGGAATTTTCTGAACCACAATGGTGTCAACACGCATCGTAATGACAGTGTCATCAACCATTTCTTTATCCGCATAAAGATGGGGACAAAAGGCAATGGTCATTAGCAGAAACATCAATCGTGTCAGCATCATATCCTACGTTTTGTGTTCCAGGGATATACCCATCTCCCTGCGTCTTCTCTGACGGAATCCGCTTTCCTCGCGCCGATTTCAGTCAGAACTTCTCATTGCTATGGCGAATTTAGGTAAAATATTTTAAATACGCAACAGTAACTCTATACAAAGGTTAAACATTTAAGATAGATTAACTTAAAAAGAACGTAATGCTGAAGGAAGCCTCAGAGAGTCACACCAGGTGGGATTGGGATGAGCACTGACCCCGGAGGGGTCTCACTTTGAATGACCCCAGGTCGTCGAACGGGCGCGGTGGCGCAGCGAAGCAAGCCACCACGGCCGTGAGCGACCTGGGGTAAGAGCGAGGAGAGTGGAAAGACCTCGAAGAGGTCTCACGTGGACAGCAGAGCAAATATCGTAGCATCTTATTGAAAGAAAAGGAAAATTGTCATGGACAGACTTTCGCTCCTTAGGGAGCTCTGAGGCCCAATCTACGGGATTGCCTTTCGAGCAAGCTCGACGGCTATCCCGTAGATTGAGCCTCATACCCTACGGGTGTCAAGCCAGCCCATGACGAAAATCGCTTCGCGTAAAATTGCGCGGAGCGCATAAAATAAAAATTGCCCTTCGGGCATAAAATAGAGCATCCCGCCAATTCGTGTATAATCCTACCTACCGTTGGGTTAATTCTTCTACTACCATTGGGTTAATTCTTCTACAGTCTCTTTATGGTCGGTTTGATCTGTCTACAATCCGTCGATTCAGAATACATGCTTTGATG
>ERZ791911.640-NODE-640-length-22214-cov-6.428629_pt1 | contig 22214 bp, 16 predicted proteins | sample MGYA00510142_ERZ791911 | MGnify/ENA primary metagenome ERZ791911 (study PRJEB30046, sample SAMN00792056) | human gut metagenome | study: EMG produced TPA metagenomics assembly of the A metagenome-wide association study of gut microbiota in type 2... | reverse complement strand
ACAGTTTTTTCCCCCATCGCCCCTTTGAGCGAAGCGAACACAACCCTTTTATACAACCTGCCGCGAAGCGGCGCCCCCTTTTTGCATTCGGGAATACTGTATGTCTGATGTCTTCCCGCCAACTGGTATTTACTGACATTTATCTCAAACACCCCGCTTACCGAGATTCTTCGCCTGGGGTCAGAATGACGCGCCCAGCGGGAAGCGGATAGCGGACAGCCGACAGCCGATAGCCAACAGCCGAACTCCCCCATTTCTCTTCATTTTTAGTATAATAAGAGTAAAGCAGTCATCCTAAGGAAGGAAGGGATAGTATGATACGAATTGCTCTGGTTGACGACAATCCTACGGATATAGACATTGGAAAGCAGTATGTACAGACGTATTTCAAAAGCCGCTGCGATGCGGCCAATATGGAAATCACCGTTTCCTCCTACATGGACGGTCCTTCCTTTCTGGCGGATTTCCGTCCCGGCGATTTTGACCTGATTCTTCTGGATATTTACATGCCCGCCATGGAGGGCATGGACGTGGCCCGGGAGGTGCGGCGGCTGGATGAGGGGGTCAAAATCATATTCCTTACCACCAGCCGGGAGCACGCCCTGGAGGGATACAAGGTCTTTGCGTCGGGCTATATCTTAAAGCCCGTGGCCAGCCACAAGAAGGAACTTTTCCAGGCCCTGGACCATGCCCTGCCTAAGGGTTCTTTGAAACCGGCGGTACTGCCCGCCCGGATTCCGGGCTGCGAAACCCTCCGCGTCCCCTTCAGCCGCATCCTTTACATGGACTGCAGCGAAGGCAGGAACGCTTCTATTCATATGGTGGAAAAAGACATCAACACCACCAATACCTTCCAGGAGTTGGCCAATAACCTTTTAAATGACACCCGATTCTTTGAGTGCTACCATCGCCTCATCGTCAACATGGATTACATAGAGTCCATGGAGGAGGACTCCTTCCTCCTGAAAGGCAGCTCCTCCGTCCCCATCAGCCGGAGAAAGAAAAAAGAAGTGAAACAGCATTATATGCAGTATATGCTGTCGAAGTAATGGGCGGCTGACGCCGCCCGGGTTCAGAGGGTTCGGCCCGCCGGAGGCGGGCTGGTTCAAAGGGTTCAGAGGGTGGTGGTATCGCCGCTTCGCGGCGATGAGTTTATAGGCTGCCTGTCGGCAGCGAAATAATCTCACTCCCCAATGGCACCAGTGCTGCTCCGCCCCACTGTCATTTCGACCGAAACGGAGTGGAGTGGAGAAATCTCACTTCGGAGTGACACACGAGCATTGCGGCAGGAGATCTCTCGACTCAGAGCTTCAATAGAGCACAAAGTTTTTCTTCCCTATACCGACATGTACCCCCGCTCGAGATGACACATGGACGGGAATCTTACTGTCATAGGGAAATAATAGAAAATGGGACTCCAAAGGAATCGTTTCCATTTTTTCACAGTCCCATACTTACCTCTCCCTGAACCGGCCTGCTCTGCGGTTTTATTCTGCCACCCGGAGGGGTCACTATGGACGCTGGGCATAGGTGTCAACCGTTTTTTCCATCGCGCCGCAAGCCCGATTTGCCTGCTTCCCTATCGCCCGCAGGGCGCCTGAGCCCTTTGCACAACAATTTTCGCGTCAGGGGCGCGTCAAACGTAAGAACAATCCGACCACAGGCTGGTCAATCTTAAGAGCCTTTATTTCTTATTTCCAAAGGAGATTCCAATGAGAGACGCTATTCCATTAGCCCTTTGCGTGGTGCTGGCCCATCTGGCCGGCCGGTATCTGTGGTTTGAGTCGTTCCGCCATTTCCTGCCTGAACGCAGCCGGAGCAGGATGTTTCTTTCCTTTTTTATTCTTGGCGGTCTGAATGTGGTCTTTTATCTTTGGATTTTTTCCAATCCTGCCTACCTGATCATGGCTTATAAGAGCGCCCTTGTCATAGGCTGGATTCCCTATGTGCTTCTTTCCTTCTACTGGCTTCCCCGCCTCATAGCCCAGCAGATTTTCGTATTCGGTATGCAGGGGCTCTGGATTCCTCTTCTTCACACCATCAGTATACTTACGGTACTCCATTTCTTTGGCAGCGGTGAAACGCCGGAGAATCTGTATCTGGAGCTTTCATTCTACCTCATTTATTTTATGGTGTCCCTGCCTCTTTCGGCCCATATGTTCCGCCATATGTGCCCTTCCCGCCAGCTCATCAACGACAAGGCCTACGGCTACTACATCGCCCTGCTGCCCATACTCATCGCCTTTATCCAGATTCCTGTCAGCATGGATCCGGGGCTGTGGACCATGGACAAACTGCTGGCCCGGCTCATTTCCTTTGCCTCCTTCTTTGCCCTCTATCGCTACGTGGCCCTGCAGGCAGCGGACCTTGAAAATGAAGTGCTCATGAAGAGCGCCAATGAAATTCAGCAGAGGGCCATCCGTTTCTTCCAGAACAACATGCTTCTCATTCAGGCCAGCATGAAACAGTTCTCCATTCTCCGCCATGATATGCGTCACCAGATGAATATGCTTTACGGCCTTATCAGCAGTGGAAACCAGGAAGAAGCGCTTCAGCTGCTTCGCTCCTACGACGAGCATCTGGAAAAAACCGCCATCCACCCCTTCTGCCTGAATCCCTTTGTAAACGCCGTTATTTCCCTGTACATCGTAAAGGCCAGGGATGAAGGCATTCCTGTCACCTGCCGGGTGAACTTTCCTGAAGAGGTTCCGGAGGTGCAGGAAAGACTCTCCTTTGCCCTGGCCAACCTTCTGGAAAACGCCATCCGCGTATCGGAGAAACAGGACAAGGACAAACGATTCCTCCGCATCAACTTGCAGACCAAAGGACGGCAGGTCATACTCTGCATAGAAAACTACTGTGCCTCCCCGATTCACTTCGATAAAGAAGGCTTCCCCACCACCGATGAACCGGGCCACGGCACCGGCATGACCTCCATCCGTCATTTCATTTCCTACTATAAGGGATATAAAAGTTTCAGCCAGGAAAATGAAATGGTGCGCTTTGAAATCTATTTCACCCTGCCGGAAGAAGGAAAGGGTTCAAAGGGTTCATAAGGTTCAGAGGGTGGTGGTATCGCCCTGCGGGCGATGAGTTTATATGCCGCTTCGCGACTGCCGCCAAAGGCGGCATATCGGCATATAAAATTGGCGCCAACAGGCGCCGTACCTCGCCAGCGCAGCGATTCTTTATAACTCCCTCTGAACCGGCCCGCTCTGTGGGCCGAACCCATGGTTCGACGCGAAGCGCACGAACCATAGAACCCGGGCGCCAAAGGCGCCTGAACCCCCTTGCCTTCGGGAATACAAGAAAGCGCCGCCTATGACACATAAAAAAAGAGCAGGAAACACCTGCTCTTTTTCAATTTCTCTATTATCCCAGACGGGCGATGATGTCCTTTGCCCAGGCCCGGTTGATGATGAAGTCATCTCCGGAGATGGCTTCGATGCGGGAGAGGGCGGCCTCTTTGATGGCATTGTAGAGGGCCATGTCAAATTCCATGGATGCCACCATGTGCCCTTCCTTCCGGAAAAGGAAACCGTGCTCGCCGTCCTCGTTGGTGGCGAAGTAGATTTCATCAATGTGCTTATCCTTGTACCGCTCCTCCACATTGTCCCAGATGGAGGCCTTAATGATTTCCACAATCCGGTCATCCAGTCCGGCGTCCAGGATAAGGAGCTTTTCCTTGAAATCGTTATAGGAAAGGACGATGCGCTTCCGATAGCCGTCGAAGGCATTGCCCTTCTGCTTCAGTATCTTTTCCATGTCATCGTAGGAAGAGCCGTCGGCGTCTACGAATATGAGCACCCGATCCTCCTGCTGGTGATAAAGGAAATTGTAATTCAAAATAGCCGTGGCACCGCAGTCGGGGCAGCGGAACCGGAAGGCCTCATCGTTTCTCACTTTCTCCTTCATTTCCGGATATTCCTGGGTATTGATACTGTCCCAAACCTGGAAGGAATGTTTCTTCCCGCACTGGGGGCAGGTGATTTCCTGCATTGCACTCTGTGACATGGCAGCCTCCTGTAATTGTCTGATTTGATTTTTATTATAGCACATTGGAGAAAAAGGTTGAGAAGGTTGTAGGAAAAGGGTCTTAAGATTGACCGGCCTTTGGCCGGAAGGTTCTGAAGTTTGACGGGCCCTGTGGGCCCGAGGGGTGTGGTGGCGCCCTGCGGGCGCAATGTATAGGCTGCCTGTCGGCAGCGAAAAACCATAAAACCGGGCTGCGCCCGTAGGAAATGCACCCCTATTCCCGCTACGCTATACTTTGGGCTGCTTATGAGACCCGAAGCTGGGTAGCAAGCAAAGTTCCCCCTCCGGGGGAAAGGTGGTGCGTTAGCACCAAAAGGGGTGCATCTCCAGCGCCCGCCAGGGCGGTTGTGCGGTTTTCGCCGCCAAAGGTCAACCGACAATAGGAAGGCCTCTTAATGGGCAGGCTAGAGGTCAACTTCCACAGTATAAAACCTCCCTCTGAACCAGCCCGCTCTGTGGGCGGAACCCATCGGTCAGTGCGCCAGCACATGACCGATAGAACCTGGGCGCCGTAAGGCGCCTGAACCTTCTTGCTTTCGGAAATGCTGTATGTCTGATGTCTTCCCGCCGACTGGTAGTTACTGACATTTTCTCACTAGGGAAGCGCTGATTAAATCGTTATCGGATTTCATTCTTGTATTTTTATTCAATGCAAGGAATAAGTCGACGCGAATAGCGAGCTATTTAAGGAGACTTATGACGAAGGATTGAATAAAAATACTTATGAAATTCGATTCTGCGAATTAATCAGTGCTTCCCTAACGTCCTGTACCGAGATTCTTCGCTGGCACTCAGAATGACGGTGTCCGGCGGGAAGGCAGCAGCCGGCTGCCGACATTGGCCAGCACCGACGCCTTGACATCATTCTTTACCCGTGGTATCATATTTGCAATTTCAAAGAAGGCAATGACAAGAAGAGTAGGGCTTCTCAAATGGCAAAGAGAGCTGCGTGTGGTGAAAGCAGTGCAGAAGGGGCGCCTGAAGATGGACTTGGAGCCTCCGGGCCGAATCGTGAAGCCCGCCGGGACTGCCCGTTACAGCAGCAGGGTATTTATGGCATTGTCCGGCGTACCTGTCAAGTCCTCTTCCGGTGACGGAGGGGAAAAGAAGAGTGGTAACACGGTGATACATCGTCTCTCGATTGCGAGGGACGATTTTTTATTTCCAAAAATAGGGAGGTTTTTCATATGAATATCAAAACAATCTGCATTCACGGCAGCGACTGGAAGGATCCCACCGGCTGCATTTCCGTACCGGTTTTCCAGAGCGCCACTTTCGGCCATCCGGAACTGGGAGAGTCTACCGGCTACGATTACACCCGAGTTCAAAACCCCACCAGGGAATGTGCGGAAAAGGTGGTAGCCGCCCTTGAACACGGCTGTGACTGTACCAGCTATTCCTCCGGCATGGCCGCCATTTCCATGGTCATGGAACTCTTCAAACCGGGGGATACCATCATTTCTTCCGACGACCTCTACGGCGGCTCCATCCGTCTCTTCCGCTTCGTCAACGAAAAGAACGGCATTCAGTTCAAATTCGTAAATACCTCCCACGAAGACAAAGTGGAAGAAGCCTTCGATGAAACGGTGAAAGCCGTATATATCGAAACTCCCACCAACCCCATGATGCAGATTACAGATATCCGGAAAATGGCGGACATCGCCCACGCCCATGGCGCTCTCCTCATTGCAGACAATACCTTCATGAGCCCCTATTTCTGCAACCCCATAGACTTTGGTGCTGACATTGTCATCCACAGCGGCACCAAGTACCTGGCCGGCCACAACGACACCCTGGCAGGCTTTGTGGTGGTGAAGGATAAGGAAATCGCGGAAAAAATCCGCTTCCTCTACAAAACCGTAGGCGGCTGCCTGGCTCCCTGGGACAGCTGGCTTGTGACCCGCGGCATCAAGACCCTGGCCCTCCGCATGGAAGCGGCCCAGAAAAATGCAGAGGTTCTGGCACAGTGGCTGGAAAACCATCCGAAAATCACCAAAGTCTTCTACCCCGGCCTTGCGGATTTTCCCGGAAGGGACATCCACTTCAAACAGTCCCGCGGCGCCGGCGCCATGCTCTCCTTCTACACCGACAGCCACGAAACGGCCCTTAAGGTGCTGAAGGATGTAAAACTCATCCGCTTCGCCGAAAGCCTGGGCGGCGTTGAAAGCCTCATCACCTACCCCGCCACCCAGACCCACAGCGACCTCACCGAAGAAGAACGGCAGTCCCGCGGCATCACCGCCTGTCTCCTGCGCCTCTCCGTAGGCATCGAAGACGTGAATGATTTGATTGCCGATCTGGAGCAGGCACTGGGATAAGGGCCGCAAAGCGGCCCGGGTTCAGAGGGTTCAAAGGGTTCAGAAGGTTCAAAGGGTGGTGGTATCGCCTACGGCGATGAGTTTATAGGCTGCCTGTCGGCAGCAGGAAAACGCCCGTTGGAAATGTACTCCTTTGATGCCAGCGTGCCACCTTTCTCCACGGGGAAGCATGTCACTGGACTTTCAGGTCGCTTCCCTACAAAACAAATCCAGCTCCTATGCCTCCACAAAAGCGGAGGCATAATAAAGCTCCGAAAAGCAATTATCTCACAAGTATCACAAAGCATAGCGCCGCTAGAACTTCCCCCTCCGGGGTGCACAGCGAACACATTTTGTAGGAGCAAAGCGACGCACAAAATGTAGTGAGTCGTTTCACCTTTAGGTGGAAGTCCCGCGCAGCGGGAATAGGGGTGCATTTCCATCGCCCGCCAGGGCGGTTGTACGGTTTTCCCTGCCGCCGTTAGGCGGCATATAAAATTGGCGCCGAAAGGCGCCGTACCTCGCCAGCGCAGCGATATTATCTAACTCCCTTTGAACCAGCCCGCTCTGTGGGCGGAACCTGTGGTGCCCAGGGGCGAAGCCCCGATGGCACCATGAACCCGGGCGCCGCAAGGCGCCTGAACCCCCATGCCTTTGATAATACCGCCCATCACCACCATTGACACAATAAGCAAAGGAGTCCATCATGAAACTTTCCGACTTAGATACCATCATCGACCGCCGCGGAAGCGGCTGCCTGAAATACGATTTTGCCGCTCAACGTGGAAAACCGGCGGACGTGCTGCCCTTCTGGGTGGCGGACATGGACTTCAAAGTGGCCCAGCCCATCCTTGACGCCCTGGAAAAGCGGGTGCAGCATGGCATCTTCGGCTACTCCGAATCGGGGAAGGCCTATTTCAAAGCCCTGGCAAACTGGCAGGAAACCTATTTCCACTGGACCATCCAGCCGGAATGGCTCATCAAGACCCCCGGCGTAGTTCCCGCCATCAATATCGCCGTGAAAGCCCTCACCCGGCCCGGCGACGGCATCCTCATCAACCAGCCGGTATACTACCCCTTTCTCAATGCGGTCATCAAAAACGGACGCAGACTGGTGAACAGTCCCCTGGTGCTGAAGGACGGCCATTATGAAATGGATTTCAAAGACCTGGAAGAAAAAATCGTGAAGGGAAATGTGAAGCTCGCCCTCCTCTGCACACCCCACAACCCGGTGGGCCGCGTATGGACCAGAGAAGAGCTCACAAAATATGCGGACATCTGCCTGGCCCACGGTGTGAAAATCGTGGCCGATGAAATCCACGAAGACTTCACCTACCCCGGCCATCCCCACACCGCCTTTGGCACCGTCAGCGAAGAAGCGGCCCAAAACGCCATCATCTGCACCGCCCCCTCCAAGACCTTCAACATCGCCGGCCTCCAGAACTCCAACATCCTCATTCCGAACCCCGACATCCGCCGCGCCTTCCAGGAAGAACTGGACGCCTTCGGCTACGACCAGCTGAACGTCATGGGCCTTGCCGCCTGCCGCGCCGCCTACGAAGGAGGCCGGGAATGGCTGGACACGGTGAAGGAATATATCAGAGGAAATCTGGATTTCACAAGAAGATACCTGGCCGAAAACCTTCCGAGAATGAAACTCATCGAACCGGAAGGCACCTACCTCATCTGGATCGACGCCTCCGCCTATCATCTTTCCAACGAAGCACTGGAGCACAAAGTCCTCTATGACTGCCACCTTTGGCTGGACATGGGCTTCGTCTTCGGCAAAGAAGGCGAAGGCTTCCTCCGCTTCAACCTGGCCTGCCCGAGGAAAACACTGGAACAGGGCCTGAAACAGCTGAAAGAGGGATTTTCTGAATAAAAGAGCAGGGCCGCCATGAGACACGCCTTCGGCGTGAGGGTTCAAAAGGTTCAAAGGGGTCTTAAGGTTCAAAGGGTGGTGGTATCGCCTTCGGCGATGAGTATAAAAGCCGCCTTCGGCGGCAAAAGCCATACAACCAGGCTTCGCCTGTCGGAAATGCACCCCTATTCCCGCTCTGTGGACGGAAACTGTAGTGCCCAGGGACGGAGCCCCGATGGCACCATGAACCCGGGCGCCGAAGGCGCCTGAACCCCCTTGCCTTTGGGAATAGGACACAGCATGACAGTGTCCGGCGGACAGCGGATTGCGGACAGCCGACAGCGGATAGCGGCAAGCAGCCGGCTCCCATCCCCTTACCACAGGGAGTATAATAGTATAATAGAGATAGCCAAGAGACAGTTTCAAAGGAGGTTTTTCTATCATGAATGAACAGGTAAAGAAAATTTTGGAAAACAATCTTTGGGAAGCAGCCACCGTATGCAGCAAGGGATTCCCCAATGTGGTGCCCGTAGGATTCAAGGCCGTGCTGGATGACGGGAAACTGGCCATCGGCGATGTATTCCTGAAACAGACCCTGGAAAACATCGAAGCCAACCACCGCATTGCTATTTCCGCCTTCGACCCGAAAACCACGGAAGGCTACCAGATTAAAGGAAAAGCAGACTACGTCACCGACGGGCCGGTGGTAGAGAAATTCAAAGCCATGGCAGAAGCACTCTTCCACGGTGCCTGCACCACCAAGGGAGCTGTCATCATTACCCCGGAAAAAATCGTAGTCACCACCCCGGGACCGGATAATAAGAAAATCCTGCCGCTGGAATAAAAGAAACAAAGCATAAAAAAGCCGCACAGTGATGTGCGGTTTTTTGCGTGATGAAATTGTGTCACCATGCTGAGCACCCATAGTCCCACCGCTTTAGCGGGGGGAAGGTGGTGCCGACAGGCACCAAAGGGGGCTTCTCAAGGCAGCTTTTATACTGGCGCCGAAGGCGCCCACCACAACCCTCACGCCCGAAGGCCGTGTCAAACCTTTGAACCCTTTGCACCTTTTGAACCCTCACGCCCGCCAGGGCGTGTCCATGCAACCCCTTCCACCGCTCATGCGGTCCCCCTCCCCCTGCAGGCAGGGGGAGGCAAGTTTTTAGGGAAACGCGGCTCCTTCAGGCCGTAGACCTTTTACTTTTCCCTCTCTCTTTTATTCTCATACATTTTCCCATCGATGACGCCCAGCATTTTTTCCATGGATGGGAAGGGGGCGGTGAAGACGGCATGGCCCAGGGAGACGGAGACGTTTCTCCGTTTAAAGCCTTCCCTGATGGCTTCTGCCATGGCTGCTGCTCCCTGTTCATCCATGTCCGCTGCCACGGCGAGGAATTCGTCGCCGCCCAAGCGATAGGTATGGGTAAGGCCTGCCTGTTCGGCCAGAGCGCCGGCGGTGCAGCAGATGGCTTCGTTGCCGCTGTGGTGGCCTTTCCGGTCGTTGATTTTCTTCAAATTGTCGATGTCGCAGTAGAAGAAGGCGGTTTTTGTGCCTTTGGGGATGGATGCGGCATAGTCTTCAAAGGCCCTGAGGTTGCCGGCACCGGTGAGTTCGTCGGTGTGGCCGAGGCGGTACATTTCTTTCAGCATGTCCCGGTTGCGGAGAAGGATGGCGAAGATGGTGGCGAGGGTACGGAGCAGGAGACCGCCGCCTTCACAGGATTCGGGGGCAGGGTTCACGATTTCGATGAATCCCAGTCGCTGTCCCTGCAGGGTGAGGAGGCCTGTGGCCATGCGCTGCAGGCCCGGCACATAGATTTTTTTCATGCCCAGGTTCGTGACCAGACGGAGCACGTCGTTTTCTATGACGATTTCTTTTTTCAGGAGGTAGTCGTAGAAGGGACGGACTTTTTCTTTGGAAATATGCTGCAGTGCGTCTTTCCGGGACGGAATGAAGGGACTGTTCCATTCATAGGTGCAGCGGAGTTCTTCTTTATTTTCTTCCATGATGAGGATGCGTTCTGCCTTCAGGAAATGGGCCATTCTTTCCATCATTTTCATGAGGCCCTTTTCCGGGTCTTTCTCCGAAAGGCCGGCGGATATGATGTCATTGGCCTGCACTTCCCGGTAAATCTGCTCATTTTCATGGAGGTAGTGGGAGAGGTAGGTCTGCAGGCCTACGGCTGTGCTGAAGCAGACGGTCTTTCCTTTCCAGGAAACCAGGGTTTCCCGCATGAGGAAATCCACGCCGGTGGTAGGATTGTGGAAAATCCAGCTTTCAAACCGGTCTCTCCGAAGGTTCATCATCGGGCAGAAGCTGCAGGGCGCTTTGCCGTCTCCCCAGAGTTCATAGCATTTCTTTCCCTGCCAGCGGTAGTCTTCCGGATATCCCGTATTTTTCAGCATGGCCCTGTTCGCATAGAGCACTTCCCAGGTATGGGGGTCCGTAATGAACACGGACTCGTCGGCCTTGTCGAATTTCTCCCTTTCAAAGACGATGCGGTCGCCGGACTGCAGGGATTCTCCGTAGTGGTGCTTTTCTCCCACCGCCAGCCGGTCGGTGAGGAGCCGGAGCATGCCGTCGATACTGGATGCTTCTTTGCGGCTCACCATGGCATACTGCAGGTAGAGGGTGACGGGAGCTCCATTGATTTCCGTGATTTCATGGATTCGGTTTGCCGCATGGAGCAGCCTCTCTTCCATGTCCTCATGTCCCGCCTTCTTGAAGAGGAAAATGAAGGAGGATGTGCTGATGCGGGAGAGGGACATGTCCAGCCGGCTCACGGTGGAAAGGATTTCCACCACCTTTTCCAGGAGGGCCTTATGGACCTCTCTGCCATAGGCATGCTCCACCTCATCCATGGCAGGCACGTTCACCTGCACCGCCATGTATTCTTCCCGGCGGTGCTGGTAGTTGTCCTCGTACTTCAGTGTCGCCGCAATCATGCCCCGGTAGGAGGCAAGGCCGGTCTCACTGTCCACGAAGGAGAGCCGCCTTTCTTCTTCACCCAGTTCCTTTTCTTCAGACATGTCGTGGAAATATCCGGCAAGACCTACGATTTTGCCGCCGTTGTACACAGGAAATTTCGTGGCGGCAATGGATTTTACCCGGCCCTTCACCAGACAGCTGCCGATGGCGTGGCGGACCGGTATGCCCAGAGCCAGCACTTCCTTTTCTATCTGTTTGAATGGTTCATTATCCACGTGCCATTCCATTTCCTCGTCCGTCTTTCCCAGCACCCGGTCCAGCGTAAGGCCATAGTAGGAAAGGAAATCCCGGCTCACTGCCACGAAGCGGCGATTCTTATCCTTCACAAACCATTTGATATGGCTATACTCCTGAAAGGTAGAGAAAACAGCGGCCTTCTTTCGCCATTCATCGGTAAACCGGTCTTCAGGCACCACAAAGGAATGGACATAGGTATCCAGGATGGCCTTTCTGTCCCAGGTTCTTTCAATGCTGGCATTCTTCACCACCAGCAGGATATTCTTTTCTTCCGTGCGGTAGAGAATGTAGGCTTCCAATTCCTTCCAGGCATAACTCCCGTCACTGTCCCTGACGCGGAACATTTCGCAGGGGGCATAACGGTTCTTTTCATTGGCCAAGCTGTAAAGCACGTCGGGCTTGACGAAATGAAGGAAGCGCTCCCGGTCCTCCCGGTAGATTTTTTTCTCCGCATACCGGTAAAGTACGTCCACCGCCGGTACCCTGTCCCCGGGGCGGGCGGTGACGCAGGCCGTTTCCAATATTTCCAGCGTTCCCTCCTTCACATGGTACAGGCTGACTTCCTCAGAAAGCGCAAGGGTGCGGCGCAGCAGGCTGTCAAAGCTCTCCGCCATCTTTATTTTCTCATCGGACAGGAGATTGTACACCGAAGATTCCCCGGCATAGAGACCTTCATCCCCTGCCAGAATCTCGCCGGAAAGCTGGAAATAGAGACCATTGTCCATGAAGGTCATGGTCTGCCTGTCCCGCCGGCCCAGCAGCCTTTTCACGAAAGCAAGGATTTTATCCCGCAGTGGGAAATCGGGATTTAGGAGAGACCGGTTGATTTCTTCCACCGAAGAAATAGATGTGCCTGCCAGATTCTTCTTATGAGCCTCATTCTGGTACAGCATGGTCAGATGGCGTCCACAGCCCACATACAGGGCCACCGGTTCGTGGGTCACCACATTCACCAGTCCCAGCCTGTTAATCACCGCTTCCTCCGCAGCGCTTTCCATTTCCACATTTCTTTCCTTCATCCATCTTTCTATGTCCGCCCAGGGAAGGGGACGGCTGTAGAAATAGCCCTGTATTTTCTCGCAGCCCATATTTTTGAGGAAATCCACCTGCTCTTCCGTCTCCGCCCCTTCCGCCAGGGTGTGGACCCCCAACGTCTTGGCCATGACCACGATTGATTTGATGATTTCCCTGCTTCTTTCATTGAAATGACGGAGGAAGGACATATCGATTTTCAATTCATCCAGGAAGAAATTGTGAAGCACATTGAGGGAGGAATAGCGGCTGCCGAAATCGTCCAGCCAGCACTCATAGCCGGCCCTGCGGAAATCGGCGATGGCCTTTCGCAGGGTATCCTCGCTCTTTATCAGGGCGGACTCAGTGATTTCAATGCGGAGAAGTCTTCGTGGCAGCTGATAGCTTTTCACCACTTCCTCCACGTCGGCCAGAGGATTTCCCGTTTCAAAATCCACACGTGACAGGTTGATGGACACCGGTACCACCGGAAGGTCATTATCCCTCCGGAATGCCAGGAACGCCGCCACCTGCTCCAGAATATACCGGTCCAGCTTATAAATAATGCGGGCATCCTCCAGTACCGGGATGAAAAGGGACGGCGTCAGGAGTCCCTTTTCCGGATCCTCCCAGCGGGCCAGAGCTTCCATGCTGCAGAGCTTCCCCGTCAGCGTGCGGATCACCGGCTGGAAATACACCTTGATATGCTTTCCGGCAAGGGCCCCGTCGAATTGGCGCAGCACATAGGCCCTATTCTCCAGCTCCGTCCCCATGGACGCCTCATATGCCACAAAGCTCTTCGACCCGTCTTTCTTGATGGAATCGCAGGCAATCTTCGCCATATCGAAGGCATTGCGCAGAATGGAAACCGGCGGCATTTCAAGACCAAAATCACAGATGCCTGCCTTCAGCTGCACGCTGGGGTCATCGATATACCGGTTCACCTCGGAAATCATGGCGGAAAGCCCCTCAGGCAGCCGGCTCCTCGACCCCAGGAGGAAGAAATTGTCGCTGCCCTGATGACTGGCCAAATCGCCGGGGAAATAGCGGCTCAAGGCCTCCGCAATTTTCTGCAGCAGATAATTTCCTGCCTCCCTGCCGCGGGAAGCGTTGTAAAATTTGAAATTGGTGAGATTGAAATACATGGGGCAGTGCACGCCGAACTCTCCCCTATCCTTATCTGCCCTCGCCGCCTCCAGCGCCTTCTTCAGGAACACCGGATGGGACAGGAGCCCCGTCAATGGATCCCGGAGGGTCAAAGAAGAAATCACCTTTTTCGGCACCAGGCTCAGGGTCCACACCGCCCCCGCCTTCGGAAGCACCGACTGTGCCAGCGCTCCCTCCAGACGGCTGAAATGACCGTCCCTGGTACGGCAGTTAAAGGACACATAATACTGCCCCTCTCCCACCTTCCGGGCAGAAGAAGAATCCACCTCCGAAAGAGGCCGGTACTCCGAAATCTCCACCATACCCCGGAAGGATCCGCCGGTAAAGGACAAAAACTCCTCAAAGCTGTGGCACTTGTACATGCGAATCAGCGAGCGGTTCGCAAAAAGGATGTCCTCCTTCCCGTTGTCTCTGATAACACAGATTCCTTCGGGAAGATCATCAAAATGGAAATCAAAAGGTGCGGATTCTTTCATCATAGTCATGCCTCGGAATAAATGAATGGAAAAGAGCTGCGGCTTACGCCGCAGGTTATGGCCGCCTACGGCGGCAGGTTGTATAAAAGGGTTGTGTTCGCTTCACTCAAGGGGCGACAGCACCTTCGCCGCTGAGGGCGGTGAATAGCCATTTCGCGGCGGGGTGCAATAGGGAAAACACGCAAACCTGGCTGCGCCTGTGGGAAATGCACCCCTACCCCACTTCGCGGGACTTCCCCACGAGTGGAGGCAGAACAAACCGCAGATAAGCAATTGTTTCATAATCTTCTCAAGGCATAGCGCCGCTAAAACTTTCCCCTCCGGGGAAAGTACCGCCGCAGGCGGGGATAGGGGTGCATTTCCGACACGCCACAGGCGTGGTTGGCTTGTTTTCCCACGGGCGAAGCCCGGTTGTAAAGGTTTTATATAAACTGGCGCCCCTTCTTTTTGAAGGGCGCCTGCCACCACCCTTTGCACCCTCTGAACCCTCACGCCCGCAAGGGCGTGTCCATGCAGGCACCAAAGGGGGCATCTCCTCCATGCTGCCTTAGCTAGATTGGCCGCTATCGCGGCCACCCCCTATCCCGCTCCGCGGGACTTCCCCCTATGCAGAGGGCAGAATAAAACCTCTCTACGCTTACCTGCTGCTTCATGTGGCACAATGCTGAGTACCCATAGTCCCACCGCTTTCCCGTGGAAGAAGGTGGTGCCGACAGGCACCAAAGGGGGGTGCCGCCGCAGGCGGCATTTATACTGGCGCCGAAGGCGCCCACCACAACCCTCACGGCCAAAGGCCGTGTCAAACCTTTGAACCCTTTGCACCCTTTGAACCCTCACGCCCGCAAGGGCGCGTCCCCTTCCACCGCTCACGCGGTTCCCCTCCCCCATAGATGGGGGAGGCAAGTTTTAAGGAGCGGCCCGTCAAACTTACGCCCCCTCAGGCCCTAGGCCTGTCAACCCTCGCACCCGCAGGGTGCGTCAACCTTCGGGCCCGAAGGGCCCGTCTATTTCATCATGGACGATGGTATTTCTTCCTTTTTTCTTTGCCTCAAACATATACCCGTCGGCCCGGGCGATGATGGAGTCTATGGTGTCCCCCTCCCTGGCGGCGGTGATGCCTACGGACATGGTGACGTGGAGGGGGCCCGAGTCGTGATGGATGAAGGCGCTGCTCACGGTCTGCTGGAAGCGGGCGGCGATGGGAAGAATGTCGGTGCGGTTCTTGATGGGATAAATACCGATAAATTCCTCTCCGCCCCAGCGGCCTATGGTATCGGTTTTACGGATGGCACCGGTGGCAGCTTTGGCAAACATTTTCAGCATGGCGTCCCCCGCCTGATGTCCGTAGCGTTCATTAAAATCGTGGAAATGGTCGATATCCGCAAAGAGCACCGCGAAGGGTCTGTGCAAACGGTGGAATTCAGAGAAACGAAGCTGCAGCGCCGCGTGAAGGAACGTGCGGTTCGGAAGACCGGTGAGGGAATCATGGTAGGCCAGGGAGTACAGATTCTGTACAATGCGGGTTTCCCGGCCCAGGAAATTCAGGATTTCGAAAATTTCCGCCACCAGCTTGATATGCCCTTCCTCGTCGGTGAGGGGGATGAAATGGGCATTCACCACCACCATGTATCCCTTCTTGTGGGTGAGCACCAGTTTTTTCGAAGCGGCCTTTTTCCTGTCCATACAGTTCAAAAGAGGGCAGTAGGTCTCGCAGAGCGGCGTCCCCTCCTCATCCATGTGGTTCAAGTCCGTATCAGGGCAGCGCCTCCCTACCATGTCAGCGGCGCTGTAGCCGGTAATGCGCTCCGCCTCTTTATTCCAGTACACAATGGTACGATCCGGCTTCACTATGTATACTCCATAGGGGAAATTTTCTACCAGCTGAAAGAAATCCTTTTCATTAACCAAGGCAGCATTCCCTCCCTTCTTTTATTACAGTTTGTTTTTTAAGTGTTTCCATAATACATATCTTATAATTTCCGCATACCGATTGCAAGTCCGAGACGCTCGGCCTCTCCCGCTTTCATTTCAAGCACCGAAGACGCCTTCAGGCACGCCGAAAGACCTATCCAGGGACGAAGACGGGGCACGATTTTCACAATGGTCATGGAGGAATCAAAATACACCGCGTCGATGGCAAACCGCATAAAGCACATGTGAATGCTGTTCGTGGACCGGAGAAACAGCCCCCTGCCGGAGGGAAGGGGAGCGCGGAGCATGAGCCCTTTAAACCGGGCCCACCAGCTTACCGCCATCTCCACGGAAATGGAAATCTCCGGATGGTTTTCAAAAGACCAGACTTCTTGTTTCAAAATTATTTCTCCTATAAAAAAGACCGTGAAAAAATTCACGGAGATGGGGCCGCAAAGCGGCCCGGGTTTAAAAGGTTCAGAGGAAAAGGTTCTTAAGATTGACACGCCTTCGGCGTGAGGGTTGTGGTGGCGGCTAACGCCGCAATATAGAGCCCCCTTCCCCAGGAAGGGGATGGCGCCGTAGGCGACGGAGGATAGGGGCGTCAATTTTCGGTTTTTCTCACCGCTCCGCGGCAGTGGCAGGCGCCTTTTAAATCGTATAAGGCGCCTCTTATGATAAAACCATACAACCGCACCAGAGCGCGATAGGGAAAACAAGCCAACCAGGCTGCGCCTGTGGGAAATGCACCCCTATCCCCGCTTCGCGGTACTTACCCCCGGAGGGGGAAGTTTGCTCTACGCTTATTATCCTGCTCAATAAGTTGCTCGAGGCATCACGCTGCTAAAATCTCCCCCTCCGGGGGAGACGCCGCCGTAGGCGGCAGAAGGGGTGCATTTCCAGCGCCCGTCAGGGCGGTTGTTTGGTTTTCCTCACGCCAAGAGCGTGGTTGTAAAGGTTTTATCATACTGGCGCCACAGGCGCCCACCACAACCCTCACGGCCGAAGGCCGTGTCAAACCATTGAACCCTCTGCACCTTCTGAACCCTCACGCCCGCCAGGGCGTGACCATGCAGGCACCAAAGGGGGGCGCCGCCACAGGCGGCATTTATACTGGCGCCGCAGGCGCCCACCACAACCCTCACGGCCGAAGGCCGTGTCAAACCTTTGAACCCTTTGCACCTTTTGAACCCTCACGCCCGTCAGGGCGTGTCCATGCAGGCGCCCACCACAACCCTCACGGCCGAAGGCCGTGTCAAACCTTTGAACCCTTTGCACCTTCTGAACCCTCAGGCCGCCAGGGTGCATCCCCTTCCACCGCTCACGCGGTCCCCCTCCCCCATAGATGGGGGAGGCAAGTTTTAAGGGAAACAGCTCACTTCCCCATAGATGGGGGCAAATTTTAAGGAAAGCGGCTCACTTCCCCATAGATGGGGAGGCAAGTTTTAAAGAAAGCGGCTCACTTCCCCATAGATGGGGGCAAATTTTAAGGAAAGCGGCTCACTTCCCCATGGTCTGCATGAGGGAAATGAGCGACGGCAGGAGCACTACTACGAAGATGGCGGGGAAAATGCAGAAGACCAGGGGGAAGACCATTTTTACCGGGGCCTTCATGGCCTGGGTTCTGGCTCTCTGGCGCCTTAGGTCTCTCATGTTGTCGGCCTGGATGACCAGGGTGTCGGACATGGAAGCGCCAAGGCGTTCGGACTGCACCACCGACATGACGAAGAGGTATACGTCCTGCACGTCGCAGCGTTTGGCCATGAGCTGCATGGAGCGGCGTCGGGTCATACCCATTCTTGTATCCCGGAGCATGCGGCGGAATTCATCAATTAAGGGGCCTTCCATCCGTTCCACCACTTTACGCATGGCGCCGTCCAGGGAAAGGCCGGCCTGTACGGAAATGGAGAGGAGATCAAGCACATCCGGCAGCTGGCGGACGATGAGGTCCTGTCTTTTCTGGATGATATGGTTGAATACGCCGAAGGGAAGGAGGGCTCCGAAGAGGAAGCTGCCCCACACCACGCAGAGGCCCTGGACGGTGTCCATGGGGTTCTTTGTGGTGTAGTAAAAGCCCATGAGGCCGCAGAAAACCATGGAGAAGAACCAAATGCCCACCACCGGGCGTACCTTCCATATGCCCTGTTTCCCTGCCAGCATGATGCGCTTTTCCATGAGTTTGGGCATGGAGGAGGGGGCGAAGTTGGACAGAAATTCCATCACGTGAGCCAGGAGCCGTCCTATGGTACGCTGGTAGAGAGGAATCTTTTTCAGGTCGTCTTCCCCTGTTTCCTCTTCCTCCTCTTCCGTTTCATCGCGGAAGGTATCAAGCCGGCGTTTCACTTCCCTTTCGCCGAACCGTTTCAGCGCCAGCACCGACAAAGCCAGAAAGAAGAAGAGTGCCAGGGCGATGGATATGGAAAGAGCCAGCATGGTTAGTCACCTTCCTCCCAATGACCGCCGGCCTGCTGCATGAATTTCGGAAATTCCACATTGTGGGCCTTGAACTTGGACAGGAACTGGGGCTGCAGGCCTGTGGGCACGAACTGCCCCAGGGCTTTGCCGTTTTCATCGAATCCGGTCTGCTTATAGCGGAAAAGGTCCTGCAGCACGATGACGTCCCCTTCCATTTTCTGTACTTCCGTAATGTAGGTCATCTTACGGGAGCCGTCCTGGATACGTTCCTGATGGATGATGAGGTCCAGGGCCGATGAAATCTGGTCCCTGATGGCCCGTACCGGCAGGTCCAGGCCGCTCATGAGCACCATGGTTTCCAGACGGGACAGCACGTCCCTCGGGCTGTTGGCGTGGGCGGTAGTAAGGGATCCGTCGTGGCCGGTGTTCATGGCCTGCAGCATATCCAGAGCTTCGCCGCCTCTGACTTCGCCGACGATAATGCGGTCAGGACGCATACGGAGGGAGTTCTTCACCAGATCCCGGATGGTCACCGCCCCTTTGCCTTCGATATTGGCCGGGCGGGCTTCCAGCGTCACCACATGGGGCTGCTCCAGCCGGAGTTCCGCCGCATCTTCGATGGTGACGATACGTTCATCATGGGGAATAAAGGAAGACAGCACGTTCAGGCTGGTGGTCTTACCGGAGCCGGTGCCGCCGCTGACCATGATATTCAGTTTCGCCTTCACGCAGGCACGAAGGAAAATAGCCATCTGCTCCGACAGGGTGCCGAAGGAAATGAGATTTTCCACGGAAAACGGGGTCTTGGAGAACTTACGGATGGTCACGCAGGGGCCGATGAGGGACAGCGGCGGAATCACCACGTTCACACGGGAACCGTCGGGCAGACGGGCATCCACCAGAGGCGATGCTTCATCCACGTGACGGCCGATGGGCGTCACGATTTTGTCGATAATGCTCATAAGGTGGGCATTATCATGGAACTGGGCCCCCGTCAAATGGAGTTTCCCCATCCGTTCCACATAAATCTTCTTCGGCCCGTTCACCATAACTTCGGTGACGGAGTCATCCTTCAGGAACGGTTCGATGGGGCCGTAGCCCAGAATTTCATCGCAGATATCCGATACCAGCCGGGCACGCTCGCCTCGGGGCACCACAAAAGGATTGTGCTCCAGCACCCGCTGCACGTAGCCGGAAATCACATTCTCAATGTCCTGGCGGCTGCGGTTCGTGCCGTCCAGAATTTTCTGCTGCTCCGAAGTCATTTCCTCCACAATGGCCCGGTGCACATTGAGCTTCAGGGCCTGGTATTCCTCTTCCTTCGCATCCACCGCCCGTCCGGCGAATATATTCTCTTCCTTGACCTCGGCCTTCCCCTTCTCTTCACGGCGCCCCAGACGTTCCAGCAGTGTCACGGTTTACATCCCCTTTGTATTGAAATAATAGTCAGCTTTGAGTAGAACGATTCCACGGATTATTCTCATCATACATATAATAAGTAATCTCTTTCTTCTGAGGAAGCCCTATGCCAACATTAGCTACTGCATTTATAAAACCATAATTGCCGGGATTCTTAATTAAATGCAGGTAAACCTTCACGGAATAGGGAGATTTATCCTTCTCAGGCAGTTTGCTGAAATCAGGATTCTCTACATCCTTTCCATCTTTATCCACCATGCTAAGGTGAATATCGGATTGATTCTGCAAAATATATAAGTGAGTTGTAACTCCACCATATTGATTATAGTAATAATCCTGAATCTCACTGAAAGACGGCTTACGGACATTGTTATCAAAAGAAGAAACTGCTGCTTCCCTCGCAATCGTCCGTGCTAAATTATTATAAGTGACCCAATCCCCAAAATATAAACCAAACACTGCAATAGCAACAATGCATGCCATAAAAAGAGGAACCATCAGTGTAAACTCGATAATGTCCTGTCCGCCCTGTTTTTTCACGATGGTTCCTCCTTTCGTTCCCTATATAAATTGATTCATCATTCTTTGGAAAAACGGCCAATGCACCATTGACCGCCTTTCCAAAGAACTCCTGCTCGCGCAGAAGCTCTTTGCACTTTGCCTAGAGAATCATTAACCTCCCTGAGACGTCGGCTGAGCAGAGTTGCTAGCTGCCTGAGTCATGAGGCTGTCAGCATTGGAGAATACGTTATTAATGCTGTTTGCAATACCGGACTGCTGGTAAATCAGCCAGCCGATACCAACAATAATAGCCAGCATCAGAGCATATTCGACCATGTCCTGGCCTTTTTCACCGAGATAAGGTTTTACATAGTAATCATACATCTGAGAAGCAAGAGACATCATAGGAATTCACCTCCTCTCGTTGACCCGTTACAATCAATGATTATATAAAAAGCCAAAATGGCTTTCTACCAAGATAAAACTAGACCTTAATATCCACAATTTTGCGAATAATAACAAAGCCCACAATCACCAGAAACAGGGCCCCTATAATAGCAATCTTCCCGATATCGGTAGTAAGAAGCGGTTCCAGATATTCCGGTGAAGAAACGTAGAAGAATAAAGCCAATGCCACAGGGATGCAGGCCAATACGATGCCCGACATTTTGCCCTGGGCCGTCAATGTATTCACCTCGCGACGGATACGGATACGCTCCGAAATGGTATTCCTGATGGTATCCAGAATGGTCGCCAGGTTGCCGCCTACCTGCTGCTGGATGAGAACAGCTGTTATCACCAGAGAGAAATCGGCACTGCCAACTCTTTCATCCATATCATGGAGAGCCTCATCCAGGGATTTTCCCAGGCTCGTATCTCTCATGACCTTTTCAAACTCCGACGACATGGGCGGTTCCATTTCCCGGGAAATGATTTCCATGGTCTGCAGGAAAGAGAAACCGGCCCGCAAAGAGTTCGCCACCAGGGAGAGACAGTCCGCCAGCTGGCGCTGGAAATTATTGAGACGTTTACTGATTCTCCGCTGCACGAACACAAAGTCCGCCGCCAGGAAGAGAAGCACCGCCAGAAGGCCGGTGACAGGATTTAAAGTGGCCAGTGCAAAGATGACAAATACCAGAAGCGAAAGACCTGCCGAAATGGCCAGAAATTCGGACCCCAGCAAAGGCAGCCCCGCCCGTACCATCATCAGATCCAGCCGGCTCCTCCCGGATGTACCGGAGCGCTTCGCCTTCTCCGCAAAAATCTCATGGAGACGGCTCCGAAGCACCTCAAAGGGAGATGCCTTCCGTACTACGGAAGGACGATACCCGGAATACATCTGGATACGCTCCGCCATCTCCCTCCTCCGCCGCAGTACTGCCGTAAGGCCAAGGAAGAGAAGAATAAAGAACAGAAAGGCGAAAAGTAATGAAAATAAAAGTATCATCCTGCATTCTCCTTCCTGACTGAATTATAACACGGAGGTAGAAAAAAATTAAAGAGGGAATCATACAAAACAAGGTTCTCAGGTTTGACACGCCTTCGGCGTGAAGGTTGAGGTGGCGCCCATGGGGCCACATGGGCGCTCGGGTTCAAAAGGTTCAGAAGGTTCAAAGGGTTCAAAGGGTTGTGGTGGCGCCCTACGGGCGCAGTTTTATAAAACTAAGATAACGTAAACATTTCTTCCCGCCGCTATCTCTCGTTTCCCCTTGAGGGGAAATGCCACATAGTGGCAAAAGGGTGTACGAGGTGAAGCACGGTAATGATACTCCATTGTTTACCTGACTGCCAATCGGCAGCCATCTCCTCCATGCAGCTTTAGCAAGATTGGCCACCTACGGTGGCCACCCCCTATCCGGCTGCGCCGGACTTCTCCACGGGAAAGCGTCTCACGT
>ERZ791911.638-NODE-638-length-22233-cov-2.291776_pt1 | contig 22233 bp, 33 predicted proteins | sample MGYA00510142_ERZ791911 | MGnify/ENA primary metagenome ERZ791911 (study PRJEB30046, sample SAMN00792056) | human gut metagenome | study: EMG produced TPA metagenomics assembly of the A metagenome-wide association study of gut microbiota in type 2... | reverse complement strand
CCACCATCTGGGGGACAAAGCCCAGCACGGCGCCAACCCCGGAAATGATTCCGTCCACGATCAGCCCGTGGAGCCAGTCGGCTACTCCCAGGCTGTCCATCAGGTCATCGGCTGCAGGAATCAGCATGTCACCAAAGAGAGTGTCATTGACCCAGTCCGTAGCGTCGGTCCCGATGGTGGTCACAGAAACATAATAGACCAGGAACATAATGGCGGCAAAAATAGGGAGTGCCAGCCACCGGTTGGTGACGATCTTGTCGATTTTATCGGAGGTGGTCAGTTTGCCTTTGCTCTTTTTGATGTTGCATTCATGGATGATGGAGCTGATGTATTTGTACCGTTCGTTGGTGATGATGCTTTCCGCATCGTCGTCCATTTCCTGTTCCACCGCTTCAATGTCCCCGTCGATGTGGTCGATGACGGACTGGGGCAGCTTCAGGGAAGCCCGGACTTTTTCATCCCGTTCGAACAGTTTGATGCCATACCACCGTTCCTGATGGGCCGGGAGCATTCCCTGGGTGGCTTCTTCAATGTGGGCCAGGGCGTGTTCCACAGGGCCGTCAAAGGAATGTTTGGCCACCATCACCTGCTGGTGTTTGGCCACCTTGGCGGCCAGGTCGGCGGCTTCCTTGATCCCTTCTCCTGTACGGGCAGAGATCTCCACCACCTGACAGCCCATTTTCTGGGACAATTTTTGGATGTTGATGATGTCCCCGTTTTTCCGGACCATGTCCATCATGTTCACGGCCATCACCATGGGGATCCCCAGTTCAGCCAGCTGGGTGCTGAGATACAGGTTCCGTTCCAGGTTGGTTCCGTCTACGATGTTCAGGATGGCATCCGGCCGTTCCTTCACCAGGTAGGTCCGGGACACCACTTCTTCCAGGGTGTAGGGGGAGAGGGAATAGATGCCGGGCAGGTCCTGGATGATCACATCCGGATGGCCCATCAGTTTCCCTTCCTTCTTTTCCACCGTAACGCCGGGCCAGTTCCCTACGAACTGATTGGAGCCCGTCAGGGCATTGAACAGGGTGGTCTTGCCGGTGTTTGGGTTCCCGGCAAGGGCAATCTTGAATTCCATAAATCGCGACCTTCTTTCCCATCTATTACTAATTTTAAAATCAGTTAGAAAAAGCTAACAAAAAGATAAAAAATTACAGCTCTTTTACTTCCACCATTTCCGCATCGGCTTTCCGCAGGGACAGTTCATAGCCCCGCACGTTGAGTTCCACCGGATCTCCCAGAGGCGCCACCTTCCGGATGTGCACCGGAGTCCCTTTGGTGATGCCCATATCCATGATCCGGCGCTTGATGGCTCCGGTGCCATGGAGTTTTACCACTTCGTAATCTTTGCCTGTCAAGGCGTCTTTCAGAGTTGTCATTGTGATGTTCCTCCTGCTGTTACTGTACTGTGATTTTAGCGGCCATTTCCATACTGATGGCCACCCGGGATTCCCGGATGTTCAGGATCAGCCCGCTGGGGGTGTGCTGGACAATGGAGATTACCGCACCCTGGGTGATGCCCAGGTTCTCCAGATGGGTACGGACCTTGGGGGAACCGCCTACCCGCAGGACGGTCAGGTCCCTGCCAGCGTCGGCAAATGTCAAAGGCATAGTGCTACCTCTTTTCATAATTTATTTGTGAAACATAATCTTCATACGTGATATGTTAGCACACACTAACGAAAGAGTCAACAAAAATGGCAAAAAAGGGGCTGTTGCTCATGCAACAGCCCTTTTTTATTCCTCCGGCTTCAACTTCTTTTCCGTAATGGACTTCAGCCCGTTGAGGGCTGCCAGGAACACGCCGCCCATGAGGAACCAGAAAATGTGGAAAGTTTCCCAGGTCATGGCAGGCTGGGGCACCTTCAGGGTGGTGGGTCCCTGGGCAATGGCGTACAGGGAACCGACCATCAGCCCCAGGATGAAGTACACCATGGCGGCCCGGTGGTTGTCCAGGGCGTTCTTCACCAGCTTGATGATCCCTACGATCCCGGCCAGCACCCCGAATCCGAAGATGCACAGTACCGGGAAATAGGACAGGTTCATGTGGAGGAATTCCTTGATGGCGCTGATGATGGGCACATACAGCCCGAAAATCAGCAGCATGGTGGATCCGGAAATCCCCGGCAGTACCATGGCACAGATGGCGATGGCGGCACAAACGAAAATGTATCCGCCCAAAAAGGGCGTCAGATGGGCGATTTCCACATTGGTACCCTGGCCACCGGTGGGGTTCACTGCAGCGATCACCAGTACCAGCACGATCCCCAGGATCATGTAGATGATCCTGCTGGTACGCCGGAGGCATTCCTTTTCTTCCTTGATAATGAGGGGCAGGGAGAAAATGGAGAAGCCCAGGAACAGGGAACTGAGCTCATAGATCCGGCTGGTGAACAGACTGGCGATCACCAGCACCGAAGATCCCATGCCGATGAACCAGCCCATGCCCAGCTTGGCCAGGAACCGGATGCCCTCCCGCTTCAGCTCCCGGCTGCCGTGAGTGAGTACATACAGGGAACTGATGAATTCATCATAGAAACCCAGTACAAAGGCAATGGTACCGCCGGATACCCCGGGGACGCTGTCGGCCAGGGCCATGCAGAAGCCCCGGACCATGTTCAGGAACAGATCCATAGTAGTTCATCCTTTCTGGGGCCAGGCCCCTCTGTCTTTTCCTTATTATAAGCAATGGGGTTAAACAATTCCGAAACAAACAGGAAAAAATTTGGCAAGATTTGTGTTATAATGATTCATCGGACTGACAGTTTGCCGGTCCGGACAATGAGACTCTATTATATCGTATTTTGGAAGAAAATAGAATAGCGCAGGGAAATCTCTTTTCCGCGCAAAGGAGGATGCAGGTTGGACAGAAGCGAACTGAAACTGAAACTGATGGAATATGCCGCCAAAGGCTACGAAGTGCCCCGGATGGACATGATCAAGACTCCGGAACAGATCGAAGGGATCCGGAAAGCCGGGAAGGTCAATTCAGAAGTGCTGGATGCGGTGGAAAAAAACATCAAAGTGGGAATGACCACCGACGACATCAACACCATTGTGTATGATACCACGGTGAAGCTCCACGCCATTCCCGCCTGCCTGAACTACGAAGGGTTCCCCAAATCCGTGTGCACCTCCGTCAACGACGTGATCTGCCACGGGATCCCGGATCCCAAACAGGTGCTGAAAAGCGGGGACATTGTGAACGTGGACGCCACCACCATTTTCGACGGTTATGTGGGGGATGCCTCCCGGATGTTCATGCTGGGCCGGGTGCCTGCTGAACGGAAGAACCTGGTGGGCATTACCAAAGAATGCCTGAAGCGGGGCATGGAAAACGCCGTAGGCTGGAAGAACACCCTGGGGGACATCGGGGCGGCCATCCAAAGCTTTGCCCAGAAACACGGATGCAGCGTGGTCCGGGAATTCGGCGGCCATGGTGTGGGACTGGAAATGCACGAAGACCCCTTTGTGTCCCATGTGGGGAAACGGAAAACCGGCATGCTGCTGGTGCCGGGCATGGTGATCACCATCGAACCCATGATCAACGCCGGCACGCCGGAACTGTGGATCGACGAACTGAACGGCTGGACCGTCCACACCGCCGACGGCAAAGACAGCGCCCAGTGGGAACACACCCTCCTGATCACAGAAGGGGAACCGGAAGTGCTGAGCTGGTAAGCCATCAAAAAACGAAAGGATGAAAGAAAATGACCTTCATGGACCTGGCCAAAGCCAGATATTCTGTACGGAAATTCAGTGACAAACCCATCGAAAAAGAAAAAATGGACGCCATCCTGGAAGCGGGACGGATCGCACCCACCGGCCACAACTATCAGCCCTACCGGGTGTACGTGCTCCAGAGCCCAGAAGCCCTGGAAAAGATCCGAGGACTGACCCGGTGCGCCTTCAATGCACCGGTGGTGCTCATGGTCACCGTCCGGAAGGACGAGGAATGGGTGAACCCCTTTGAACACAGCATCCGTGCCGGGGAACAGGATGCCAGCATTGTGGCCACCCATATGATGCTGGAAGCCTGGGAACAGGGCATCGGATCCTGCTGGGTGAACTACTTCCCGGTGACCCAGACTGCCGATGCCTTCGGCCTGGAACTGAACGAAGTCCCCCTGCTGCTCATGCCCATGGGCTACGCCGCAGAAGGAGTCCACGCCGCCCATCTCCACACGGAACGGAGAAGCAACGAGGAATTGGTGAAGGTGTTGTAAAAAATGGGGCTGTTGCGTATGTGCAACAGCCCCATTTCTTTTTTTTTATTCCACCACCACCTGACAGCTCCTCATAGTGGCGAGGGCCGCCTGATGGCTTTCTTCCGTTACTCCTGCACAGCATTGGCTGTCCACCCGGATCTCCACTTCCGGCAGGGCCGCCTTCAGCAGCAGGGCGTTGCTCACTACGCAGATGTCCGTGCACAGGCCGATGAGCTCGATGCTCTGGATGGGCTGCTTCCGGTTCAGTTCCTTCAGGTCTTCCGCCAGTTTCACCGAACCGAAGGAGGGTTTCTGGATCACCGGCCAGTGATGTTCCTGCTGGAGTTTTTCCAGGGCCGGGATCAGTTTCCAGCCCGGGGTCCCCTTGATGCAGTGCTTCACCGGCAGCCGTTTTCCTTCCTGGGTCTCCAGGTAATCCTCCCCGTGGGTATCCTGGGTGAAAATCACCTTCCCGGGGAAATGGGCCACCTTCCTCAGCACCGCCGGGGTAATGGCCTGGGCCGCTTCCGACCCCAGGCTCCCGCCCACAAAGTCATTCTGCATATCCACCACGATCAAAAAACGGTTTTCCATACCAATAACTCCTTTTCATTCACTCTTCACTTTTATCCTTCTTCACCGGCCGCACTTCCACGATGATCTCCTGGACCCGGTGCTCATTGGCCTGGGTCACCGTCACGTGGAGGTTCCGGCAGTCGAAGGTGTCGCCCTTTTTGGGAATGGTCTCCAGGGTATCCACCACCCAGCCGCTGATGGAATTGTTCTCCAGGCCGTAATCATCGATATCCAGATCCAGATACTTGAACAGGTCGAACAGGTTGGCGTTCTGGGAATTGGAGGAGCAGGAAACCAGGTACCGGTTTTTCCCCAGTTTCCGGAAGGAAGAAACCGCCTTGTCGTGCTCGTCCCAGATTTCGCCCACCAGTTCCTCCACAATGTCTTCCGTGGTCACCAGCCCCCGGACGGTGCCGTAGCTGTCCATCACCATGGCCATTTCCACCTTGGCCTCCTGGAGGGTCTTCAGCACCCGGGAAATCTTGGTGGACTGGTGGACCAGGGCTGCCTTTTTGATCAGCTTCTGCAGGCTGCAGTGGGGGTCCTGGAGATAGGCTGCCAGGAAATCCTTGGCGTGGAGGATTCCCACAATCTCGCTGTAGTCATCCTTGAATACCGGCAGACGGGAAAAACCGTGGCTGCCAAACAGCTTCAGGGCTTCTTCGCTGCCTTCCGAAATATCCATGGCCACCATGTCCACCCGGGGCGTCATGATTTCCCGGACCCGGATGTCGCTGAATTCGATGGCGCTTTTGATCAGCAGGCTGTCCTGCTTGTTGATGCCGCCCCCGTGTTCCACTTCGTCCACCATCAGCAGCAGTTCATCTTCCGTGGCGAACCGGTGGGAAACCTTTTTCCGCAGGCACCGGTTGAAAAGGTTCTTCATGATCCGGAACAGGAAATTCAGGGGAGCGAACAGCACCACCAGCACACTGAGCAGTCCGGAGCAGTCCATGGCGTATTTTTCCGGGGCATCGCTGGCCACGCTTTTGGGGATGATTTCCCCGAAAATCAGGATCACAATGGTGGTGAACACCGTGGCCAGGGCCAGGCCGGAAGGGCCGAAAGCCGCTGTGGAAACCGCTGCCGCCAGGGAAGCGGTGGCAATGTTCACCACGTTGTTCCCGATCAGGATAGTGGACAGGGCGTCGTCAAAATGGTCCAGCAGCCGAAGAGCTTTCCGGGCCTTTTTGCTGCCGCTTTTGGCCTGGTTCTTCAGCCGCAGCTTGTTGGACCCGGTAAGAGCCGTCTCTGAAGCGGAAAAAAAGGCGGACAGGGATATAAACACAATCAGGATCAGCGTCAGGGCTGATGTGGGTATTTGCAGATCATCCATAGTATTACACTTCCTCCGTATAATACTGATATTATAGGAGAAAGTATGAATATTGTCCAGAACCACAGTATTTAAGCCATTCTTTGCTCAGACGGCAAAAAAACGGCAAAAATATTTTTCAATAGAGATTGGCAATAGCTTTTGCTGCTACCCGGTGAATGTCCTCTGTGTAATTCAGGTACACGTTGGAAACAGTGGCTACGGTATCTCCCAGCACATGTGCCACCAGGCTGACATCTCCTGTTTCGGAAAGCAGCAAGGTGGCGAAGGTGTGGCGCAATGCATGGACGGAACGACCAGGGAAATGGGCGCTGATGATCCGGCTCAGCTGCTTATGAGCAGATTCCATTTTATCGAGTGGAAACACGGTTCCAGAGATATTTTCCGGAGTTGTCCGTTTCCACTTTCTCAATGCTGCCAGCACTTCGATGGATGCCGGAATGGTCCGGTTGCTCCGGATCGTTTTGCATTGTTTGATGCCAAATTTCCCGGCTTCCGTTCTGGACAGCTGCTGGCTGACAGTAATGGTCTGTTTCTGCCAGTTCACAGCAGACCAGGGGAGCCCGGCAATTTCGCCAAAACGCATGCCGGTACCTGCGCCAATCAGGACAACCAGCCTTCCCAAAGGCCATGGCTCCAGCAGTTTCAACAACCTGGACAATTCCTCCCGGGAGAATGCCCGCAGGACTGCCGGAGTTTTATCCTTCGGCAGCTGGATCCCTCTGGCAGGGTTGGTACTTATGATTTTGTACATCTTCCGGGCATGCTCTAACACGGAGGAAATGCTGCACAATAACCCGCTCCGGGTGGATGCCTTAACCTGCAGGCGCAGAAGAGCATTGGCAATATCGGCACTGCTCAGCTCCCGGATCGGAATATCGGCAGCAGCTCCCATGCGGCTGACTGCATTTTTATAATTCAGCAACGTATTAAATGCCAGGATGGATTTTTTATCCCGCTCAAAGATAGGGAAGAAATCTCTCAGAGAAATATCTTTCATACGGGTGTCATCGGTCAGATTTGCGACTTCCTTGACCTGTTCCAGGAGAGTGTCCTGATAACGACGGGCTTCACGTTGGTTTTTGAAGCCTTGTTTGGTCTTCTGCTTCCACCGGTGCCCTACCTTGTAAGATAGGATTAGGCAGACACTGCCATTCTTCTCACGGTATGAGAATGTGTATTCCATAAAATCAGCCTCCTTATATGGAAGAAGAGGGGCTGACTGTGGTAAAATAGTACAGTAAGCCCCTTGTGGTGAGGGTGGTTACGCTGTCCCTGCTGGTATTTGCGGTACCGGCAGGGATTTTTTATAGGGAAAATCCAAAAAACCACAAGATGTAGCTTGACAAATCCTATATATTGTGCTTGTGGTTTTTTAGATTTCTGGTATAATAATTATAGAAGTCAACTTGTGAAGGATAAGGCTGGGTTCCCGAATGGGAGTAGGCGTAACGCTTAGAATTCCTTTGCCCCTGGGGTTGACTTATTTTTTTGCAATGGCTTCTTTTAAGTTCTTGATTATGTTTGTAGGATCTTTTTTTATTGACTCACATATGAACTCAATGAGCTTTTGATTGTAGCAGAAATGAGTTAGTTTATTTATAGTAAATTCATAACAATAGTTAGAATCTGCTTTGATATCGTAAAAGCCAACGAATAAATTGAAATGATATTTATTAAAATCGTTATTTGCGGAGGATGGAGTTGGATTGATAAATTGAAGATTATTGCGTTTGATGAATTGATTTATTAGTTTTACGCAATCTTTCATAGTATACGGATAAATTTTATGCATATCTTTGGGTTGTTTAATTATTTTTGCTGCTTTTGAGGCATCATTAGTAAACGTAAAAGATAAGGCTGCTTCCTTAGGCTTTTTCGTTAAGTACCATTCATGTCTTACTTGAATTGCATATGTTGGATTTGGCGTCGAATCAATTGAGCTTGTGATTTTATCAAAAGTATTTAATAATTTATCTGCGACTTCCTTTGGATATCTTGCCAGGATTTCAGAATCTTTGATAGATGAAAGCTTTACTGATAAAGTTAAAAAGTTAGAACTCAAATCTTCGGTGATATCAATTCCAAAGAAGTCTAGCAGTTTGTTAGAATAATTGAGAACACAAGCTTGAAAAAGAGGAATATAGATTTGTTCATATTCTTCCGTGATAAAATGAGTACTCATGTTGCGCAAATCAATAATACGTTCTAAATTCACACGAAGAGGATCTTTGTTGTTTGTAAAAACTTTGCGGATACAAACATCAAGAGATAAAGTCCTATCAGGTTTGTCAGGATAGTAAATACTTTCATTTCCCTTTGTTTTTACCAAATAAGCTTTCAACATCAATTCCCAGGCATTGCAGATAAAGAATGAAAACCCTTCTACTCTGTATTTGATTGTAGGTTTATTATAAATTTCAATTCCCATAATAAAAGCCTCTTTGCTTTTTGCTACCAGTTGATTTACCAGATTCATTTCAGTATCCATTTTCCCCTTCCTTTCTCCATAATCATACCTCCTCGTAATCGAGGAGGTTTTTTTTCGTTGCATTTGAGAATCGTTTGATTTTGCAACGATTTTCAAATGATTCAACTCATGAGCAGTATTTTCCATTTTGGAAACAACCACTTGCAAGTTTTATCGAGTCTTTTTCGAGTTCGACTCGTTTTAGACTCGATGGCGTTTGGATTCTATGGCGTCGGCGGATTCTTCAGAGTGGAGATCGTTGTTCTGGACATGGTCATCTTCGTGGCGGATGGTTTCCAGATTCATTTCTCTGGTGAGGCGGGAATTGAGGATGTACACCGGCTCTCCGGTTTCGTCTTCCCGGACGAAGCCTCTTACGCCTACGGGCAGGTCTGCGAGTACGTATCTAGTCATTGTCATGGCCTTCCTTCTTGGATTGATAAGCTATAAAATTCAGGACTTCTTTCATAGCATCGGGGGATAGTTTGCGGGTGGCGTCAAAAAGGGCACGGTAGCGGGGATCGTCTTTTACTTCCTGGGCCAGCCGGGCAGTCTCGGGGTCCAGGTAGTATGCCCGTTTGTTTTCAGCGGATTCTTCCAGGAAGTAGCTTTTGGGAACACCGAAAATAGAAGACATTTTTTCAATCAAGCCCATACGAGGGACAGATTTTTGCATAATCCATTTATTTACAGTTGAACGGCTAACTCCTAACATTTCAGACAGTTCCGTTTGAGACATCCCAGATTCTTTAAGCAACGAAGAAAGTCGAGCACTAAATAGTTCCATCATCTTCTTGGCTTCTTCTGTAGACATACTATCAATCCCCTTCTTTAATATCTGTATCTATATTTTAGAATTTTATTCGACTTTTGTCTAGTGGCCGACGAAAAATATCGAATGAAATTCTAAAAAGATGTTGACTGTAGAATTTAATTCGACTATAATAAGTCAAGAAAGGAGGAATCGAAATGCCTAAAATTAGTTTAAAGGCAGCTCGAGTTAATGCTAAATTAACATTAATTGAAGCGGCTAGATTACTGGGAATCGGCAAAGACAGGCTCATTAAATGGGAAAAAAACAGCGGTCTGGTGCCTCCTGTATGGCAGCGGAAAATTTCCGCAGTGTATAAAATGCCATTAGACATGATTTATTTTGGCTAATTTGTCGACTTTAATTCGACAAACGGAAAAGGGGGGAGGAAGGATGGAAAGACAAAAAATCGAGCGGTTCCTGGGACTGCTGGATGGAGTAACCGAAAAGGAATGGAGTGTCCTCAAAAGCACGGGTGACCGTTTGTATAAAATGGCTGCTCTGGAAAACACTCCATTGATCAACGAAAAGAGCATCGCTTACTTCTCTGATGAGATTGAAGCTACCCTGCATGTCTATGATGACATCAAGGAAGAGGCAAAGAAGATTCAAGAAGGCGGGAAGCGATTCGAGTAATGGTACTAAAAGCAACAGAAGTTCCAAGTTTTACTATTGAAGCTTTTGTCTTTGACCATATCTCGTTATTCCTAACGGTATCCAGGTAATCATGTCCCTGCAATGTGAGACGTGAAATCCTTATATCATCGTACTTTTTGGAATCAGGAGTCAGGACCTTCATAAGGTATCTGACTTTCAGAAATTGAGCTTCTTTCAGCAATTGGATCTGGTAAAAAACCAGATCAGGTGAAACATTATGATTCTTCGCTAAATCATAAATAGATATCGAGTCAGATGGAGCTGATTCGATATCCAGCAATATGTCTCTGATTAGATCTAAATCTCTTTTCATAAAGGCTCTCCTTTCTTACAGACTATTATATCCCAGAAAGGGCAGCAGAAAAGTTAATTCAACAAAAAGGAGGGGAGAAGATGGATGATCTGGAACGACTGAAAATAAAAAACGCCGAACTACAAAGAAAACTTGAAGCACGGCGTTTCGATACCTTTTCTCACTGCTTGAGCCTGGTGAACATCATCGCTATCACGACGCAAAAGTGGGATATATGGCTGTTTTACTTTTTGATGGCTGAAGCAGCTGGTCTGTTTATTTGGATGATATGGTCGGCCTTTTGGGAATCCAGAAATTCCTGATGGGAAGGTGATAAAGAATGCACGAAAGAACAAAGCCCCATTGGTGGATGAGGCTGGATGATGATTTAACAGCTATGATTGTTGCAATCATCACTTCAACGATTACAAGTACGGGCCTAACCATTTTGATATGCACAAAGTTGCGATGGTTGTTAGAACTGCTGTAACGAGAGAGACGGCGAAAGGAATTAATACTGAACGAACAATATATCGCTTTTTAGCATCTTGTTCTGCCAGTAATGTATCCTCTAAGACCTTCTCCCCTAAAGCACTAATTGACACAAATCCCGTATATTCACTTCTAGTGAATAAGTCTTCATCGTCAATATCTATCCATTCTTTATCTATATAAGTCGTGTTTTCAACTGGAAACTTGTGTAGGAAGTCTGGTGTAGACAATAACTTGATTCGTAACTTTATAACTTGTTCGGATTTGTTAAGAGCCTTTGGTAAATCACTTTCTTTGGTTTTCCCATGGTTATGTAGATATTGAAGAATGGCGTAATCAACCTTTTGCAATTCAGATGCTTTTACCAAAAAAATCACCTCCCTTCTCTTGGTCATTATACCAGAAAAGAAGGAAGACAAAGAAAGGAGACAGCCATGGATGTCACATATCATTGCCAATACTGTGAAAAATCTTTTTCAGACCCTCGGGAATGCCGAAAACACGAGGAGGACGATCACATCCACACCATCAACATCCTGGGAGACTATTTTGACGGAAGTTGGGGAACACCTTTCAGGGGGATGACCAAGGACCAGCAACAATACTATCCAACTGTTGTTTATATGGCGCTTTCCAACGGGGAAGTTGCGCAATATGTACTGCGTGACGTTAAGAACAAATTGAAAGACTTCCCAGATGCGAGAGTTTACAACAATGTTGACTAGGAAGGAGGATACCTAATGACCATTGAAATTACTGGCACTGAAAAGGAAATCGTCGAATTCCTGCGACTGTTACAGCAAGGCCAACCTGCAGCATCAAAGCCAAAGGAAACAAAGGAAACAAAGGTTTATCTTGGTGATGGCAAATGGGACACTGTTGAAAGTCACCTTACACGTGGCTGTGCTGGGCAGTTTGTGAAATTTGAGAGGTGAGTTAAATGGAAAAGCTGGTTCTGAAAGCCGACGAAGCGGCGGAGGTCCTGAATGTTGGAATCTCATCCATTTACGACATGAGGAACCGGAAAGTCCTGCATCAGCTTGAAGATCTGCCAGGGGTCCGTTTCCAGGCAAAGGAAGTATATGCCCTGGCAAAGCTCAAACAGAACCAGGAAGAGTACAGTCCGTACCAGTTCCGCCAACTCCAGAATGAGCTGGCCAACGAAAAGGCAAGGAACCAAAGAATCCGTTCCGCTGCCCTGGCTCTCTTGACTGCGATTTCGGAGGAGGGATTGTGATGGACGCAGAAATGATGGAAACCATCCGGGCCAATGCCCGATACTACCGCCTTGCTAATGGATTGTCAGGGTCCTACATCGGCGATGCTATAGGCCACGATGCCAGCTGGGTGCAGCAGTTCGAAGCAGGTGCAATCCAAAAGCCGAAACCGGCTGACCTGATCAAACTGGCCCATGCCCTGGGGCTTCGGCTCAGTGACATGGTCAAGACAGAACCAAACCTGCTGCTGTATCTCAGCCCCGAAGAACATCGGACAGGAATGGCAAATCTGGAAAAGATCCGGCATCATCGAGGAGTATCCAAGAGACAGTTTAGCCTGTCCCTGGGTCTTAGTGAGGGTCATTACAACAAAGCCCTCAATGGCTACGGAAATTTCAGCATCAAAACCTGGTGGAAAATCGCAGATGCCCTATTTGTGGATCTGCGGATATTGATAGGGAGGCATGAAGATGACGTATGAAATTACTGACGAATTTCTGGACAAAGTGGATGGGCTTCTTGATTCGGTCATGGAGGCCTCCAAAAACTCCGACACGCTGGATGGCGCCGGAGTTGTCCTGGTAAGTCTGGAAAAGTTCGAAAACATGAAGCAATTGGCTTCTGAGCTCTGTGATGCGATGGAAGATGGTTTTCCTGATTACGAAGAAGAAAAGGAGGTTGATGAAAATGAAGAAGACACCGAAGAAGGCTCCGGTGATTGTGACGATGATCCTGATCCCGTACATCTTGATCCGGACTGCGATGGATCTGGTTTCGTGGCTTACTGATGCCATCGCTGACGGCTTCGACGTTCTGGGTCCCCGGTTCCAAGGCATGGTCATCGGCTTTTTTTTGGGCAATCAGCTTGTTTATTGTCGCGATCAACTTGGCGATCTGGGGGTAATTCATCAATGACCAATGAAAACAAAAATGACCCGCCAGCATAGCAGTGCCGGTGGGTCTCATAAGAACTTCTAATCATCAGTATATCACAGGAGGAGTAACTATGGAAGAACTGGAAAAATCCCTGGCAGAAGCCATGGAGGTCAGCAAAAACCCGTATCTGGAAAACGATGCAGATGCCGACAGTGCCCTGCATAAAATCCAGCGGCTGAACCGAGGCATTGATTATGTCCGGCAAATAGCGGAACAGCAAATCCAGAAAATCGTAGTCTGGAGAGAAGAACAGATTGCCAACCGACAGGAAGCTATTGCTTCCGAACAAAACCTGCTGCGGCTTTATGCAGAGAATCGGCTGAAGAATAGCAAACGGAAATCGGTATCTCTTCCCAGCGGGAAATTTGGCTACCGGAAACAGCCTCCTAAAATCACTCATGATGACACTATCCTGCTGGCCTTTGCAAAAGAAGTCGCGCCTCAGTTCGTAAAAGTAAAAGAATCCCTAGACTGGGCAGGGCTGAAAAAATCTTGTGTGATTGACCAGGACAAGATGATCGATGAAAACGGCGAAGTGCTGCCGGGTATCACCATCGAGCAGCCGGAACCGAAATTCTATGTAGATACAAAGGAGGAAAAATAATGGGAATGCCTGTATTCGTCATTGGATTTTCCGGCAGCGGGAAGTCTTCCAGCCTGCGTAATTTCCAGCCGGATGAAGTCGGTGTCTTCAGTGTGGCCGGAAAACGGCTGCCGTTCCAGAGCAAAATCAAAGTGGCCATGAACAGCAGCTATTCCATCATCGAAAACAGCCTGAAGCGGAATGCGCTGCGGGCCTATGTGATCGATGACAGCCAGTACCTGCTGGCCTTCGACAGCTTCCGGCGGGCAAAGGAATCCAGCTACAGCAAATTCACGGATTACGCCGTCTCTTTTTATACTTTGCTGGATACCATCAAGAAGACCAGCCCGGACACCATCGTTTACCTTCTGCACCATGCTGAGGAAACCGACCGGGGCATGGTCAAGGCAAAGACCATCGGAAAGATGCTGGACAACCAGCTGGTGCTGGAAGGGCTGTGCGAAATCGTTCTGTATGCCGAAACCGATGGCAAAAAATACCAGTTTCTGACCCAGAGCAATGGCTTCACTACAGCCAAAAGTCCCATGGGGATGTTTCCCCTGGAGATTGACAATGATCTGAAAGCTGTTGACTCTCGGATCAGAGAATTCTATGGAATGAAACCGATTGTGGAAGAAAAAGCAGAGGAGGAAACAAAATGAAATTTATCGATTGGGATGCGGTGGAAGAAAATAACGGGAGCAGTTTTGACCGGCCGCCTGTAGGTGGCTATGTAATCACCATTGTAGAAGCTGTAGAGTATGAAGATAAGGAATACTACAAACTGTCCTATGACTACGCTGAAGGGGAATGGGAAGGCTACCGAATGGCCCTGTACCAGGCTCATGGCTGGAAACTTCCGTTTTTTATCCGCTCTTACAAGGACAGCGCCCAGAGCTTTTTTAAAGCCTTCATGGTTACTTTGCAGGAATGCAATCCAAGATTTGACTGGCACGCCTGGGTAAAATCCGGAGCCAAAGCTTCAGCCCTGAATGGGCTGAAGCTGGGAGTTGTAATCGGGGAAGAAGAATATCAATGGCCGGTCGGTGAAGGTTCGGTGAAAACCCGGCAAACGATCCGCTCCTTCCTGCCCATTGCTGATATCCGGGCAGGCAAATTCGAAATCCCTGCTCTCAAGAAACTGAAGCCCAGCAATGAAGTGCAGGACCTGCCTCCTGCTCCGGCGGCCAAACCGGCACCAACTGCGCAGCCGTCCCCGACCTATGACGCAGATCAATGTCCGTTCTGACGCCGGATGAAATTTTAGCGAAACTGAATAACGTGCACAAACGGGGCAGCGGCCTAGTTGCCGAATGCCCCGTTTGCCATGATGACCACCATCTTTATATCACCCAGGAAAATGGAAAGCTGCTGATGTTTTGTCAGAAGTGCAAGGCAAAGTATCCAGAAATCATCAAAGCCCTGGACATGGAGTCTTCCGGCTCTTGGCAAGCTTCAGCCCCCATTCTCTCAAAGAAACCCAAGGATCATGGCAAACAAATCGAAGAAATCCGTTATACGTACCGGGCTCCGTCGGGGAAGCCTGAGTACCAAAAAATTCGGCGGAAATTCGAGGATGGGCACAAGATTTTCAGTTTCTGCTATACCGATGCAGACGGCCAGGTGAAGTACAAAAAACCAGACGGGTGCGACAACCTGTATAACCTGGACAGACTGGCAGCATCGGATCCTTCCACTATTCTGTACATCGTAGAAGGGGAAAAATGCGCTGATGCCATGACAGCAAAGGGATTTCTGGCCACCAGTACCAATACCGGCAGCCAAAAGAACCTGAAGCTGTCAGATACTGACCGTCAGATTCTGCAGAGATTCAAGCGGAAAATCATCATCCCGGACAACGATGATCCCGGCATGGAATATGCCAAAGCCTGGGAGCGTATGGGGGCCAAGATCTTCCCCTGGACGGAAATCTGGCCGGACATCCAGAAAAAACAGGACGTTGCCGACTTCTTCCAGGCCGGCGGGGATCCGGAGAAAATCCGGGGCTGGAAATATCCGGCCATGGAATTCAGTGAAGAATTTTTCTCCGGGCTGGACAGGGCCGACATGATCAAGACAGAGCTCTTTGCCGGACTCCAGGCAATCGAAGACCCTTTGGAACGGCAGCAGGCAGAAAGTCTGGCTGCTTTCCGGGCTAAGGAATTGGGCATCTCCAGGGAGTTTTCCAAGAACCAAAAGGCATGGAGAGCTGCCCAGGCTCAGGCCAATCAGGACAGCAAAAACTGCACGAAGTTTTCCGGGCAGCCGCTGTCCCTGGAATGCGGTGACTGGATGGCCGATGATGGAGGAGTCCGGAAGATGGAAGCTTCCGGCAACGGAGATTTCCGATACCAGTGGGCTTCTCCCATTCCTATCCTGCCTACTGAAATCCTGATGAACCAGGAAACCAGCATGGAAAAGATCCGGATCAGCTACTACAAACCGGATGGATGGAAATCCTGTGTGGTGCCCCGGGAAATCGCTGCCAACAGCAACAAGATCATCTCCCTGGCCAACATGGGCATCGAAGTCAACAGCGACAATGCCAAAAGCCTGGTGAAATACCTGGCCTGCTGTGTGGCAAAGAATCCTGCTGTACTTCCCAGGACTAAGAGTATCAGCCATATGGGATGGATAGGAGATGACTTTGTTCCCTACACGGATGAAGTTTCCCTGGACAGCACCGACGAATACGGAACCCTGATTGATTCCGTTGCAGAAAAAGGAACCCTGGGCGGATGGCTGGCAGCCGTAAAACCGCTCATGGGGAACATCTACCTGCGGTTGGCCGTGGCTGCCAGCCTGTCAGCTCCGCTGATCAAGCCCCTGGGGGCATTGTCCTTTGCCTTTCACCTGTGGGGCGGAACCGGAGCCGGGAAAACGGTGGGGCTCATGGTGGCGGCTTCTGTCTGGGGAAATCCTGCTCCAGGCAAACTGCTGCAGAGTATGAACAACACGGTGAATTTCACCACCGGCTGTGCAGCTACTCTGGGGAACCTGCCATTCTTTGGAGACGAACTACAGACCATCAAGTCGAAATTCGACAACTACGACCAGTTCATCCACCAGATTACGGCAGAAGTCAGCCGGGGCCGAATGGATCAGACAGGCCGGATGCAGATGCAGAAAAGCTGGAAGACGGCCTTCCTGTTCACAGGGGAAGAACCGATTTCCCAGACCACCAGCGGTGGCGGGGTGGAGAACCGGCTGATTGAAATCGAGTGCGCCCACAAAGTTGTGGAAAACGGACCGGAAACTGTCCAGGCAATTACAAGCCAGTATGGGACCCTGGGCCCGGCCTACATTGCCAAACTGCAGGAAAAGAAGCGGGACGGCATCGACCTGCGGGCAGTCTTCAACGACTACCACAAAAGGCTGCTGCGGATGGAAACAACGGAAAAACAGGCTATGGCCATGGGGATCATGATGACGGCGGATGAATTCTTCCGTATGTATTTTGCCCCTGAACTGCCAGCTTTGAAGGTGGAAGAAGTAATGCCATTCCTCAAAACAACCAAGGAGGTAGATACTGCGGAACGAGCGTATAACCTGGTCATTGACCTAGTTGCCCAGAACAACGAGAATTTTTTCTACAGTATCAAAAATGATTACAATGGTGAGCAATATCATCATGCCCCTGTTCGGGAGGTGTGGGGGAAGATAGACGGGAATCATGTGTGGATCATTAAACGAGTACTGGAAAAGCTGCTCTCTGATAACGGATTAAGCTTCCGGGCGGTGTCCAAAAAATGGGCAGCAACAGGAAGATTGATTCCTACGAAACAGGGAAAGTTTGCTGGATATAAATCTGTAAATGGGATTTATGGGTATTTCGTGGAATTGGTTAGATGAAAAGTTGTACCTTTTAACTCAAGGTACAACTTAGGTACAATTTTTTAAAATGCTGAAACCCGCATGAGCACTGTCTTTAAAGTATCTAATTGTACCATTGTACTAATTGTACCTACATATATAAATACACGGAAACCGATTTTATTTGAAAGGTAAAAATCAATACCAGTCAAATTAAATTTGTTTTATGTACATATGGTTAGAAAAGGTACAATTGGACAATTTTATTGATTTACTCAGATTTCATGCGGGGTTACAGGTTGTACCTATCTTATCGAAAAGGTACAACAGGTACAATTTATTAACAAAAGACGTTATAAAAAGAGGAGTGAGAACATGGAGCTACTGAAACGGTAAAAAAGTTCTTACCTTTTTTCGCAAGGTAAGAACTAGGTAAGAACTTTCAAAATCCCGAAACCCGCATGTAGCCTAGGCTTTAACTTACTATTCTTACCTTCTTACCATTCTTACCTACATATATAGATACGTAGGGACCAATTTTTTTGAAATAAAAAAATGAACCGGTTTCAAATTAAATTATTTATATATGTGTATTCGGAAAAGGTAAGAGGTAAGAAAAATCCCGTAACCCTAGAGCTGGTGCTGGGTTAGGGGTTCTTACCATGGTTTTGAAAAGGTAAGAAAGGTAAGAAGTATTTGTATATGTCACTGTAAAAAGTGGAAAAATGAAAGGGGATGAAAAATGATCAGTAAGGTTGAGCTGGTGAAACCACACGGGGAACCGGCGGGTTCGGAAACACTGAAGAGAGGAGAGAAACCATGCTTCAAACTCTGGTAAAAAAAATCAGAGGCCAGTACAAGCTGTGGGCAGCTATTGCAGAGCATGGCTGTGGGGATCCGTTCTGGGAGGACGGATGCAACATGAATCTGGTCAGAACCCACATCATTGGCCTCCGGCTCAAAATCAATGAGCAGGCGACGGAAGAAAGGGAACCGCTTCCAAAAGAATTCTACTGGGCACTTCCACCAGAAGTTCCCGACACCTTCATGGTAAGGAATGGAAAGTATTATTGGACAAGAGTTACGAACTGGGATTCAGAAAAAATCAAGAGAATCGTTCTGAAAACCGATTTGGAGACGGCTCTGTTTTAAGAGGTGATAAAAACGGACACATTGAAAATGCTCATGGATTACTGTAAACGAACAAAATGCGATGCGTGCGAGTTTCTCGATGACGGGTTATGCAAGTTCTTTTACGAAAATCCTGAAGACTGGCCGGATTCGGACTATGTAAGGCAAGTAATTGAATCAGACAAGGAGGTCAACCATGGAACTGAGACCGTATCAGCAAGACCTGGTGAATAAGATCCGGCAGGCAATCTGCAGCGGTTCCCAGCGGGTCTGTGCCGTGCTGGGATGCGGAGGCGGGAAATCGGTAATTATTGCAACCATTGCCAAATCAGCCACGGATAAAGGAAACCGGGTTCTTTTCCTGGTCCACAGGAAGGAGCTGACGGCACAGATCAGCCGGACCATGAACGCCATGGGAGTGGATCCCTTCCTGTGCAAAGTAGCCATGGTGCAGACCATGGCCCGGCAGAAGACTCTTGCCAGGACCATTCCTCCGGCTCTGATCATCGTGGATGAAGCCCACCATTCCCTGGCTTCCGGATACCTGCGGATTTTCGATTATTTTCCGGATGCGACGGTGGTGGGCTTCACAGCCACCCCGCAGAGAATGGGAACAGGAGGCCTGGGGAAAGTCTACCAGAGCCTGGTGGAATCCGTTTCGACAAAATGGCTGATTGATAATCATTATCTGGCTCCCTATCATCTCTACAGTGTCCCGCTGACTGATGTGACGGGGATCCACACCCGTCATGGGGATTATGACCAGGGAGAAATTGCCAAACTCATGGACAAGGGAGCTATTTTCGGCGGAACGGTAGCATCCTGGAAACAAAGGGCAGAGGGCAAGAAAACCATCGTTTACTGTGCCAGCATCAAGACCAGCAAGGCCACAGCTGCAGCCTTCCAGGAACAGGGTGTCCCGGCCGCCCACCTGGATGGCGCTACTCCCAAAGCAGAGCGGGAACAGATTGTTCAGGACTTCCGGGATGGGAAAATCCTGGTACTGTGCAATGTAGACCTATTCGGCGAAGGCTTTGATGTTCCTGACTGTGAAGCTGTGCAGCTGCTCCGGCCAACAAAATCCCTGACTCTCTACATTCAGCAGGCCATGAGACCCATTCGGATTAATCCGGCAGATCCCGGCAAGGAAGCTATCATCCTGGATCATGTTGGAAACTATACGAGACACGGCTTCCCCGATGATGACCATGACTGGTCCCTGGAAGCCAAGAAGAAAAAGAAAAAATCTGAAACCACCACCAAGCAGTGCCCGGTCTGCTACCACGTATTCATCCCGCCCAAAGACCGGGGCGCGGGGCCACTCCATTGTCCTTACTGCGGCACAGTGCTGGAAGAAGAACGGGCTCCCAGGGAGGAACAGAAACAAATCAACGGAATCACCCTGGAAGAAATCAAGGAAAGTCCCTATTCTGACTACAAGAAAGCCAAAACATGGGAGCAGTTGGATTTCTTCCGGAAAGGGAAACACTACAAACTGGGATGGAGCCTGCACAAGGCTCTGGAACTGCACATTCCCATTCCGCCAAAGTATCGGCATATCGCTTCAAAAATCATGGGGAAAGGCGGACAGAACTGGTTTAAGGAAGCTCGAGGAGGTAACAGTAAATGGTAGAAACAGATTTGATGCACTTGATCATGGACACTGTAAGCAAAAGAGGTTGTCTGGTGTTCCGGTCCAATGTGGGAAAGGTCCGGACGCCGGACGGAAGGTGGTTCGACACCGGCCTGCCTAAAGGATTCCCTGATCTGTTCGGATTCCTGCCCCGCAGCGGGCGGATCTTCTTCATCGAATGCAAGGTGAAGCCTAATAAGCCGACTCCGGAGCAGGTCAATTTCATCCGTGTGGCCCAGAATCTGGGAGCCATTGCCCTGGTGGCCTACAGCGTGGAAGAAGTGGAGAAGGCCCTGGATGATGCAGCATGGGCAGATTTTGGCCTGGTCATTCAGGATCCTCTTGAAAAGGAACCTGACACAGAACAATGGATGAAGCTTTTCACCTGGGCCAGCACCATAAAGCAAGAACTGTTTGCTTGTCTGCAGACCATCAGGAGAGGAGGAGCCCACCTGGCCCCGGATCCGAAATTCGGCTTGCGGATTCTCCCTGGGGCAGATACAGCCCAGTATAAAAATGACAGCCACATCCTGTTCAAATACCGGCATGAACTGACCAATGAGCTGGCCTGGCTGAGGAAAGGAGCAGGGCAATGAAAATTTGGAAATGGGCACCAGTGATGGCAGCTGCGGCGGCTTCCCTGTTGGTCCTGTGGTTCATCACCATGGATTTCCTTACCCTTTACCTTTTGTTTGGAAAATGAAGGAGGTATTGCCATGATCGAAGAACAGAGAGAACTGAAGGGGCGCCTTCAGAACATCAGCAATGAGCTGGGAACGGCGGAAGCAGAATTTTCCTACCTGTCTGTGAAGATCAAGCCATCTTCCACCAGGAGCCAGAAACATGATGTACTGATCCAGGCCCTGGACCGAATCAGCAAACTGCGGGAAAAGCTGAAAAATGAGGAAAATGCCATCACAAAGGAGCTGAGTTACTTATGATTGGGAAACTCTACAAGCTGAGCCATGTGGGCACTTTCCACCAGTGTGCCAACTGCCAGCTTACTTATTTAGAAGGTACCACGGGAAAATGGCCCTGGAGGATTTTCTACCATTACCAGGTGAAAAGATTCTGCACCTACCGGTGCATGCGGGATTTTATGAGGAAGAACCATATCCGATGAATACTGAACGATGTGTAAAATGTGATCACTGTGAACTGGAAGATTTCTTCTGGGACGGCAAGAGGCTCTGCTTACTTTACCGTTGCCGGATCTATCGGGACACTATCCAGAAGGCTGCGGCCAAATGTCCCTACCATCTTAAGACAAATAAGCCTACAGGAGATATGATCCGGCATCCAGACCACTACACCTTCCGGGGGCGGGAGGCTATCGAGGCTGTCCGAATCATGGACGGGGAAGCCGAAAGTAAAGATGGCTATCTGATGAGAGCCATCATAAAATTGCTCTACCGCTATCCTCGCAAAAACGGGAAGCAGGACCTGGACCTGGCGATTGAGTGCATTAAAATGTTACGGGAAGAATATACCGACCACCCGAAAAAACGAGAAGGGGATATGATCAAGCACCCGGATCACTATACCTTTCGTGGAGTGGAAGCCATCGAAGTGGTGAAAATCATGACGGCTACGGCCACCGGTGTGGAGGCTTACCTACTGGGATGCGCGGTCAAATACCTGTACCGGTATCCCCGAAAAAATGGGAAGCAGGACCTGGACAAAGCCATCCAGTGCATCAAGATGCTGCGGGATTATCTGTACGGCAAAGAAGACAAAAAATAGGAGGTGAATCCCCAGGATGGTACAGAAGATATATCGAAAGAGAATCAAATATGCCCTGGAATGCAGCTATGAACTGCAGGCCAACCTGGAAATTCTTCGGGAAGAAATCATCCAGGATACGGCTGCACTCCATACTATCCCAGGACCGAAAACCACCAGGTATGGCCCTGACAGCGAAAATGGCGGGGGCTCCAAGGCCAGCCCGGAGGAATCCTTCTGTCTGCGCCAGGAGGAACTAGAAGAGAAGCTGGAAGCCAAAAAGAAAAAGTTCTACGACCAAAAGCTGTTGATGGAAAGGGTGGCCAAAGGGCTCCAACGGATGCCGGGAGATT
>ERZ791911.624-NODE-624-length-22759-cov-15.429175_pt1 | contig 22759 bp, 20 predicted proteins | sample MGYA00510142_ERZ791911 | MGnify/ENA primary metagenome ERZ791911 (study PRJEB30046, sample SAMN00792056) | human gut metagenome | study: EMG produced TPA metagenomics assembly of the A metagenome-wide association study of gut microbiota in type 2... | reverse complement strand
GGGTGCAAAAGTAGGACTTTATAACATACACACCAAATATATAAGGGGATTTTTTACACGGAATATGAAAACTTTTTCGTAACACGCTGATTGATAAATATGTTGAAGAACATATTTTTTTTGAACGTCAGCAGAAAGGAGAAAGGGATGAAAAGAGGGACACAATATAATATATGCGCGCCCGTACGCGCGCACATATCAGAGGCTGTCAAAGCCATTTTCGTTTAAAGAATCACGCCGTTAAAGAATCGTTCCGTTTGGAAGAATACGCAGATTGACTTCGTTTTCTCCCCGTTCCAGTTCCACCAGATAATACGATTCGGTACGTGTTTCCACATAATCCGCATCATCTATCCTATAATCCGCATACGTTTTTCTGATAACATCGAGTGCTGCTGCGGGAAGTTCATTCACCCGCACACCCCATTCGGTTCTCACCCAATCCTGCGCACCGTTGAAGTACACATCTTTCTCACGTCCTTCGTGAAAAATTTCCACTTCCGTCATGCCTTTCTCCATATCGGATTCGATGATACGCGCTCCCGCATATTTCTGAGTGATGAACTCCTTGATTTTGTCGGTCAGTATGCCGCCGGCGTTATTTCCGGGTCCGGCAGGGTTCTGCTCCATCGGCGACAATTCGCCGGTGGCGGTAATCTTTACTTTCACGTCACCCATGACAGACTCCAGTTCGAGGCGGTAATATTCCTCTGCCGAAGTTACATAATGGTCTACATCATCCACCCGGTAACCGGCATATTCAGAAGCGTCCAACGCCTGTTTCACCACAGCGGGCAATGCGGCATAGCTCATTTCGGTCTTGGTAAACAGCCAGTTGCCCGTCCCGTCAAACAGCAGTTCGCGCACTACCTTTCCATCCAGAATTTCCACTTCCGTCATGTTATCCTCACGGTCGATGTCCAGAATGCGGGCATTGGGGAAATTCGCTTTCAGGAACGCGTCCACACCTGCGGCCGGAGCTACGGGGATGTAATCGCTGTAATCATAATCTTCGTCCATGTCGACCAGTTTTTTTACCAGTACGCCGTCCTTCGAATAATAAAGGTCGATTTCCGTTGCCACGCCGTCTACCGTATTCTTCACTTCAATCACATAGACATCTTCCAGGCCATTGCGCTGAATCCGTTCCACCTCGTCGACGGTCCATGCGGAGTACTCGCTCTCGCCGAAAGCGGTTTTCACTTCTGCGGGTAACTGGTCGAAGAGGATTTCACTGTCCGTCGTCATGTACCACCGGCCGGCATTGTCGAACCAGGCCGCATATTCGCCTGCTGCCGCACGGGTAGCCGCCATATTGAAATCCGCCACCACATACTCTCCTTTCACCGACCAGTTCACATCGGTAGCATTCGGATAGAGCTGAAACAAAGCAGCCTGCGCCTCGGCACTCACCTTACCGTTTTCCGGACCACCGACAACAGGTGCATCGTCGTTACTGCAACTCCACAAACTCACAGCCATACAAACCATGGCAAACAAATGTTTTTTCATAATCATTCTTTTTTTTCATTTATAAATTCAAGACACTGTTTTTCTCTTTACCATAAGAGGTTTCATTGATACAACCTCTTCTCATGCCACAAAAGTATGGGGCAAATCTGGAAAGAAACTGGAAAGACTGAAAAAACATCTCCCCTCACCCCGCACACCCCGGATTAGGCGGCGCTGCTTCCCGCACAATCGCAGCCGCATCGAAGCAGGGACACTCCTTTATCCACTCTTCGGGTTCTATCTCGCCGTTGCCGTTCAGGTCGGGACTGAGGTCGCGGTGGCCGCAGAGGCGGCTGCCGGGATAATCGCGCAGCAACAGCATTACGAGCACCCGCAGGGAGTGTTTCTGAAAATCGGTGCGGGTATCGGCAGGATGTCCGTGCGCATCGAGTCCGCCTTCGTAGCAGATGCCCAAACTGTGGGCGTTGTGGCCGCGGACATGTGCACCGGGCTGTGTCATGGGACGGAGCGTCTTTATATCGCCGTTCCTACGGATATAATAGTGATAACCTGCGCCGGAGAAGCCCCGGCGCAGGTGGTCTGTTGTCAAGTCATGTTCGGTGTAGCTACGGTCACAGCGGGTAGCGGAACAGTGGATGACGATGAGGTTGATAAATCTCACTTTTATTAAGTATAAAGTTAAGTAACTTAAGAATTAAGTACGTAATTTACGTATGAAGTACAATCAGGCGGGCATTGCGTTCATGCCCAAAGCGCCTAAAACAGCCGAAGCTACGGCGATTACGATTTTAAGGAGCTTGTCCCACCAGTTTGATTTTGTTGCCATAAGATTTAAATTAAGGGTTAGGTTAAAAACTATGATAAGGGCGTGCCCGAATGCTGTTCCGCATAAAAAAGGAAAACGGGATAAAAAGAAATCCGGAAATCAGCAGGAAACCGACTATCCGAGCGGATTCTCCTCTTCGCCGCTATTGCCGCCGCTACCACCGGAAGAACTGCCGTCCGCAGGCTTGTCCAGCGAGAAAGCCACATTTGCCGGGCTGCGGGTGGCAGCCGTACTGCCGTTCACAAGCTTCAGCTCCTTGTCGGGCACAAAGCGGATATTCACTTTGGAGATATTCCTCACCGTACAGTCTTCCGACTTCTCCACACCCGGACAGCGGAACGTCATGTGAAGCGTGCCGAGCTGGTTCAGCTTCACCTTGTCGCCGTTGGCAAGGTTCGCCTGAATCTCTTCCACAAGAGCCTCTATCACGTGCTTCACATCGCCTTTTGTCATGGCGCAGTTCTTCTGAATACTGGCGGCGAGGACATCAATATCCACCGTTCCGCACGTTTTGGGTTTCTGACGGAGATAATACAACATGGGAGAGCTTTTATCGCTCACGATTCTACGACGCTGAAAGCGTTCTACAAGTACATCCATAAAAATAAAGTTTAGGTTTAGATTAAAAAAACAGTAAATAAAATTCTTAAAAGAAAAAGCCCGGGCCACACAACAAACAAAACAACCGGAAAACCAGCAAAGAAAACCATTTAAAACAGTATGAGAAAAGCATATAACAAAAGATTTAAGGCGCCTTATCTAATAATTACTTCCCTTCTCGAGCACATTACAAAGATACGAAATCAGAGAGGCAAAGTCAAGTATTTTGCCATTTATTTTCCGGTAAAAGCGAAGTTTTTTTCTAACAGGAAGAGCGTGCGTTTCTCGCCATCCACTCCAGTGTGGGTTCGTACTCGCCAATCTTCGTCAACGTGGGGTTATGCCCGAAATATACATCTCCCGTCTCGCCGTTGCGGTGCTTGGCAAGAATCACCATGCCCAACCCTTCGGAAGGGAATTTGCTCTTGCGCTCGGACGTCAGTCCGTACAGTGCGGGACGATAGAGCAACATCACCACATCGGCATCCTGCTCGATGGCGCCGCTCTCTCTGAGGTCGCTCAGTGCAGGCCGCTTGTCGGCACGCATCTCGCACTCACGGTTCAACTGGCAGAGCAGGATAACGGGAATATCCAGCTCCTTGGCTATCAGCTTTGCCTTGCGGCTCGCTTCCGCCACTTCCTGCTCACGGTTGCGGTTCTTCTGTTCCGACTTCATATCGCAGAGTTGCAGATAGTCGATAATCAGCAGGTCGCAATGCCCCTTGCTCTTTTGCAGCAGCGCCGACGAGCGGATATGATCCATGCTCGCCTTCGGGTTGTCGTCCACATACACAGGCAGGCACGACAGTTGCCGGGCGGCTTCCAGAGCCTGTTGCTGCTCGTCGGCGCTGAGTTGCCCGCTTTTGAGGTGTCCGGCATCCAGCGAGACAGCCTGTGCGCAGAGCCAGCGGTCGCCCAGCCTTTCGCCCTGCATTTCGAGGCTGTTCACCAACACCTGCTTCCCGGCACGTCCCGCCGCCAGTGCCAGATGCAGGGCAAAGGCGGTCTTGCCCACCGAAGGACGGGCGGCTATGATGTGCAGATCGCCCCGCTGCCAGCCGGCAGTGAGCCTGTCGAGGTCGCGCAGGCCGGTGGGGATGCCGGTGATGCCGTTGCGGTTGTTCGCCACCCTGCCGTCCATTTGCCTAAGGGTATCCAGCATCAGGCGGTCCATGTCGCGCAGGCAGCCGGCAAAGTCGGTTTTACCTTCCAGGTGTTCGATAAGCTGATGCAGTCCGGCCAGGGCATCGCCCAAATCCACCGACTCATCGGCGGCTACGGCAAGCAAACGATGCAGGCCGCTAATCATCTCGCGCCGGATATACATGCCGCGCAAGATAAGCGCATGATACTCCAGGTGGGCGGACGATGCCACCCTGCCCAACAGACGCGCCAGCTCGAAGGCGCCGCCCACGAACTCCAGTTTGCCACGGGCGGCAAGCTCGGCACGCACCGTAATGATGTCTATCGCCTTGCCCGCGCGGTGCATGGCAAGCAGGGCGGCAAAGATTTCGCCATACTTCGCTTCGTAAAACATTTCGGGGCACAGCTTCCCGCTTACAAGCACCATAGCGGTACTTTCGGCGAGACAAGCGCCTAAGATTACCGACTCCAGGTCGGCATCATGAGGATTGAGGATTTCTGCCATAAGGGTAAAAGGGCGATTAATTGACAAATTCGTTTTCAAAGATTCTATATTCCAGATATTTGGCAGCCTGGTAGCAGAAATGCGTATTGTTCAGGCTGAAATAATAATCTTCCACTTTCCGGTAGGCAAGTTCGCGCTCGCGGGTGGAGAGTTTTTTCCAAAGGGCGCGGACATAGCTGCCGTTCTCCACCGGCAGATGGGTGGTGCGGCCGTAATAGGCAAGAAACTCCTTCAGCGACTCTTCGAAAGCGGCGGAGGATTTCGACTTGGCGGCAACGGGGGCGGCAGCGGCGGAAAAGCTGCCGGCAGCGTTCATAACCTTCCCAATGGATGCCGGCTGTCCCGTCCAGGCATCATAGCCGGGCACATGGATGTGGCTGGGGCAACAGCCCGGCACGCGCTCGATAAGTCCTGCAGCGAAGCACCGGTCGAAAAAGCGCCGGGTACGCGCCCTTGTCCAGCCGAATATGTCCGCCCAGCCCATAAAAGTGATGACGGACTCTCCACGGGCACACTGCACCCCGGCTCCGTTGCAGAATACTACGGCAGGCTTGAAGTTGACGTTTGTCAGCACCCGAAGGAAGGCTTCTTCCTCGCAGCATGCCGCACCTTTTTTCTCGCAAATCTCTTGTAGCAATGCACGCGAAACCATGACATAGCCCATTCTAAGCAAATTGTTTTTCATACTAAAGTTACAGATAAATATTGATAAATGTCGAAACCGGAAAACGACCGCTCCGGCGGTCACGGCACATGCCTTTACGTCAACCGGTTATGCACGCGCGGCGGCCATGCTCCCGGCCACGCAGCGTACACAATATAATTCAATAGAAGATAAGATATACTATCGTATATCTACGGCGTAGCGGTACGGAACGGCGACGCAGAGCGGCAGAACCGATGATGTGTTCCACCCCTACGGATGATGTATACGAGTGTAACAGACGATGTGTCCGCCCCTGACAGACGATGTGTTTTCATTGATTTCATTATTCTTTCTAATTGTTTAAAATTTATACCAAACCGCCCGGAAGCGTTTCACTGCCCCAATGCACGATGAATACACAAAAATATTAAATAACGAAGAGGCATGAAAAGTAAATATTTACACGTAAAATCATGTAAATATTTACTTTACAAACAATTAGAAAGGAAAGTACGTATTTTATTTCACTGAATTAATAGTTGTGAAACAGAGATTCCGGTGGGGAGAAAAATACACGGAATTAAAGCAATAGAATTGCATTTATCATCAGAAAATGATTATCTTTGCAATTATATTGCAGAGTACATGAAAGAACAAAGCTTATCAGACTGGATTGAAGAAAAAGAGATGAGAGGGTATTACACTTTCACTATTGAGGAAGTTCAAAAGAATTTTCCTCAATTTGGTAATGCCTATATCAGTACTTCGTTATATCGCTTAACTATAAAGAAAAAAATTATTTCTCCCTGGAAAGGGTTTTATGTTATCATGCCGATTGAATATGCTTTGAAAGCGATTATCCCGCCTGTATTTTATATTGACGCGTTAATGGTATTCTTAAGAAAAGAATACTATATCAGTTTACTTAATGCAGCATCGTTCTATGGAGCATCACATCAAAGAGCTCAAACTTTCTCCGTGACAACAGAGGCTCCCAAATTGAGAAATACCACAAAAACAGGAACTTCTATTCTTTTCTTCTCAAAGAAAAACATACCGGAAAAATTCATACGGAAACATAAAGCTCAATCAGGCTATGTAAATGTGTCCTCGCCAGAATTGACTGCAATTGATTTAATTGAGAATGAAAAATATGTAGGCGGATTAAATAGGGTATGTACCGTACTAAATGAATTGGTAGATAGCATTGACTTCGACAGATTAGATGAAGATTTCTTCAATCTTACATCAACTCCTACATATCAAAGATTGGGATATATATTAGAATATGTTTTGGAGAGAGAAGAACTTGCAGATAAGCTTAAAGCTAAGACCTCTTCCCTCCCGATGAGGAAAATACCGTTCAAGATAGGTAAATCTACACTGGACTGTGAAATAGAAAAAAAATGGAAAGTAATCATTAACCAAGAAATAGAAGTAGACGAATGATACCCGAATTTGCAATTAGAGAATGGAATGAAACTGTTCCATGGACCGACTCAGAACAAGTAGAGCAAGACTTACTTATTTGTAGAGCCTTAACAGAAATATATAAAGATGAATATCTGGCATCTCATCTTGCTTTTCGCGGTGGCACGGCCTTGCATAAACTATACCTTTCTCCTCAGCCCAGATATAGTGAGGATATTGACCTTGTACAGGTTACAGCAGAGCCAATAAAAGAAACTTACGATCATATCAGAGAAGCCTTATCATTTCTCGGAGAGCCAAAGATTAAGCAAAAAAGGAACAATAATACTTTAATATTCAGAATGGAGTCCGAAATACCTCCGGTTGTTCCTATTCATTTAAAGATAGAAATAAACTGTAAGGAACATTTCAATGTGCTACCTATGCAGAAAATTCCATTTTCCGTTTCAAATAAATGGTACAAAGGAGAATGCGATGTTCTTACTTACCAACTTGATGAGCTTGTAGGCACAAAACTCAGAGCATTATATCAAAGAAGAAAAGGAAGAGATTTGTACGATTTGTATAAAGCACTGACAACAAAAGAGCTTAATATCGTAAATGTACTAAAATGTTATAATCTGTATATGGATTTTGTGGTGGATCACATTCCTACATACAAGGAGTTTATCATTAATATGGAAGATAAAATGCAAGATGAGGAATTTTTAGGAGATACCAAACAATTGCTCCGTCCTGATGAGCATTTTAACCCACAAGAAGGATACGAGGTAGTGAAAACAGCATTGATTGACAGGCTGCAGAAATAACAATAACTGATATATTCCATTATAAATCATTACTGATATATTTTCCTATATGCGCGGCTATTTCTTTTTAGGCACGGATTTCGCGGATTTCACGGAAAAAGAACAAAGAAAATCCGTGTTTTCCGCGTAATCCGTGCCTAAAAAAGAAACAAATAGTAAGCGGATTTTAGTTTTGACACACATTCAACCGTTGTACCATACTAAAGCAAAGCCACCAAGAATTAACACCAAATTATTCTTCTATTATAAAGGCCGGTGACGTCTTAATGCAGCGAATCGTACGGGATTTGTTTACATTATGGTCTTCCGCCTTGGCTGTAGTCCCTGTATGAGTCCAGCTTTGGTGCCCTCCACTTATGGTTGCCCACATTACCTTTGCAGCAATTGAGTTTGAAGAATTATATTGATGACCGAATCCTCCCAAGACCAGATTGTTTTCGTCAAAAGCAATTTGAATGTAATTGGCTGTTGCAAGGAGACCTCCCTCCCACGCTACATTTCCTCGGCTATGGGCTGAAATAACGGCAGGTCTTCCACTACCCGTAGTGTAATTTACCGGTGCGCCATTAAGCGTGTAGCTAATAGTCCCCGACTTTAGCAAAAGCTCAAAATCTCTCGACGTAGGAAGCTGGTATCCTTCCGGACAATGGCTGCTTACCGATCCATTCCCTATGATTGCCGGATTCTGGAGCGACTCATACGAATCGAAATAGAAACGCGGGACGGATGCGTCATACTTTAAATTCATTCCCTGCGTATAACGCCCTTTGTACTGACTGCCGGTTAAACGTACAAAATCCTCGTCAGAACAAGAGGCAAAATAGGCAGACAGATCACCTATTGTTTCAGATTCACTGACGGTTATCTGGTCGTCGAAACTCTTTGAGTTTCCTCGTAAGTTGAAACGACACCAGTAAGTGTCACCCATAAGGACAACAGGCAAGCCGCGATTCAACCGGGTAACGGTGTATGTTTCATGTATGCCATTCGGGCCGTTCACGGTGAGCAAACCCTCCTGAGTGCTACCATTGGCTTCCGGATCGTTAGGCTTGTAGCCTGCCTGAATCTCATAAACTCCGTCTCCTTTGGGTATCGCCCTTAGCCAACTGCCACCACTGACACTAACCTCATAGTTCTTAGGTACCTCTATCCGACCTAAAGCACTGTCGACATATTTATTGAAATGAATGTTATAGGGAGGAGTGTTTGTAAGATGATTATACAATTCTCCCTTGAAGGTCGTGGCATTGGACTGGACAATTACCAGCCGGCCACTGTAGTAGTCCGGATGCCTCTTGCTGTGCATATTCAGGTACATATATTCCGTCTTAGTACCCGGCTTTTTCCAAGAATTGCGTACCAAGAACTTTTTCCCTTGGAGGTCGGCACGAGTTTCCGTATACGGAGTAATGGAGGCTGTTGTCCCATCAATTGTGAATTCTGCATCTTCCGGTACCTTATCCAGTACAAGTATTGACGTTGCCTCTCTGCTCGAGAGGTAAACCGTATCTTTTGTTGCACTTATATACGCCCCTTCAGCCAAAGTAGAAAGTTCACTATTAACCAGAATATTGGTAGAAGGTTTTGCCGTGATAGTTTCTTCTACTTCCCAACTTTCATTTTCCACGGATATGCTTGCCTGCAAATTAGAACTGTCTCCGCTAAATAACTTTATTTTATAAATGTGGTTTCTATGGATGGTGTTAGGCAGTGCCAGTGAAAGTGTAACAGGATCGCCTTCAAGGGTTCCATGTAGCTCCACAGGAATACCGTCCCCCACTTGTTCATACAGGTGGACCAATCCGGCATATTCACCCGGCTTCAACGGGGTATTGAATGTAGTGTCTATTTTTGCCAATGCTGCACCGGACGGCGAACTGACCGGATTTTGCGGAAGCAGGAATGCTTCACGATGTATGTTATCCATACTTATCCTATTGATTTGTATGTCGGCATCGTCAGCTATGTTTAAGTCTACTCTGGCAATGGCCCGTGTAAGCAATACTTGGGTGGCACCCTCCTGGCTTCCGGTTAAGTCTGCCTTTCCGGTCATCACCGGTTTATCTCCATCTGCCTGAGGAGAGGCAGAGAGTATTGTAGTGGCAAGCAGTTCGGTCTCTTTCAATTGGCCTATTTCCTGTGTAATCCCATTCAGCAGATTACCGGTGTTTACAAAGAAATAGATTTGCTCTCCTTCGGCCAACGAGCTGATTGTAGTGTATCCGTTCTTATCCACTCCCAGATTTTTGTAAACGTCGGACAGAACTCCCTCTTTGAACAGATAAGCCTCTATGTTTCCCGGCAGGTTCGTACTATAAACAGTTTCCGAATTCGGTGTATAGACCAAAAGCCGGAGCGAATGCTCATTCTGAACATCATTTGTTTTTCCAATATCATAATCCTCCTTAATGCATCCGATGCAAAGTACTGAAAATAATAATACAGATATAATAACAGACAAATGTTTCATAATTATTAGTAGATATTAGGATTACTTCTTGATTTTAATATTGTGTGGGAATTGACAGGAAAATCTTTTATGTTATTCTTGTAGAACACATCGGCACATCCCGAAGCCCACTGTCCGTATGTCATGGTGCTATTATGGCTGTAGCCTAAACAATGACCTAATTCGTGAAAAATAGTGGTACAACATCCGCCACTGTTTTCGTAATGATAAAGGAAAGATTTCTGATAGACTCCCCATGTTCTGCCCCCACCTAATCCTGCTACACCATTGCCAGTATGTACAAGTCCGATGTCGAATCCGGAAAGGTTTTCCAGCCTGGATATAATCTTTGACGTGTCAATTGCTTTCTTGTTATTGTCAAGAAGTACTCCTTGGAACGTCGAAACCCGCTTCTGGAAGTTTTCCAGCGTACACATATATCCGATATTCAAATAGAGTGCAACAGCCTCCCTGCAATGTACAGGACGTATTCCCCGCCAGTTCTTGTTGGGAACACCTGTTACGGGATCTCCTCCGTTAAGTACGAATTTGATGTACCATTTCGCCTTTATCCGGGAAATCTTAGTCCAATACGGGTCTTTGCAAGCTATCTTAAAACTCAAGGAAGCCGGCTTCATCTCTTCTGCTGAAAATTGTTGAACTTTCCCTGATTCAGTGCGGTATACTCCTTTCTTCAATACCTTTATCGATGTCTTAATGTCGGCAAATGCCGGAATGTTGTCAATGTAAACGAACTCCACATATTCATCCATAGTCGGACTTTTTGCCATGACTGTAACCTCTTTTATGCCTACGGGAGAGTAAAATCTCATGTGCAAACTATCTTTCTCCATATTTATCTGCAAAGGTTCGGCTATACGAAATGAGCGCTGATTTGCATTGGCATAGACAGAAGCAGGTTCTTCATCAGTTAGAATCGTATAATAATTTAGAGAAGTGAGTTCATCGGCAAGGTTAGTACCCACATTGTCTTCCGGATGTACAGCCTGCACATGTACGGTAGAATGCTTGGCGGCATCTAAGGTTATCTTTGCATCATACTCCGTGTCAACACTTTCCTTTCGGTGATTTATTGTATTTACTACTACTTGACCGGAAAAACCATCCTTTACGGTAGGGAAAAATAAGAACTGTTTTTGTTCCGATAAAGAGAAGGATGCTATGCTTCGCTGTCCCGAATGGCTGCCGTCTGCATGCAGGGCAGAATAACTCCTGCTGTCTTCCGATGGAATAAATTGACAGTCGTGAACCGATTTGCGCACGTAATCGCTTTTGTATTGTACGTCAAAAGAAACCATCCCTACAGCTTGGGGAATGCGTATTTCCTCTATCTTGATTTTTCCGTTTATTACCGAGAACTTGTGATTCGTATAATAATATTGGGCTTTCAGAGGCTTCGCCGACGTATTTTCAGGAAAAGACAGCCACGGTGAGGAACTTTTCTCTATTTTATGTATCCGGGCTCCATCCGCTTCATAGTTGCCTTTCATGGCTAATACGAGAAGGCTGTAGGTGCCGGTTTCGAGTCCTTCCACCATAATTGTTGCAGGATCGGGGAATTTAACTTCACGGTCGATGTCAATTTGACCCTCTTTGAGAATATAGGCACAAAGAGTATCGAAAGGTGCGGTCAAATCCACGGTGCGGGTAGCGGAACCCGTATCGTCAAAAGACTCTGCCTTTAAGCGAAACAAAACACCCGTGCCGTCATATTCGGATAACGGATAACTATTGTCTTCTATTTCGTCCCGGGTGCAAGCACCCAACATCGGCAGAAGAAAGCAGCAAATAAAAATTACTCTTGAGATACGCATAAATAATTCGGTTAAAAATGACCTTTACCACAAATAGGTTCGATTCTCACTTTAGGAAATTCTCCTCAGGCTTTATGTACAAACAGCAAATCTTCAATCATCAGGTCGAGTTCTGCCGGATGGATGCTGTTCTCGTGATAATGGAAGTAATGGCTGAGCAGGGTGCGTACCTGCTTCACGCGCGACTCGGCAGTGTATCCGTGCCACTGCCACACGCCTGCATCGAGTGCATGGCGGATGACGCCGACAGCAGGGGTAATCATGCCCCGCACATCATCGCCGGGATAAATCTGAATTTTCTCCTGGGGCAGGATAATGGTTACCTCAGGATGGTAAGCACGTACTACGCGCAATGCTTCGGTCCAACGGACGTGCTTGGCTATGACATCACGAGTTTCTTTCTTAGGATTCTTCATTACGGGTTATCAATTATTAAAACTATCAATACTTTTGTTATCTGTCATTCATCTATCTGCCGGCTCTCACTCAATATGCATTTGCCGATTATCATTCATCTGCCGGCGTTCACTACTCTATTTTTCCTGCGTGCCTCCATCCGCTTCTCGAAAAGCTCGGACACCCATACAGGAAAGCCGAAAACGGCTACGAAAATCGCTAAAAACAGGACGCCTCCGCAAGCGATTCCGTAGCATATCCCTTTGTGTGCAAACAAACAAAAACACGAACAAAGTCGGGACAAACCTTTTTTATTCATAACATAGGGACTGTTTTCGGGGTTCTATTAACTCTGTTATCATTCAAATTCTATCGCCTGATTCTAAATTTCAGACGAATGGGCTATCAATCTCAAAGGTCGCGTATGCAACGGTAATAATTGCCCGTACGTCTTTTGTCAACCCTACTAATAGTGCCATTATCATCGTAAGACACATACGGAAGTGTGGTTCCGTCTCCGCCCGCGTCCGTGCCCGTGCCTCCGGCAACATCCGTCAGGCCCGCCTTCGTCAGTTCCGGCCACAGGATGTAAATCAGCGCTGCTTCCTTGTAGGTGGGCAAGCGCCAGCCACCGCCGTCGTCGGTAAGATTCCTACAGCGGTTTACGGCAAACAGCCAAAAGCCGGTGAAGCGTTCTCGCGACAGTTCGAACTTATAATACACTTTATCATCGCTCACCACGGAGCTGATATTCGAGGCAGTGTTCGTGCCGAGAGTAATGTTGTTTCCGTCAGTAGCCCGCGCTTTCTTCACCCGGGTATTCGGTATGGCGGAAGCGTCTATGATAATCTTCCCGTTTTCCACCAATACCTCCTGGGCATAGCCCACGGTTGCCGTGAGGCAAACCAGCATCATACATAGCGTTTTTATATTTCTCATCATCATACTTATTACAATTTCATTTCGATATAACCATGTGCTCATTTCCGCACTCTTATCTCAAAACCCTGCAACAACGGACTGCAAAAGTCTGTGATTCCTTGAACTGCCTATTGCTGTACGCAAAAGGATAAGAATCTTTCATGGAGACCGTTACGTGACTCATGTACCTCTCTTCCAACTCGGTAGAAGACATAAGCGCGTTATTTCCCGCAAACTGATATTCGCTCTGGGGAAGGGAAATAGCCATCAGGAGCAGCTCATTCTGCGACGGCATATACCAATGAATCTCAGAGGGCTCGAGAATGCCGTTGCCGTTCAGGTCGCGATTCTTCTCGTGGCAGTAACGGGCTGCGGAAGTCTTGTATATGGGGTGATAAATATTCGCAGTGGGGTCGGGATGATAATAAGGCGCACCGGAAGTCCTTCCGTTATAGGGCGGTATAGCCGCCAGATTGCCGTTCAGCCCGTTGCCAAACATTCTCCGGTACGAATCCGGATTAACTCCGAAATTGCCAGGCTCGTTATCCACCCGCGTAAGATCCTGATATACCGACTCCGCTGTCACGAACCTACCGTTGCGGAATTTATCAAAGTTATTAGCAACATATACTTTATAGTAGGCAAATCCCCATTGCATACTGTTTATATTCTGCACCGAAGGGTCGATACCCGGATTCATCGTCATGCGGTACTCCGGATACCTCTCCAGTACCATGCGCTGCTTGACGTCGCTCGATGTTCCGTCCTGATTGAGGATATACAATCCGGCATACTGGTGATTATCATCCGTATAGAAAGAGAGATACCCATCCTGGCTGATGACAAAGTTACGGACTTCCGGCTGACCCGGGTTTCCCCCATCCTTGTAGAACGAGAAGCGTACCGTTGCAGTGCGGTGACCGTCTCTCACCGGAAAGTCGTCGGCATAGACGTATAGGGTTTGGTTGGTGACCGTAGAGGAATTGCCGAAAGGCAGGTCCGTAATTTTATAGCACATACGGTAGGTGGCATCGGCAAAGGACATCACATCGTCATTCTCTTTACCGGCAGGAATGGCGTTCCAGCCGCTTATGCCTTCTTGAGTCAGCTTCTCCCGGACACTCTTGTGCGGAATGTACTTGGGACGCACGAGTTTACTTTCAGGATTCGAAGCCTGTTGCCACTCATCGTTGGGCGCCTGCTGCTTCACCTGGTGATACATCAGGTTCAACGGAGAGATTTTGAGCCAGGTAGCATCAAATGACGGATCGGCATAGGTTCTGCCTTGCGAGTCGAGTATCTCCATCGTTCCCGTGCCACCGACAGCATGCATACGCAGGGCGCGGAAGTCGGGGTGCGCGTCCATTCGCAGGTTGTCACTGTAATCCACGAAGAAATCGCCTGCCTTGGAATCCACGTTTGTATCTATCTTGATATCGTTGATTCCATGCACCGTGATGTTGAATGTATAGTGATTCCCGCGAATAATATTGTAATCGCTGTGGTTGTCATGGCCCAGATAGATGTATGCCTTTATCAGTTCGGATTGGGTGCCGGCCCTGTGTATGGCATTAATGACAACGGCAGTGGCGCGTTGGGGTTTGAACCATGCCTTGCCGCGGTGGTCGGTATCGTCCAGAGCCATATCCGGATATCGCTCGTCGGGATTACCAGGCAGTGACCTTGCCACACGTTCGCCCCTGCGGTTCTCGAAGAGGTAGAGCGTTTGAGAAGCGCTTTTATTCCGCACGACCTCGAAAGGATAATCCGACGCGGTTGTCAGCCAGTATTCTTCTTTATCAGCACCTCCTTCCGGAGCAGGATTGGCATCTTTACTATCGGGAAAAAGATAGCTGCGTGCCGGAACGTCCTGTACGTCCCATCCAAGAATGGTGACAGCATGTCCTTCAGGGGTAGCGTCGGTAACCGTGAGCGTGAGTTTTGCCGCAAGGAATTGAAGTTGTATCGGGTCACTAATAGTATCGGAACCCGGCTGCACGTTTACGTTCTCCACAATGGCAGTCATAATAAGAGCCTCGGTGTCGCTCAGACCGAAGTTCAAGCTGGAAGCCGTTACCATGAATTCACGCAGATCGTTGTAGGAAGTGACCACAGCCAGCCGGTTGTCCAGATCGTCCCTACTGTTAGCCACAAAGCAGAATGTAAGGTTATTGCCCGACCAGGTGTCTATCTGGAGAGACGAAAGCGACCCGTCGGACTGTGCCGTGTATTTGCGGTTGGTTACTATCTGGCCGCTGCTGTTGAATACCAGTACGCGCAGGCTGTCCAGCCGATTCTCCACAGCGGCATCGACAGCGCGGGTGTTGGCAGAGGTGCGGGTATTGCCCGCACTGACTGCGCCGTCCATATCGGGCAGCAGCACTCTCAGACTGACACGTGCAGCAATGCCTTCTTCCACACGTGTAGTATCGAACTCATCGCGCATACACCCCGAAAGGAGCAGTGCACCGAGAAAATACAGAATTATTATCTTTTTCATCTAAATCAACTTTTATTTTTAATTTTATCCGGTTGCTACATCATTATATAGCTATCAAAATTCTTTCCATATCTCCTGCTGGCCCCAGTCGGTGACGCTGATGTCTACGTTTACAGCTCCCTGAAAGTCTACCAGTACATTGAGCAGCCTGCCTTCCGCCACACGCAGGGGATTACCGTTGCTGTCGGCAATTACGGTGGTTTTCAGCACGTCGCGGTGGTAGATGTCTATCTTAATGTCCGCTTCGGTGGGGAATATGTTGAAAGCAGGGGATACGAATTCGCCGTTGTCATTGAATGCCGCCTGGGGGCGGTAGCTTACTTCCGTGCCGTTGGGCTTGCCGTAGAAATCGAGCTTATCGGTGGTTTTGCGCACGATGTAGTAGAACTCGCCTTCGGTGCTGCCTACATACTCTCTGAGGTGGCGCGCCGTAATGGCTACCCCGGAGACTTTACGGCGCAAGGGGAATTCCTTGGCAGAAGCACCGGCAGCGGAGGTTACATCCATAGTGCCATAGAACAGGTCGTCGGGCGAGCCTGCCACGGGTAAGGTTGTCCGGGTTTGGATGAGCGACACGAATGCCGTTTCTAAGTGGTCGCCCTCTTTCAATGCGGGCATCGACTGAGCGCCTTGTTTGCCATTGCCCCACGCCACCAGTGTCAGGTTGTCGTGTCCGGGATAGTCCAGGGTCACGGTTTCCGAAAGGAGAACGTTGCGGGTGTCGAGCAATGCTTTACCGGCATCGAATATATAGAGCGTCAGGTCTTTTATAGTCTCATCGCCAAGGCTTCCGCCATCGGCATCGAAAGCCTTTACCTGCAAGGAAAAGCCGGGAGTACTGGGAGTACCGGGATCAGGACGATCGCCTTGGTCGTCCTTGATGCAGCTTGCAGATACAAATGCCATAAAGAACAAGATAGGCAGTATGTGCAGGCAATAATGGAATTTGTTATTCTGCATGAATTGTTTTTTTTAATTGATGGTTAATATTGTTTTTAGTTATTGAATTTTATCAATGGCATAAGTGAAATGAAAGGCGGGCACGGGAAACATACCCGCCTTTCGGTGCAGCTTTAAAGAATAAGATGAATGTCTGCAATCAAATTAATTAAACGTTTTGTTTACGGTTACGGGAATCCATGAGGCTGCCGTTACAGAAATTCTTATTGTTGAATTAACCAACGGCTGTTCAGGATCGGTAGTACCACCGCCTTCACCGGCATTTACGTCACCTCTCAAAGTAAGGGTTACAGTGTAACGCTTACCCGGCTCGATGGTGTGTCCTGCATCGCCTGCCGAGAACTGAATGGGGTAGTAAATGGTTTCAGGAATGCCGTTTGTCGTTTTTTTAGACTGAATGGCAAGAATTGTCGGTTGAGTCGCACCGTTGTTTCCGAAAGTATAGAAATGATTGAATACAACGCCAGCTGTGTTAGTTGAGAAACCGCTTACATTATCTGCCAAGGCAGTAGATGTTGTGACAATGTTTGAATTAAAACCCGGATAAGAGGCATCACCCGAATAGAAAGCGGTTTGAGCAACTTTTTCGGCTGTTGTTCCAAAGAATTTTCCGCTTTTACCTGCATACAGCAATACAACCTTTTCGTCTGTAATCGTAATACTACCATTACCGGTAAGATTGGTACGGTTGTCCTTAACAATAAGTTCAATCTTGGCTGCAACGAAACTTAATGGTACAGTAACCGTACCGGTTGTACCGGAGAAGGAGACATTGCTTGTACCGGACATCCAAAGGTTAGTTCTGGTCTGGGTAGACGTGTTGTTATTGGTCATCAAGTCACCGGCAACGGCCTTAAGTTCAGCTTCCGTTGTTACATTAGCAAAAGGGCTGTTGGCCAATGTACCGACATTTGCCACTACATAAGCAGTCTTGGCAGCAGTTGAACCGTTGGTGATCGTAGCCGCAGCACTGGAAGAACTATAAAAAGGCGGACAGTCCAAACTACCGCCCTCACGGAAAAGGAATACGATGTAGTTGTTAATCGTAACATCGGTTGTAGTAGCGCCTATAGCTCTTGACTGCGCTACATTATTACCTTCTCCTTCCACCTTAATGGTGAGAGTAGCCTTTTCGCCCGGAGCATTGCTGCCCAAATCGACAATCTCCTCGTTGGAGCATGAAAACATGGTAAAGGCTGCAAGAGCCACTGCTAATAAATTAATCTTCTTCATTTTCTTAGTTGTTTTAAATAAATATTAATAAAATTGGTATGTTTACTGTTGTTTCAAGTTTTCAATCTACGGTTGCGCTTCATAAAACACCTTTATATATCCTGCATTACGAAGCTTCGGAAAGAAGTGCCGTTTCATATACTCATTCGGGCATTACAGGCACGGGCTGTTCGACGGGAGCAATGAGCGCCACATCCGCTGCCAAGAGCACGGGCGGCAGCATTTCTTCGCTGCAACACCCTTTGCCCTTTGCATCCAAACGCAGGGAAGCGCCATTCATCCATTCCCCGTAGGGAAGGGCGAAGGTATAGGCAACCGTTCCTCCCGCCTTGTGGTACGCAGAGACAGATTTCCGCTTTTCTTTCACTCTTTTTTCTCTCCACTCAACAATCTGTGCCGTGCGGCTGCCGTACTCCAATGGCGGAAGCACAGCATGCTGCCCGTCTTTCCCATACAGCAACGGGGTAACTCTCAAAATGTAATCCTTAGTCAATCTTTCTACCTTCAGCCTGAAGGATACGTGCACGCTGTCGCCGCTACAGCTGATGTTTACGCCATCTGCCTGCAACCGTGCCCGTTCCTTAGCCGATAAACCGACTGCCTGCATCAGCAGCAGTCCACATAATAGCACACAATATTTCATAATCTTCCGCTTCGCGGTCCGTTACTTTATTATATAGATAAGGGAGATGCCTGCCTTGGTGGGGCCCAGGTAGTTCTTGCTGCCGCTGCCCAGCTCGTCGCCGTAGGTCTTGCGCTCGAAGCGGTCGTATCCGAAATGGATGTACCCCACTCCTAACGTGGCTTCCAGGTTCCAGCGCTTGCCCAGCGCCCAGTTGTATCCGTAGCCTATTCCGGCTCCCGCCATCCAACCCTGGTAGCGCTTGCTGCCCAACCCGGATGATGAAGGGGTGATGCCGAAGGGAAGCATACCGCCGTAGTTGAACTCTCCGCCCAGCAGATGCGCTCCGAAGAAGTGACCGGAGAAACCGCTGCACAGCCAATAGCGCGCTTCGGGCTGGAGCATCCAGAGTTTCATCTTCTTATTGTCCGAGAAGCTCCACGGATTGTAGTTGGCAGACATCTCGAGCGTCCAACGGGGAGCTACCTTATACTCTACTCCGAGATTAATGATAGAGGTGATGTCGTACAACAAATTACTTTTCACTGCAAAACGTTGCGCCGAAGCCGTTCCGGACAGAAGCGCAATAAATAGGGTAATCATAAAAATCGTAAAATTCTTTCGCATATTCTCTTTCGTTTTATTCGTAATCTTTTACTTGTTTATAGAGGTTAATTTTCCTTTTGCTGCTTTTAGAAATTTCATCTGTTTACATAAAACAGATTATTAATGTGCATTTCATTAGTAATCAAGTAATTAAAAAAGGGAAACCGTTTCAATGCTATCTGGCATGAACGATTTTCCTGAAACAAAAAGAAAAACAAGGATGTATCGGGACTTCGGCCTGATACCATTCTGTCCTTAAAATAGACGCAGTAATGAAGAGTTTCCCCCTTTAAACACCAACAAAAGAAACTCAACATACCGTTATAAATGACAAAATGACAATCAAGCCTTTGCTTCGATACATCCGTTTTTCTGAAACAAAAAATGAAACATGGTGATAAAACAACGAAATTATTAACTTTAAATCGAGTACATAAAATGGAACTGAACTACATTAAAGAACACACCTCATGCGTGAACTACAAGACCGAGGAAGACGCCGGTTTCGCACTGAAAGAAGCTGCTTTGGGAGAACATTTCGACAACCGGCAACAAGAGATTAAGGCCAACCACCTGATATTTATTTTGTCAGGCGAAGTCAGCATCACCAAAGACAGCAAGGAAGAAACAAGAGTCCGTGCGGGCGAATTCATCTTCATTCCCCTTTCATCCCATTACACGGGCACGGTTATCCAGCCGGGCACATACATCAGTCTGTCATTCTTTCACGATACAATCTCGCTGTGCGACAAGCACATGCTTAGCAGCTATTTAGACAAAGCCCAGCACACACCCCTATGCTTCGAACCGCTTTCCGTGCGTGCCCCTCTGGACATGTTCCTGCATCTGCTGGAGTCCTATCTCCAGGCGGGCGTCAACTGCAAGCACCTGCACGAACTCAAAGAGCGCGAGTTGTTCATCATCTTCCGCACAGCCTACACAAAGAGCGAAATAATCCAACTCCTCTACCCTATAATGGGAATCGAGGTAGACTTCAAGGCAGCCGTTCTCCAACACAAAGACCGGGTGCGCAGCAAACAAGAGCTGGCGGAATTGTTGGGCATGAGCGGTTCCGAACTTCACCGCAAGTTCACGCAAGAGTTTGGAGAAACCGTTCAATCCTGGCTTCAGAAACAAAAAAACAAGGAAATACTATCCCGGCTCAATTACGATTTCATCTCTATAAAAGAGGTGGCATACGAGTTGGGCTTCGGCTCCGCAGCCGGTTTCAACAAGTATTGCAAGAACAATTTCGGCTGCTCGCCCAGCGAATTAAGGCAGGAAATCAAAAAAAAGCAGCAAAAATAGGTACTGATATTCAGCGTTTTGCAATTTTGGATAACAGATTGGTTAATTTGGATAACTGATTGACGGATTCGGATAACGCAATATCCAAAAATATCCTCTACCTTTGCAGTATCAAAGCACAGGGATAAAGTATATATAGCGAAAGCAAGTAGAAAAGTCCGGTTTATTTGAGTCGTTTCTTAGTTTTTATCTGTGTTATGTAGACAGATGAATTTTTCACCTGCATTTTTAATACAATCCGATACGGCATCCGCCACGTTTTCATTGACCTTGTTCAGGGTATCGACCGCAAAGGAATTCAGGTAGATTTGGGTTGTCTTTTCGGACGTATGTCCCAGTCCCTCACTGATTAAGGATATCGGGATACCTTCATTCTTGGCTATGGTGGCCCACGAGTGGCGCGCCACATAAGTGGTGAGCGGAATGCCTATGTTGAGCAATGTGCCCAAGCGTTTGAGGTAACGGTTGACCGTGCCCAAAGAGTAGCGGTATTGCGTGTAGGCATCTCGCGGTGACTGCCCGTGTATATAAGGAAAAATGTACGGGCCGGATGTCCTGTATTTTTCAATAATCTCCTTCATGGCAGGCAGCAGTCCTATCTGCAACCGTTGCCCGGTTTTGCTGCGGGTGTAGAATATCGTGTCGCGCACAATGCCGTCGTGCTTGAGGTGGATTACATCGACGAAGGACATGCCCCGGCAGTAGAAACTGAACATGAACAGGTCGCGCGCCGCTTCCAACTGGGGATACCGCCGCAGGTCGGCCGAAGCGATGAGCGCTATCTCTTCCTTGCTCAACGCCCGTTTCACCGTTTCCTGCCTGCGCACGTTCAGCCCGGCAAAGGGATTTTCGCCACATACCCTGATGCCTTGCTTGCGTGCCTTATTGTACACCGCCCGGAAATTGCTGAGGTACATGTGGATGCTGTTCTCCGAAATGCCGCGCATGCGCAGGTAGTGTATATAGTCCGTGACGAACACATAGTCGATGTCTTTGAAGTTGATTTTCCTCAAACTGCAAAAGCGCAACAGCGAGTACAGCCCGCTTGTGTAGGAAGCGGCAGTGCTTTGCTTCCCCTCTTCGAGCAGGGTATCGATGTATTGCAGGATGAATTTATCCACACTCTGGTCGTACTGCTCCTTCCGGTGTTTCAGCATGAGGCGCTCCAGCGTAAAGCCGGGATCGGTTCTCTCCAGCAGACGGTAGTTCCTGACAAGGTCTTCTTTCTCGTTCCTGATAAGACGGTTGACGAGGCTCACTTCCCTACGGGTGAGGATACCCTCGGACGAATAAACCACCCGGTCGGCATCCCGCCGGTAATTCGACTCGTGGACCCGCCACCCCAAAGAGTATTCTTTCTTCTTACGGCAGTACAGCACGCGAATCGCAAGGGAGTAAACTCCCGCTGCGCTCGCTTTACAAGGATGTATGACAACACGAATACTCAACTTTTTCTTCTTGTTTTGTAAGTTCATTTACCAATTAAGCATTACTGCCTGCGTAAAAGTACACATTTTGCACCTAAACACAGAACTTGTTACTAAAATAATGAATAAAAAAATTGTTTTAGCAACAAATGAGAGGGGGGATTGTTTTAAATGCCAAGGAAGTATACAGCTTATTATTTATTAAAGAACCTGATCATTTTATTCTTATGATAAAAAACATGTTTGGAAAAGAAAATATCCGATAAACCCTTCTGCTAAAAAATATTCCCTATCTTTGCGACACTAAAAATGTGTTAAACATGGCGAATGCAGCTTTCAAATATCAGTCGGAAATAGATGTCTTAATCAATGAATATTGATATGAAGACAATAAACGGTTTCAGTATCAATTTTGATTTCAGTAAACTTATTAAAGTTGCTGACTTGATTTACCATGATGGCCCTTTATTGTCTCATTACGTAAGCAACAAGGGAGAAAACTACTTATTCTACTGGGTGGATGTAGATAATGAATATAACAGGTGGGTCGTTATCAGAACCGATATTTTTTCAATACAACAGTATTTAGAAAAGAAAAGTACGCTACATTCCATAATAACACAACCTAATGACGGATTTGTATATACCGTAGATATTGATAATAAGATACATTATCATAACATTAAATTTGTGCCGATTGCCAACTTGCCAGAAGAATACACTCCAACGGAAAATTCTTACTATGCCTTTGAAATCGAAGACAATATTGATTTAGCTGCTATTTCTCAAAACAAAGAAAAAATAAAAGATACTCTTATCTCATTTGTTGAAGCGGAAAGCGAGAAACCTATAACAAAGAATTCCCTCTCTTAAATATAAGGAGAAAGAATTCTTCACTGCATTCACTGCATAAAGGGGTCTGTCGCACAAAAAAAGCGGCAGGCTCTTTTTATTTATATCCCCCGGTAAAAATGCAGAATAAAAGCCCCCCATGTGACAAACTGAAAATTCATGCGACAGATAGGGAAAATATCAACCTAATTATTTATCTTTGTTAGCTTGAAAAGTT
>ERZ791911.614-NODE-614-length-23014-cov-7.629949_pt1 | contig 23014 bp, 24 predicted proteins | sample MGYA00510142_ERZ791911 | MGnify/ENA primary metagenome ERZ791911 (study PRJEB30046, sample SAMN00792056) | human gut metagenome | study: EMG produced TPA metagenomics assembly of the A metagenome-wide association study of gut microbiota in type 2... | reverse complement strand
CCACTAGCCACTAGCCACTAGCCACTAGCCACTAGCCACTAGCCACTAGCCACTAGCCTATTATACCATACTGCACACCAAAAAAGAGGCTGTCGCATGAAGACAGCCTCTTTTTGAGTATTAAGTTTGTAGTTTTTAGTTAAAGTGAAAAGGGCCTCGCATGATGGCAGAAACCTTCGTTCGATTCCCCGCGACCTGCGACCTGCGGTCTGCGAACTGCGGACGTCCTTTCTATATGATGATGCCGTCCAGGTGGTCACATTCGTGCTGGATGATCTGGGCCGTCCAGCCGGTAAAGGTCTGGCGGTGTTTGCGGAAGCGGCGGTCCTGGTAGAACACCTGTATCTTCCGGTAGCGCGTTGTCTTCCGCGTGCCGACCAGGGACAGACAGCCTTCTTCGGCCTCAAAAGGATCGGCCTTCTTTTCGATGACCGGGTTGATGAAGATTTCGTCGCCCCTATCCGTGTGGACGACGATGATGCGCTTCAAAGAACCGATCATATTGGCCGCCATGCCGACACAGGTCATGCGGTTGGCCTTCAGCGTGTCGAGCAGGTCCTGGACGACGGGCAAATCATCTTTCGTCGCCGCTTCGGACTTACGGCCCAAGAAGATGACGTCATGTACAATATTGCGAATCATAATTTTTTCCTTTCCTAGGGATATAAGACCAAGTAAATATCCATGTCATGATTTTTCAAGAAAGCCGCTGCCGCTTCCCGGGCGACGTCCAAGGCTTCTGCTTTCGGGTAGCCAAAGATGCCTGCCGAAATGAGGGGAAAGGCGATGGATCGGCAGCCGTGCGACGCTGCCAACTCTAGGGCTGTGGCATAACAACTGGCCAGCAGGTTCCGTTCTCCCCTTTGGCCGCCCTGCCAAATGGGACCGACGGTGTGGATGATGTATTTCGCCTTCAATCCGTAACTGTCCGTCAATACCGACTGCCCCGTCGGGCAGGGCGCCTGGGCCAGGCAAGCTTCCTGGAGTTCCCGGGCCCGCGGCCCGACAGCGTGGAAAATGGCCCCGCAGACACCGCTGCCGGCGAGAAGGCTAGAATTGGCTGCATTGACAATAACATCCGTTTCCATTTGGACAATATCGCCGTGAACGATAGAAAATGCCATGAAAATCCCTCCCTGAGTGAAAAAGCCAATACTTACCTCTACGTAAGGACCTGACCTGAAAGTGCCTTCTTCCGTAACTGAGAAATATTATTTATAATAAAGTCATCAATCAAGGAGGTCCTTTTACATGAACAAAAAATCAATTCTTCTAGGCCTGACCCTGGCCCTTGTCGGCTGCCTGCCCATGGGGACATCGCTGGCAGCGGGTACACCCCATTTTAAAAACAACAAAGCCGCAGCTGAATATTTTTGGAATGAAGTATTCAATAAACACGACACAGCCGTCATCGACACGATGGTCGGTCCCAAATACAAGCAGCACAGCCCGGAATTCGCCGATGGCAAACAGGCCTTTAAAGATGGCGTCACGGGCTTCCTGAAAGCCTATCCGGACAGCTCGGCCGTCATCAAGCACATCGGCGCCGATGGCGACCTGGTCTTCATCCACAATCACATCAAACTCAATAAAGAAGACCGTGGTCAGGCTGCTGTCGACATTTTCCGCATCAAAGACGGCAAAATCGTAGAACATTGGGATGTCATCCAGGATATCCCGGAAAAAGCAGCCAACGACAATACGATGTTCTAACGCTTCCCCAAAGAGAGGCTGTCGCACGAAGACAGTCTCTTTTTATTTTCCAAAAAAGCCATCGACCCAGCCGTTGATGCCCTGCATGACATGGATCAGCTTTTCCCCTCTGTCGGTCAGGCTGTATTCGACGGTCGGCGGTACCGTGGCATGGACATTCCGCCGGACCAGGCCGTTGCGCTCGAAGACGTGGAGGTTCTCCGTCAGCACTTTGGCACTGATGCCCGGCAGGCACCGCTGCAGCTTGGCGAAGAACACCGGCCCATCTGCCAGGGCCAGTAAGATAGACGTCCGCCATTTGCCTTTGATGATGTCGATGAAACAATCGAAGGGGCAGTTATAGGCTTTGCCATCAAACGTATACATAAAAGCCTTCCCTTCTAATAATCTTCGTCCCAGGCGTTGATGACGACAGGGGCCTTTTCCAGCATGGCTAATTGGGCCGGGCTGAAATGACGGCGGTCGATGACGGCTTCATAGACGAATTCCTTGAAATAAGCTTCAGAGCAGACGAAATAGCCTTTGTCGCCGACATCCTTGCCCCAGGAATTTTCGATTTTCCAACGGTCCGGCTTGCCTTCCTTGTCGAAATGGACGCCTGTGAGCAACATGGCGTGGGTCGCCGAACTACTGTTATACTCCAGCCGTTTGCCCTTGGGCATGGCCGTCGAAAAGCCGCCCAAAAGGGCTTCGTACTGGACGCTGGCCGGGTCCCAGATACCTTCCTTGCGGGCGCCGAAAGCCCCGGCATCGCAGGCGAACCAGATGGCCTGACCGTTTTTCAACTGTTTGACGCAGAGTTCTTCCAGGGCTTCCTGCGACAGGTTCAGGGCCTTCATGTCACAGCCAGCCATATTTTCGACGGCATGGAACTGGATGGGCGTATCCAGCGGCTTATCTGCCGTCGGTTCATTGATGACGGCGACATAATCGCGCAGGGACAGGCCGACGTATTTCTGATAGAAAGCCTGCGGCGTCAGGTCCCGCTCTTCATGGTAGTTGCCGTCTTTATCGCGGTAGGCGAAGTCAAAGGTCTGGACAGGCTGGCCAAAGGCGATGCAGGCAGCCTTGTAGACTTCGGCCATCATGGCCGCCTTGCGCGGATACGGGTCCGCACCGGCCTGGACGAGTTCCCGCAACTCCATGGCATCTTTGCGCAGGAGGCGGTTCAATGTCGCTACAAAGCGGTCTGTGTGGTTGGACTGATACGTTTCCGGCTGGACCTGTTTGGGCACGACGCCGTATTTTTCGATGAGGCCCACGGCTTCGTTCCAATAGCCGCCGTCAGTCATGCCCCGCAGGACGTACTGCATGAGCTGGCCTTTTATGGGTTCCTGGGCGTTGTCGATGACCATTTCCAGGAAATTGTTGGCTTTTTCCAATTTATCGTAAAAAGACAAGTAATTCTGGGACAACTCGAACTGGTCGAGGTGGCACGTTTCGGCCACCTTTTCCCGCAGGATATTCAAAGCCGCAAAGAGCCAGCAACGGCCGGATTTCTGCTGGGCCGTAATGCCCCGCGTCTTCACTTCGACCGAAAAAGCACCTTTAAGGCGGGCACCGGCCACGGGGACATAAGCTAGGTCAGCCATGTCCGTCTTGGCCAGGGCCGAATGAAGGACCTGGGCCTGCCCGTCAGCATCATAAGCCGTGCGGAACTGGGCTAACATATCATGAGTAATCTCTTTCATCAAAATTCCCCCTTTTATCATTCCCCATCCTGAGAATGACGAGAATCGCCACATCGCCTGAACCGCTCCGTAGGGGACGTCCTGCTATGCGCTTTTCCAAGGAAACGTTCATCCGCACTGAACCGCTCCGTAGGGGACGTCCTGCTAAGGCGTCCCGCTGTGAATCTTGGATATAACTATTCAGGTATATGAGGAATGTTTTCACACATCACCCGTTATGCATTACGTATACACCATCATATCAGGCGGGCCGCCCTTTGGGACGGCCCCTACGAAGATCTTGTCTTCTTGTCACAGGTTGTTCATCGTTGCAGGACCATCCGGCGCCTACGGACGCTGGGCTGCCCGCTTGGCGATTTCGATGACCGTTTCGCAGGCCTTGACCAGCGACGGAATGGGCAGGTATTCATAGCGGCCGTGGAAGTTGGCGCCGCCAGTGAACAAGTTCGGGCACGGCAGGCCGCGGAAAGAGAGCTGGGCCCCGTCCGTACCGCCGCGGATAGGAGCAACCTGCGGCGTGACGCCGACCGCTTCCATGGCTTCTTTGGCCAAGTCGACGACATCCATATGGCCGTCTTCGATTTTTTCCAGCATATTATAATAGACATCATGCGGCGTGACGACAACGGTCCCATCGCCGTATTTTTCATTGAAGAAATCAGCCATCTGCTGCAACAGGGCCTTGCGCCGTTCAAAACGCTGGCGGTCGTGGTCGCGGATGAGCATGTGCATCGTGCACGTTTCGACGTCGCCATTCAGTTTATAGACGTGGAAGAAGCCTTCATGGCCTTCGGTGTATTCCGGTTTTTCCCCGGCCGGCAGGAGCTGCTGCCATTCTGCGGCAATCGACAATGCGTTGACCATCTTTCCTTTGGCGTCGCCTGTATGGACGCTGCGGCCATGGAAAGTGATGACCGGGTTGGCAGCATTGAAGTTTTCATATTCCAGACCGCCCAGTTCGCCGCCGTCGACAGTATAGGCAAAGTCGGCAGCAAACTGCTTCACATCGAACAAAGCCGCACTGCGCCCCGTTTCTTCATCAGGCGTGAAGCCGATGCGGATCATCCCGTGAGCGATGTCCGGGTGCTGGATGAGGTATTCCATAGCGCTGACGATAGCCGTGATGCCCGCTTTATCGTCGGCCCCGAGGAGGGTCGTCCCATCAGTGAAGAGGATGTCCTGACCCTTGTATTTCAGGACTTCTGGAAAAGCCTTCGTCGAAAAGACGATGCCCTGTGCTTCGTTGAGGATGACGTCCTTCCCGTCATAATCAGTGACCCGGACGGGCTTGATGTCCTTCCCCGATGCATCGGGACTGGTATCGACATGAGAAATGAAGCCGACGACCGGGCCTTCTGCCCCGTTGGCCGGCAGCGTGGCCATGATATATCCGTGTTCATCCAAGGTGACGTCTGACAAGCCGATGGCCTTCAGTTCCTCTGCCAAGGCCTTGGCAAAGACCAGCTGTCCCGGTGTACTCGGGCAGACGGCATCATTGTCTTCATCGGACTGGGTATCAAAAGAAACATACTTCAAAAAACGCTGTACAACGTGTTCCGTGTCTATCATAGTAATCATTCTCCTTCTTTAAGAATCGTTAATTCAATTTTATGCCGTTATCGGCAATTTATCAATCGTTTAACTTGAATATTTTCATAAGATAAATTGCCGATAATCAGTCACGCAGCCGCAGGACCAGGATTTTTTCCCGGTCATCGTCCTCATCGAACAGGTCCCGGCATTCGATGACGTCTTCAACGACGAGGTTGGGATGATGCGTCAGGAACGCTTCTGTTTCTTCATAAGGATAATAGAAAAACAGGTACATCGGCCGCGGCGCCTGGTAATGGGCGTCGAAAAGTTTCCCCAGGACCCGCTTCAGCGTGTGCAGGGCAAAGGGGTTGAAGAAAAAGAAACGATTCCCCTGCGGCGGGACCTCGTACTCCACGGCATCGGCCAGGACGAAGGTCACGCGCCGCCGGGACGCCGCCGTCTGTCCATTGGCCAGGGCTTTTTCCCACAGCCGCCGGTCGTATTCCACACCGATGGCCTGACAGCGCGTCTGATAAGCCAGGAAGAAGCTGACCCGTCCTTTGCCGCTGCCGTAATCGATGAGCGTATCCTTCTTGCCGATATAGCCGCTGTTGGCCAATCGTTCGAGGACGCCGTAATCCGTCGGCTCATAAGGATGGTGCTCCCCATCGGAATGGCTGTCGTCGCGGCCAGCCGTCTTGATATGCAATAACTGTTCCCATTCCCGTTCATCCATCGTTATGCCCTCCATGATTATATGATACCTTATTATACTCGCTTCCAGGGGATAGAAAAAGGCGCTGTCCCATGAAGACAGCGCCTTTTTCTGTAGGGGCGCCACGTGTGTCAAGAATAACATCGTTTACATTTTGTGCAAGGACATCCTTTACACTTTATGCAAGCACATCGTTTACAAATTTCTTCTTATTGAAGCTTTAATTTTCCTTCTAAACGAGGATCGTTGTGAATCAGATAAGCCCGTTTCATCAGGAATACTTGCTTATTTACGTCAATCTTCCCGATGATGAATTGCCTAAAGTACAAGGTTAAAATGGAGTTTCCATCCAACTTTGTCTCCCGGACAGCGACAATTTTGTTGCCTAATGCTTCACTGAGAAAGTAGCCTTGTCCTCCGTAGGTGAGATAGCCGGAACTTTTGATGCGCCTTAATTCAAGGCCTTCACCGTAGTCCCAGGAACGAATCCTGCGGGGATATTTCCTTAGGCTGGATGTGTACTGCGATGCCGGAGTTTCTAACGTAAGCGATGTATGCGGCCGTCTGTTGTTGTAAAAATCCCGAAAAGCATCGAAATGGGATTGGGCATCCCGCAGATTCTTGTACAACTGACCTTGTATGCATCCCTTCCGGAACGTCTGATTCATCCGTTCCTGCTTGCCCTGTGTCTGAGGATGTTTAATCCTTCCATGAATTACCAGGACGCCCCGTTCCATCATCCATACTTCATACTTGGTGAATCCGGTGCTTTGGACCGTTCCCCATGGATTGCCATTGTCGCACAGAATTACCTTTGGCATACCGTATTCCAGAAATATTTTTCTCATTACCGGTATCGTATCGCCGAAGGTTTCCCCGTATTGAGCATGGCAGCTTAGGTTGAACCGGGAATGGTCATCCATCACCATCAAAGGATGGCAGCGTCTTTGGTTTTTCAAGGCGAAGTGACCGATGAAATCGGTTTGCCACATGTCGTTAGGAGCTTCTTTTTTGAAACGTGTATAAGGTGTAGCTGCCTGACTGGCGTCCGGTGTGATCAAGCCGTACCGATGAAAGATATTGTTAATGGTACGGACACAGGGAACGTTTGGAATACCTTGTCGTTTCAAAAGGGTATGGACAACTAAGGCACACGCGTCATAATTTTCTTTTCGTGTCTTGATGACCAGTGCTTCCATTTCAGGGGATGTGCGATTGGCACGGTGGTGAGGTTCTCGTGAAAGTTCTTCACAAGAAGAATTTTCACGATACCTCTTAATCCACTTGTCTCCTGTAGGACGACTGATTCCATATTCAAGACAAAGGGCTTTTTTGCTCTTCTCATGAGCAAGTACCCGTTCAACGAATTCTTTGCGTAACATAGCTTTGGTGACATTCCTTTCTTCCCATGGCATAAGAATCAACTCCTTCTTATGCCTAAAAGTATCACTTTTTTCAGTAGGGGGAAGACCCCTATTTATGTAAACTATGTTATTGCACATAACAACGTGGGGCGCCCGTTCACTCAAATCCGGTTCACAAGTATCGCATAATACCTGACGGGCTCGCCACGTGCGAGCCCCTACAAGCTGCCAGACCACTTCCCGCATAAAAAAGGCTGCCATACAACGGCAAGCCCTTTTAAGTGGTTAGTGGCTAGCAACTAGTGGCTAGAGAAGACACAATTTTTACACAGTTTCTTACGCAGTACCTACGCAAAATGAACCTACTATTTATATAGATGCGAAAACCACTTCCAACAAATCGACGAATGGACTCTTTACTGATGAGTCTCCAGGTCCCGACGCAGTTTATCCAGGACTTGAGCCGCCAAATCGTGCCAGGCATCCTGGAGCCACTGGTCCCGCTGCGCTTCGTCGCCGATACATTCCAGGGCCTTGGGGATGGCCTCACCGAAGAGGATATCTTCCGTCTGACGGCTGCGGTAGACACCGAGCTTACAGGCATTGGCAAAGTGTTCACAGTTATGGAAGAGCAGGTCGTATTTCTTATTGCCCAGGCAGGCCCGGGCAAAGGCAATCGTTTCAGGTACAGAACAGAGCTGTGCCTGTTCTTCCAGCGTATACTGACGCACTTCTACGTCACCGCCCTGGCGGAACTCATCGAACGACGTAGACCGGATTTCCGTATCCCACCAGTCGATGGGATTGTAGTCGTCATCTCCGGCAAAAGCGATGACTTCATCATCACTGACATAGATGCCGTGATGATAATACAAGCCGCCCAGCCGGCGCACGCGGATATGGTCACCCATGACCGGTACCTGCCGGGCCCAATGTTCCGGTGCCCCGTCGTCCTGCAATAAGGATAAAATCGAATTCAAATCAATGGCCATCGTCGTCACTCCCTACAAAATTGCCCAACTCTTACCAGGCTGTCACCATTCTTTTACATAATGCCGTTATAGTAATAACTGTAAACGAAGTCAGCTATCCCCGGCGGCAACCCACCGGCCCGTTACCGAACCCCTCTGCCAGGATGGCCTCCCGACCCGAATCGGAGAGGTTCGCCGTACTGTCCACCGGCCAGCGTGCCGCTAAACTTGGTATCATAGAATCAGAAAAAACCCCGGAGACCTCCCGCTCCGGGGCTTTTTCTATCCTGGCAGTCCCTGCAGGAAGTTCAGCAGTCCCTGACAGCCCTCCCGGACATCATCCCAGGTCCGCTGGAAATCCCGCGTATACCACGGGTCGGCCACGGGACGGGGATTTCCCGAATAATCCATGAGAAGCGAGCATTTATGATCCGGATCGCCGTGAAAAATCCGCTCCATATCCCGCAGGTTCTCATCATCCATGCCAATGAAATAATCATAAAAATCATAATCCTCAGCCGTCAGCAGAACAGCCCGCTTCCCATCGGGATTCATACCGTGCTCCCGGAGCAGCCGTTCCACCGGCGGATAGACCGGATTGCCACAGCCGTTCCAGATTTCCTCATCCGTCGTAGCCGCCGAAGCCACGTCAAACCGGTCCGCCATTTCCTCTTGTTCTGCCATCTGCCGGAACACAAACTCCGCCATGGGCGATCGGCAGATATTTCCATGGCAAATAAAAAGTATCTTTATCATAAATGTGAAACTCCTTTTCTATGCCGAATTATGCCGTAAAATGCCGATTTACGGCGGTTTTCTCAATCAGAGGTATTTATGCCGAATCATCCATAATCCGGCATAACATGGCATAACTCGGCCGCCTTAAGTAGTAAAATTGGTAGTAAAACGAGCCATTCGTACTACCGCGATTTTTTCATTTTATTGTAACAGAGAAAGAATAGTTGCGACAATAGTTCTCCCATACCTTTGCCTACATGCATTTATTTTCTTTATTTTCATCATTGCTTCCCACATACTTGAGGAAAATACTTATCCATGATATAGCTGTATAATGCTTCCGGTGGCAACATGGGTTCATAGCAATAGTCCATGGAAAGTTTTATATACGGCAGATAAGAATCGGTAATCCCCTCAAATTCTCTGTGTATTCCGTCCAGGTACCCGACAAATCCAGGGTTAAACATTTCCATTTCCCGATTTCTATAAGGCTCAAAATCCCAGGCGTTTATATAAGGCTTCATTTCCTCAATTTCCGCCGCCGTCAAAACATGAACGATCTTCTCAGTAACTTTTTCTTCCCACGTCACTTCAGTGAGGGATATTGGCCGCGGTACCATTTTAAAACGCAAATAACTCAGTTCCTTATAAGAGATATTACAGACAACTCGTTCATAAATCTCTCCATCGGTGCAGAACTGAAATCTGGAATAATAAATTGGGTTGCTTTTATTTATACTTTCAAATTTCATTTCAGTTTTGCCACCAGCTTTCTATTCTATAAAATTCCTCTATCGCTCTTTCTGTTTTTTATTGTTTTCATTATACCACAAGGATAAATCGAAAATTGAGCATAAAAAAAGACTCACAATCGTTATAACCGTGAGTCTTTTTATGTTTCATGGATTACGCCTTGTTACGGAACGGAATGATTTTAGGCTGTATTTCTCCTACCTGTTCCAGTTCTTTCCGAACGTTTTCCATTTCTTTTTGCTGCTGTTCCTGGACCAGCTCCACTTCTTTCTGAGCATCATCGAATTTGATATGCGTGTACACATTGAGGGTGATGGATATATCGCTGTGACCCATCAGGTACTGGAGAGTTTTAGCACTGACTCCAGACAGAGCCATATTGGTACAGTACGTATGCCGGCAGACGTGAGGTGTAATTTTGGGTAACTGATATTTGTATATGTCATTATATTTTTTCACCATATGGTTGAAATAATGTTCCCAATGCATGGCAACAGTCGGATTCCCGTTGGCGTCATAGAAAAGAAAGTTGCCGATTCCATCAATGATTGGTTCAACTTTCGGAGGCTTCCTGCGCCTCAAGATAGCTGTAAAACAGTCATACACGTCATCTGTCATTGGAAGCAGTCTAGCTCCGGCTTTGGTTTTCGTGGAAATTATGTACCGCTTTCCCTTCGTATCCCGTTGTAGCTGCTTATCTACGTTGATGGTTCGTTTTTCCAGATCAATATCCCCGACCGTCAGTCCGCAGAGTTCCGAAATGCGTAACCCCGTATGAAACAGGATAAATACTGCTTCATAATACTTTTTGAAGTGCCGATCGTTTTTCAGGAAGTCCAGAAAAATTCGCATATCTTTGCGGGAAATAGCTTCCCTTTTTACGCTGTCATTAATCAGCACTTCTCTCATTTCAAAGTTAAAAGGATTTCTCCACAGGATTTCGTCATCCACAGCCATCTGAAACGCCGGACGTACTACGCCGCGGATGCTATGGATGGAACTGTATCCTCTCCCTTCTGACTGCATCTTTACCAACCATAATTTAGCATCAGACATCTTTACCTTGCCAATCGGCTTTTTCGAGAATGGGTCTTTCATTAATGCATTAACGACAAAATTATAGTTAATTCGGGTGTTAGGTTTCACACCGGTCTTTAAAGATAAATAACGCTGCACCAGTTCCATGACAGTCATGGTATCATCATCGCTGTTTGGACAAATAATTGAGCGGACTTCCAGACTTTCTTCCATTTCCCGCAATGATTTACAAGGCTTTCTTCCTGCCGGCAAGGGATCAGTAGGCTCCAGTTTCCAGCTGTAAAAGAATTTAGGTTTTCCGTCTACCATATATTTAAACTGATATCGGCCATCGGCACGGATTGTTTCGCCGGGCCGAAGAACCCGTCGTTTTTTATCTCTGCGTATTGGTCCTCGTAGGCGTGGCATAATTTCAATCTCCTTTCTCTTTTTTTCTATCCTATTCATCACTCTGATGAGCTAATAAGTCAACTCATAATAGCGCATTAAATGCTGGAACTTCGGCAAAGGAACTTTTCAAATTCTTCTCGAATGATGAGCAAGTGCCGGCCGTTATAGACGGCAAAAGATGCGCCACGTTGTTCTGCAGCCAGTGCTCTGATTTTCTTTTCTCCAATATGAAAGTAGATACTGGCTTCCTTCGGTGTCAGCGAAAACCTCTGGGTAAAAGGAACCGTATGGATTTCATCGTTGCTTTTCATCGAAAACACCTCCTGCTTATTAGCCACGACAGGAGGTGTTTTCTGACGTTTCTGTTTAATCTTTCTGATAAAATTCACATTCATACCCATCAGCCCGCAGAATAAGCCCTTCAGCCCATGGCGGTGTCCGACCCATCTGTTCGCAAATAGCATCGACACTGACATCCCTGTCACACTCAATGATCAGTTCATCATGGACATGGCCGACAATGGCACAGCACCGTAACTTCTGCATGGCATAGCAAAGGATGTCCCGACTTATGCCCTGAACAATATTTTCCACGAACTTCGGGCCATAGCTCTCCAGCCGTTCCCATTTTCTGGTAGCGCCAACGCCTTCATAGGTGACGGATTCCCCACCGAAGCGGTTCTCGCCTATCCGGGGTTTCACATAAGAAAGCCGCCGTCCGCTGGGAAGCTGGATGAACAGCATGCCGCTCTGATAAAGGAATCGGATGCATCCAGCCCGCATAGGGACATGCTTTTTGACGGTCGTCTTCACGGCGGCATCCACTTGCCACCAGAAATCGACGATATGCGGATTGGCAGAGCGCCAGGACTGCACCAGCGGATACAGCTCGTCTTCCGAAAGTCCCATATCCAGTGCGCCCATCGCCTTCAGCGCCCCGACAGACCCGCCATAGCCACAGGCCAATTCTGCGATTTTGCCTTTCTGCCTCAGGTGGTCATTTATCCCATGCTTCACCACGGGTACGCCAAACATCTGACTGGCTGTTGTGCAATAGATGTCCTGGCCGGCCGCAAAGGCTTCTGATTTCCAGTTTTCTCCAGCAAGCCACGAAATGACCCGTGCCTCGATGGCGGAGAAATCTGATACCACGAACTTCATGCCTTGCCGTGGCACAAAGGCGGTGCGGATGAGCTGGGACAGGACATCGGGAACAGAGTCATACAGGAGTTCCAAAGCTTCATAATTTCCCTGGCGCACCAGTCCCCTAGCCTCCGCTAAATCGGGCAGATGATTCTGTGGCAGGTTCTGCAATTGGATGTGCCGTCCGGCGAATCGCCCGGTCCGGTTGGCACCATAAAACTGGAACATGCCTCTGGCCCGATTGTCATCACAGGCCGTCATTTCCATAGCTTGGTATTTCTTGACAGATGACTTGGCCAGCTTCAGCCGGAGCAGCAGCACACTACGCAGCGGTTCTTCCGCAGTCTTCAGTAGTTCCTGCACCTGTTTCTTCCCCAGAGAATCGGTCTTCATCCCATGCTGTTCAAGCCAGCCAATCATCTGGATGACGGAATTCGGATTTTCTAAGCCTGTCTTTTTCTTCAACTCGCCCATCAATGATTCCCGGCACCGGGCATCCATAGCCACGGCCTGACTGACCAGCGTCCGATCTATAGCAATGCCCCGGTCATTAATTTCCTGGTCCAGATGGTATTCGTCCCACACCTGTTCTAGGACGGGATAATTCTTCAGCCGTTTCTGAATAGCCATTTCTACTTCCACATCCCATTTGTTGTAAGACTTGAACAACTTCCATTTATCTGGAGCGTGATGGGGAAAGTTCCTCGTCCTGCCGCCATTCGACTTGGTTTCCTTGCAAGGGGCACAAAAATAGCGAATCAAGTCCTTGCCTTCCTTCATCTTCTGATTATCCAGATTCAAAACGGCACCGACGCCTTCCAGGGAAAGGGGCAGCCCCATGTACGCAGACCAGATCATAGAGCATTTCCAGCCTGCCGGGTTAAGGAACCGGGCGCATTCCCGGGACAGTGGATGATGGTCATAGAAAGGATCAAGGCTCATCCCCAGGCTGCTCAGATACCTCGACAGGCAGACCCGTTCAAAGCTGGCATTGAAGGCCCACTTGGTGACGGATTCATCTGTTAAGGCATCCAGGATGTCATCCGGAATAGATTCTCCCTGAGCCAAATCAACGACCTGTACGTCGCCGCCATCCACGGCGTAACCGAACAGAAGAATCTCAAAGGCTGGAGATTCGGCATATTTGTATACGCCGCACTTAGTCAAGTTGACGTCACTGAACGTTTCAATATCAATACTCATGTTTTTCATAGGGTTCACCTCATTTAAAAAGGGTGGCAGGCTAATCCTGCCACCCCAATACATTCACATTGTTCTTTATGCCAGGAAATCATCATCGTCAATTATAGCGAAATCGTCTTTTGCTCGGGGTCTGCCACCCAGAGGTTCACCGTCACGAACTTTCTGCAGATTGTTCAGGCCACAAGCAATGCCTTTGTTGCCATTGCGATTAAAGGCATAGAAGTTGATAGAAGCACGGCCGTAGACGCCAGAATAGACTTCAGAGCGTTCAAAGATGGGTTTGCATTTAGTATCAACGATATCAGGCTTTGTGGTAGAATTGGCATTGATGAAGAAGCTGTCTTTATAAGCATCATCACCAGGGCGTTCCAAGTCGCCGTCACGGAGCGGGGTCTTGATAGCTTCGAGAGCCGGTACCACCCGACCATTACCTTTGAGTTTGCCCTGGCCTTCATCATAGGCAGCCTTGATAGCAGCTCGGACGCTTTCGACCGTTTCCGTATCGGACTTCGGAATGATGAGAGATACACTATACTTCGGCGTACCACCATTGATAGACTTCGGGTCCCAAACATTTGCATAAGACCAGCGGGTATTGACTCCTGTGATTACCTTACAAGGATTAGTAAATTTTTTTGTCATGATAAATTCCTCCTAATTTTCAATATTGAAATCGTCTGCCGCGGTGTGCATGGCCGGGCGTTTATCCGATTCCGGCACCAAGACTGGCTTGCCCTGCGGCTTTTCAACTAAATCTGACAACAATTCTTCGAACCGCTTCTTGCCAAGTTGTTTCGTCATCGCCGTAATGCCGAGCAGCTTTTTTTCATACGGGTCGAAGCCTGCTTCTTCTACTTTGGCGGCAACGGCGTCTTCGCTGACGTACCGGCGGTTAGACCGGCCTTCGACCAGTTTCCAACCGGCCCACTGCTTGCCGGACAGGGCCTGCTGCAGGGCGTAATCTTTGACGTCGCCAGCCCAGTTCACCAAGTCATCGACTTTGACCAAGACGGCTTCGATTTCTTCATCCTGCAGCGTAGATGGGACGGCGAAATCGTACCGGGCCAGTTCCAGGTTGTACTCGGCCCGTTTGCGGCAGGTCGCCTTGATTTTGCAGAAGCGGCAATGCTCGCCGGCCTTGTATTCCCCTTCACCCTTGGCCGCCAACTCTGCGGCGGGCCTTAGCACTGTTTCAGCCCATTGGAGCAATTCTTCTTTGGGCATGGTGTATGTGCTGACGTTGTCCCGGCGAGGCTGGAAGATGGTCATGGACACCTGGCGGATATCATAGATGCCATCGAACAAGTTCAGTGCGCCGAGGGCATAACACATCATTTGCGGATTCTTCTCGGCATCCACCAGGACTCCCAAGCCGTGCTTGTAATCGATGACCGTCAGGGTATCGTCAGCCACGATGAGGCAGTCACCTGTTCCGAACCCGCCAGGAACCCACTTGGAAAAGTCCAGCTGCTGTTCAATCATAATCAGCGGGTCCTTGCAGGATGCTTTAGCCGATGCCAAGCATTCCATAACGAACTGCGTATATTCATCGGTGCATTCCGCCATCTCCTCATCGAAGTACGTCAGGGATTTCGTCGGATCTTCCAGCTTCTGCCCCATGGCCGTCTTCACTTTGAATTCGCAGATCGTATGGGCATCTGTTCCCTGGCGGGCGAATTCGCTGGAGGTATCCGGCAGCTTGGCACATTCCTTCGCAGACGGCGGGCAGGCCAGCCAACGATAACAGGAAGATGCGGACAGCGCCGCGTGTTTATCCGGCATGGCCAATCACCTCCAGTTCCTTCAGGAATGCTTCGTACTGCGCCGCATCAATGCCGGACAGCTTGTCCGCCCCGTACTTCTGGATGAGGCTGCGGACTTCTTCTGTGAATCCCTTGCGAGCCTTGTCGGCGGCGACTTTGCGGACATCTTCCAGTGTCAGCGGCTGTTTGGCATATTCTTTCTTTTCCGATTCAGCCGGCTGTTCGTCCTGCGGTGCCTGCATTGATGACGCAATGCGGAATAGCGCCTTTCCACAGTTTTCCAATTCTGATGCCAGTTCAGTAAGTTTTTCGTTTGTCATATGCTTTGACTCCTTTCGATTTTCTCTGTGCTCTCAGTATCATAAGATGTCTTGCGGCCTGCTCTGCGGTGCCGCTGATTTCCATCAGAACCTCTGCCAGTTCTCTGTCTAGGTCACTGCATCGGCAGCTTTGTGTTTGTTTGTTGTCCATCGGTTTATCCTCCTTTCCTAGGACTTCTTTTGCCCTTCACTAGTAACAGGACAAAACAGTGTTGATTAAGTACCATTTTTTTAATTTATCCATAAAATTTTTTGGCCAGACTTAGCTCAGTAGTTACGGTAATCCTTAAGATGATTCCGGAGGAACTCGTAAATTTTTTTCTTGCGATTGTTCACGGTCTTCTGTGACCGTCCAACTTTTTTGCCAATAGCAGCTTCGCTGTATCCATCAAGTATCAAATCAACGATTTGCCGATTAACACCTTGCAATAAAGATAATGCCTGATGTAAATCATTTATAAATTCCTCTTTTACAACAATTTCTTCTGGGGAATCTTCTCCATACTCATCTGTGAATCCATATTCCATCTCGGCGAGTTGTTCGTATGAAACCGGCGTATCCCATCCTTGGACAGATTTGTCGCCTCGGTGTTCTTCTTGAGCTTTTTCTCGTTTCTTTCTTTTTTCAGCTAGCCGCTGCTGTCGTTTATCTTCCTTCCACTCTGGCTGCATATATGCCCCATACTGTTCCTTGGTAGCCGGGATGAGGATAGTGCGAACCATCCGATTGCCAATTTTCGACCACTGCCGTGGCGCATTTTCATATTCTGGCGTAATGATGGTATCCTTCTTCACTTCCATGGGGATATAATATTTCTGTTTGTCTTCGTTTTTTCGCTGATTGGCCATGCGCGTGCTCCTTCGCATAATGCGAAGCAAAGACGCACATAGGCTGCCTGTCGTAACCGACCATGAGATGCATCCTCGCTTCCATGGCCAGCCACCCCAGTAAGCTGACGTATACTAACTACCCGGCTCTCCGCTCTGGGCATCCCCGCGTCCGAGAATGAACATTGAGCCGGTAAATTTAATATTTGAAACAAACACTTGTGGTATAATAGGAATTGGTTATACAACCGCTAACCAAAGGTTTGATTTCGATTTGATTCTACTAAATCACGCCTTTCGCAAAGCAGACTAATAGGACAAGATTGGACAAATTCAGACAATTAAACATAAAAGGAGTATTCAATTGGATTTTTCATTTTTTGCTAATGGACTGTTTCCCTTTTGTTCTGCAAAAGCAGATAATAGTATCCAATATTTCAACGAATTGATTGGTAACTTTATTAAAGATAGTGTTGAGGACAGCTGCCCTCTTCTTAAGCTAAGTGACAGCATGAAACGAAAAATTTATAAAGGGGAACGCCCTATCTCACGTAAAAGTGCTAAATATCTGCTGAATCATATCGATAAAGATAAATTTTTAAAGTGGATTGGATTACAAATGGAAGAATCAGATTCATGGACAGATGTACAAGATTGGTTAATAAAAAATGACGAAGATATTAAGGGCCAATATACTAACTCCAAGGATATCTACCCCGATGACGTTTGCCTCAAGTTATTTGAACGAATTTTACGCAATATCGTTTCTTCTCCTTCAAAAAAGAAAAGATTCCTTAAATCGACGGTACCGGAACAATTATCAAGCAGAGATCTAGAACATCTTGATAAATTCATGAATGATTTTAATGAAATTCTGAAATTTTGTATTAGTACAGATCTTAGAATTGAACCTATGCCGCTCGAAATGCCAGAGCAATTTGATATACTATATGAAATGTGGAAATATAGAGATACCGATTTTAAGAATGTGAAGCTTAATTCACTTAAATATGACATTATTAATAATCTTTATGACTATTTTTCTTATTGGGGACTGTTAATGTCATATGATACAGTTAGTGGGTATTGTGTATATAAAAAGCCAGATTACCCTGGAAGCGAAAAAATAAAAAAATCCCATCAAGAAAAGATGATTGCTTTTAGAAAGACATTTGCTCGTTTGCATGAAAATCTATGTAAATTTGTCATTGATTCTAATCTGGCCTCACAATAAATAAAAAAAACGGAGCTATCTACATGACCTTTCGGTCAATATAGATAGCTCCGTTTTATAGCTCCGCATAAACACATCGGGCTATGAAGTAACTTCTATTTTATCTCAATAAGCTTATATCCTTTGCAGCATTTACTTGGGCTACAACATCCTCCCATGGAATCTGCACAAGTTTTCTTTGGCTGGTTTTAATCTCGAGTGTTACTTTATCCCCTTCGACAAGAGCATCGAAAACTCGTTGTCCGTTAGAAGTCGCATCATGCAAGTTTCTAATCTGCTTTCTGATTTTTACCATATACTCAGCCTCCTTTAAAAGGGAATGTCGTCATATCCTGTTGGGGGATCATCATCATTTTCATCTTTCATGAAAGAATCAATAATGTATTTAAATTCCTGTTTTACTTTTGGATGTTTGGTATTTTCGGCTACAGCAGCATAAAGATTATTAATAAAACCAGCTAATTTTGAATCTCCTCTGTCACTGCACAAATATTGTGGTGCCTGTCCTGGCATACTCATCCATATCTCTTTTGCAAATACATCAGGGTCATTGACGCGATACACGCTTTTTGAAATATTCATAATATGCAAATAGGCGCCATTTTTCATTCTCAATTCAAAACAATCCCCATGTATGGACGTATGCACATCGAATGTTTTTGAAACAAATACTACTCTTGAAACCTCGGTTGGATATTCATTCTCTCCACACTCATTGAATCTACGAAATTCAAAAAGAGGATGATTGGCATTGCCATTTTGATCCGTATCCATACTATTTAAGGTTTCTGCTGATAACCTCTCCCATGCTAGCAAATCATGGGTAGTATCACGCTCCAATTTTTCTAGGAATGAAATCAAATACCGTTCGGTAGGTGTCAATGAAGTTATATTCACTTTTAAAAGTGTATCTATGCTAACGTGAAGCACCTCTGCTACATTCATGATAAAATCAATGCCTGGCTTGCTCCCGCCATCCTTACTAGTCCTAGATATATAACCTGCGCTGACTCCTGCTTCACTTTCAACTTCACCTATTTTACGGTTTTCATTTCTTATCAGGAAGTCGATATTGTCAAATAAAATTTTCGGATTGAATTGTTCGGTCATTTTTATCACCATCCTCTATTTATGTATAGATAATATCATTATTTTACTAATTCGTCAATATTATCGTTATATTTGATTTAAAGGTATATTTTCTGGGCTATTGGGTCTATATTTGATGTCTATTACTTACAATCATACTCCATTTTTCTTACGGTAGTAACGATAACAAGCTATCGTTACTACCGTATTCATTTTACTGGCGTTCTTCTTTTCTTTGCCCTGAATTTCTACCTAATTTCAGGCATAAAAAAAAGGCCGGCACTTTGCCGATCCAGACGGAAACCTCGCTATATATGGACTTTTCAGCTATGCACACCGTTCAAAATTTTGTATCAATCTCAAGCATCTTTGCTCGGTTGCCTTAGAATATTTGATACAATTACACGATTATCCCCCTAAACTCTTGAACGATGCACCCTGGGGTGCAAAGTAAAATGCACCCCGCAAGTTATCATTTAAGCGATTTTAAAAGAATCATACTATTTCCTTATTCCCAAAATCAGATAGCTTAACCAGGTACTTTTCCGAATAAAATATTTGCTAAATATATATGAAAGCACCACTGATAAAACAAAGCATACAATAAAGCTCAACATATACAAATGAAGTTTACTCCATAAAATAATGCGAAACGGTATTTTAATAATGTCGCTTAATATATAGATATCCATAGAAAATAAACCAAGCTGAATCAGCCCATTGCGGAATATACCTGACTTTCCATCAACCCATTGGGAAAAGCGCAAACATAGTATTATGCCAGTAATAGATGTCAAAATTCGAAATATTGAATTTCCCCCATATAAAATTGAACAGATATTAACGACTGCAAATGCAAGACTTGCAATTAGGAGTACAGGCATTTTCAAGCCTACAATAAAATTTGGATAATCACGTCGAGCATAAATCCCTAAAAAAACGTACAGCATATTTGATGTCACTATTGGTAATAGAGGAGTAGTAACCGCTAAAAACGATAAAATCGTCAATCCTAATTTAGATATCCGATATCCCGTAAAGCCAGCAACCATTGTAATAACAAACAATGCATATAAAAACCAAAGTTCTCCATCCGGATTAATGCCGATAATAATTTTCCATATTTGACTAAAGTCATAGGGTCTGTTTGCAAAAGATGACAATAAATATTTCATCGGTGCATAGCACAGACCTACAAATAAATATGGAACCAATAATCTGTGAAATCTTTTTTTCAAGCTGGCAGTTATGGTTTCCCCTTTTGCAATAATTTGTCTTCTTGAAATCAGATAACCAGAAATAAAAAAGAACAACGGCATATGAAAACTATAAATTACTGAATGAAGTATGCGCATATATGAACTGGAAATTCCAGTTGGTGCAGTAGCATCAGGAATACAATGACCCACTACTACCAAAATAATTGCAATTCCTTTAGCTATATCCAAATAATTTAGTCTTGTCTGTCTGTCTGTCTGTCTGTCTGTCTGTCTGTCTGTCTGTCTGTCTGTCTGTTAAAAGCGTGCTTCCGCTCATAGCATATGTCAAGTCCTTTCTGTCATTAACTTTATGTTTTCCGTTAATAAAATATTACCATAGAATGGGTATGTGCGGTACCCTGAACACGCAAAAACCGCTCTGCATTTCCATCCTGCAAAGCGGCTTCTTTTATGCCTTGATTTCCGTACCATCTTTAAAGACCACGGTGATGTCCTCTTTATTTTTTACTACTATTTTATCGACCAGTAAACACCACAGCGGCTGGTCGAATTCGGTGAGCAGGTTTTCCCGCCCTTTCAATTCCTGTACGAACTGTCCAAGCTGCTCATACCTTGTCTGCCGTTTTTCGATTCTATCGCACAGCTGCCTGTACTCTTCCTTCATCGCATCATAGCGGTTGATGAGTTCGTCGTACTGCTTCTGATATTTCTCTTGGTCCTGCGCTACCCGTGCGTTCCGTTCTACGGCGTTCTGGGCCATTTCCACGAGGATACCGATTTCCTTCTGCATGGCGTCCCGTTTGGCAAGCAGTTCCCGGTTGTCACAGATTGCCCGCCGGGCTTACTCGATTGTCTGGATGATTTCGTCCTTATCCGCGATTATCTGATTCATCGCTCGGACGAAATACGCCTTGATTTCCTCTTCCGTCAGATGTGGTGTCCTGCATCCAGTCTTGTTGCGGAACTTGTTGTTGCACTGATAAATGATCCTGCGGTACTTGTCATTGGAATGCCAGACCTTCGCACCGTACCATCCTCCGCATTCAGCACACTGGATTTTGGTGGAAAAGATGCTAGTACCACTGAAGTACTTCCGTGCTTTATTTCTACGTTTCAGTTCCGCTTGCACCATTTCAAAGGTCTGAGGTTCAATAATGGCTTCATGGTCATGCTCTACATAGTATTGGGGGACTTCCCCTTCGTTGATTTTCGTTTTCTTTGTAAGAAAATCAACCGTATAGCTTTTTTGTAGAAGTGCATCTCCCTTGTACTTTTCGTTTTGAAGGATACTGTAAACCGTACATGCACTCCATTTGGATTTTCCTCCTGGGGTTTTAAGTCCTCGTTTTGTTAGTTGCTTGGCAATAGTTGTTGTTCCCAAGCCTTCTAGGAATAGCTTGTAGATGAGCTTGATCGTTGTTGCTTCTTCTGGTACAACTACTAGCCCACCGTTCGGGCCTTTCTTGTATCCCAGGAAACGGCTGTAAGCAACGCTGACTTTGCCATCGGCAAACCGCTTCCGATGACCCCAGGTGACATTTTCTGAAATACTCCGGCTTTCTTCTTGGGCCAGGGAACTCATGATCGTCAGGAGCAATTCTCCCTTGCTGTCGAAAGTCCAGATATTTTCCTTTTCAAAGTAGCACTCTATTTTGTGTTCTTTTAATTTCCGAATAGTGGAAAGGCTATCGACGGTATTTCTAGCAAACCGGCTGACCGACTTTGTGATGATCAGGTCGATTTTTCCTTCCAGAGCATCATTGACCATTCGCTTGAATCCATCACGATGGCGGGTATTTGTACCAGAGATTCCTTCATCCGTATAGATACCTGCAAATTCCCAGTCATCCCGCCCTTTGATATAGTTTGTATAATAATCAACTTGGGCTTCATAGCTGGTAATCTGATCATCGTGGTCTGTTGAAACCCGTGCGTACCCTGCTACTTTCCTTTTCTTCCGACTATTTATCGGAGATGATGTATAACGGCTGATTGTTGCCGGAATCGCTCTTACTGTTTTTTCCATCGATTATCCTCTCTCTTCCATTCTTCTTTCAGCGCAAGCATTATTTTTTTAGCCTCTAGGTCCTTGCGTTTTGCATATTGCATGATTTCATGCATATAAGCCCGATACGCTTCGCTATGACGGGTTCCCCGTTTTCTTTCTCTATATTGCCTGGTTTCCATATGGCCATCTTTAAAATGGAATGTTATTTCTCCATTCAGAACAACTGCCTTTTCAAGAAATTCATCCATTTTTCCCTCATTGAAAGTGTCCAATCCCAGCACAGAAGCAGTTAACTTTTTCATAGTGCTGTCTTTGATGGCTTCATTGCCACATATACCAGCACACCGCCAGTACCGTTCCTTTTTTCCATCAGAATATGTAGTTTGTTGGCTCCTGTAATTTTCCCCACATTTCCCGCATTTGATAAACCCCGTAAACTCATTGAATATCTTTCGATTGGGATTTGTGCTTTTTAGCTTATGTCTTTCTCCCCATTCCTTCCGGCGTTCACTAGTCCATGCGTCCTTCCGGGCAGTAGAAACCCATTGCCGTGTAATCTGCTCTCCATTTCTCATATGAAACACCATAACATGTGGCTCAGTGACTACAATTTTATCCACATGATTCAGAAAGATTTTTTCATCAAATTTGGAAAGCCCCAGAACTTCTGTGCATTCTTTAATAAGGACTTTTTGTGGAATTCCACCCTTTGAATGACAAGTTCTTCCCTTCTTTTTATGGGAAATACAGGTCCAAACATTCTCTTTCTTTTGATATCTGCGAACACTATGTATATAGCTTTTCCCGCAAATTCCACACTTGATTTTACTGGTAAAGCAGCAGGTATCGATGGACCAGTTTGCCAAAGCCCCCAGTTCCCGCCGTCTTTCCCTTTCTTCCTGTACCTTTTTATAGGTTCCCATGGGGATAATGGCCTCATGTGTATTTTCCACAAAATATTGTGGGAGTTCTCCATGATTGATTTTGGTTTTTCCGGTGATGGGGTCTGCCGAATAGGCTTTCTGAAACAATAGATTACCGGTGTAAGTAATATTCTCTAAAATTCTCCGGACGGCCGAATTCCCGAAATGTTTCCCATTAAAGGATTTGATTCCCATTTCTTCCAGCTGCTTTTCCGTGGTCTCAGCGGACAGGCCTTTTAAGAAGTTGTCATAAATGAGCTTTACAACAGACGCTTCCTTGGGCTCAGGGACAAGCTGATCTCCCTGCCAACGGTATCCATAGATTCGGAATCGTCCATTGGGAATCCCTTTTGCAAACCGCTTCCGGGTTGCCCATT
>ERZ791911.607-NODE-607-length-23341-cov-21.524693_pt1 | contig 23341 bp, 18 predicted proteins | sample MGYA00510142_ERZ791911 | MGnify/ENA primary metagenome ERZ791911 (study PRJEB30046, sample SAMN00792056) | human gut metagenome | study: EMG produced TPA metagenomics assembly of the A metagenome-wide association study of gut microbiota in type 2... | reverse complement strand
CGCGCCCGTTCGACGACCTGGGGTCATTCATGGTGTGACCCCTCCGGGGTCAGTGGTAATCATTACCACCTAACATCCAACACCTACCACCTAAAGATCTTATCCTTCGATGAGTTTGTCGAACTTCTCCTGGAACTTGCTTTTCTGTGCAGCGCCGACGAACTTGTCAACGAGCTGCCCGTTCTTGAAGAAGAGCACGGTGGGGATGTTACGGACACCAAACTGCATGGGGATGTCATCGTTGGCCTCGATGTCGCACTTGCCTACGACGACCTTGCCGGCGTACTCGTCGGAGAGCTCCTCCATGATAGGACTTACCATGCGGCAGGGACCGCACCATGTTGCCCACAGGTCCACGACCAAGGGCAGCTCACCATTCTTGTAACTCTCGAAGTTGTCTGCTGTAATTTCAACTGTCATAGCTTATCCTTTCTTGATTTATTTGTTTCTATATTTATATATTTATAGATGTGTATCGCTGTTGCTGTCGCTTTTCCCACATCTTTTTCTTACAATCTTAAATACAAGACGAAGAAGTAGGTGCAAAGTTACGGTTTTAATCCGTTAACAGCAAGAATATAGCGATGTTTTTAAAACTCCACCACTCTGGTGCCGTCGTCCTGCTGTGTGATGGTGACCTTGACGGCGTCGCTGGGCAGCAGCTCCTCGATGAGCTCCGGCCACTCCAGGAAGCAGAGGCTGTCGCTATAGAAATAGTCCTCGTAGCCCATGTCGTAGACCTCGTCGAGCTTCTTGATGCGGTAGAAGTCGAAGTGGTAGATATGTCTGCCGTCGCCGGCGGTATAGTCGTTGACGATGGCGAAGGTTGGGGAGGTGATGACATCCTCTACGCCCAACTCCTCGCAGATAGCCTTGATGAATGTCGTCTTACCGGCGCCCATCTTGCCATAGAAGGCGAAAACGTGTGAGTTTCCCATGTTCTTGATAAACTCGCGTGCCGCAGCACGGATGTTGTCAAGAGAATTTATTGTAATCTTCATTGTTTGAAAAAATTAGTTCACTGTATAAGACATCTCGTTCTTGGAGTTGACATACTCCACGAGTTCTTTCCCCACCTCTATGCGTTTCAGTGTAGAGCGCAGGAGGATGTTGGTGTGTCGTTCCTCGTCGTTGATATTGAAATAGAGCTCCGTTCGTCCGGGCGTGTCGCTGATGATGGACATGATGTCGCTGACGACGGTCTCGTCGATGGCCCTTGACGGCACGTTGATGGTGAAGCGCTCTATGCGCTCATCCTTCACGGTCTGGAGGTATTCCACATTCTGTATCTGTAGGGAGTAGGACTGGCTGGTGGGATAGAGCTTGACGTATTTCGCTTTCACGAAGACGGGGCATCCTTCCGTCAGCTTTCCGTTCCAGCGTCCCCATTCCTCGCCGAAGAGCGCTATCTCCCCCGGGCCAGTGAAGTCCTCGATGGTGACGAGTCCGAAAGGGTTGCCGCGCTTGGTGAAGCGCTGCGACACTTTTGTCACGATGCCTCCGAAGGTGAGCTCCTCGCGCTGAGCGAGCTGTTCCTGAATGCCGCGGTCGCCCATCTCCGGGCATTTGGTGTTGCAGAGGTTGTTGAGGATGAGGGAATACTGGTCCAGGGGGTGTGCGGAGAGATAGATACCCACGAGCTCCTTCTCGCGTCCGAGTCGCTCGATGGGGCTCCATGGCTCCGTCTTCGGTGGCTGCGGGAAGGCGATGGAGACCTCCGTGGCCATGGCGCCGAAGAGAGAGTTGGCAGCCTCCTTCTTATCCTGCTGGTACTGCTGTCCGAAGCGTACGAGGCTGTCGAGGAACACCTCGCCCTTGCTGTTGGGAGCGAGATACTGCTCGCGCATGAGGCCGAAGCAGTCGAAGCCTCCGCTCAGCGCCAGGCTCTCGAAGGCCTTGCGGTTGACATCCTTCAGGCTCACACGGCCCGCGAAGTCATAGATGTCCTTATAGGGTCCGTTGGCCTGTCGCTCCCTGACGATGGCCGCGGCGGCATTGGAGCCCATGCCCTTGATGGCGGCCAGTCCGAAGCGTATCTCGCCCTTGTCGTTGACACCGAACTCAGCGTAGCTCTCGTTAACGTTCGGGCCCTTCGTCATCACCCCCATGGCCTTGCATTCCTCCATGAGTTTCGTAATCTCGTTGATGTCGGAGAAGCGGCGTGTCATCAGGGCAGCCATGAACTCAGCGGGGTAGTGGGCCTTGAGGTATGCCGTCTGGTAGGCCACCCAGGAGTAGCAGGTGGCGTGTGACTTGTTGAAGGCGTAGGAGGCGAACTTCTCCCAGTCGCTCCATATCTTCTCCAGGACCTTCGGGTCGTGGCCATTCTCCTGTCCCTGCTTGAGGAACTTCGGTTTCATGGCGTCGACGATGGCCTTCTTCTTCTTACCCATGGCCTTACGCAGGGCGTCACTCTCACCACGTGTGAAGTTGGCGAGCTGTCGGCTCAGGAGCATGACCTGCTCCTGGTAGACGGTGATGCCGTAGGTATCCTTGAGGTATTTCTCCATGCAAGGGATGTCGTACTTGATGCGGCTGGGGTCTTTCTTTCTGGCGATGAACTCCGGGATGTAGTCCATAGGTCCGGGTCGGTAGAGGGCGTTCATAGCGATGAGGTCCTCGAAGACCGTGGGGTGCAGCTCTTTAAGGTATTTCTGCATTCCCGGCGACTCAAACTGGAAGGTGCCGATGGTGCGTCCCTCCTGGTAGAGCTTGTAGGTGAGGTCGTCGTCGATGGGTATGTTGTCGAGGTCGACCTCCTCGCCCGTTGTCTGCTTGATGACCTTGCAGGCCTCCTTGAGCTCAGAGAGCGTCTTCAGACCGAGAAAGTCCATCTTGATAAGTCCCGTGGACTCGATGACGTGACCGTCGTACTGTGTGACGTCGCACTTGCGGTCGGGGTAGTCAGGGTCGTCGGCGGTAGAGACAGGCACCCAGTCGGAGATGGGGTCGCGGCAGATGATGAATCCGCAGGCGTGGATACCGGTGCCGCGGATGGTGCCCTCAAGCTGTCGTGCGTATTTGATGGTGTTGCGTTCCCGTGGGTCTGGGGAGACCTCGGCCTCCCGGAGCTCGGGTGTGCACTTGATGGCGTTGGTGAGGTTCATCTTCAGTCCGTCGGGTAGCCGGTCGGGGATGGCCTTCTTCAGGGCGTTGGCGCGCTCCAGGGGCAGCTTCTCCACACGCGCCACGTCGGAGATGGAGTTCTTCGTGGCCATGGAGGAGTAGGTGATGATATGCGCGCAGTTCTCCTTGCCGTATTTCTGCATCACCCACTGCAGAACCTTGCCGCGGCCGTCGTCATCGAAGTCGGTATCGATATCCGGGAGGTTGACACGGTCGGGGTTGAGGAAACGCTCAAACAGGAGGTCGTATTTCAGTGGGTCTATCTTCGTGATACCCAGGCAGTAGGCCACGACGGAACCGGCTGCGGAGCCACGTCCCGGGCCCACCCAGACGCCGAGGTCGTTGCGTGCGGCGTTGATGAAGTCCTGGACGATGAGGAAGTATCCCGGGAAGCCCATCGTCTTCATGACGTGGAGCTCGAAGTTGACATGCTCCCTGACGTTGTCGGGGATGGGGTCGCCATAGCGCTTCTTCGCGCCCTCGTAGGCGAGTTTGGCGAGGTAGTCGGCCTCGAACTTGATGCGGTAGATTTTGTCGTAGCCGCCGAGTCGCTCGATGACGGCGTCGGCCTTGTCCTTGGGGAGCGGGTTCTCACCGTTCTCGTCGGTGGTGAACTCTCGGTAGAGGTCCTCCTCGGTATATTTCTTCCGCCACTCCTCCTCGGTGCCGAAGCTCTCGGGGATGGGGAAGAAGGGCATGATAGGTCCGTGGTCGATGCTGTAGACCTCCACCTTGTTGAGGATCTCCACGGTGTTGGCCAGGGCCTCGGGGACGTCGGCGAAGATGTCGTTCATCTCGGCGCGCGTCTTAAACCATTCCTGCTTGGTGTAGACCATACGTGTGGGGTCGTTGAGGTCCTTGCTCGTGGCCAGGCAGAGCAGGTGGTCGTGGGCCTCGGCGGTGTCCTGGTCCTCGAAGTGGCAGTCGTTGGTGCAGATGAGCTTGATGCCGTATTCCTTGGCAAAGCCCATGAGGACCTTGTTGACCTTCTGTTGCAGGGGATAGACCTCTCTGTTGGCGCGGATGTTGGGGTCGGTGACCTTATGTCGTTGCAGCTCCAGGTAGAAGTCGTCGCCAAAGAGGTTGTGGTACCATTCCACGGCCTCGCGAGCCCCAGGGATGTCGCCGGCGAGAATCTTCTGCGGTATCTCGCCGCCGAGGCATGCCGAGCTGACGATGAGGCCCTCGTGGTATTTCTCGATGTCGTAGCGGTCGGTGCGCGGCTTATAATAGTATCCGTCGACCCAGGAGCGGCTGACGAGCTTGATGAGGTTCTTATAGCCACGGTAGTTCTTGGCCAAGACGATGAGGTGGTAGCCGGAGTTGTCGCCGGCAGCCTTGTCGCGGTCCTCCTTATGATGGTGGGCGACATACATCTCGCAGCCGAAGATGGGCTTGAAAGGCTCCAAGCCCTCACCCTTGCGCTTCTTGTTGACAGAGGCACAGTAGTCGGCAAACTCCTTGATGCCGTACATCACACCGTGGTCGGTGATGGCCATACCCTTCATGCCGTCCTTGATGGCTTTGTCGACAAGATGCGGGACCTTGGACTGGCCGTCGAGGATGCTGTAATGGGTGTGGACGTGTAAGTGGACAAAATCTTCCATTTGGGAAAATAATCTTTTTGAGGTGTAAAGTTACGCCGAAATAGCGACATATCCAAAAGAAGAACAGAAATAATTTGTGGGTTCAATAAAAAAGATTTAACTTTGCAGTCATGGTAAAGCGACTTAAAAGACTCAAGAAAATACATATCCACCGCGAAGGCACGGACCAGCTCACGGCCGGTGCCCTGTTCATCGTCTTAGGCACCCTGCTGTTGTGGTCTCTCCACGCCACGCTGACGATATGGCCTGCGGTGGCCTTCTTCATCATCTTCGGCACCCTCTATGCCGGTGTCATCAACTTCTATCAGTGTCCTATCCGTTATCTCAACGTCGAGGATACTGAGGGTGTCGTCGTGGCTCCCTGCGACGGTAAGGTCGTCGTCATCGAGGATGTCATGGAGGATAAATACTTCCACGACAAGCGGAAGCAGATCTCCATCTTCATGAGCCCCCTCAACGTCCATGCCAACTGGTTTCCCTGCGACGGTAAGATTAAGCATGTTGAGCATTTCGACGGCAACTACCACAAGGCATGGCTGCCCAAGGCGAGCTCCGAGAACGAGCATGCCGACATCATCATCACCACGGAGGATGGCGACGACGTCCTGTGCCGCCAGATAGCCGGTGCCATGGCGCGCCGCATCGTCACCTACGCCAAGGAGGGTGAGGAGTGCTATATCGACGAGCACTTAGGCTTCATCAAGCTGGGCTCGCGGGTAGACATCTTCCTGCCTGTCGACGCAGAGGTGAAGGTGAAGATGGGGCAGAAGACCGTCGGCGACCTCACCGTGCTGGCTCAGCTGAAGAAGCATGCCGCAGCCCCCGAGGCTCAGGCTTGATAATCCTTTTAAAGCCCATTTCTGCTGCACAATAACAAAAACGACAATATCATGAGCGAAGACAAAAAAATGACAACTTTAGACAATCAGGTGGAGGCGCCGGCCCAGCCTGCCCAGGGTGGCAAGCTGTCGCTTATCAACTTCCCCAACGCGCTGACCTGCATGAATCTCATCTCGGGATGCATCGCCACGTGCTTCGCTTTCTTCCATAGTCCCGACCTGGCGCTGATGTGGATCATCATCGGTGCCGTCTTTGACTTCTTCGATGGCATGAGTGCCCGCGCCCTGCATATCGCCTCGCCGATAGGTAAGGAGCTCGACTCTTTAGCCGACGATGTCACCTTCGGAGTGGCGCCGTCTACCATCATCTTCTCACAGCTCATCGTTATGGACTTCCCACCGTCGTGGGGTGTGGTGAGCAGCTATATCCCTTTTGTGGTTTATCTCATGGCGGCCTTCTCAGCCCTGCGCTTGGCGAAGTTCAACCTCGACACGCGTCAGTCTATGGGCTTCATCGGTCTACCCACACCTGCCAACGCCCTCTTCTGGGGCTCGCTGATCCTCACGGCCTCGGAATGGTTCAACAGCCTGTCGTGGGGTGCCTTCCTCATCATCGTACTGATGCTCGTCAGCTGCTGGCTCCTCATCTCCGAGGTGCCGATGTTCGCGCTGAAGTTCAAGCACTGGGGGCTGAAGGGCAATGAGCTGCGCTACGGCTTCCTCGCCGTCTCGGCCCTCGTCATCATCGGCAAGACCATCGTCGGCTACACACATGGCAGCATCGCCATGGGATTCCTCGGATCCTGGTGGATAGTCATCGTACTCTATATCCTCGTCTCCGTCATCGCTGATCTGTCGAAGCGCGGCGAGGCGTAGTCGTTATCCTTCTGATACTTGGCGTAATCATTATCTTTCTGATACTCAAAGAATATGGAACAGGTTCTTGAGTTTATCTTCTTTGTCTTTGTCATCGCCCTTGTCATGACTGCCGTCGTCGTCTACCGTCTCTACCGGCGTCTGCGCAAGAACGTGCGTGACTTTACCAACCAGGCCATGGGTGGCTTCACGGCGTCGTCGCAGGAGGACGCTGCCCACGAGTCGTATTCTTCTTCCTCGACGACGGACGTTGGCGATACCATCATCGACACGCGGAGTCCTCAGGATGTCAACAAAAAGATTTTCGCCAAAGACGAGGGCGAATATGTGGACTTCAAGGAGAAGTAATCGCTTGGATAGCAGGACATAAGCGATAGATCTCAACCAAAACCAGGAAAACCGCTTTGTGTCAGCGCCAAGGGCTTGGGCCCTTTGCCATTTGCGGGTTGAGGGCTTGTGAGAGGCGTTGCCTCTCCCCGCCCTCAACCCACAAATGGCAGATTCTCCTACGTCGAATCTTGGCGCTGCCACAAAGAAAACCTTGAAAACAGGCTGGCGCGGTAACATAAAAATAAGAGCCAGCACTGACCCTGGAGGGGTCACACCATGAATGACCCCAGGTCGTCGAGGGGACGGGAGGGAGCCGCGAAGCGCGACCTCCCGGCACCGAGCGACCTGGGGGTAAGGCGAGACGAGTGGAAAGACCTCGGAGAGGTCTCATGTGGAAGGAGGCACGAAATTATTCAGCGTTTTCATACCACTAATAAATAAACTGAGAGTACACGATGCTACCTGATATTCTCAAATATTCTCTTGTTTTCCACCATGCAGACTTCGTTGTATTCAGCCGTGGTGGTTTTCTCCTCCTACCGCGCAAGCGCGGATATAAAGAATATCTGAGAATATCGCAAAATATATTTTAAGATATTCTTAGATTTTCTCTATATCCCGTCTATGACGGGTAGGAGGAAGAAGAAAAGATTTTAAGGAAAATAGGCCGGGACAGGCTTCCGCGCCTTCATGGACGCTGTGGTGCTGTCGTTATGGGGTAGCCTTGCGAGCAAGCTCGCGGCTACCCCATAACGACAGCACCACCCCTACGGGGTCCAAGTCTGTCCCTGCCGAAAATTGCTTCGCATAAAATTGCCCTTCGGGCATAAAATAGAGCATACCACCAATACATCTAAAACCAGCCTACCGGATACATCTATAACCAGCCTATCATCGGTTTAGAACGCTCTGATTGAAGAAATTCGACTGCACCATTTTATGCGCCCCGCGCAATTTTACGCGAAGCGATTTTCGGCAGGGACAGGCTTTTTCCCTGCAAGGGGTGGTGGTGAAGTGCCGGGCAGGCGGCGAGCTTGCTCGCAAAGACTGCCCCGGCACTTCAACACCACAGCTCCCACAAGGAGCGGAAGACTGTCCCGGCCTATTTTCCTTAAAATCCTTTCTTCGTGCCTTTCGTGCCCTTCGTGGACAATATTTGTCCTGCTGTCCACTTGCGACCTCTTGGGTCAGTGCCCATTTATGGTGCTACATCTTTCTATGTGTTAGGCGATATCTTCCAGTCACTGATGTTTCTTGTGTTGCTGTCGAAGTTGACGGCAACTTTGATGATGGGGTATCCGCAGGTGGAGAAAGCAGCGGCATAGTTGCGAAGGTCTACCTGATTCATTGCCTCTTTGGCCGAAGCGTCAAGCTTCAGTTCTATGACATACAGTCGCCTCTCTATGGTCATCACAATATCCACACGGCCCTTTGGCGTGTGGACCTCAACATCTGCCCACGCACCAAGGAGTTTAAAGATGATACACAATATCTGTTGGTAGTGTCCTTCATAGTTGGTATGGTCCGTATACGGCACCGTGGCTAAGAACGCTTGCAACTGTCGCAGGGTCTTGTCCATATCACCTTTATATAAAGCCCTTGCCATATCGGCAACGGTGACATTCACACGTTTTGTATCCGCCATGATATAGTTGGGGATGAACGACTCCATGAGTCCTAACTCCACCTCGCGGTTCGGGATGTCGAGGGTGTAGATATAGAACATGCTGTCGTAGTCTTTTATCGTCAGGTATCCACTCTGGTAGAGCAGGGGCATGATATCCGTCATCCCCTCCGTCGGTGCGTCGAAGTCAGTACTCTTGGCTTCTGTCTTTCCGAACTGAGAGGGTAGGAAGTCGAACTTCCGCATCATCTCTAACAGATAGGTCGGGGTGCCCGTAGCAAACCAGTAGGCTTGGATACTCTTCGCTGAGAAGGCATTTAAAAGGCTGTAGGGGTTGAAGATGTCCGGTGAAGGCCACGTAAAATGATAGCCGTCGTAATATCGTGTCAGTTCCTCAACGACGTCTTCGTCGGATTTGTGCAGTGCCGTGGCCAGCATGTTGACATCCTGTGCCATCTGTTGCCTTACCTCCTCTTTGGTGATGCCGCAGATGGCAGCATAGTCAGGTCGCATGCTGATATTCTGTATGTTGTTGAGCTCCGAGAAGATGCTGAGCTGCGAGAACTTGGTGATACCGGTAAGGAAGACAAACTTCAGGTTGGGCTCATTGGCTTTCAGGGGGCTGTAGAAGTCGCGCATGATGTTTCTGAGCTCGTTGAGGGTGTCTGTCTGGTGGGCGACATCAAGGAGTGGAGCGTCATACTCGTCAATGAGTACGACGACCTGTTTCCCTGTTTTCTCCTTGGCGGTCTCTATGAGGTTGGAGAGTCTGTTGTTGGCTCCCCGCGGCGGATTTGTAATCTTCCACACCTTTTCATATTTTGACAGCAGATAGTCCAGTGACTCCAGGAGCTTCTCCTTGCTGGTGTACTTGGCGCTGCTGAAGTCAAAGTGCAGCACGGGATAGGCTGTCCACTCTGTCTCCATGTCCTCTATGGCAAGGCCTTTAAAGAGGTCTCTCCTGCCTTCGAAATAGCTTGCCAGGGTTGACGTGAGCAGCGACTTGCCAAAACGACGGGGGCGGCAGAGGAAGAAATAGGATCCATTCTCGTGAGCCAGGCGGTGCACCAGGGCTGTTTTGTCGATGTAGAGGTAGCCCTCGCTGCGGAGTCTCTCGAAAGTCTGTATCCCGATGGGGTATCGTTTTGCTGCCATAAGCTTTTTAGTCTTTTCGGCAAAGATAATGTTATTTTCTCAATGTTGCAAAGGAAAGTCAGATGTTTTTTCTCGACAGATTTCAACCAAAACCAGGAAAACCGCTTTGTGACAGCTCGCCCCGGAGAAAATACACAAGACGAAGCTCTGAGTGGGCACTGACCCCGGAGGAAATACACAAGACGAAGCTCTGAGTGGGCACAGACCCCGGAGGGGTCACACTTTGAATAACCCCGGGTCGTCGAGGGGACGGGAGGGAGCCGCGAAGCGCGACCTCACGGCACCGAGCGACCTGGGGTAGCAGGATGAAAGAGAGGAAAGACCTCGGAGAGGTCTCACGTGGACAGCAAGACAAATATTGTCCACGAAGGACACGAAAGGCACGGAGAGAACCATGTCTTTTTATCCACGAAGGACACGAAAAGACAAGAAGAGAACCATGTATTTTTTTATCCACGAAGAACACGAAAGGCAGAGAGAAAAGATTTTAAGGAAAATAGGCCGGGCCAGGCTTCTGCGCCTTCATGGGCGCTGTGGTGCTGTCGTTATGGGGTGGCCTTGCGAGCAAGCTCGCGGCTACCCCATAACGACTGCACCACCCCCTACGGGGTCCAAGTCTGTCCCTGCCGAAAATTGCTTCGCATAAAATTGCCCTTCGGGCATAAAATAGAGCGGCTCCCTTTAACTTTTTCAGCGTCAAAGTTAATCAAGTGATAGATTCAACCAAAACCAGGAAAACCGCTTTGTGACAGCGCCAAGGGTTTGGGCCCTTTGCCATTTGCGGGTTGGGGGCTTGTGAGAGGCGTTGCCTCTCTCCGCCCTCAACCCGCAAATGTCAGATTCTCCTACGTCGAATCTTGGCGCTGCCACAAAGAAAACCTTGAAAACATGCGATACCACCGCATGAAATCATAATTTTGTAATGAGGAGCCTCTTGAATTTATGGTGAGTGAGAAAAGAGAGGAAGTTGCACCGCGCCAGCCTGTTTTTATGGTTTTCCTTGCTGTGATGCAAGCCTGAGGAACGAAGGCTGTTTCTTCTCCGGTGTCAGCTTGCCGAAGCTTGCTTCGGAGCAAGCTGGCACCGGAGAAGAAACAAAGGGCGCAGCCCTTGCATCACAGCAAGAGGTTTTCATGGTTTTTGTAAAAGGTATACTTGTCCTGCTGTCCACGAAGGACACGAAAAGGCACGGAGAAAAGATTTTAAGGAAAATAGGCCGGGACAGGCTTCCGCGCCTTCATGGGTGCTGTGGTTCTGTCGTTATGGGGTAGCCTTGCGAGCAAGCTCGCGGCTACCACATAACGACAGCACCACCCCTACGGGGTCCAAGATTGTCCCTGCCGAAAATTGCTTCGCATAAAATTGCGCGGAGCGCATAAAATAAAAATTGCGCAGAGCGCATAAAATAGAGCATCCCGCCAATTCATGTATAATCCTACCTACCATTGGGTTAATTCTTCTACAACCGTTGGTTTAATTCTTCTACAGTCTGCTTATGGTCGGTTTGATCTGTCTACAATCCGTCGATTCAGAATACATGCTTTGATGCTATCAGGTACGCCGTTTTCGGCAGCTCTATTTTATGCGAAGCAATTTTACGCGAAGCGATTTTCGTCATGGACAGGCTTGGACCCCTGAAAGGGGTGGTGCAGAAGTGATGGGGCTGCCTGCGAGCTTGCTCGCAAAGGCAACCCCATCACTTCTGCACCATAGCTCCATTCGGGAGCGGAAGCCTGGACATGACTATTTTCCTTAAAATCTTCTCTTCGTGCCTTTCGTGTCCTTCGTGGATAAAAGATATGCTCTGCTGTCCACGTGAGACCTCTTCGAGGTCTTTCCACTCTCCCCGCCTTCCCCCAGGTCGCTCACGGTCGCGGTGACTTGCTTCGCTGCGCCACCGCGACCGTTCGACGACCTGGGGTTATTCATGGTGTGACCCCTCCGGGGTCAGCGCCCGTTCGACGACCTGGGGCATTCATGGTGTGACCCTTTCGGGGTCAGTGCTCATCATTATCGGTTGCACCATTTTATGCGAAGCAATTTTACGCGAAGCGATTTTCGGCAGGGACAGGCTTTTCCCCTGCAAGGGGTGGTGGTGAAGTGCCGGGCAGGCGGCGAGCTTGCTCGCAAAGACTGCCCCGGCACTTCAACACCACAGCTCCCACAAGGAGCGGAAGACTGTCCCGGCCTATTTTCCTTAAAATCTTTTCTTCGTGCCTTTCGTGCCCTTCGTGGACAATACTTTTCCTGCTATCCACGGGCGGCCCCGCCGAGGACTGTGCCTTCTCTTGTATCGAAGAAAGGTGTTTACATCAGATTCTTCAGTTCCGGTACCTCTATCTTTCCCCTTGACAGGCTGACGAGGCCGCGGGCCTGCATGGCATTGAGAGCCTCGGAGATATAGATGCGCTTGGTGTTGAGAATCTCCGCCAATGTCTGCATCTTGATATGGATCTGCTTCTCACCGACGGGTGTGGCACAATGCACGCGGATAAAGTCAGAGATCTTCAGCTCTAACTCATCCTCCGCATAAGGCTTGCGCCAGAGAGTCTGGTCCATCTTCTGCAACTTTGTGGCGAAGATATTAACGAAGTTGATGCGGATGATGAGAGAGTGTGAGATGAGCTTGAAGATCTCGTTCTTGTCTATCGTCATCATACTCGTCTCCGTGACAGCTTTTACCGTGCGCGTGTATTCCTGGAACCGCCCGAAGACCGCCTGCGGCTCTATGGCCATGGGGGCATTCAGTGTCTCGCCGACGGAGTAGAGTCGTCCCTCCGCCGTTGCCGTGCTCATGACCTGTCCGCTGATGATGAAGATGAGTTTGCCGCACCGTTGTCCGCTCTTGATGATTGTCTTGTCCTTTGCCGACTTGCCAAAGTCCACCTTCGTCTTAGAGATGATATTCCGCAACTCGCTGAGGCTCATCCCCGTGAAGAGAGGTAGTGCGAGAAGAGCGTCGTAGATCATGGCAGTATCTTTCCTTTCATCGACTCCGAGAACCACACCTTGTTCTCACCCTTGGGCCCGCTGTAGATGAGGTAGGCCATGAGTTCGGGGTGCTTGGCCAAAATCTTCTTCGCGCCGTCGAGTCCGAGGACCATGAAGGAGGTGGCATAGGCGTCGGCTGTGGCGCAGTTGTCGGCCAGGACTGTCGCTGAGAGGATGTTATGCTGTACGGGGTATCCCGTCTTGGGGTCTATGGTGTGTGCATATTTCCGTCCACCTTTATAATAGAAGTTGCGGTAGTTGCCACTCGTAGCCATGGCTTTGTCTGTGACGTTGAGGATGGTCTGGAGGTCCTCCTGCTGCTGAGTGGGGTCGTCGACGGGTTTGGTGACGCCTATCTTCCACGGCAGTCGCTTCTCGTTGATACCCGATGTCACGAGCTCGCCGCCTATCTCCACCATGAAGTTGTCGATGCCCTTTCGGCGTAGCAGGTTGGCCACGCAGTCGGAGCCGTAGCCTTTGGCGATGGCCGAGCAGTCGAGCATGACGCGGCTGTCGCGCTTGACGATGCGTCCGTTCTGGAGCGCCACCTTGTCGTAGCCCACAATCTGGCGGAGGGAGTCGACGACGGCCTTGGTAGGCTGCACACCGTTCTTGAAGCCGAAACCCCAGGCGTTGACGAGGGGTGCCACGGTGATGTCGAAGGCACCGTCGGTCTGACGCGAGATGGTCTGGGCAAGGGTGAAGACATCGGTGAACATCTTGTTCACCTTGACAGGCTTGTTGGCGTTGACCTGCGAGATGATGCTCTGCTTGTTGAACATCGACAGCGAGTTGTCCACCTTCTGCAGCTCGGCGAGGATCTCGTCGTGGAGGTCGTCCTTGCTCTGGTAGGTGATATGGTAGATGGTGCCGAAGATGGTACCTTCGTCGTGCTGGTAGGGAGTGGCGCGCTGTCCGTAGATGATGGCCACGGAGGCTATGATGAGGACGAGGAGAAAAACGAGCTTGAGGATGTTCCTCGGTGTAGACGACTTTTTCATTAGCTTGGAATCTGGCGTTTGTGCTTTATCTTTAAGGGCGGTCTCCCGCGTTTATATCTCTATCATGATCTCGAAGGTACCCCCGAGCCGTGACCCTCCCTGCTTGCCATAGCCCGGCACATACCAGATGTTGCCCATGGTGCCGTCGTCGTGGGTCAGACGTCGCTTGTAGCGTGCTGTCCAGCCTAAGTGTACGGGCCCGGCGATCTTGGCGTCGATGCCGAAGAGGAGCTCCAGCCAGCTGTAGTTGGCTTTGATGTCATGGCTGCTGTAGGGAGACGTACCGCCGAAGACGGGGTCGGTGACATCGGGATGGTCGATATCAAACTTGAAGTTGGTGTAGGCGCCACGCAGACCGGCATAGAGGCGGTAGATGTCGTGCTTGTTCTTCATGATGTTGAAGTCCACGCCTATCTTCCCGTAGGGTGCCGACGTCTTATAGTGTGTCGCCGTGACATCGCTGGTCTCGTCAGCAGAGCCATAGCCCAGTTCCACCACGGGGAAATATTTATCCTTGAGGTTCACCCTCACGCCGACCTCATACTGTCCGTAGGAGGAGACCGCGCGCTGGATGGGTCCCACGAGGTCGGTCTTGATCTGCACGCCACGGAAGAAGGGTATGGAGTCGTCGATGGCTTTCATGCGCTGGCGTAGCTGCTCGTCCTTGCTCAGGTGCTGCTGGCCCTGCTGTCCCTGCTGTCGCTGCTGGGCCACGGCGGGTGCGGCGAGGAAGACGCTCAGGAGGAGCAGAAGGCTACAGACGGTACTCCTTGAAATAGACATAGAAATGCTTTGGTGTGACATCATAAGTGACGCTGTTGTTGTTGATGACGATAGAGTCGAGGGCGTGGCGGGTGAAGCGCACGTTGTTGATGACGTGGAAGTAGTTGACGCCGCAGTCTGTGGACTCGAAGTGTGGGAAGTTCGTCTTCTCCACCCATACGGTGTCGTGGAGTGTCGTCATGGTGCTCTTCGTCTCGAAGAAGAGGACGTCTACGGGCTGTCCATAGCTTACGGGTAGCGAGAAGGAGTCGGTGGGCACCGACTTGTTGAGCAGGATGGTGTCGGTGCCGTCCTGTCGCTGTGCGCTGATGGTGAGGGTGTCGGGGAGCGACTGCACGGGGCCCTCAAGCTTGTAGTTGGCGTAGACGATGTTGTTCAGCGGGCAGTCGACGCTGGAGCAGGAGAAGAGGAGAGCCACGACAAGGAAGCCGAGGAGCACCTTGAAAGATGTCAGCATTTTGTCGCCGCCACGCTCCCGGCGGTGGCCGCTGTCGTTAGGGTGAAGTCCGTTTGTCATCATAGCGAAGGTTAGAAAGTCTCCTCTATCTGGTAGTCGTTTCTCTGCGGGTTCTGGCGGCTGATGAGGTCGCCGAGGAAGCCGGCTAAGAAGAACTGTGAGCCGAGGATGAGAGCCGTCAGCGCCACATAGAAGGAGGCGTGTGAGGACAGCAGGTCGCCGTAGACACCATTCGCGAGCATGATGATCTTCTCGATGACGAGGACGATGAGGGCGATGAAACCGATGAAGAAGATCATGGAGCCGATGAATCCGAAGACATGCATCGGCTTCTTGCCGAAGTTGGTGAGGAACCACAGCGTCAGCAGGTCGAGGTAGCCGTTGAAGAAGCGGTTGATACCGAACTTCGAGCGTCCGTATTTCCGGGCCTGGTGGTGGACGACCTTCTCACCAATCTTATCGAAGCCCGCGTTCTTGGCCAGGTAGGGGATGTAGCGGTGCATCTCGCCGTAGACCTCGATGTTCTTCACCACGTCGCGGCGGTAGGCCTTCAGTCCGCAGTTGAAGTCGTGGAGGTTGTGCACGCCGCTGATCCATCGTGCCGTAGCGTTGAAGAGCTTGGTGGGGATGGTCTTCGACAGCGGGTCGTAGCGTTTCTTCTTATATCCCGAGACGAGGTCGTAGCCCTGCCGCGTTATCATGTCGTAGAGTCCGGGAATCTCGTCGGGGGAGTCCTGGAGGTCGGCGTCCATGGTGATGACGACATCACCCTGTGCGCGCTTGAAGCCACAGTACAATGCCGGGCTCTTGCCGTAGTTGCGGCGGAACTTGATGCCGTGGACATTCGGGTCCTTGGCGGCGAGGTCTTCGATGACCTGCCAGGAGGTGTCGGTGGAGCCGTCGTTGACAAAGATGATCTCGTAGGAGAATTTGTTGGCTGTCATCACGCGCTGTATCCAGGCGTGGAGCTCGGGCAGCGACTCGGCCTCGTTGAAGAGGGGGATGACGACGGATATATCAAGATGTTCGGTATTCATATCTGTGAGTTATTTTCGTTCTGTTTGGTCTGGGCCCCGCGCAGCTTCTTGGCGAAGAAGGCTATGGGGAAGCTGATGATGAAGCCGATGAAGATGTTCTGCATCATGAAGACGAAGGCGATCTCTATGGGTGTGAGCTGTCCTATGAGATACATCGACTGGCGCAGCTCTGCCGTGGAGATGCCGTTGGCCTTATACATGGGCTCTAAGGTGTTGACGCTGTTCATGAGCATCGTGGCCAGCGTGCCGTGGTCGAGGTAGCGGAAGTAGACGAACTGGGCTACGGCGAAGAGCAGGGAGGCGTAGAAAAAGGTGTAGAAGCAGAAGGCCAAGGCACGGCGGAAAGAGATGGCACCGTCGAGGGCATAGTTGCGGAAACGCACCAGCAGCCAGCCTACGAAGAAAGGCGTGGACATGGCTAACAGACTGCCCCAGGTGGAGACAGGATTGGCGATAAAGGCACCGAAACTTGCCAGCCACAGCAGGAAGAGAAAGAAGCCGTCCTGACGGGCGAAGGCCTTGACTTGTATAAGAGATGTAACGTTAATCATATATCCCTGCAAAGGTACGCATTTTGGGGGGCACAGAATAGGGCGCTGTCCGAAAATAATGTTAAAAGCCGTATTTTTTCGCCCGTAGATGAACGTATTTAGAAAAAACCGATTACCTTTGCACACGCTTTCAAGGTTACGGCCTTGGATGACATGGGCAAGTCTCTTACGGCCAGCTCCCTCGGAATCCCCCAGGACGGGAACGTAGCAAGGGTACTTGGTTGTAGCGGCGCGATAAGAATAGCTTGCCCACCTGCCTCTTTAGCTCAGTTGGCCAGAGCACGTGATTTGTAATCTCGGGGTCGTTGGTTCGAATCCGACAAGAGGCTCTTGAAAAGGTAAAAAAGATAATGGGAGTTGATCCATAGCAATGCTCTCTTACTTTTTTACCTTTTTTATTTTTTCCATGGGCGGCCTCGGTAAATCTGTTTGAAGAATAGGATTCAAACTTGCTGTGATGCAAGTCTGAGGGACAAAGGGCGCAGCCTTTGCACTACAGCAAGGGTTTTCCTGGTTTTGTAAGGAACTACCTCGCCAGCATTGCCCCCGGAGGGAGTGTATGGTATGTACATCGGTAGAGCATTGACCCCGGAGGGGTCACACCATGAATGACCCCAGGTCGTCGAACGGGCACGGTGGCGCAGCGAAGCAAGCCACCACGACCGTGAGCGACCTGGGGTTGGCAGGATAACAGCGTGGAAAGACCTCGGAGAGGTCTCACGTGGACAGCATGACAATTTTCCTTTTCCTTCTACCGGTAAATGACTATTTGTGGAATTTTGATATGTCCTGCTTTCCACGTGAGACCTCTTCGAGGTCTTTCCACTCTCTTCGCTCTGTCCCCAGGTCGCTCGGTGCCGTGAGGTCTCGCTTCGCGTCGCCCTCCCGTCCCCGAGACGACCTGGGGTTATTCATGGTGTGACCCCTCCGGGGTCAGTGCTCACTCGGAGCTTCGCCTGGTGAGACCTCTTCGAGGTCTTTCCACGCTGTCATCCTGCTACCCCAGGTCGCTCGGTGCCGGGAGGTCTCGCTTCGCGTCGCCCTCCCGTCCCCGAGACGACCAGGGGTCATTCATGGTGTGACCCCTCCGGGGTCAGTGCTCTATCTGATAGACAGCGGTTTTCCTGGTTTTGGTTATAAAACTAAAGGCGGATGCACCCTTTTAGTATTTAAAAATTACCATTTGTTTGGTATGCCAAATACCAGACAGTGACGATTTCCTCACATCTCCTTTCTCTGTAACTTTGCAGGCGATATAATGAGCGATATTGTTAATGAGAGATTTTATTCTGGCTGATAATCAGGAGCTGACGCGCCTGGGTTTGAAAACGTTGCTCTCGGAATATTCCGAGAGCAACGTCACCATCGTAGAGGATAAGGCCGCCCTCATCGAGCGACTGCGGCATGACAGTCATACCGTCGTCGTCATCGACTTCACCCTCTTCGACTTCACCGACGAGGACAACCTCCTCATCGTCGTCGACCGGTTTCCTGAGGCCATGTGGCTGCTCATCAGCGATGACCTCAACCACGCCACGGTGAAGAAGTTCCTCTATTCCTCCAAGCGTATCAGCATCGTCTTCAAGGACACCCCTATCTATCTCCTCCGCGAGGCCATCAACGTCACGCGCTCCGGTAGCCGCTATATCTGCCAGCATGCCACTGAGGCCCTCCTCTCTGATATCCAGGAGGAGAGGGAGGCGCCGCAGGCTCAGCTCACGGCCACCGAGCTCGCCGTCCTCAAAGCCATCGCTCAGGGCCGGACGACGAAGGAGATAGCCGCCGAACGCTGCTCCAGCATCCACACCATCAACACCCATCGCAAGAACATCTTCCGGAAGCTCGGCGTCAACACGGCCCACGAGGCCGTGAAATATGCCTTCCGCGCCGGCCTCGTCAGCACCATGGAGTTTTATATTTAGGTGGTAGGTGCTAGGTGTTGGGTGTTAATGGGGCGCAATGGATATTTCCCGTGGCACGGATAGGCACATCGGAGCAACTTTTTTGGGGAGAAGAGAGCTCATGAACACGATCCTTTTACAAAAACAAGCAAAACACTTGCTGCGATGCAAGGGCTGCGCCCTTTGTTTCTTCTCCGGTGCCGGCTTGCTCCGAAGCAAGCTTCGGCAAGCCGGCACCGGAGAAGAAACAGCCTTCGTTCCTCAGGCTTGCATCACAGCAAGGAAAACCTTTAAAACAGGCTGGCGCGGTGCTTGGCGCTGACACAAAGAGGTTTTCTTGGTTTTGGTAAAAAACTATTTACCTTGGGCAACGACCTCTCTAACCAACTACGGATCTTATTACCACCTAACACCTAATCCCCCCTACCATACGTTTGGTATCAATTTACTCTCTTCATGGTATTTGCCACGACAGAATATCGGGGTAACTTTGCAACCGAGAAAGTGGCAGACAGCTGCCAACGCACAATAAACAAGAAGCTTATGATATTCAGCAGGATACTTTCCCATGACCGACCTTCCCGTCACGCTGCTCCTCAGGCACCCGCCGACGACCGCCTCAGGGTCCACGACCTCCGCCTCTCTATCGGTGGAAAGGAGATACTTAAAGGTGTTGATATCGACATCCCCCACAACAAGGTCACCTGCATCATCGGTCCCTCGGGCTGTGGCAAGAGCACGCTGCTGAGAACCTTCAACCGTCTCAACGACGGCACCGAGGGTCTCTCGGTCAGTGGCAGCATCACCTTAGGCGACAGGGACATCATCAAGGCCCATGGTCGTGCCCTCACCGAGCTCCGCCGCGCCATCGGCCTCGTGCCCCAGCGCCCCTGCCCCCTGCCCATGGACATCTACGGCAATGTGGCCTATGGTGCCCGTATCCACGGCATCCACAACCGCCGACATCTCGACGGCATCGTGGAGCGCTACCTCACCGCCGTGGGACTCTGGGACGAGGTCAAGGACCGACTCCATGACATCCCCGCAGTACTCAGCGGTGGACAGCAGCAGCGCCTTTGCCTGGCTCGCAGCCTCGCCGTGGAGCCGAAGGTTATCCTCGCCGATGAGGCTACCAGTGCCCTCGACCCCGTCTCCAGTCAGAAGATTGAGGACCTCTTCACAAGTATGAAGGGACACTACACCGTCGTCATGGTGACCCACACCCTGCGTCAGGCTATGCGCATCGCCGACTACGTTGTCTTCATGTACGACGGGAAGGTCGTGGAGCAGGGCAACGCCTACGACATCTTCCACAACCCCAAGGAACAGCTCACCAGCGACTACCTCTTCGGAACTTTCAATTGAATTTGTTGTCTTAGAAGTCCGGAAGATCAGAAGATCCTCATATAATACTTTACAACCATTGGATAACAACAAGGTCATCAATCTCAGCACTTTCTTCTGCCTCTATCTGGCACGTGCCATCCCCTCTACGTTCATCATGACTGCCCTGCAGGTCACCATGCGCCAGCACCATATCGGACTGGCCACCATCGGTCTGCTCAGCCTCGTCCGTCTGCCCTGGTCGTTGAAGTTTGCCTGGGCACCGCTCATCGACCGCCACTGCGTCAGGGTGGGCGACTTCAAGAAGCTCCTCATCTCCACGGAGCTCGTCTTCGCCTTGGCCATCATCATCGTGGGCTGTCTCGACGTGACCAAGAACCTCCCCATCATCATCGCCCTGGTCCTCATCTCCACCTTCTGTGCCTCGGTACAGAATGTCACCAGCGACACCCTCGCCGTCAACGCCTTCAGCCGTGGCGACCACAGTGCCGTGACGAGCACGAAGTCCATGGGCCGCTATGTGGGCCGCATCCTCGGTGGGGGATTCTTCATCATGTTCCTCCACAGCTACGGCTGGCATGTCGTCGTACCCCTCCTCGGCTTCTTCGCCCTCCTCTTGGTCATCCCCGTGACGTTGAACAAGCATATCGTCGTCAGGGAGCATAAGCACAGGAAGCGGGCTGGCTTCCAGGACCTTCTGAACTTCTTCACGCGGCGCGAGGTGTGGCCTCAGGTCGTCTTCCTCGTGCTCTTCTTCGCGGGCTTCGACGGCATCATGGTCATGCTCAAGCCCTGGATGGTCGACATGGGCTACAACATGCGGGAGATAGGGCTCTACAATGGAGTCATCGGCACCTCCGTGGCCTTCGTCATGGCCCTCTTCGCCGGATGGTGGGTCAAGCGGGTGGGGGTGCGCACGGCACGGTGCCTCGTGGCCACAGCCGCCCTCGCCGTCCCCGTCTACTTCCTCGCCCTGACCTTCCTCACCCCCTCCCTGCCCCTTGTCCTGACGGGCATCATCCTGCTGCGCGCCGTCGAGGCCTCTGCCGCTGTCACCCTCTATGCTTCGTCGATGGACTTCGTCCGCGAGGGGCGTGAGGGCACCGACTTCACCGTCCAGGTCGTCATCGTCCACACCAGTGGCGCCCTCTTAGCCGTCGTGGCCGGTGGCGTGGGCCAGTGGCTCGACTACCGCGGTCTCTGCATCATCGAGCTCGTTCTGGCCGTGGTGACCCTCGTCGTCACCTACAGCCTCTCACGCAGAGCGAAATAGCCTGCTCCTTGCGCCAGCGGCGCTTTTCATCATCAACCATCATCATCATGCGTTTTTTCTTTCTTCCTCTTCTCGCCATCTTAGGCACTTCCGACCTCTACGCCGACACGGTGGCGAAGGCCGTCAACGATACCACTGTCTTTGGTGGTATCCATCAGCTCGACCAGGTTGTGGTGACGGGCAATGGCCACCATGAGCGCCTTCGTAACAGCACCACGCCCGTCAGCGTGCTCACAGCCTCCGACATCGCCAAGACCGGGGTCACCGACTTCACCGAAGCTCTCCGCCGCCTCCTGCCCAACGTGCAGCTCGCTCCGGCCAGCATGGGTGCCTTCCTACGACTCAACGGCCTCGGCAACAAATATATCCTTATCCTCGTCAACGGACAGAAGGTCATCGGCGACATCTCCACTCAGGTCGACCTCAACCAGGTTGACATGACGGCGGTGAAGCGCATCGAGGTCCTCAACGGCGCCGCCTCCTCGCTCTATGGCAGCGATGCCATCGGCGGCGTCATCAACATCATCACCGACCAGCCCAAAAATCGCCTCTTCCGTGTCGACGCGGACGTCAGGATAGGCAGCAAAGGACAGCTCACGGAGAACACGGCGCTGAGTGTCAACACCGGATGGCTCAGCAGCTACACGCGCTTCTCTCACAACGAGCGTAACAGCTTCCGTAACAACGACCTCGCGTATAAGAAGACACCGGACGGTGCCACACAGCCTACCCTCCAGACCCTTGTCATGGGATACAACCAAAACAGCGTCAACGAGCGCCTGGAGCTCAGACCCGTGAAGGGCCTCTCCCTCTACGGCGAGGGCGCCTACAGCTACCGACTCTCCAACCGCCCGCGGAAGATGACGGGCTATGCCAGTGGCTACGACTACGAGCTGCGCTTCAAAACCTTGCGGTGGACAGCGGGAGGACAATATATCTTCGACCGCAACCACATCCTCAACATCGACTTCCTCAGTCATAACTTCCGCTACGGCAACGAATACAGGACTACGACGACGAGTCGCGGAAAGGTGACGCATCGCCCCGGCGACTACACGCTGTCGAAGAAGCAGCAGCTCTACGACGTGAACATCCGAAACACGAACCACTTCTATAGGGCTTCGACGACCATCTTCGGAGCGGAGTATAAGAATGAGTTCATCCACACCACGACAGGAAATGTCGTGGCCCACCTTTATAATATCTCGGCTTACGCCCAGCACGACACGCGCGTCGTGGACAACGTCACGGCGACAGCGGGACTGCGCTACGACTACAACGAGGCTTTCGGCAACCACCTCACGCCGAAGCTCGCCCTGCTCTATAAAGTGGGTTCTGTGAGTCTGCGCGCCAACTACGCCATGGGTTTCCGCTCGCCGGGTCTCGACGAGCTCTACTACCATTATTTCGCCGACCAGACCTCGGGCCGCCCCCTCGTGACCTTCGGCAACAAGGACCTGAAACCGGAGAAGAGCCACTATGTCGGACTCACAGCGGGCTATGACAACGGCATCGTCTCTGCGGAGCTCACGGGGTATATCAACAGCGTCACGGACATGGTCGTCCGCCAGGCTTACGACATCGACGATGCGGCTAAGGAGATGCTCAAGGCGGAGTTCCCGGGGGAGATAACAGATGCGTCCTTCAACAGCCTCTTCACCTACAACAGGTATATCAACAGCGACCGCGGTCTTGTCCATGGCGTCAACGCCTCGGTGAGCGTACGACCACTCAGCGGTCTGGCTCTCACAGCCAACTACGCCTGGACGGATGCCGAGACGAAGAGTCAGGGTGTCTGGACGGTCCTGGAGCGCAGCGTGAGGAATACCGTCACCGTGGCGGCTGACTACACCCATACCTGGTGGGGAAAGTACACGCTGAACATCAATATCAACGGTCGTCTGCAAGGACCTACCTACTATCCTGGTTATGAGCGGGCACCGGGCTACGGTGTCTGGAATCTGAACACCAGCCACACCTTCCGCCTGGCCCGCCATCTCACCATAGAGCCGGGGCTTGGCATCGACAACATCTTCAACCAGGTCGACCGCCGCATCTATTGGTCCAACCGCCGTTATGCCAACTTCTCTTCCGGCACCGCCGTGGTGTTCCAGACAAGGGTGAGATTTTGAGGAGTGAGTACTGACCGTGGAGGGCACATCGGTTGAAGCTTCGAGTGAGCACATCGGTTGAAGCTCTGGGTGAGCACATCGGTTGAAGTTCCGAGTGAGCACTGACCCCGGAGGGGTCACACCATGAATAACCCCTGGTCGTCGAACGGGCGCGGTGGCGCCGCGAAGCAAGCCACCACGACCGTGAGCGACCTGGGGTGGTCAGGTTGGCAGCGTGGAAAGACCTCGGAGAGGTCTCACGTGGAAAGCAGGACAAATATTATCCACGAAGGACACGAAAGGCACGAAGAGAACCATGTATTTTTTATCCACGA